>WNEZ01014249.1_pt1 | contig 10751 bp, 14 predicted proteins | sample 5400521 | NCBI WGS metagenome assembly WNEZ01 (sample SAMN13153339, study PRJNA577476) | soil metagenome | isolation source: 120 cm saprolite under Douglas fir tree site 2 hole 1 replicate 1 | place: USA:California | collected 2015-04-18
AAGGGTTACGAGCAACTGCTGCAGCGCTGGGGCTACGAAGTGGTCGGTGTGGCCACCGCGGAAGAGGCGCTGGCGAAATTCTCGAGTTTTCAGCCGGACACGTTAATCGCCGACGTTGAACTGCCGGGAATGAACGGGCTTGACCTGCTGCAACAGCTGGGCGAAGAGATCCACGACGTTCCCGCCATCATCATCACTGGAAAAGGAAGCGAAGAACGCGCCGTGGCGGCCATCGAGTCTGGCGCGTTCTGGTATATCGAAAAGCCATTGAAGGGGCCAGTGCTGCGAGCGCTATTGGACCGGGCTTTGAGCAAGGCGCGCGACGCACAAAATTTGGCGGTGCTGCAGCGGCAATTGCGGGAAGCGGGGCGGCTGGGCGAAATCGTCGGCGGCTCCAAGCCGATGCAGGAAGTAATGCGGATTATCGAGATGGCCGCGCCAAGCTCGGCTTCGGTACTGATCACTGGGGAGACGGGCTCGGGGAAAGAAATTGTCGCGCGCGCGAACGATACACAAGTTATCGCCACGAGCCGCGGGACCATTCGTGGCGATCAACTGCTCGGCGATTCCGGAATCGCTGATGGAGAGCGAGATATTCGGGCACGAGCGGGGAGCGTTCACGGGAGCGGCAGAGCGGCGCATCGGCTGCTTCGAACTGGCGGACGGCGGGACGCTACTGCTGGATGAAATCGGTGAAATGCCGGCGCCGACGCAGGCAAAGCTTTTGCGCGTGCTGGAAGACCGCAAGGTGCGGCGGCTGGGCAGCAAAGTGGAGACGCCCGTGGATGTGCGGGTGCTCGCGGCGACGAACAAGGATCCAGAGAAGTCGGTGGCCGATGGCGGCATGCGGCAGGATCTTTATTTCCGGCTGAACGTGTTTCATATTCACCTTCCGCCTTTGCGCGATCACCGCGAAGATATTCCACTGCTGGCCGAGCACATTTTGCGGGACATCAACACCAAGCACGGAAAAAGCGTGCGTGGAATTGGCGCGGAGGTGCTGGACATTTTCATGAGCCACACCTGGCCGGGGAACATCCGGGAATTGCGCAACGTGCTGGAGCGCGCGGCGATCATGACGGAAAAGGATTTGATTTCGCGCAGTTCCCTTCCCGGCGAGTTCGGGAGGGTGGCATCGAAGAACCCGAGCGATTTATCCGGGATAAAGTTTCCCGTGGGCACAACCGTGGATGCAATGGAGCGTGAGTTGATATTGCAGACTCTGAGCGCCACGGGAAACAACAAGACGCGGGCGGCGGAACTGCTGGGCGTCAGCCTGAAGACTTTACACAATAAATTGAAAGAATACGGCAACGAACGCGCCGAACCGGAGTCGTAGGCCAGTATGCAGCTTGGGCTGCGCGCAAAATTGACGATGGTGATGACCGGGCTGGTGCTGCTGTCGGCCGCGGCGCTCTCGCTGGTCTTTCTCGAACTACTCCTGCAACAAGTTCTGCACGATACCGACAAGCGCGCGAATGAAATAGCGCGCGAAGTGTTCGATTCAGCGGGCCACGCGCTGGTGGACGCGAAGGTGCGCGGAATGCGCCCGGCTTCGGACGACCCGCTGGAGACTCACGAGTACGTGCGACGCTCGTTCGAGATCAGCGATGATTTGAGCGCACGGCTGCAATCGGCAACGGACTCGCCAGCAATCTATGAGGTGTGCATCGCGGACCGCGACGGGATGGTGCTGATTTCGAGCGATCCTTCGCTTACGGGAAATCTGTACCTGCACCGGCCGCCTTTTTCTCAACTTGTGCAGAGCCCGTTTGTGCGGCAAGTGCGCATCCTGGCCGAAAAGGCGCGCGTTTACGAAGTGGATTTTCCGTTCAAGGTGCGCGGCGAGCCGTTCGGAGAGGTGCGGGTGGCGATCTCCACGTCTCTCCTGTTGAAAGACATTGAACCAAGGCTAAGGCGCTGGGGAACCATTGTGCTGCTGGCGCTGGGGCTCTCGACGATTCTGGCGGCGGTCGTGAGCGGCGCTGCGCTGGCGCCGATTCGCGACATTCTTGCGCAACTCGAACGAATTTCCGAAGGAAAATATGACCCGCCGGTGGCGCCGGCGAGCGGCTCGGTGGGAAATGCTGACGAACTTGGGCAAGTGCGGCTGAAGATTTCGCAGGTGGGGCAGCAGTTGCGCGGGGTGCACGAAATTTTCAGTTCGTTGCGGGAGAACATGAACTCGGTGATGGCGGGCCTGGAAGATGGCTTGTTGCTGTTTACGCGGGATGCGCGGGCGGTGATGGTCAGCCCAGCGGCGGAGAAATTCCTCGGAGCGCCGTCATCGAACTTTCTGGGGAAACGGGTGACGGATATTTTTCCGACAGGCCACCCGTTGCATGCAGCGTTGCATCTGGAGGGAGATGAATTGCGGGAGATCGCCAGCGAAACGGAACTGGAAACGGAAAATGGGCAAAGGCGGGTGAGCGTGAGCGTGCAGGAAATTCAGGAGGCCGGCGAACGCATGGGCGCGCTGGTGACGCTGCGCGATCTGGACTCGATCGAGAGCATCAACACGCAATTGCAGGTTAGCGAGCGGCTGGCGGCGGTGGGGCGAATCACCGCGGGCGTGGCGCACGAGGTGAAGAATCCACTGAACTCGATGCGTTTGTGGTTGGAAAATCTGAAAGAGTTGCTGCCACCGGAGACGAATGGCGCGGCGCAGCAGGCCGTGCACGTGCTTGACGTGGAGATCGACCGGTTGGACGCGGTGGTCAAACGATTCCTGGACTTTTCGCAGCCGATGAATGTGCGGCTGGAGGCGACGCAGCTCGCCGACTTGCTGCGGGAGGTCCTGCAGGTGGCGCAGCCGCAACTGCAGAAAGCGCAGATCCACGTGGCGCAGCTCTTGCCGATTGGGATTCCACAAGTTTTCGTGGACCGCGATTTGCTGAAGCAGGCAATTCTGAATCTGGTGCTGAACGCCGTAGAAGCAATGCCGCAGGGCGGGCAACTGCAATTGACGTTGAGCCGGCGCGGAGAGGTGGCGGAGATCACCGTGGCGGACACCGGCAAAGGCATTCCGGTGGAAAACCGGCAGAAAATATTCCAATTGTTTTTTACGACGCGGCCAGGCGGGAGTGGAATTGGGCTGGCGAGCACGTTCCGAATTGTCCAGCTGCACAATGGTTCGATAGACTTTACCTCGGAGGTTGGCCGCGGAACGACATTTCGCATCGAGCTGCCGCTCGCCGCCTAAACATGCCCAAAACAATCGCCCATTGCCATGGAGGTGCATTGCGTTCGGGAAGGATTTTGCTATTGCCGGTGGCGTTGAGCGCCATCTGTGCGGGCGGGTGTGTGACCAAGAGGCCGCCTACTTTTCACATCAGTGATGCGGCGGTTGCGCGGCCGGTGTTGCGCGCTGCAAACGATGCCGGACCGGATGTTCCGCCGGACATACGAGTGGAACCGGTTGCGCCGCCGATACACCTCGCCGCGCCGCGCAGCGGTCCCGCGAGGCCACGAGTTACATCGCAACCAGCGCCGGAGTCCGTCACCAACGGAAAATCCCCAGACCCCCTCATCGTACCGGAGTTGAGTTCCGAGGAATTGGCAAGTGCAAAGGCGGAAACCGCGCGGAGCCTGGAAGTTGCCGAAAAGACGCTGGGGCAGATGCAAGGCCGGGCACTGAACGCGACGCAAGCAGACCTGGCGTCCAAGGTGCGCGCCTTCATGGAATCGGCGCGGGAAGCCGTGAAAATCGGAGACTGGTCGCGCGCGAGAAATCTTTCGAGGAAGGCGGAACTCCTCTCCGCCGAGCTGAGCGACCGTCGATAAAAGTTCTTGCGGACAAATGTACTGCCTACCTTGCGCTAGAATGTGTCCATGAAACGATTTGATGTGGCCATCGCCGGCGGTGGGGTGATTGGCGTGTGCATCGCGCTGGAGCTTGCGCAAGCGGGTCTGAAGGTTGCGTTGTTTGACGCGCGCGAGCCGGGCCGCGAGGCCTCCTGGGCCAGCGCGGGGATTATTTCGCCGGCACCGGAAAATGCCGGGATGATTCCGCTGGTGCCGCTTTGCCGGGCCAGTGCGGCGTTGTACCCGGAGTTTGTGCGTGGGATCGAGGAGATTTCGGGATGCAATGTTGGTTTCCGGGAAAAAGGGACGCTAGAAATTTTGCTGGGGGCGGACGCACCGGAAGAGTTAAGTACGCTTATCGCGTTGCATCATGGGCTGGGATTGAAGGCGCAGCCACTGAGCGCGGAAAAAGCGCGCGAACTGGAGCCCAGCGTGACGGAGCGCGCGGAGGCGGCCATTCTGCGGCCGCAAGAGGCCTCTGTCGACAATCGGGAGCTGACACCCGCAGCGCTTCAGGCCGCGCGGAGCAAAGGTGTGGAGATATTTCCTGGCGAAGCTGCGCTGGGAATTTGGCGCGAAGGTCTTCAATGCCATGGATTGAAACTAAAGGGCGGCAAAGTGGAAGCGAAGTGGACGGTGATCGCCGCGGGAAGTTTTTCCGCGCAGATTGAAGGAGCCGCGCCGTATGCCCCGGTGATTCCCGCGAAGGGGCAAATGATCTGCCTGCGCAGCGACAGCGTAAAAATGCAGCGGGTGTTGTGGTCGGAAAATATTTATCTGGTGCCGCGAAACGATGGGCGGATTCTGGCCGGAGCAACCGTGGAACGCGTCGGCTTCGATCGAACTGTTACAGCCGGCGGGTTGAAGAGATTGCTGGACGCGGCGATCGAGTTGGCGCCGGAACTTGCCAGCGCGCGTGTGGATGAGAGCTGGGCGGGGCTGCGGCCGGACACCCCGGATCATCTGCCGGTGCTGGGACCGTGCGATGTAGAAGGATTGTTATTTGCCACTGGACATTTTCGCAGCGGGATTTTGCTGGCACCGGTAACGGCGCGGCTGGTGACGGAATGGATTACCTCGCAAAAAGTGAGCGTCGATTGGGAACGCTTCAGCCCCATGCGGTTTTTGGAAGCGCGGCAGAGCCACGGAGCGTAAACGTGGGTTGCAAATCGCGCTACTGCTCGTTTTGCGGAGCGGGCTGCTGGATGATGACGGTGTTGGTGTTATTGACGTTGGTGAAGTGCACTTGATTGGCGTCGAGTTCGAGGTCGCGCTCGAGCACCAGATCCATGGAGGAGCCGCGAGGCAGATGCGCGTCCGGCCCGCGCGAGAGTAGCACCCCAGCCAGGCCAAGCGCGCCTCCCACACCCGCACCAATTCCTGCGCCTTTGCCACCACCGGCAATTGCACCGATACCCGCGCCGGCGACGGTGGTCGTGGCTACCGTGCTGGCATCTTTGCCCTTACCGCCCGGCCCGGTGATCTTGCCTTCCGCATCGGTTTTATTCTGGCCGCCATCGGTGCTGTGAGGCTCGGCGTTAAGGTCGACGGTGTAGCCGTTCGGAAAGACCATAGTGTCCAGTCGAATGCGGAGCTGGCCTCTCCCCTTAACACGTCCGGGGCGCTTCGAGTCGGTGACTTCGCCGCGCATGTAGGAACCGACCGGCACGACAACTTTATTGCCGATGGTGATGGGAAAGGAGGTGCGGAAATAAACGGAGTCGCCGGCTTTGGCGGTGGCAGTTGAAATTCCGTTTTCCAGAATAACGCCGATGCGCGTGCCAGCGGGGACGGTAACGATTTGTCCCGGCGCGGCCTGTGGTGCGGCAGCAGGGATCGGATGTGTCGTGGGAGGCGGGGCTTCGGGTTGCGGCCCTTCGGGGGCCTGCGCGAAAACAGGAAGGCCGGCGAACAGGAGAGCGGCGGCGGGCAGTACGAATTGAAGCAGGCGTGGCGTTTTCATGCTCTTCCTCCGTGTAGCCAATCCGATGCGGGATTTTGACACAGAGATGCTTTGACGGGCTATGACGATTTAATGACGCGAGGAGCCAGTTTGGGAGTACTTGCCCAGAGATTGACTCAATTTGACCGCCTGAGCAGCGGACTGTAGGCTGAGGGTCTGCGGAGGACGCGATGGCGAAATTGGCTTTGATTTATGGAATGCGATTGCTGCCGGTGGAGGATCTGGGAGAGGTGAAAGAAGCCACGGTGGTGCTCAAGAACGGGCGCAGCGCGCGCGTGGCCATGCACTTGATCGAAGGCAGCAAGGAAGAGATCGAGGAAACCTTTCGCCAGTCGATTGATGCATTTTTTGAGATGTATCCGGAAATTTAGAACTGGTCTATACGAAGAACTATTTCCTGGGCACGACTCCCGCTAGCGGTTGCCGAAATTTTCGGGGTCTTCGCTGGGATCGCCGAGATTGTCGTTGATCAGCACAGTGGATTGGCCGGTGAGTTCGAAACGCTTGCGGCACTTGAAGCAGGCGGCCAGATCGTCCAGGCGAACCATATAGGAAGAGACCTTTGCGAACTTGCGGCGGTCTTCTTCGCCGGAGCCGCGGGGCAGTTCACGCTTCTTGCGGCAAACTTTCCAGCGCACGGGAAATTCAAATTCAAATTTGCAGGAAGGGCAAATCAGCCTGGATTTGCGGCTTTCTTCTTTTTCAGTATAGAAATTTCGTTCGTCCATGGCGTCAGTGGATGCTCTCCGTATCTTCCGCAATTGTAACAAATTCGAGGCCCAGGTCGCGCCAGCGTGGCAGCCAGTATTCGAGTGCGGCGACGGTGGCGGCTCGGTTGCCGTTCGGGCGAGCGTAGTCGCCGTCGTGAAGGCACACCACGTCTCCGGTTCGCGCCACGGAAGAGGGATTGGCGTTTTTTTGGCTAGCGAGATTCGCTTGCGCGCGCGCGGTGATGGGTTTCATGCGCTCGATGAGCCATGCGGGGGGCTTGGCGCGCCAATCGCCGGGGATGGTCGTCCACATCGCGGTGCGCATGTGCAATTGCTGGGCGATCGGACCCAGCCACGGACTGCGAAAACCGAAGGGCGGCCGAAACCAGCGCGGTAGTGCCGAGGTGGCTTGAGCAATCGCGTCCGAGCAACGCAAGAGTTCCTCGCGTGTTTCCTGCGGACCGCGAAACAGCAAATTGGGATGAGTGTCCGTGTGATTGCCAATCAGGTGGCCCCTGGTGGCAATCTCCTTCACGAGGAAAGGCGATTCACGCACGGCTCTGCCCACAAGAAAGAAGCTGGCTTTGGCGTTGTAGAGGGCCAGCAAGTCAAGCAATTTGGGAGTTACGGCAGGATTGGGTCCGTCGTCAAACGTCAAGGCCAACTTGCGGGGCGAATTCGTGCGGCATGTCGTGGCGCCAAAAATCTGCGCTTGCGGATAAGCGGCGCCGTAGAAGAACAGTCCGGCAATATCCGCAGCCACAATGGGCGGAATCAGCCACCAGGGATTCATGCCCAGCATTTTCGCACGAGAATCGCACGGCGGCAGCAGTTCAGACTTCTTTATATTTGCAGTATTGAAAATGTGGTACAGTCCGCACGCTTATTCCGTGATACCGGGGGATTTGCTATGAAATGCGATGTCTGCGGGCAAGAGTATGGCCTGTCGCACAACTGTCCCGGCGCCCCTTCCAGTGCGGCGCTCGATATTGCAAGTGCAGGGATGGAGCCGCCGGCGAATGCCGGGCTTTTTAGCGTTGCTCTTTGGTCTTATCGTAGGAATCGTTTTTGCGTTCTGTTTGATCGCCGTGTGGACATTTCTTCAACTCGGTCTTTGCCACTTGATTGCGAAGTGGTTTCTGGGGGCAACCGGAAAGTTTATCGAGGTTTTGCGGCCGCTGCTGTTGGGCTGGTTCGTTAACTGCCTCGCAATCGTTCCGGTGGCCGGGACGCTCCTCGCCGGCATTGGATGGACGGCAGTACTGATGATTGTGTTTGAAGAAGTGGATGGAATCGGCCGGCTACAGGCATTTGTGATCTCGGCCGGGATAAATGTTTGTTTTCTGTTTCTACAATCTGCGCTCATGCCCAGACACTTCTGACGCGAATTTTTCAGCTTGAATATTGCGCTTCACTTTAGCTCATATTTCGCACAAGAAAACAGCCGAGCAGAAGATGCTGGCCTGACTGAAGCCAGGCGCCTATAAGGAGATTAGAAGGCAGCGGCGGCTTCTTCGGCTGTGGAGTAGAGACGGGTGATTTTGTCGACGCTGGTCATTTTCAGGACCTCCTCGACCAGGCCGGTGGCGCCTGCGAGTCGCAATTCGCCGCCTTCTTTTTTCAGCTTGCCGTGAGCGACGACGAGGATGCCCACGCCGGTGCTGTCTACGACGGTGACGCCCTTGAGGTCGAAAATTACTTTGTGGATGTTGTCGTGGAGGAGTTCCGCCAATTTCAACTCCACGTCGCGCGAGTTGTTGCCTTGAATGATGCGCCCGTTCATTTCCAGAACGGCGATTTCCGGGGAAATCTGCCTTCGCTCGATGGATAGAATCACGGAACACCTCGCAGCGGTGGATTCTATCTCACCCCGGGTTGCGAAGGACAAATATTGCGGGCAGATCGGCCAGAGTCCAGGTAGGCACGGCAGTGCCGTGTCCTTACCAGTCGCCCATAGCCGAATGTTCTTAGAACCCCGGGTTACGCGATTTGCCTTCCCGCGGGAAGGCCTCGGCGCGACTTCAGGTCGTTGAGCAGCCGCTCGACTTCGGTGTCGCGATCGAGGCGATTCAGCTTTTCCTCGACGTCGCCGGCGAGCAATTCCACTTCTGCGGCAGCGGTGGCTTCGGTGTGATGCACGCGGTCCTTCATGCGGTCGAAGGTCGCGCTCTTTGAGCCGTCACCAATCGCGGCTTGCGCCTGCGTGGCTTTGGTCATGGACACGCTGCGGCGATGGCGCGCCAGCAGCATTTCCCGTTTGGACTTGGCTTCTTCGAGTTTCTGTTCGAGTTTCAGCAACGCGCTTTTCAAGGATTCCACCTGCACTTTCTGGTCGTTGACCTGTTCCTGAAAACTTTGCGCGAGGCGTTGCGAGGTCTGGAAGCGGTCCAGAGCCGCGCGCGCCAGATCATCCTGGCTGCTATCGACGCTGAGCTCCGCCTTGCGCATCCACTCCTTGCCCGTTTCTTCCTGCTCACGTTGCTTTTTTTCGAGAATGTGCTGATCGGCGATGGAGACGGCCACCTGCGTCTTAACCTGCAGGTATTGATTCTCCATATCCAGAATGACCTGCTTGAGCATCTTTTCGGGATCCTCGGCGCGGTCGATCATGTCGTTCAGATTGGCCCGGATGAGTGTGCTGACACGTTCTAAAAGTCCCATGACAATTCTCCTCTCTACGAAAACTTCTGCTGCTCAAAAAGAAAGAAAGCAATGCGAAAGCGCGGAGGTGATCTGCGCCCAGGCGGCGCTGGTCAAGACCGCGATCATCAAGATTCCAAATCCAACCGCAAGGCCCCGTTTTTGCTGCATCGTCAGATTCATGTTCGTCGCTCCCCGGCGAAATGAAGCGTGGGAGCGGACTGGAATCCGCTCCCACGGTTGAAGGTTTATGATTTGGTCGAGGGCGGCTGCGGCTTCGGCGCTTTGTCGCCGATGAGGCGCACCTTGCTGAGCAGTTCGCTCATCTGCATGCCGCTGAGGGCTTCGAAGAGCGCGGGTACTTGCGCCGCTATCTTGGTGATATCGCCGGTGAGCTTGTAGGCTCCGGCGGCATCGCCATTGCCGGTGGAAACGATGGTGACCTTGTCGATTTTGCCGAGCGGCTCGCTCAAAGCGCGCACCACTTCCGGCAAGCTGCTGATCAGTTTGTCCACGACCGCCGCCTGGTTGTATTCCTGGAAGGCTTCGGCCTTGACGTTCATGGCGCGCGCTTCCGCGTCGCCCTTCTTGAAGATGATTTCGGCTTCGGCTTCGCCCTTCACTCGTGTGGCAGAGGCGCTGCCTTCGGCTTCGCTCATCAGCTTCTGGCGTTCGGCACTGGCCAGCGTTTCGATGCGCTGGCGTTCGATTTCCGCCGGCTTGAGGACCGTGGCAATTAGCTCCTTTTCGCGGCGCAGGATTTCGGCTTGCTGCACTTTCACCTGCGCTTCGCGCTCGATTTGCAGGACACGCACCTGTTCGGTGATGACGGTCTGCTGCTGACGGTTGGTTTCGATTTCATAGGACTTGTCGGCCTGCGCCTGAGCGCGTTTGCTGGCTTCCAGGTAGCTGGCTTTCTTGACGTCCAGATCGCGTTCGGCTTCCGCTTGCTTGGCCATCGAAGCGGTTTCCGCGGCGACACGCTCCTGGTCGGCCTGCGCTTTGGCGATTGCGGATGCCCGTGAGGCTTCCGCGCGCTTGATGGCGATGTCACGATCCGCTTCGGCGGCGGCTACTTCCGCGTCGCGCTTGATGCGCGCGATATCCGGGCGACCCATGTTGGTGATGTATTCGTTCTTGTCGCGCACTTCCTTGATGGTGAAGCTGACGACGTCCAGCCCCATCTTGCTCATGTCCTCGGCGCAGGTGGCGCGCATGCGGCCGCCCACCATTTCCGGCTCCTTGACGATTTGTTCAACCGTGAGCTGGCCGATGATGCCGCGCAGGTGGCCCTCCATCACCAGGCGCGACCGCTTCCACGGTGACCGCGACGCCCTGGTTGGTGTACAGACTTTGCTGCGGCGCGACATCGAAGGACATCAATTCGAGGGAGAGCTCTTTGCACATCTCCACCATCGGAAAGATGATTGTGCCGCCGCCCTTGATGATGCGCGTGCCCCGAAAGCCGTAAACGATCAAGGCTTCGTGCGGCCCGGCTTTGCGATACATCCGAGCCATCAAGCCCATGATGAAAAGCAACGCCGCCACCGAAAGGCCCGCAATAACGTACACGCTCGAAAAATCCAACATAGACACCTCCCCTTTTCCACTCGACAGGAACTGTTCGCTTCGAT
>WNEZ01028168.1_pt1 | contig 10750 bp, 8 predicted proteins | sample 5400521 | NCBI WGS metagenome assembly WNEZ01 (sample SAMN13153339, study PRJNA577476) | soil metagenome | isolation source: 120 cm saprolite under Douglas fir tree site 2 hole 1 replicate 1 | place: USA:California | collected 2015-04-18
GGAGAACCTCGCGAGCGCCGGGGAGGCGGTTCGGGGTTTGTGTTCACGCCGGACGGGTTGGTGCTCACTAACAGCCATGTTGTGCACGACGCAACTCGGATCGACGTCACGCTTCTGGATGGCCGGCGAGTGCCCGCGCACACGATCGGGGACGATCCGGCAACGGACCTGGCCGTGATCCGGATTGACGCTACCGGTTTGCAGGTGGCTGAACTGGGCGACTCGCAGCATCTGCGGCCAGGACAGATCGCGATTGCAATCGGCAACCCTTACGGGTTTCAGTCTACGGTCACAGCGGGCGTGATCAGCGCACTGGGACGGTCGTTACGGTCGTACTCGGGGCGGCTGATCGAGGACGTGATTCAGACGGATGCGGCTCTGAATCCCGGGAATTCCGGTGGGCCGCTCGTGAATTCCGCGGGCGCGGTGATCGGTGTGAATACGGCGACGATTCTTCCGGCACAAGGAATTTGTTTTGCGATCGGGATCAATACCGCGAAGTTCGTGGCTAGCCGGTTGTTGCGTGACGGTCGGATCCGGCGCAGTTGGATTGGCGTTTCGGCGCAGACGGTACCAGTTCATCGCCGGGTGGTGCGTTTCTATGGTCTTCCACGAGAGAGTGGCGTGGTGGTCCTGGGGGTGGAGGCTCGCAGTCCCGCCCGGACCGCGGGTTTGCGGGAGGGCGACGTCATTGTTGCGCTCGACGAGAAAGCGGTGGGAGGTGTGGACGATTTGCACCGATTGCTGACGGATGCGCAGGTGGGAGCGCGGTGCGAGTTGGTAGTCATCCGGCATACGGAGAGATTGACGATGTCGATAGTGCCGGAGGAAGCGCGCTCGCGAGAGTAAACGTTTCCACGTAGGACGCGTTTTCATCGTTCTGCCCAAAAAAGCATTTGACCGCAAAGTGCGCGGAGGATACGCAAAGGGCGCAAAGAAAAGCCGCACTCTGGTTTTTCGCCTGCGCATTCTGATTGCGTCTGTCTAGTGGGCGGCGACCGCGGTCCAGCACCCTGGTCGCAATTGCGTGGACTGCAACTCGTGTGTTAGCTTCGACTTGCAGAGGTCCACTTGCGACACACGGTTCCCGCGGGGATGGACCGCAAGGAAGCGGATGCTTACCTGCGGTTGGATCCTACGCGGCTCCCCAGGCATATCGCCATCATTATGGACGGAAACGGGCGCTGGGCCCGGCGGCGGCACATGCCGCGCGTGGCCGGGCACCGTGCCGGCGTCGCAGCCGTGCGTTCGACGGTGGAAACGGCAGCCCGCATTGGCATTCCGGCGCTGACGCTCTACGCGTTCTCCGAAGAAAACTGGCGGAAGCGGCCGCGGACGGAAGTGGACTTCCTGATGCGTTTGCTGTGCCAGTTTCTCAAGGCGGAGATCAAGACTCTCAACGAAAACAACATTCGGCTCGAGTACATCGGGCGCAAGCACGAGTTGCCGGAGTCGGTGCAGCGAGAGATGGAGTTTGCGCGCGAGGCCACGAGCCGGAATGGCGGGATGGTGCTCACGCTGGCATTGAACTACAGCGCGCGCAGCGAGATCGTCGATGCTTTCCGTTCGCTGGCCGAGGCTGCGGCCCGCAACGGCGGGCTACAACATCTGGAAGTGACTGAGCAGTTGGTGAGTGAGCATCTCTACACTCGCGGATTGCCCGATCCTGACCTGGTGGTGCGCACCAGCGGCGAAATGCGGCTGAGCAATTTTCTTCTGTGGCAACTGGCCTACGCAGAGATCTACGTGACGCAAACTTTGTGGCCGGACTTCCGCGGCGTTCAGCTACTGGAAGGAATCGAAGAGTTCCAGAAACGCGAGCGCCGGTACGGCGGGCTGGGGAAGGATCACGAACACGCTCCCGTCCGCACTCACGCCGAGGCGAAGCGTTGATCAAGCGCGTTGTTACGGCAGTTGTTCTCATTCCTCTTGTTCTCTTCCTGGTTCTCAAGGCTCCTCTGTACGCGATGGCGATCGTGGCCGGGGCGGTGGCGCTGCTGGCGGTCGCGGAATTTCTCAAGCTGGCGGCGCACTACGGAGTCCAGCCGCTGTGGCGGCCGACCTACGGCTACGTCGTGCTCTTTTTTCTCTTCGTCATTGCCGCTTCCGCCAACCGCGTTCCCCTGGTTGAAACCACGGCCATGATTTACGGACTCGCGCTGGCAGTGGCGGTTGCGCCCTTCGTGTTTCTGACGATTGCGATGCGACGTGCCGAGTTGGCGAGCGGATATCCGGCAGCGGCGGCTTCGGTGTTTGCGTTCACTTATATCGCGATCCCGATGGCTCTGCTGGTGCAGATCCGGCAACAGCCGGCGGGTGCGATCCTTGTCATCTACACGCTGCTGGTCGTATGGGCGGGAGACATCTTCGCGTACTTCGTCGGGAAAGCGATTGGACGGCATCGGATGTCGCCGGAGATCAGTCCGAAGAAGACCTGGGAAGGGGCGGTCGCGTCGGTCGTGGCCAGTGTAATTGTTGGGACGCTCTGGTTTCAGCACTCAGCGGGGATCAGCACCTGGCTTCTTCAAGCTGGCCTGATCGAGCGGCGGGATGGGATGTTCGGGCTACAGCAGCCGGAACTGGGCACGATTGTGGCGCTGTCGGCGATTGTGAATATCGCGGCGCAGTTGGGGGATTTGGTGGAATCGCTGATCAAGCGCGGGGCTGGAGTCAAGGATTCGGGTGCGATTTTGCCGGGACACGGCGGGATGCTGGACCGCATCGATGCGATGCTGTTCGCGGTGCCGGTGGTGTGGGCTTGGAGCGCGTGGCGGCTGATGCAGTAGCAGAGTCACACGATGACGGGTTCCGCGGATTCACTTACCGGCGGCCAAAATTGGTGAGGCGAGCAAAGTCACGAACAACAACTGCAACGGCAACGGACAAGAGTGTCCGTCCCACACGCGCCTGTTTCAGTGCCCAAAGCTGATCTTCAGAATGCGGCCGTCCGTGCCGACCAGCCATCCCGCTTCCGGACTCGCAAACGCGACCGCCCAGAAACCGGACACGTCGGCCAGCGTGAACCAGGTGTTGCCTTCATCGGGAGTCCAGGCAGCTCCTCCATCATTGGCGGTGATGACCACAGCGCGGCCTCCGTCGTCGTGGCTGTGTTGCTCATGGCCGCCGGCCCGACCGACGTAGCTCAGGCCGAAAATGGCTCCGGTCACGGGAGGCGCGTTCGTAAGCGTCCAGGTTTGACCACCGTCATCGGAAGTTGCCGTCGCCGCGTTGTTGGGATCGTTTGGGTCCAGATCGCCGCCGCCCACGATGCCATGCCAGGGGTCGCGGAAGGCAACCGTGAACCCGCCTGCACTGGGCGAACTCAGGAGCGGAGTGTCGTACGCGTTCCACGTGTTGCCGCCATCTCGGGTGGCCAGTATCCTCGCCGTGGTCGCTCCGCCGGTTGTAATCCAGGCATTTCTCGCGCCTTGCGTCGCGACGCAGGTGCCACTCGAGGCGAATGAAAATTCACCAGGTAACGCCGGCGGCATATTGCTGCTGATGTCCTGCCAGGTCGTTCCGTCGGTGGTGCGCAGGTCGGGGAAGACTCCGTTCACTGAGTCGCTGTGCGAAATGCCGCGCTTCGGAGTCCAGAAAGCGAAACAGTCGTAGAACGCGCCGGGATTCTGGTTCTGGAACTGCATCGTCCAGTTCGCTCCACCATCATCCGCTCCCGGCACCACACCGGCTTTCCAGTGCTTCCCGCCGTCGCTGGTGACAACGAACGTACCGCCGCGCCCGGATGCCCAGACTACACGCGGGTTCACCGGGCTCACTGCAATCAGCCCCTGGGTAGTGCCGCTGTCTTGCGGAGTCAGTTTGGGTTGGTGAATTCTTGAGGGCTCTTGGGCGAGGCTCAGGTTTGCAAAGACGAAGGCGACAAAAAGCACAAGCAGCAGCGAGCGTTTCGACATGGCAGTGTCTCCCGGGGAAATTCGTGGCGCGGAGCGCGAGTATAGGTCGCGCTGATGGAGGGTGTCAAATCGCGAGCGGCGGGGCGATAGGGGCGCGAAAGCGGCGACGGACAAGGGTGTTCGCGCCACACAAAACATAAGGAGGTCCGCAGTTCCTGCGGACCCCATCCTACGTCTCTTATTCCACTCCTGCCAGAGCGGCGTTCAGTCCGACAACGTCCGCCCCAAGATCGCGGCCATCGGTGCCGGCGTTTTTGTAGCGGCTTTTCGGCAGGAGTCTGTAGTCGCCTCCGTCCCCGCCGTCGTATTGAACAAACCCTGCCGCGTTCGCGTTTGCCGGAAAGAAGTTTCCCGCAGGCCAGGACGAGGGCGGGAAGGCCGCTGGAGTGGCGATCAGAGCGTTATTCTTGAACGTATAGGTACTGAAACACTTGTCGATCTTCTGCGCCGGCGTGCCCTTGGCGGCACAACTGGTCAGGCCTCCGCCTGAACTCCATACCGGGTAATTTCCAGTCGCGATCATGTTGTTGGTGAAAATGAAGCCATACATGCTGGGATTGGAAAGCTGGTTCCCTACCATTAACAAATGAGCGTTCGAATCCGGAAAACCAGTGACGTGATTTATGGTGATGGTGTTGACTGGATTCCTTTCCCAGCCATTGGCTATCAGAAACAGGTTACCGCCGCCTACGTAGTTTTTGTTGATGTCATCGATGACCACATCATGGATGCTCCAGCGAGTTCCCGCCAACGCTGGGCCCCCGTTTCCCTTATTGCCGGAGATCGAGGTTACCATCTGCAGTCCTCCGCCAGCATGCGAGATGCGGGAGTAGCGGACCGTCACATCTGTTACCTGGCATAGCGGACAAACATCTCCGTTGTTCTGGGTGTGCTGGCTCTTCGGATTGAGCAACAAGGCGTAACCCGCCTGCGTGAAACCTCCCCAGTTGTTCTCCATCAGGTTCGCTTCAATGAGCACGCGGGTCGCGTTCTTGAGTTCCAAATGGTTCTTGACAATGAATGCGTGACCGCCGGCGCCCCCGACGAAATGCGGGCTGCCGGGCATCCACTGCCAGGGCTTGAAGAAATGGTTACGCAGGATTTGGATGTCCGCCGGAGTTAAGGTCGCCGGCCCTCCGCCGAACATGACGGCTTCACCGGAGGCTTCCAGGAAGTTGCCCGAGATTTTGAATGGGCCGTCCTGGTGACTCCCGTTCCCGCCACCAATGGCGTGCGCGTCCGTGCAGACCCCGGTGGCTTGGGTGCAGTGAAAATCGCTGAAATAGGAGTCCACCACGGCCACGCTATTCGCGCCGATCAGAGAGACCCCTGCCTGTGTTTCATCATGAGTAGTCCCGTGCAACCAGGAACGGTCGATGACGATGTGATCTGCGACTCCAAGCGGTTCAATGGAGACGAGAACGGGAGGGTTCTTCACTCCAACTGTGCGTGTAATCTCCAATCCAATTAGTCGATAATGGTTGGCGCCGGTGCGAAGAATGAAAGGGCCGTCAGCCTCAGTGTTGTTTTCAATCCTGGCCATCACGTTGCGCGGGTTGGCACAGCTGTACTGCGGCCGTCCGGGCAAGGAAGCCACTCCAGCATAACAAGGCGTCATACGCTGCCCCTCGGACGGCAGAGCGCTGTCGGGTGCGCCGGTACGTATGACGATCCAGTGACCAGCATCGCAGCTTTTGGCGCGCAGGAGGAACCTCCCCGTGAAAGTTGCGCCCGCCTGTAGTTCGATCGTGTCGCCGCAAAATGCGTTGTCCAAGGCTGCCTGCAAATCGTCTCCGGGACGAACCGAAACAATGCTTCCGGGAGCCGGCGTGTCTGTCATTGAACTTGTCACTGTGACGCGCGGGAGTTCTGCAGGACCATCGAAGTTGCCCTTGGCCCAGGCCGGGGAGAACGCAAACACGAGGAATGAGACTGCCATCAGAGAGAGTGATGCGAACGATTGCATGGGACGACTCCTTCTTTTTTGTGTTCACAGGGTTTGCAGGGGATTAGCAAAGCCAACTGCGAGCTTGACCGGCATCGTATGAAAGGCAGGAAGACGGCAGCAAAATAGGTCGGGCTGGATTGAGCACACTAGTGCACACATGTGCGTGACTCAAATCGTGAAACAAATGCTCGCTGCGATATCACGCGAAATTCCAAAGTTCCCGTAGAATAGGAAACGTCCGCTTTTTCGCATGAAACGCATTGCCATCCTGGGCTCGACCGGCTCGATCGGCCGCAGCACTCTTAGCGTTGTGGAGAGCTATCCGGAGCGATTCCAAGTTGCTACCTTGGCCGCCGGTAGCAATGTCGAGGCGGCTCTCGAACAGGCTCGGCGCTGGAAGCCGCGGGTTCTGTCGCTGGCGAGCGAGCGGGACGCGCAAGCGGTACGCACGAAGCTGTTGAGTACAGGACTGGGCGAGATCGAGGTTGTGAATGGCGCCACCGGTACTGTTCGGGTGGCGACGCATCCTGACGTGGATTTCGTGGTCAGCGCGATTGTCGGGGTTTCTGGCCTCGAAGCAACTTACGAGGCGGTGCGGGCCGGCAAGACGGTCGGGCTGGCCAATAAGGAATGCCTGGTCGTCGCAGGAGAGTTAATCGTCGCCGAAGCCCTTAAGCAAGGCAAGCCGCTGCTACCGATCGACAGCGAACATAACGCCGTCCATCAGTGTTTGCGGGGCGGGCGGATGGATGAGGTAGCGCGCATCTGGCTGACGGCTTCGGGAGGGCCGTTTCTGAAGACTCCCGAATCGGAATTTGCCTCAATAACGGTGCAACAGGCGTTGAATCATCCGACCTGGAAGATGGGGAAAAGGATCACCATCGACTCCGCCACATTGATGAACAAGGGGTTTGAGGTGATTGAGGCGTGCCGGCTGTTTCACGTGCCTGCGAGTCAGGTGCAAGTCATTGTGCACCCGCAGTCTACGATCCATTCCATGGTCGAATTTGTCGATGGCAGCATACTTGCACAGTTTTCCGTGACCGATATGCGGTTGCCCATTTTGTATGCGCTGACTTATCCGGAGCGTGTCCCTTCGGATATGCGCTTCCCGGTCATGGACTTGCGGCATCTCGATTTCTGCCCCCCGGATATGAGTAAATTCCCTTGTCTGCGCCTTGCGTATGAGGCGGCGGAGGCGGGCGGGGCCAAGACGATCGCCTTGAATGCGGCCGACGAAGTGGCGGTGGCGGCGTTTCTGGAGGAGCGAATCGGGTTCGATGAGATTCCCCAGATCGTCGAAGATGTGATGGCTGCAACTCCGGTAGGAAGTTTGGAATCTATTAATAAAGTGCTTGTTCTCGACGCCGAGGCACGCCAACTGGCTGAAGATATGGTTAAACAACGGAGCCGCTCAGCCTCGCCCGTGCGTGCTATTCCGTAACAGAAGATTGGGAGTAATCTGGAATTTGTGCCTCATTTGAGTACGATCCTGGCCGTCGCGGTGGTTTTGGGGTTCATGATCCTGATCCACGAATTCGGCCATTATGCAGCGGCCAAACTGTTCAAAGTTCGGGTCGAAGTGTTTTCCATCGGCTTTGGAAGGCGCTTGTTCGGCTTCCGCAAAGGCGAAACTGACTACCGTATCGCCGCGATTCCGTTAGGCGGATACGTCAAGATGTCGGGCGAGAACCCGATGGACGACCGCACCGGCGATCCGGGCGAATTTCTGTCGCATCCGCGCTGGCAGCGGTTCGTGATCGCGCTCGCGGGGCCGACGATGAATATCCTGCTGGCTATCGCGCTCCTTACGGGCGTCTACATGGTGCACTATGAGCGGCCTGTATTTGCCGACAAGCCTGCTGTGGTCGGCTGGGTACTGCCTGATTCGCCCGCGGCCAAGGCCGGAATCAAGGAAGGCGACCGGATTATCCACATCGACGGCATTGAAGATCCCACTTGGGAACAAGTGGAGCCACGGGTCGCACTAAGTCCGAATCAGCCGCTGCCTGTTACGATTCTGAGGGCGGGACAGACTTTCGAAACTACAGTTACACCAGAAGCTACTGGAACCGAGCAGTACGGAACCCTCGGTTGTGTTCCGGATCAGCCCAACGTGATTACCGATCTGGAGCCTGGAATGCCGGCGGAAAAAACCGGATTGAAGCCTGGTGACGTTATTGTTGCGGTGGATGGTAAGCCCGTGAAGGCCATCGCGCAAATGATCAGCCTGCTGCAACAGTCCAAGGACAAGCCAGTGGACATCACCGTGCAGCGCGGAACTGAAACGCTGACCTTCAAGATGACGCCGGTGGCTAAACCGCTGGAAGGAACGCAGGAATCGCGTTATCGCGTTGGGATTCATTCCGATCCCAGCGTGAGTGAGCGCCTTCCTTTTCCCGCTGCGCTCCGGAAATCCCTGGAAGACAACAAGCGCAGCTCGTTTCTGATCCTGGAGCTGGTGCAGAAGATGATCCAGCGCAAGGTTTCGCCGCGCATGGTCGAAGGCCCGATCGGAATCGGGGGCGCCGTCGGCCGAGCCGTGCGAGAAGAAGGCTGGATACCGCTGCTGGGAATCACCGCCGCCATCAGCCTCAATCTGGGGATTTTCAACCTGCTGCCGATTCCCATCCTGGACGGTGGCGTAATTCTCCTGCTGTTCATCGAAAGCGTGATGCAGAAAGACATCAGCTTGCGCATCAAGGAACGCCGTGATTTATAACGACATCCTGAAGCGGCTGGGAAGCTAGGAAAGGCAGCACTTAGCCTTTAGCACTTAGCAGTTGGCTGCGGACCGCGACGCGACATCTTCCCAGCAAATGGATTGCTGGTCCGACGTGTATGAGATACAATGTATCTCATACAGGAGTCTCTATGGCAGCCACAGAAATGGTTCACGTCCGCATTGACAAGAGAGTAAAAACGAGAGCCGCTAAAACACTCGCGGCCATGGGCCTATCGGTTTCGGATGCAGTTCGCGTTCTGCTGACGCGCGTGGCGACGGAGAAAGCCCTGCCTTTCGAGATCAAGGTGCCGAATGCTGTTACGGCAGCGGCGATGCAGGAAGCGCGCAAAGGCGGGCTGCCCTCTTTTGATACCGTGTCCGGCCTGATGGCCGACCTGAGTGCGAAGGATTGAGCGTACGAATGCTTTCCTTTACTTCGGCGCTAAGACCTGCCGTGCCCTGACCTGCTAAACTAGAGTTTCCCTATGGCTGAAATGCGACGCAGGAAGACTGTCACCACCACCATCGGCGGAGTGCGAGTCGGCAGTGATGCACCAGTAATGGTGCAGTCGATGACCAACACCGACACGGCGGATATCCCTGGAACTATCAAGCAGGTTGCCGACCTGGCGCGGGCGGGCAGCGAAGTGGTCCGCGTGACTGTCAACACTGACGAGGCCGCCAAGGCTGTGCCCTACATCGTCGAGGGACTCGACAAGCTGGGCACGCGCGTCCCGATCGTCGGCGACTTCCATTACAACGGACACCTTCTGCTGACGAAGTACCCTGGTTGCGCCGAGGGCCTGGCGAAGTACCGCATCAATCCCGGCAACGTGAGCATCGGCCGCAAGAATGATGACAACTTCCGCATCATGATTGAAGTCGCAGTGAAGTATCAGCGCCCGGTGCGCATTGGTGTAAATTGGGGATCGCTCGACCAGGCGCTGCTGACGCGCATGATGGACGAAAATTCGCGCCTGGCGGAGCCGAAAGACGCGCGCGAAGTGACCATGGAAGCGATGGTGGTGAGCGCGCTCAAATCCGCGAAGCTGGCGGAGCAGTATGGGCTGCGTCCGGATCAGATTATTTTGAGCGCCAAGGTCAGCGGCGTGCAGGATTTGATCGATGTGTATCGCACGCTGGCGGCGCGCTGCGAGTATCCGCTGCATTTGGGATTGACCGAGGCCGGCATGGGGGCGAAGGGTATCGTCGCGTCGAGCGCCGCGATGGCGGTGCTGTTGCAGGAGGGGATCGGCGACACGGTTCGGGTTTCACTCACTCCTGCTCCGGGCGGCGACCGGACGGAAGAAGTCCGCGTCGCGCAACAGATTCTGCAGTCGCTGGGGATTCGCAGCTTCACGCCGCAGGTTACGGCTTGTCCCGGCTGCGGACGCACCACCAGCACCTTCTTCCAGGAAATGGCGCAACAGATTCAGACCTACCTGCGGGACCAGATGCCCAGTTGGAAAGAGCGCTATACGGGCGTCGAAGAGATGAAGGTCGCGGTCATGGGCTGTGTCGTGAACGGCCCTGGCGAATCGAAGCACGCCAGTCTCGGCATCTCTCTGCCCGGAACGTTCGAAGAACCGAAAGCTCCGGTCTACGTGGATGGACGCCTGTTCACCACGCTCAAGGGTGACAAGATCGTCGCCGAGTTCATCAAGATTCTCGACGACTACGTCGACTCGCACTACGCGGCGAAAGAAGAAGTGGGCGCCCGAAACTAGCCGCCAGAAATTCTCGCCACTTAGTGCTGCACGTCGTACGCCAGCGACACCCTCCCCGAACGGTAAACCTTGTGGCTCACCAACCGCAGATTGGCTGGATTGTAAGGAGGCGGGAGCAATGGCACTCCGCCTCCCAACAGCACAGAATATCACACCCCAATTCTCGATCCTCCGAAGCGCAGATTTTTGTTGCGGGCCTTCTTTTGCCGCTGCCAAGCGCCAAAAAAACCTGCGAGCGCGTATTCGGTGTCAGCACCCACGTTTCAAAAAACGAAACGTGGGGCACCCGATTACCTGGGCCACCCGCCCACCTTTACTCCTTGTGCCCCGAGATCGCGGTAGAACTTCTCCGCTTCCTCGCGGTGCTGCAGTCGCAGCTCTTGCAGTTCCCCTGTTTCGGTATCCACAAAAGCAATTTGTTGGAAACCCGGATGGT
>WNEZ01005910.1_pt1 | contig 10748 bp, 5 predicted proteins | sample 5400521 | NCBI WGS metagenome assembly WNEZ01 (sample SAMN13153339, study PRJNA577476) | soil metagenome | isolation source: 120 cm saprolite under Douglas fir tree site 2 hole 1 replicate 1 | place: USA:California | collected 2015-04-18
CGAGAAAGGCCTGAGCATCGTGGATGCGGCGGTGGAAGCGGCGCGCATCCGGTTGCGGCCGATCTTGATGACCTCGCTGGCGTTCATCCTAGGCGTGGTGCCGCTGGTGTTTGCTACCGGCGCAGGGCGCGCGGGGCGCGTCTCGGTGGGCACGACGGTGTTCGGCGGGATGATCGCGGCGACGACGTTGAACCTGATCTTTATCCCAGTGCTGTATGTGCTGGTGCGGAGCCTGGTGCCGAGCCGGCGAACGCATACGGCGCCCGCGCCTGAGCCGGCGGATTAGTCAGTCGGTCCTGGCGGTAGGTGATTCATTTGGCGGCACTTAGACGTTCGTAGGTTACTTCCGAGGATAGTCTCTTTCAGATAGCGCAAGATTTCGGTTTCCCCGCGTTCTACCATTAGACATAACACCAGGTACTCCTGAGGAAAAGCCCGATGCCCTTGCTCGTGCTGCTTGGGATTGCGTTCGTTGCCACTCCATTTGTCACCGCGTATCTGCTGGTGAAGCAGAGAAAGCTGCGCGAGCAGCTGAAAGCGGATTATGAAGAAAACTCCAGGGGCCATGCGGCGCTGCAGCGCGAGGTTGCGGAGCTTCGTCGGCAGATCGCGGCGGGAACGCCGACGGCTGCGGCGGGGCGCGAAGCGATTGCTACGCCCGCGAAGCCGGTGGCACCGGTGTCTGCAGTTGTTGAGAGGAAGCCGGAACTAGAGCTGGAGAAAAAGAAGGAAGAGCCGGTGCGAGTGATCCCGCCGCCGGTTGTGATTCCGCCCGCGCCGCCGATTCCGCAACGACCGGTGACGCCGCCGGTACCGGCGGAGACGAAACCAATTGTGCCAGTGGCACCACCTTCGCCGGAAAGACAACCGGCAGTACCGCCGCCCGCAGCGCCGATGCAACCTGCCGCGCCGATTCCTGGGCGGCCCGCGCCTTCCGTACCGCCCCCTTCCCCGATACCTTCACAACCAACGGTGAGCGTACCGCCGGTGGCAACTGCACGAACCTCTAGTCCCTCGCCTGCCGCGGCGCGCGTTCCTGCGGCGAAACCGACACTGCAGCAGCGCATGAAGAAAGTGTCGTCCATCGAGGAAACGCTGGGGACGAATTGGTTGAACAAGCTGGGCATCATCATTTTAGTCATGGGCGTAGCGTTATTTGGAATTTACGAATTGCAGGCGCTTGGCGCGGCCGGCAAGGCCGGGATCTCGTACATCGCGGCGCTGGCGTTGTTGGCGGGCGGGATATTTCTGGAAAAACGGGAAACGTACCACCTGCTGGGACGCACGGGAATCGGCGGGGGTTGGGCGCTACTGTTTTTCAGCACCTACGCGATTAATCACGTCGCCGCGATGCAGGTGCTGGGTTCGGAGACGATCGATCTGGTGTTGATGTTGATCGTGGCCCTGGCGATGGCGGGGCACACGCTGCAGTATCGCTCGCAATTCGTGACCGGCCTGGCTTTTTTGCTGGGATACACGACGGTGGCGCTCAGCCACGACAATGTGTACAGCCTTTCTGCGGGCGTGGTGCTGGCGATAGGACTGGTGGCCATCGTTATCAAGATGGATTGGTTCGAGCTGGAAGTATTCGGGATATTGTCGAGTTACCTGAACCATTTGTACTGGCTGTACCGGATTTTGGGAATTCACGGGGCGCAGGGGCGGCACTTTGAGGCGTATCACGCGAGCCTGGCGATGCTGTTCTTTTATTGGCTGATTTTCCGGGTCTCGTATGTAGCGCGGCGGATCAAGACGGAACAGCAAGAACATGTGTCCACGGTTGCGGCGCTGCTGAACACGCTGCTGCTGCTGGGAATCATGAAGTTTCAGTCGGTGCAGCCGGAGCTGGCGTATCTTGCGCTGCTGGTGATCGGGTTTGTAGAGCTGAGCTTTGCGCAACTGCCGAGAACCAAGCTCCGCCGCGAAGCGTTCGTGGTTCTCAGCGTTCTCGGCGCGGCGCTGATGATTACGGCGGTTCCCTTCCACTACTCTGGAAATAATGTAGCCATTCTCTGGCTGGTGGGCACGGAAGTTTTTCTTGTCGCCGGGCTGCTGGCCAAGGAAGTGGTGTTTCGCCGGGTGGGGCTGCTCACGGGATTGCTGGTGGGTGTGCATCTCGCGGGCATTGATTTCCCTCAACTATTGAAATTGCGAGCGACCACGGAGGTGCTGGCGCTTTCCGCGGGAGTGCTCTTTGCGCTGTGTGCTGTGACGCTGTATTTGAATGCGCTCGCGCTTGGAAAGTGGCGGCAGGAGTTCTTTCAAGGGGCCCTGGATACGCAACTTCTTGCGGCGCACTCCTACATCGGCGCGTTTGCCGCGGCGGCTGGAGTTTGGGCATTCCTCGCGGACGACTGGACCGCTCTGGGATTTGCAGGCGCGATGCTGGTGCTGGCGGCACTGTGCCGTTGGCAGGGCTCGATGCACGTGCAGGCGCAATATGCGTTATTGGGGGCGCTCGGGATGTACCGCGCGGTGATTGTGAACCTGCATATGGAGAGCCCGACGCATGCACACGTGAAGATGCGCTTGCTGACGCTGCCAATTCTTGGCGCAGCGTTCTATGTCACCGCGAAATTAGCGGCGCTCCGTGACGATTCCGAGCAGCGCACCTTCCGAAGTCTATTTGCATTCGCGGGAACGGCACTGTTTGCGGTGCTGATTTGGTACGAGGTTCCGGACCTCTGGCAACCGCTGGCGTTCATCGCTTTCGCCGTGGTTTTGAGCGAGGCGGGCCGCGCCGTGCACTATAGCTCGCTCGCCTGGCACACGCATCTGGTGAGCGTTCTGGCGTTGTTTACGGCATTTACTGCTGATGCGGCCGGAGTGGGCCAGTGGCACACGATTCCGGTGCACGCTTTCGCGGCCCTCCCTGTGGTTCTCGGATGCTATGCGTTGGCGAAACGGATCGATTTTGCGCAGCCGCAGCACCTGGAATTGGCGCAGGCGGCGTACACCTGGGCTGGAACGGGATTGCTGGCATGGGTGCTTAAGGAAGCGCTGCGAGTGCCGTGGGTCGCGGTCGGTTGGATTGCCCTGGCGGTTCTGCTGGCGGTTGCGGGGAGATGGGTGCGCTATAAGCAGCTTGCCTGGCAGGCTAACGTTGTAGCCGTGGCCGCGTTGGCGCGAACGATGATGATCAATTACGACGTCCAGGAGAAAATTTGGCACGGAGTGTCGCTGCGCATGGTCACGGTGGCGCTAGTAGCGGCGGGGTTGTACTTCCTTTCGAGGAAGGCTGCGCCGGAAGAACGATTCGCACGAGTGGTGGCGTTCGTGCATTCGTTTGCAGGGACGGGCCTGCTCACTCTGCTGGCGTGGTATGAAGCGCCGAATGGATGGCTGGCGGCGCTGTGGGCGGGCTTTGCGTTGGTGTTGGCGGTTGTTGACCGCAGATTCGAACTGGAAGAGCTGCCGTGGCAAGCACACGCGCTTGCGCTGCTGGCCCTGGCGCGAAGCGTCACGGTGAACCTGTATGTGACGGCGACGTGGCACGGCGTCAGCGTGAGGTTGATGTCGCTGACCATCGTGGCGGTGGTGCTGTACGCGCTGTCGCGGGTGATTCGCATGCCGGATTCGTGGCGCGAGCGCGATCTGCACCACATTTACTCGTGGTGCGCGTCGGCGTTGGTTTCGCTGCTTCTCTGGTACGAGTTGCAGCCGCTGAGCGTAGCGGTGGGCTGGGGCGTGTTTGGGCTGGTGCTGTTCGAGTACGGGCTGCTGCGCAAAATCGGCCAGCTTCGTTATCAAGCATACGTGGCGCTGATTGCGGCGTTCGCGCGCATTTTCTTCGCGAATCTGACGGCGGGCGAACCCGGAGTGTTCTGGGGACCACGAACGTACACGATTGCGCCGCTGGCGCTGATCTTCTTTTTTGTTTATGCGCAATTGCCAGAGAAGGAAGAAGACGTCGCCAGCGACCGGCGATTGCACTTTGATGTGCTGCTGGGGTATCTCGGGACAGCCACGATTGTGGCGCTGTTCTATTTCCAATTCCCTATCGAATGGGTGGTGACTTCGTGGGCGGCGCTGGTGTTCGTGCTGTTCGGGCTGGCGCTCGCACTGAATAGGCCGCTGTTCTTGCATCAGGGATTGCTGCTGACGGTTGGGACGTTGGCGAGAGGAATGGCGCACAACCTGTTCGGCGCCGGATATTTCGGGGAAGGGGACTGGAAGGGCCGGTACTTTGTGCTGGGATGCGCGGTGGCCATCCTGCTGGCGAGCCTGGTATTCGCGTTTCGGCTTCGCGACCGCGAGGATACTGCGCCTGACACACGCGGGGTGGCAAGGATACTGGCTTTCGTGGTTCGCCGGCCGGAGCAATTGCAATTCTTTGCTCCGATTGTGTTGCTGACGTTTATGCTGGCGCTGAAGATGCGCGCCGGTATGGTCACGGTGGCTTGGGGGATCGAGGGCGTGCTGGTTGTGCTGCTGGCCCTCGCGTTAAAAGAACGAAGCTACCGGCTGACTGGACTGGGAGTCCTGCTGCTGTGCGTCGGGAAAGTGATGGCGCTGGACGCGTGGGGGCTGCAGCCGCGCGACCGGTACATTACGTTCATCATCGTCGGTGCGGCGCTACTGGTGGTGTCCTTCTTGTACAGCAAGCATCGGGAAGCGATCCGGCAATTTCTATGAAGCGGCTGGCGGTCTTCTTTGTGGTCCTGGGATTCGCGGTGGCGGCGCTGTACTTCAGCCAGCGACGCACGGATCACACGCCTGTCTCCGCAAATGCCATCCTGAACATGGCGGCGGACGCGCAGCGTGACTTGACGCGCGCGCCGATGCGCTTGACGCACATCTCCGACGCCGAGGAGATCCGCATTGGCGATGAACTGGCGGGCCGATACGCGCAGCAAGGCCAAAAACTGGTGGCGGAGGATCGAGGGTTGGAGAAATACCTTGTGAAAGTTGGAGGCACAGTGGCGGTGCACGCGCATCGTCATCTGCCGTACCGCTTCCACTTGCTGCCAGACCACGCGCTGATTAACGCGTTTTCGCTGCCGGGAGGACATGTGTATATCGGCAGAGGCCTGGTGGATTTGCTGACCACCGAAGACGAACTGGCGAACGTGCTGGCGCACGAAGTGGAGCACATCGACCATTATCACTGCGCGGAGCGCGTACAACTGGAAGCGCGATTGAAAAAGCTAAGGCTGGATGCCGTCAGCGAGGTGCTGCAGATTCCACTGGAGCTTTGGGAAACCGGCTATCACAAAGATGAGGAAATGGAAGCGGACCGCGAGGGCATGCATTTAGCGGTGTTGAGCGGCTACTCGCCTTATGGCGCGGTGAGCGTCTTCGAGCGCTTTGCGAAGCTGCACCAGGAGTACGTGATTCATGCGGAGAGCCCGGAACAGGAGCTTTCGGAGCTGGCCGTCCAGAGCCTGACGGGATATTTTCGGTCGCACCCGCTGCCGTCAGAACGCTTGGCGCAGGCGAGCAGCCTGATTGCGCAGGAACATTGGGAAAATCAGAAAACCCAGAGACCCTTCCACGTAGAGTACGAAGTTCACAACGGAGAGTACGTCAAGTAAAGGACGTTGAAGTAGGGCCCTCGTTCGTCTTGAGGGCCGCAAACCCTAGCCGCTAGCCCACCGCACCTTCCCTTCCCGCCGATTTTGACGCGAGCAGCTCGGATTTGTCACTGGGCTGTCACAGGACTGTCATTTGTTGGTCTACAGCATGCAGGGTCATAGGTTTTCGCGTTACAGTCAACTATTAGAGGCGGAACACAAGAGGGTCACGCGGTTTCGAGCCCCATTTTGACCTTTTTTGTCAGCTTGGGCTGTGGAAAACCCTTACGCCCGGGAGCTAACAAATTTCTAGCAGAATTTTTACCGACCGCCGCCAGTCATTGTTACGAAGACCGACCGGCGCTGCTTCCCGCGAGCAAGGAAGAGCGCAAACGACCGCCGGGGCTCGCCTGCGGCCCGGTGACTCAAGTGGGCCGGTGTTCAGCCTTGAAGGAGGGTAATGCCATGATGTCCTCGTTGCGCAAAGTCTGCGCGATTGGCCTAGGCCTGGCGATGCTGTGGCTGCCAAGCTGCCCGGAAAGCTGGGCGCGAAATGCGCCTCCCGCCCAGGCTAGCGGCGACCCTCAGGACCTGAACGGCAAAATCGAGCTGCTGACGCGATCGCTGCAGCAGACGCGGTCGGAGCTGGCGCAGTCGCGAACGGAAATCGAGCAGCTTCGCGCCACGCTGGAAGAGGCGCTCAAGCGGATGGAAAGCCTGGCGGCTTCTCTGCCCGCGCCAGGTTCCGCCGCAGGCTCCGGCGTTACGGCAGCCAAGCCCGAAGAGGCTCCGCGCGCGGGGCAGATTTCGCAGGAGGATTGGGACTTACTGAACGCACGCGTGGAAGAGCAACGGCAAACGAAGGTAGAGAGCGGGTCGAAATTCCGGCTGAAGCTCTCTGGCCTGGCGTTGTTCAACGCTTTCGACACTTCCGGGCAAGTGGACAACTTGGACGTGCCGGCCATTGCAGTGCCGAGATTCGTGGGATTCCCCGCGGGCGGCAGCGGAGCGTCGGTGCGACAGTCGATTATCGGCTTGACGGGAATTGGGCCCGAACTATTCGGCGCGCGCACTAGCGCGGACCTACAACTCGGATTCTACGGCGGGCTGCCGAGCGGATACACCGCGACGTCCTCAGGAATCTCCAGCTTGCGGTTCGCGCGCGTTCGCTTCGATTGGGAGAACACCTCAGCGATCGCGGGGCTGGACACGCCGTTCTTTTCGCCAAATTTGCCGACCACCTATATGTCTGTCGCGGTGCCGGGGTTTGCTTCGGCCGGAAATTTGTGGACATGGACGCCGGGCGTGCGCCTGGAGCAGCGATTCAGCGGCGCTTTGTCCGCCCTCAAGGTGGAAGCAGGGATTCTCGATCCTTCCTCAAATATCAACTACACCGCGAACAACAACCTGCGCGCCGCCAATCCGGCCGAGAGCTCGCGCATTCCAACGTACGCCGTGCGGGTTTCGTACAATAAGAAGTCAGAGGCTCATCCAAGGTCTTTCGGCGTGTCCGGCTTATCTTCTCCGCAGGAATTCTATGGCGGTTATCGCCTCACCGGATGGGCTACCACGGCTGACTGGAAGTTCAGTGTAGCGCCGCGCACGGAGCTGAGCGGGCAATTTTTCACGGGACGAGGAATCGAAGGATTCGGGGGCCTCCCGGAAAATCCCTACCCGCTTCAAAATCAGTTTGTGTATGCCACGCTCACAGCGCGGCTTTTGGCGGAGGTCGGCGTGATTGGCGGATGGTCGCAGCTCAAACTCCGATGGAATGCACAAAACGAGTTCAACGTCGCGGCTGGCACCGGCGGCCGCAAGTCCGCGGATCTTCGCCGGGCGCTCGGTTTCAGTTTTCCCGTGCCATTCCTGCCGGCGAGAAACCAGATGTTGTTTGCGAATTATATTTTTCGCCCGAGGTCCGATCTGTTGTTCTCCGCGGAGTACCGCAGGTTGAGGACGTACGAAATCAACGGATCGCCGGACACTGCGGGGCAAGTGGGGCTGGCAGTCGGGTTTCTGTTCTAGGAGAGCGATGAAAACATATCGCTATAGTTGCGTTTTCCTAGCTACCGCGGCGCTGGCGGCGTGCGGCGCGGCGCAATCGCCGACGGGATTCCGGGCGCCGGCGGCAGCGGTGACCGGTGAAGTTACGCTGCGTGTCTCCGGTTCGCACGCGGTGGAGACTGACGCTTCGAAGGTTGTGGTGTGGCTCGTGCCGGTCGAGACGGTTCAGAGCGCGCGGCTCACCACCGAGAATTCCCATTACCGATTGCTGCAGCACAATAAGCGGTTCGAGCCGGGATTATTGGTGGTGCCCGTCGGCAGCGTGGTGGATTTTCCAAATGCCGATCCCTGGTTTCACAACGTATTCTCGCTGTACCGCGGCAAGCGCTTCGATTTGGGACTTTACCAGGCGGGCGCCCTGCGATCCGTGAGGTTCGACCGCATCGGCCCTTCCTATCTGTTTTGCAACATTCATCCGGAAATGACCGGAGTAGTGCTCGCGGTAGACTCAGAGCTTTTTGGCGTGACCGGCAAGAACGGGCGCTACTCCATTACGAGAGTGGCACCGGGAAAATATATTTTGCACGTCTGGCACGAAAACGCCGCGCCGGAATCGCTGCAAGCGCTGCAACGCACGGTGACGATTGAAGAAAACAATCGCGTTTTGCCAGCGATCTCGCTGACCATGGTCAAGCGCGCGCCCACGGAACATAAGAACAAATACGGAGAGGATTACGATCCGGAGACAGTGAAGACGGATTACTGAGGCCAGCGGCATGCCGGTCGAAACACCGGTGACTAGAAACGGAAGCGATTTTTAGCGAACATCATGAAGCAAAACACAAAGGATGAGAAAACGATGGAAACCGTATTGGTGGTGGAAGACAGCCGGGCGATGCAACGCACGCTGCAACGGCTGCTGGAAGCGGACTCGCTGCAGGTGCAGATCGCATCGGACGGAATCGCCGGGCTGGAGAGCTTTCGCAAGCAGCCTCCCAGCGCGGTGCTGCTCGATTTAAAGCTACCCGGGCTTTCGGGCAAGGAACTATGCCGCGAATTCAAGACGATCGCCGCTTCCGTGCCCATCGTGGTGCTTAGCGCCAACGCCGAGGTGGAAGACAAAGTGTTGCTGCTGGAGCTGGGTGCGGACGACTACGTGACCAAGCCTTTTAGTCCGCGCGAACTGCTGGCGCGCGTGCGGAGAGCGATGCGGCGAGGCGCGGGGAAACCTCAGCCGGTTTCCAGCGTACCTGCGAAGAACGTGAGCCATGAAGTCTTGGAGTTTGGGGACGCACGCGTCGATTTCACAAGCATGGAGGCTTCGCAGGGCGGCAAGCCGGTGACGCTCACGGCGCAGGAATTCAAGTTGCTGAAATTTTTTGCCGGTTCACCTGGCCGGGTGCTCTCGCGCGATGAGCTCTTGAATGAGGTCTGGGGCTATCAGAATTATCCTTCGACGCGAACCGTGGACAACCATATCCTGCGGCTGCGGCAGAAGCTCGAGCCGGACTCCGCGAATCCGCGCTACTTCCTGACCATTCACGGGGCCGGGTACAAATTCGTTCCAGGGAACGCCGCGAACGGCAGTAAGTCCTGAAGCGCAGATTTTAGGAAGGCCATGACTCATTTCCGCCTGCAAACTCAGCTTTTCATCGCCACGCTGCTGATTATTTGCGGCTTGACGGGCGCGCTGCTGCTGATTATCCGGCACACGGTCAGCGTGGAGACGGAGCGCCAGGTGCACGATGGTACGGATGCGTCGGTGCGCGCCTTCGAGAGCGTGCAACTGCAGCGCGAGCAGCAGCTTTCACGCACCGCGGCGATGCTCGCGGATTTGCCGACGCTGAAAGCGCAGATGACCACGGAGCACGGGCCCACCATTCAAGACGCATCGACCTCCTGGTGGAAACTGGCGGGCAGCGATCTGTTTATCCTGGCCATGCCGGACCGGCGCATTGTGGCTTTCCATGTGACCAAAGCCGGCTGGCCGGTGGAAATCGCCGCGGGCGACCTCAAGAGGTCGGTGGAACAGGGTGAAGAGGCTAGCTGGTGGTATGACAACGGGCGTCTGTACGAAGTTTTCCTGCGCACCATAACCGCCGGCACCGCGCCCAATTCACACGAGCTCGGTTTCCTGGCCATCGGCTATCAAGTGGACTCCAGCGTAGCTGAACACCTTGCGCTGGTCGCCGGCAACCAAATCGTGCTGGCCTCGGGGAACAACCTGATCGCTTCGACCTTGCCGGCAAAGGACGAGGCGGCGATGCAGCGGTACCTCAGCGCGATGAATCCCGAACTGAATCCCGAGGAGCACGAAATTACTCTGGACACGGATCGCTACGCGTTTTCTTCGGTGTTGCTGCACGGCTCGCTGCCATCTCCGGTGCGCTGCTATGTGATGATGCCGATGGGGCCGGTGAACAGCTTCATGCACCGGCTGAACCGCACGATTTTTGTTCTGGGAGCATCGGCGATTCTCTTCGGCGCGCTGCTGTTTGGGTTTGTGTCGCGCAAGATCACCAAGCCTTTGGACAACCTGGTTTCCGGCGTGCGTGCGCTGGCCACGGGAAACTACACCTATTCGATCACCCCGGAAGGAACCAGCGAGGTGGCCGAGCTAAGCGGGGCGTTCGCGAAAATGCGGAGCGAGCTGCTGGAGTCGCAGCAGCAGCAGATCGAAACCGAGAGGATCGCGGCGCTGGGCCGCGCGGCCAGCTCTATCTCTCACGATCTGCGCCACTACCTGGCAGCGGTGGTGGCGAACGCGGAATTTCTGTATGAAGCCGAGGAACTCAAGCTCGATAAAAGCGAAATCTATCAAGAGATCAAAATGGCGTCGACGCAGATGACCGACCTGATCGACTCGCTGCGCGAATTGGCGCACCAGCGCAGCGCGATTTCTCCGGAGCCTACGGACCTGGAGCAGGTCATCCGCAGGGCCATCGAAGCGGTGAAGGCGCGGCCGGAGTTTCGCAATCGCACCGTGGCCCTGCACACCAACAGCGACGTCGAGGGAATGTTCGACGCCAAGAAACTGGAGCGGGTTTTTTTCAACCTGGTGCTGAATGCGTGCGAGGCGACCCCGGACGGCGAGACCCGCGTAAACGTCGATGTGCAAGCAAAGAAGGATGCATTTGAAGTGCGCGTGACGGATCAAGGCTCGGGGATTCCCGAGAGCATTCGCGCGAGCGTGTTCGATCCTTTTGTGAGCTCGGGCAAGCCCAACGGAAC
>WNEZ01042072.1_pt1 | contig 10748 bp, 12 predicted proteins | sample 5400521 | NCBI WGS metagenome assembly WNEZ01 (sample SAMN13153339, study PRJNA577476) | soil metagenome | isolation source: 120 cm saprolite under Douglas fir tree site 2 hole 1 replicate 1 | place: USA:California | collected 2015-04-18
GCTGGAGACCGCCGTCCAGGGGGATGGGACATGGATTTCGAGGCGCTTTTTGCAAAAACCCCGGCAACCCTCGACGAGATCACGGCCCGCGTCGCCCATGCGCTCGGGCGGCACCCGCTGTGCCGCAGCGTGCAATTCGACATCGTCGGCATGCCCCGCACCCGCAACGGCGGCAACTGGACCATCAGTTTGCAGTCGGTCGCGCCCGATGCCTTGTGGGAGGCGTCCGATATCGTCGCCGATATCCAGGACGCCTATGATCTCGCCGCAGCGGCCTGAATTTCGGCTCCGCGCGGCTGATTCAGGGCCTTCATATCAGGCCGCCGCCCCCGCGTCGGCACGGTTTAGCCATAATTAGTGCCCAGTTTTCGGCAAAGTGAGCGTTGATCCATCGACGGAAGACGGAGAGCTGGTTGACACGAGCAACTACCCTTATCGCGTTGACCTGTTTCCTGGTCGTGGGCGCGGCCGCCACCAGCTTCCTGGTCGTGGGCGCGGCTGTCACCAGCATTCTCGGCCGTGATGGCGTACCCGCGGCCCGCTCGGAAGCGGCTTCAGCAGCCGTCCAAAACCCTGTCGCGAACAGGCAAAACAAGCAGGACAGACGGGCGCTCGCCACGATGGCAGCCTACGAACCGCCGCAAACCGTCGCCGCCCTGAGCGAGCCGCTGCGGCAGGCCTATGCGTCCGCCAGCCCCGCCGACATCGAGATGCCGAACATGATTGCCGCGCCGGCGTCGGTGCCGTTTGCGTCGCCGAAGCCGAAGGTTGTCGCCAAGCCGGCGCCGCAGAAAACCTATGCGCTGCTCAGTGACGAGCAGATCGCCGGCATCAAGGAGCGCCTGAAACTTTCCTCATCGCAGGATTCCTATTGGCCGGCGGTGGAAAGCGCGCTGCGTGCGGTGGCCCGCAAGATTCATGCGACGCGGCAGACCGCCCCCAACGCGACCGGCATGCCGATTGATCCCGACGCCGAAGAAGTTCAGCAGCTGAAATCGGCCGCGATGCCGCTGTTGTTCCAGCTGCGCGAAGACCAGAAGCGCGAAGTGCGCGCGCTGGCCCGCCTGATCGGACTGGAAAAAGTCGCGTCGATGATTTGAGCGGCGCGCGTTCACCCTATTCATTGCGGCGTCGAAGCGGATAGCGTGCGATCGCTTGTTCGAGCGAAATGAATGCCAAAAATTCATAGTCGATGAAAAGCGTGCCGGTCGGGATCAGTAGCCGCCGGGAAACGGAAATTTGTCGGTATCGGTGATTTGAATTCCAAGTTTCTTCTGCAGCGGTGCGTCGACATGTGCGCGAAGCGCCGCATCGCAGATCGCGTATCCCCAGTTCATCAGACGGTTCTGGATATCCCGCGGCATCTTTTCCAGACGAGTTGGAATTTTCGCCAGAGGTGCGGGCTTTCGGGTCAGGCACTTCAGGGGATCGGTCGCGAGCTTGTAGTCGGCGAAATCCGTGCGGATACCCCAGAATGTGCCGGTGTGGTCGCCTCGCTTGTATGAATCAATGAGGGTTCGTTTGCGAAGGCTCCGGACCTGATTATCGATCGTATCGAGGATCCGAAGCGAATGACGTACCCAGTCGTGGTGCGGATCCGGCTCGGGCGCGATCTTCTGGCCGGCGTCGCTGACCAGCAGGGTCTTGAACCGTTTCGTCGTCTCCAGTCCGAGATTGTCGTAGACGCCGCCGTCGCTCAGCACGGCTTGCGTCGTGTAGGGCGCCAGATTGAGATCGGCGCCCTTTGTTGCTTCGACTTTCTGGCGGATCGGCAACGTCATTGGCGACAAAACCGGGGGAAAGGCCGAGGAAGCGGCAACCGCCGAGCAAAGTGCAACATCGGGATTGCGGACCATGCCGACGCGGTAGTCAGCCATATACGGCCGGGAAAACCGCCAGAGCACCGAGGATTGAATGTTCGTGGCATTGATAACGAAATGCGGAGCTTTCTTCCCGGTGTCGTCCGGAAGGTCGCTCAATTTGGCGCCCTTGAACAAAACGTCGTCGTAGGCTTGCGCCACCCTCTCACTGATTGTGCCCGGCAGGAAAATGCCGCCGATCACCGCGCCGGCGTCGACCGTGGTGTCAGCCATGGTCCGAATGCCGTCGACGAACAGACCGAAATTGGCGGCCTTGCCGTTATCGAATTGCAACTTGCTCCATAAGAGGCCCAACAAGCCGGCGGTTATCGATCCACCCGACACGCTTGAGATTCGCGCCAATCTGCCCAGCAGTCCAATCTCGTTGAGCCGATACAGCGCTCCGACGTGAAATACCATTGCGCGGTAGCCCCCGCCCGACAGCGACAGCGCTACACCGTCCTCGGATCCCGCGGGGACGTCATCTTCCGGGTTCGGCAAATCGTTCATATCGAAATACTCCTCGAAATACTCCGTTGGCCTGCTTCGACCGTCGCAGAGGCCGTCCAATAATTCCTGCTCAAATTGCCGCCTTTACCCGGCATCTGCTGAACAATAGATTCGACGATCAACCAGTGCGTAACGCGCTGGCACTGCTCTCAGTCCAGTCGAAAAATTTTCGCACCGGTCGCGATGCTGTGCGGTCCATCTTCGCTGAAACGTAAGCCGTTCAATAAATCTCGGCGCGCAAGGTGGCGGCCAAGGACGCATCATAAAACTTCGCGCAATTGTTGCGAAGCGTTTTGACCGCCAGGCGATGTCCCGCCGAGAGCTGCAAAATCATAACGTGAGTATCTAAGGTGTAAATCATAACGCGACTATATGGCGATGTTCAACTTAAATAAGCGGCCGGCGGCTGGTTCTTGCGCATGCACCAGGCGCTGCGCTCTACCCGCTCGTCCTCGCAGCTATTCGGACATCGCGAGCAGGCCACTCAGCATGATTATCCTTTTTTTGTTCGAATGCGGTCGCGCCGCGATGACTGCTGCCGGTCATGGCGCGACGCTTCTCTCTTTGAAATTTCCTTTGAAATTTCCCGACCGGCATACGTTCGTGCAGCGCGTCGCCACATCTGGCTGTCGCTTTGGTTCCCGGGTTTACGGGGGGCGCTCGGCACTGCCGGCGGCGGCGGAACATCAGAACAGGTTGAGCGTTGCCCGACCAAAGGGAGCCCCAACATGCGTGCTTCAATGGCCTATTTTGCAGGAGCCGGAACCGTTATCGCCGCGATCGCCGGCGGTGTCGGCGGTGGTCTTCTGATCGCGGACATGGTTAGTCCCAAATCCCCCAAGCAGGGCGTTGAACAGACCCGGTTGGAGCGGCGCATGTCGCCGGAGCCGATCGCTGCGGCGAACGCGCCAGCGGAACCGGTGCAATATCTGGATGCGTCGCAGCTGCCTCCATCAGGCGCAGCCGTCCAGGCGGTTCCTGCGCAGGCGCAGACGCAAGCTGACAATTCCGTTTCGCAACCGCCGCAGCCGGTCGACACCGCAGCTGTGCAGCCCGCTGCTCCCGCAGCGCAGCCCGTGGCGCACGAGCAAACTGCCGCTGCAGACGACGCCGTCGCCAGGACGCCGGACGCCGATTCGAGGCGGGCGGTGGAGAAGCGCAGGGCCGAGCGTCACCAGCAATGGGCCGACAGGCGCCGTCATCAACCAAGACAAGAGCGGGACTTGCAGGCGGTCGAGGAAAAAGTCAGGGAAGAGACCGAGCCGAGGCAGGAGTTCGCGCCGGAGCCGGAAACAGTTACAAGAGTTATTCACCTGTTCGGCCGGAATGAAAATACTTGGCTAAAATACTTGGCTAAAATACTTGGCTAAAATACTTGGCTATTGATCTGGCGTGGGGCGCGCGGCTGAATAGGTGAGGCGCTCGCAGGATCAGCCAGCGCCCAGGGCGCGCGCGATGTTGTAGGTCGCAAGACTTGCGGCATAGGCGAGCGCGAACATGTAGGCGAAGGTGATCGCCATCCACTTCCAGCTTCGCTTCCTTGCCGCCCTCGATGGCATAGACGGTGCCGAGCGCCGCGACCGCGACTTCGCGCGCGGCCATGCCCGGAATCAGCGCCACCGCAATCTGCCAGTTGAAGCCGAGCGGGGCCAGCAACGGCTCCAGCGCCTTGCCGATCATGGCGGCGAAACTGTAGTTGATGGCGGGGTCCTGTGCGCCGGCCGGGGCCAACGGAAACGAGGCCAGAAACCAGATCAGCACCATCATCGAGAAGATCGTGGTGCCGGCGCGCTGCAGGAACATCTTGGCCCGCGTATAGACGCCGATCGCGATACTGCGCGCCCGCGGCATCTTGTAGTCGGGCAATTCCAGCATGAACGGCGCCGGCGCATAGTCCCGCCACATGAAGAACTTGATCAGGAATGACACGCCCAACGCGCTGGCGATGCCGGCGGCGTAGAGGCCGAACATCACGAGGCCCCGCAGATTGACCCATCCCCAGACCTGCTGGTCGGGAATGAAAGCCGAAATGATCAAGGTGTAGACCGGGATCCGCGCCGAACAGGTCATCAACGGCGCGATCAGGATCGTGGTCAGCCGGTCGCGGCGGTTGTCGATCACCCGCGTCGCCATGATGCCGGGGATGGCGCAGGCGAAACTCGAGAGCAGGGGAATGAAGGCACGGCCGTGCAGGCCGGCGCCGCCCATGATGCGGTCCATCAGGAACGCGGCGCGCGCCATGTAGCCGAAATCTTCCAGCATCAGAATGAACAGGAAGATGATGATGATCTGCGGCAGGAACACGATGACGCTGCCGACGCCGGAAATCACGCCGTTTTGCAGAAAACTTTGCAGCAGGCCCGCCGGCAAGTTGTCGTGCACCAGTTGCCCCAGCGCGGTGAAGGAGTCCGACAACAGCTCCATCAGCGGCTGCGCCCATGCGAACACCGCCTGGAACATCACAAACAGGATCAGCGCCAGGATGGCTAGCCCGGCCACCGGGTGCAGCACCACGGCATCGATCCGCGCCGTCCAGGTATCGGGCCGCGACGGCAGGCTGATGGTGGCGGCGATGATGCGGTCGGCCTCGCGCTGGGTGGCGCGCAATTCGGCGACCGTAAGCGGCTGCCAGAGATTTTGCTGCACGGGACTTGATGCTGTTTGCGCTGCGATCTCGTCGGTCCGCCGCAACAGATCGGCGGTGCCACCCTTGCGCACCGCGATCGATGTCACCACGGGTATGTCCAATACCTCGGACAGTTGCGCCACATCGACGCTGACGCCGCGCCGTGTGGCGATATCGAACATGTTGAGCACCAGCAGCAGCGGTCGGCCGGTACGCTTGAGTTCGAGCGCCAGTCGAATCGTCAACCGCAGATTGGTGGAGTCGGCCACGCATAGAACGAGGTCGGGCAGGGCTTCGCCGCTGGCGCGCCCGAGCACGATATCGCGGGTGATTTCCTCGTCGGGGCTGCGGCCGCGCAGCGAATAGGTGCCGGGCAGATCGACCACCGACACCTGACGCCCGAGTGGCGTGACGAAAGAGCCTTCCTTGCGCTCCACCGTGACGCCGGGATAGTTCGCGACCTTTTGGCGGCTGCCGGTCAGCGCATTGAACAGCGAGGTTTTACCGCTGTTTGGCGTGCCCACCAAAGCGAGATGCATCAACGGGGGTTCCATGGCGCTGTACCGTCTCGTCAGGCGACAATGATGGCCATCGCCTCGCGCCGGCGCACCGCGATCGTGACGTTCTCGACCCGGACGGCGATCGGGTCTCGCCCGACGATGCCCTCATGCATGATCTCGACTTTCGCGCCTTCAACGAAACCGAGCTCGATCAGCCGGCTCTCCAACTCGGTTGCCGATAGTGCCGAGCCCGCATCGTCGGCCGCGAGATGGTGGATGATGCCGCTAAAGCCGCGCTTGGCCAGGCCAAGCGGCGTGTGCGGGCGTGCGCCGTTGTTGTTTGTGCCGTGCATGATCTTTCTTTCCAATGACAAGCAGCTAGGTCAAGTCCGGCGAGAGGAAAGAGGTCGCACCTTAGAAGTATTGTAAAGCAGCCGTTGCGGGCACCTCCAGTTTGTCGTCGCACATGCGGCAGACCCGGCGGCATAGTTACTTTTAGGAGACTACAGTCACTTTTAAGAGACTATGAAAAGCGCACGTTTCCCAACCGGTAGCACCGCCAGTCCGACGCTCACCCTGTCGGCGCTGCGAACCGCGGACAACATGATTGGCAACCTCACATCACGCGGCTAGGGGTGGTATGTGGGCGGGGGTAAATATGAGGCGCCCGTCATCGCAATCCGGGCGCTGCCGCCGCTCGCTCGCTGCTGGAAAGCGATTGCGCCATCGGACTCGATCGTGGCGTTGCCGGCAGTGCTGTTGCTGTTAAAGATCAGCGTCCCATCGTTGTTAATGAAAGCCGATCCGGCGGTGGCGCTGTTCTGGAATGTTGTTATGCCCCCGACAAACCACGGCGTTTCAGGCATCAAGGAATTTTCGTGACGGCGCGCGGATGCACATCGAGGCGGGCGCGAGCGCAAGCCTTGAAGCGCGGGAGCTGATGCATTCAGCTCCGGAGCTGCGGAGAGAAGGCTGCGGCCAGCTTGACGAGCTCGGCCTGGCGCTTGGTGTCGGTCTTGGCGAAGATCCGTCCCAGATGCGTCTTCACCGTCGATTCCGCGATATTGAGGTTGCGGGCGGTGTCGGGTACCCCGCCGAACTCGACGACCGTGAGCATCACGCGCAGTTCGGCGGGCGTCAGCTTGAAGACCTTCTTGATGATGTCGGCCGCCGCCGGGGCGTCGAGCGAGGTCCTGTTGACGAACAGCACCGCGGTTGGTCTCGTGAATCGAGCCATTGTGACTCATTGCCCATCATCGTAGCTTGTCGACCCGAATGACGAGTTGGCAACTGTCTGCATGTGGTCGGGCAAAGCGGAAAACATTTTGCTCGCCGGGAGCCCTTCGGCTTTTGATCCTAAGCGGACCTAGGGCGTCAGACTACGAATGCAATCATTGGCTCATCGTCGTTGTGTGAACTATGGTTTGATGAAGCACAATGGAGAGAACGTGCAGCAGATGCGGTCGTCGGTGGCACTCGCGATCATTGGCTTCATCATCGTTGCCTGTGCGCTTTCTACGAATACAATCCTTTCACGCGCAAATGCGGGAGAGGTGCCCTCGTTCTCGCTCGCATTCTTTCGCTGGATGATTGTTGCGCTGGGCCTCGCACCGTTCTCGGTTCGCGAGATAAGGGCAAAGTGGCCAGCGATTTCACCGCGTCTGGGGATGGTCGCGGCCGCGGGCTTCTGCGGGATGTTTCTCTGCGGAGGACCCGTCTATGTGGCCGGTGTCACGACGACGGCGATAAACATCGGGCTGATCATGGCGGCGGCGCCCGTCAACGTGCTCTTGATCGCATGGATCATTGGCTTCGAGAATATCAAGCCCGTGCAGGTGGCCAGCATAGCTGTAGCATTGCCGGGCGTCGCCTTAATCTTGGCTCGCGGCTCACTGGAAACACTGACCACCGTCAATTTTGCTCTAGGCGATATTCTCGTCTTCATCGCCATGCTCGGCTGGACAGGCTACAACCTGTTGCAAGTGAGAACTTTGCCCGACGTGTCCTCCATCGCGCGTACTTGCCTGTTTGCCTTCGCGGGTGCGGGTTTCAGCCTGCCGTTTTGCCTGCACGAGGCATTGGAGGCGCCACAGGCCGTGTTCTCGGCTCGTGCATTCCTCACCTATTTGTTTGCCGCGATTGTACCTGGAATTGGTGCGTATGCCGGTTTGGCGTACCTTGCCGCGAAATTCGGCTCCGTGCGCGCTTCGCTTATGACCTACGTCGTACCGATCGCAAGTGTGCTGCTTTCCATGCTGTTCTTAGGTGAGGGCCCTTCCGCTTACCACTTCATCGGCGGTCTGCTCATCCTCGCCGGTATATGGCTCAGCGTGCGACGCTAGCGGTCATCCGAGACTGCGCCCTCTCTTTTCAGAGGCGCAACGTTTCTGCCATCACTCGGACGAAAAGCTAGAGTCGCGATGCGACGAATCGGTGTGGCAAAGAAGTGCCTGTCCCACAGGGCTTTTTGAACCATGCGTCGCTATGCGAAGCGCTGTTGGTGCCCTGGCCGGCATAGAATAAATGGTATAACTCATTGATATTGTGTCATTTTATAGCGAACAAAAACCAGGGATACCAGCACGACTACCAAGCTGAATCGGGTCAATTGGGGTTCGAATCCCGGTCTGACCGAACTTCCTTTACCCCAAGCGCTCCCAATCTTTTTTGCGGAGCCAAGTGGTCGGTCATCCTACGATAGCCGTCTGCATTTAGCCTGACCAAACTCTCATCGTCAGCGTCACGCGGCAAACGCGTGTACTTCGTCCGTGGGTAAGGGGCGAACCTTGGCCCTCAATCACGTACCGTGAGTTCGAATCTCTCTCGCTCCGCCAGCTTGGCCGAAGCCGTGTATTCTCCTGGTGAACTTGTTGGCAGTTAAGCCCAGTAGCAGGAGCGATTTTTCATCTGAACTCCGGACTCCTGATCGGCAGAGTCGGCATATTATTCTCCGAACGGCTCGTTTTTCTCCGAAGCTCTGGACTCCACCGATTCGGTACGGTGCTCGAAATTCGAACGTTTCGAGTTACTTATGAATTTCAACGGAAAGAGGCTCTGCGGCATCTCTCGGACAGGCGAGAGCGTCCGATTTCCAATTCGCCATTTCGAGGTTCGAATCCTCCCGCTCCAGCCAGGCAGTATTGCAACTGGAGATTGTACTCACGAAAATGCGAGAAGTGCCCGCCAATGGCGGCCTTTTCTAAGTCGCTGCTCCGTCTCCAGACTCCCAATCTCTACAACTACAGAGCGAAATCGGCGATGGTCTCCGGCGGATATTTGAAATATTCCCATTTTTGGGAGACCGCGACCGGAGACCCGGTTCGATCGACACTGCGTGGCCGAGGCGGCAGTCTTTTGGTTGAGCAAGTACCGGCAGAGGGTTGAGTTTGAGGGGGGAGCCGAATGTTACTGCTTACTCGGATCGTCAGTAACATACGTAATCGCGAACGGCCCTTGACCGTGTAAGCGCTGCGCCCTGCCAACTACGAGCAAGCGGCCATTGTGGAGTTGGTGCTCGCGCCGAAATGGCCTCAGTCTAGATCGGACAGCTTCGCTCACTCAACGCCAGAAGCAGCCTTGAAGAGCAGGAGCACGGGCATCTCCAGGGCGTCTATGATCGAAACAATCAATATAACATTCCAGAAGTGCAGGGACTTCGGCCCCCACCGAATGAAGGCCCGTCCAGCTCTCACGCCCCGGTTGAGTCAATGGCTCCCACGCGAAAGATAGTGGATTGACTTGCGGCATGGGGCGGGGCCGCTGCCTCCAATCACGCAGCAGCGCCCCCTAATCGCGCGGTACGCATGGCCGGTAGGTGCGGCGTCGGCCAAACCGCGCGACTATGTGGACGATAGAATTTCGAATAGGTGCTGCAACAAAACTCGCTCGTTAAGCTTGATGTCGCCGCCGCGCGTTAATTCTGGAACCGCCGAACAAAAAGACCGCCTGAAGGCGGCCTTCCGAAGTCGATAGAGGGATTGCCTACGCGGCGTTGAGCGCCATCTTGTTCTTACGTCGGTAAGTCATGAAGCCAATTCCGGCAAAGCCAAGGATCATCATTGCCCAGGTAAAGGGCTCGGGGACAACGGCAGCGGCGCCGTCAGAAAGTTACGTTCTTGCCTCCCGAACCGACCCATAAAGGCTGATCAATCCGACTATGACGGTAAGTAGTCCCATGAGCGTCCAAGCCAAAGGCGAGCCAGCGGCGAGCGTGCCAGCGACAATCCAAACGCCAAAGGCAATGATTCCTACTGAGATTAAAACCGAGAGCACCGTATCCATGATTGGTCCCCTTCTTTTAGCCTGGCATGCCATCGAGCATCTTGAGCAACGTCGTTCGTGAGGCCCCGCTCGGATCGCTTCTGATCGCGTTTTTATTGGTTATTGCCGTAGCGCGTCGTCGCTGATGCTCTAGCGGAGGCGCTAACTAGCGATTAGGCCCGCTTATTTGATCGGCGGCAGGTCGCTGTCTTCCGCGAGCTATCGAACACGCGCTCCTCATTGCGCGCGAGCGCCTGCATCACGCCGAGCTGTGCAAATCCAATCGACACTCCATGATCGGCTGCTTGCGTGCCGGCGTGTCGTGCTCTGCTTTCGGTAGTTTTGTAATGTAGGCGCCGGCGTCGCGTAATGAGATCAGCGATTGCCCGCTGGGCAATGGGATGGATACGGAAAATCGGTGATCCCACGACACGACGCAAACTTCGTAACAGAACCGGGATTCAACCGATTGATTGGCATCGTGTTCCCTTCATGATGGTCCCGATTCCGAGAAGTGCTAGTCCTACGTCGGCTAACAGGCGCTAAAAGACGGTCCCCGACAACAACAGAATTGCTCCGATCGCTATGAGGAGAAAGCCCGGCCAGTTCGGTCCGAGCCTTAGGGACCCCACGCCGCGCCGTGGCGGTTCCAGGGTGCTGCGAACCGGCCCGGAGCGGGAGGAGCCCGAGCCACTAAGTGATCCGCGCCAGATAACCGCGCGTACCATGTATAAGACTCCGCCGAAAACGAGCAGCGCACCGAGCCCGATGACCATCATTCTCGTCTCCGGTTCATCGCTGCCACTAACGCGCCGACCACGACACGACGCAACACCGCAACGGAACCTAGATTGAAGCCTGAGCGGCTGGATTCGTTCCTAAGGAACGAGTCGGGTTTTCCCAAGTTGAGAAGGGCATTCGGCAAGGAGAATGCGATGGCCAAGAAATCAATCATAGCTGTGGCGTCGGTAGCGGCTCTCATTTTGCCACTCA
>WNEZ01005913.1_pt1 | contig 10747 bp, 6 predicted proteins | sample 5400521 | NCBI WGS metagenome assembly WNEZ01 (sample SAMN13153339, study PRJNA577476) | soil metagenome | isolation source: 120 cm saprolite under Douglas fir tree site 2 hole 1 replicate 1 | place: USA:California | collected 2015-04-18
AGCTTACGTAGAAGCCTTTGTGTCCCGGCGTCGCAATTTCCGATAAATAGACGGACACGCCGCCCAGTTCCATGCCTGCTGAAAATCCCTGTAGGAGTCGCCCGATCAACACCAGTAGCGGAGCCAGCAAGCCGATCGTTGCGTACCCCGGAGTGCACGCAATCGAAAAGATTCCCACCGACATGAGTGTCAGGGTCAGAATTAGGCCCGCGCGGCGGCCATTGTGATCCGTGTAAGCTCCGAGCACGATCGCGCCGAGGGGCCGCATCAAAAATCCTGCCCCAAATGTCATCAGCGATAACATGAGCGATAGGAAAGGGTTGCCGCTGGGAAAGAAGGCGTTGCCGATGGCCGTCGCGTAATATCCGAAGACCATGAAGTCGTACATCTCCAGAAAATTTCCGCTGGAGACGCGCACGACCGACCATACTTTTAATTTTCGTTCTGCGGAGAGGCTCTTCGGATCCAATGGTTCACAGTCGTGGCCGTTTGCAACGCGGATGAGACGGCCGCCCATGGAATTGAATTCTCCTCCGTCCTTCTTTGCCCGTGCGGCGCATCCGCCGGGACAGGCTCACTCGTCCTTGCCACCAGTCGGACACGCACAGTGGCCGTCATCCGCGCAGGAGACGCAACACCTTCAGCGATGAATCGAAGGCATAATTAGCTCGAGGGCCATCGAGGCGGAGGAGCGCCAGTTGGCCGATTTCCCCACGCCCATGGCATGTCCGTTCGTTTACCAGACCAGCTTCAACCCCAGTTGAATCTGGCGTGACGAAGTGACTGTGGGACCACCAAGCACACCTGCATTTGCGGAATCACCGCTCCCTTGGCTCCCGTTGGCATTAAACACGGTATTGTTCGCATTGTTCAAGAAGTTTGGCGCCGCGAGGTTAGGATGGTTCAGGATGTTGAAGAACTCAGCGCGGAACTGTAGTTTGAGCTGCTCCGTGAATTTGAAGTTCTTGAAGGCCGAGAAATCAACGGTTGCGAGCTTCGGACCGTAGAAGCTGTTGCGTCCCGCGTTGCCCACAAGATTCTGGCAGTACACTGTACCCGCAGGTGCCGCTTGCGCTGCCCCAGTAAAGTTGTTGCACTGCGCAGCGAAAGAGGCCGGAGCGGTCGGGAGGGCAAAGCAGCTTAGGTTAAGGTAGTTAACGCCGCCATGGATCGGGTTGCATCCTTTGACGATATTTGGGAAGTCTTGCGAAAAGTCTCCGTTATATCCGTTACCGAGCGGATCGCCGCCGCCGCCGAGCGTTACCGTAAACGGCGAACCACTCGTAGCGGTGACGATAGCACCGAGTTCCCATCCCCCCGCGACATAGGACGCCACCCCTGACTTTGGACCGGGAACGCTCCAAATGAAGGTTCCCACCAACGTTTGCCGGATGTCAAAGTCGCACGCGCCAATCCTGTATTGTTTGTTGAACAGAAGCGGCACGGCGATCGAATTTACATAGGTATCGCCAGTAACCGGAGCCGAACTTGTATCTCGGCACTTGCCGTACGTGTAGGAAAGTTGGCCTTGAGCACCGTGGCTCATGCTCTTCTTGAGTTGAAACTGAGCACCTTCGTACGACGATGCGCCGTCAAATATGACTGGGCGAATGCCCGCCCCGCCGGTGCCCCCCGCCCAGTTTGGATCGATCGCCGTCCCGTTGATGGGGAAGAGAATCCCGGCGGAGGTCACCGTGGGTTGAACGAGATTGATGTCGTCCGCGGCAGCAGATAGATGTACCGAGCGAGAGCCCACGTAACCGACGATGGCCGTCCAAGTCGGAGCGATCTCGCGCTGGATGTTAAAGTTCCAGTTCAGAACTAAGGCACGTTTCGGGTCTTGCTGAACATACCGATTCCTGACTCCATTCGGGGCAAAACCGACGTTGTTATCGATACCGGCGCCCAGCGTTACTCCATTGCACGGATCGACGGCGCAGTTGCCCTTGGCGGCGGTCCCTCCGGGCTTATCCTGGCCGATGATTTGGAACGGAGAAGTTGCGGCCGTATTCAGGCCAAACTCGTAGGGAAGCGGTAGCACATCGAAAATCCCAAACCCGCCCCGCACGGCCGTCTTTCCATTCTTGAACGGATCCCACGAAAAACCGATGCGCGGTTCGAAATCCTTGGTCGTCGGGTTGTTCGCTATGAAACTGTTGACGTGAACCGGCCCGCAAGGACTGGTGGGGCTAGGCGCAACGCCTGGTGTGGCACAATTCGCGAGCGTCGTGATTTCCTGAATTCTGTTGTTGGCGTCCTTCGGCAGGGTCGTGAATTCGTAACGTACGCCCATATTTACCGTAAGATTCGGGCGCACACGCCAATCGTCCTGGATGTACCCTGCGAAGAGACTCTCGCGGATGGCGACCTCATTGCTATGCCCGGGAGCGAGCGCGTTCAGCTTGATGGGTGTGTTGTTTAGAAAAGCTGCCAGAGATGCATAGTTGCTGAGTCTTCCGTTGGGGCTCAATTTTTCCAAAACGTTGTATTGCATCCGCTCAAATGCGAACCCCAGCTTTATCGTGTGAGTCCCTCGTGTCAAAAAAGCATCGTCATAAATTTGGCCGGAGTTCCAACGGTGAAGAAACCTGTTGAGGCCGCCCAACCCTATCGCGGTCGTGAGGCCGGGTACTCCGATTTGTGGAGGTGCCGCTGCGCCCGGGGCGACGGCAAGAGCGCTGCTGGTCGCAGCATTGTCGCCGGAAACAGGTAGATTGATGTCCCCTCTCACCCGGCTCACTCCGGCCCGAATCGTGTTGATCAGCGTGGGACTGAAGATATGCGTTTCTTCGGCGCTAGCCATCTGCCTGCGTGAGAAGACGCCTTGCGTGGTGTTGAGCAACGGGTCCGGCTGGGTTAACGGGCCGGAATCAAAGAAGTAACTCCCTGATAGATTGTCCTTGTCGGATATTTTCTGGTCAACTCTTCCCGTGGCATAGTTTTCTTTCGAGATGCCCGGTAGTGCTACGCCAAAGGTCTGTGTCACTCCGTTGCTATCGACGGGGGTGCCTGTTGGGGCAGTCGGCCATAATGCAAGGTATGGCACAACTGCAGGGACTGCCAAGGCACGCTCCGCAGCCGTGGGCACGTGGATCAGCCTAGAAAGTGGCTGGTTCTGGCGGACCCCTTCATAACTGCCGTAAACAAAAGTCTTGTTCTTGACGATCGCCGTCCCCCCGGAACCGCCGAACTGAACGCGCCGGAAGGAGGGGATGGGCTTGGTCGGATCATCGAAGAAATTTCGGGCATCGAAGATCTTGTCGCGGTCGAAGAAGAAGGCCGTTCCGTGAAGCTCGTTGACCCCGGATTTTGTAATCGCGTTGATGACCGCTCCCGACGTGTGTCCGTACTCAGCGGTGTAATTCGTGGTCAAGACGGAAAACTCTTGAATCCCGTCGACACCCAGATTGACTCCGGTTGCGCCTCCAGGTGCGCCGTTGGAATAGTCATTGATGCTAATGCCATTGATCCGGTAGCTGTTCTCGTTGGCGCGATGCCCGGCGTCGCTCAACTGGTCGCCGAATCCTCGGTTCCCTTTATTCGCACTAAATCCGGTTCCTGCTTGAGTCGGAATTCTGGAAACACCAGGTTCCAGCGCCGCCAGTGAGGTCCAATCGCGGCCGTTCAGTGGCAGCTCTCGAACAGTGTTGGAATCGACCGTAGCACTGATGGTGGAGGATGTCGTCTGCACATCCGGCGGCGCGGCGTTTACCTCCACGGTCTGATTGAGCTGGCCCACTTTCAGGCTCAAATTCAGTGCCTGCTGCGCGCCAACCGTGAGACCAATTTCTTTTTGGACCAGGGTCTGAAATCCCTGGGCCGTCACGCGGACTTCATACGTTCCCGGAAGCAAGTTGGGCGCAGAGTAGAAACCGTCTCCGTTCGAACTGACCTCCCGGATCACTCCTGTACCCAGATTCTTGATGCTTACCGTGGCCCCTGGCACAGCGCCGCCGCGCTCGTCGGTGATCAGACCAGACAGCGCCGCTCCCACCGCTTGGGCGCCTGCCGCACCGGCAAGCCCCCCGCTTGCAACCAAGAACGCAAGCACGATTGCGCCGATTCTCAGCCCCAGGCCGTTGTGTCTTCCTACAATGCTCATCTCATCCTCCGGATTTGCCAGGTGAAGGGTTTGAACACGAAGACATCCCATTTCGTGGCAGGCACCACTTGCTCAAACCCTTGACAGTTTGTTCGGGCCTCTGACTTGTCTGCCTTATGCGGACGCCCCCAGCATGAGCCGCACTGTGCTCCCCCTTCCTCAAGCATTGCAAGTCTTATGGCGTCACATCGAAAACATCTATTTATCACGCGCCGCCTTGATGAAAATGAACGACTTAGAAGCGCGGGTAACACACCCGACTCTTTGACGACCGCGACATGCGGGGCTATACTCGCCTACGTCTCCACGGACGACGCCATGAAACAGTCCACCCTATCGGCAAACTCGCTACGCTTCGGCGTTTTTGAGTTCGACCTCCGGTCCGGCGAACTGCGCAAGCATGGCATTCGAATCAAGCTGCAAGATCAGCCCTGTCAAATCCTCGCCATCCTTCTGGAACACCGCGGGGAGATGGTCACCCGAGAGGAACTGCAGCACCGCCTCTGGCCCAGCGACACCTACGTCGACTTCGATCACAGCCTGAATACTGCCGTCATGCGGCTCCGTGAGGCGTTAAGCGATTCCTCCGAAAATCCGCGTTTCATCGAGACGCTGCCGCGCCGTGGCTACCGGTTTGTTGCTCCAGTCGAAGAACGGTCTATCGCCGTAACCGAAACGACTCCGGCGCAAACCGGAGAGGTCGGCGCATCTCAAACCGCCCATTCGAATGACAACCCCGCGCTCCCTCCTCTTTCGCCAGGACTTCCGGCGACTGCCGCTGAGGCGGGTAGCCGTTTCTCGCGGCCGCTGCTGGTGCCGGCAACGATTTTCCTGCTGGGGATTGTCCTCGCCGGTATTCTCGCTGCCCGATATTTGAGCAAACCTTCCGTTGTTTCCGCGCCTCTCAATCAGATGACCTCTCTCGTCGTCCTGCCCCTGGAGAATCTCTCCGCCGACAAGGACCAGGCGTATTTCGCTGATGGCATGACTGACGAATTGATCGCGCATCTGGCTAAGATCCGCTCCCTGCGGGTCATTTCCCGAACCTCGTCCATGGAATACAAAGGAACGCACAAATCGCTCTCACAGATTGCGCGAGATTTGCATGTCGATGCCGTCGTGGAAGGCACGGTGATGCGTTCGGGTGACCGCGTTCGAATCACCGCCGAACTGGTGCAGGTGGCTACCGACCGCCATCTCTGGGCCGAAACTTACGAAAGCCAGCTGGGCGATATTCTTGCGCTCCAAAGCCACGTTGCCAGCGCCATCGTGAATGAAATCAGAGTCAAATTAACACCGGAAGATCAACAGCGGCTTGCCTCCAGCCGCCCCGTCAGCACCCAAAGTTACGAGAACTACCTCAAAGGACGTTATTACTGGAACAAGAGGTCCCAGGAAGGCCTGACCAAGGCCATCGATTATTTCCAGATCGCGATCGAGAAGGATCCTCAATACGCGCTCGCCTACGCCGGCCTGGCGGACTGTTACAGCATCATCGGCTCGGCAATCGTAGGAACCGTCCCCGCGGCGGAGGTGGCTTCGAAAGCGCGTGCCGCCGCTCTCAAGTCGCTGGAACTGGATAATACGCTCGCTGAAGCCCATACTGCGCTCGCCACCGTGCGCTTCAATTACGATTGGGATTGGAACGCCGCGGCCAGTGGCTTCCGGCGCGCGGTGGAGCTGAATCCAAGCTATGCCACCGCTTATCAGCGAAACTCGCTTTACTTGATGAGCATGGGGCGTACCAGCGAGAGCATCGCAGAGATGAATCGCGCGCATGAGCTTGGTCCACTCTCGATCAGCATGAATTTCAGTTTGGGCTGGCGCCTCTACATGGCCCGCGAATATGACCAGGCCATCGAACAGTTGCGAAATACCATCGATATGGATCCGGACTTTATTCTTCCGCATCTCGTTCTTGGTCAGGCGTTCGAACAAAAAAGGGCTTACGACCAGGCCATCGCCGAGCTCCGGCGCGCGTCAGAACTCTCGCAGAACAGTCCGCCCGCCCTTGCTGCACTGGCGCGAACCTACGCGGTGTCCGGGAGAACTGCGGAAGCGAGAAACCTACTGGACCAGTTGATGCAGCAGTCGAAGAAACAGTATGTCTCGCCATTCTATGTGGCCATTGTCTACGCGGGCCTCGGCGAAAATGACCGGGCATTGGACTGGCTTGAAAAAGCTTATGGTGACCACTCCAACGCAATCATCTTTCTGAAAGTTGACCCGCAGATGGATACCCTGCGTGCTAGTCCGCGGTTTCATGAATTGCAGCGCAAACTGCGCCTGCCGGACTAAGCAAGCAGCAAAATTCATTGATCGCTCGCGGCCGCCACAAGCGACACGCTGGCGCCGAATCAGGAGAAAACTTCGGCGCGAGGGAGACGGCGTTTGCGTCTCCATTCGTAATCTTTGCGCAACTTGGCCTGGTGTTTCTTGACTTGGGCTTCGAGCTCGCTAAAGGCTTTCTTGCAACTGGTCCGCACGGTTGTACCGGTGCCCGTGGCATGCAGCGTTCCGGTGGGCAGCGATAAATTCAGCGAGCAGGAATCCACGCCCGTGCGCGGAGTTTTTGAAAAGCCGCCGTGCAATTGGACAAGATCCGGCGAGTAACTCTGCAACAGTTTTCCCAGTTTACCAACGTGACGCTCGATCTCGGACTCGACCGGCTTGTGCGACTCGACATGCTTGAAACTGATGGAGAGTTTCATGTGTGCACCTGTAGGAAAAGCTGAGAAAGAGGAGGGGGACGCGGTTCGGCTTCTTGCACCACATCGGCGAAAAGCATAGCAGCCCAAGACGCCGGGGGCAACGGCGACCGGAATTTTTGTACTTGCCCGCGTTGACACTTCTCCTCCCTTCCCTCTACTCTGCTTTTGGCGCAAAACGCTTGCGCCACTTCATGCCGCAGCGCAAATCACAAACTACACCGCCGACGATCGAGGCCGATCATTCCGCCAGTCCCGGGGCGGCCCGTCCCGCGCCGGGAAGCATCCTGCGCGTGGGCCCCGCGGGCTGGTCTTATCCCGACTGGGCTGGCTACGTTTATCCATCTCGCCGTGCCAAAGGATTCCACGAAGCGACCTATCTCGCGGAATTTTTTGACACCATCGAGATCAACACTTCGTTTTACCAGCCGCTGCGTCCAGAGCACGCGGCGCAATGGATCGATCGTGTGGCGGCGAATCCGCGCTTTGTCTTCACCGCCAAGCTCTGGCAGCGGTTCACGCACGACGTAAGATCCACGACATCCGGCTCTGCCGCGGCGGATGAACGCGCCGTGCGCGCGGGGTTCGACGTGCTTCGCTCGGCGAATCGGCTTGGCGCGGTCCTGCTGCAATTCCCTTTTTCGTTTCATCGCACCGCGGAGACCATTGCCTACCTCTCGGCCATCTTGAAACGCTTCTCTGACTATCCGTTGGTGGTCGAAGTTCGCCACGATTCGTGGGATTCTCCAGAGACACTGGAATTGCTGCGCACCAGCGGCGTAAGTTTCTGCAACATCGACCAGCCCATCATCGGGCGATCTCTTGGTCCGTCCGCGCAGGCTACCGCGGCCGTAGGATACGTGCGGCTTCACGGCCGGCGTTACGACAGGTGGTTCAGTGACGATGCAACGATCCCTGCGCACGAGCGCTACAACTACCTTTACAGCGCCGAAGAGCTCGCGCCGTGGGTTGCGCGCGTCCGTAAAGTCACGGAGCGGGCTCGCGAGACTTTTGTGGTGACCAACAATCATTTCCAAGGCAAGTCCGTCGTCAATGCCTTGCAGCTCATCAGCATTCTGAAGGGATCGAAGGTGAAGGTGCCTGAGCCGCTCCGCAGGCATTACCCGCAACTTGAGGCCATCGCTGATACTCCGCCCGCCGAGCCGATGCTGTTTCCGCTGGGACGAGGAAGCAAGGACGTAAGGAAGTAAGGACGCCTGCAGGGGGTTGAAAGTCGAAAGTTGAAAGTTGAAGGAAAGAATCGGAATTAGCACCGCGCCCCGATCGGGGCAGGCATCCACCGCCCAGAGCACGGAGTTAGTGGGAGTGCCGTTGCAGGCCACCCCTGTTGTGACGGCAAAGAGTTTGTAAGTGGCAGAAGGGAAAGACGTTGCAGGTGCCGTGATGTGCAGTAGACGGGAAAAGAGTGCGTAGGGGGTTGAAACGAAAGTGGTTAGACGGAAAGAGCCGGAGAGGTCAACACTGAGACACCACGACCAAGTCCCGGAGATGCTCCCGACCTGGTCGGGACAGGTCGGGGCAGGCGGGACAGGCACCGTGCGCTGAACGTAAGAATGGTTAATCAACAAGTTCCCCTCTCCGCGAGGCACGGAGCGCGCGGGAATAGCAGCGCCCCCCACCCCCACCCCCGGGTGTTTTGCGCAAAGAGTGCGGAATCGATTGAAAACAAGAGGGTTAGGCTTTTGATGAGTGCAAAAGAGTTCGCAAGAATATGAAAAGAAAGAACTTGAGTGCAGCGGCGAGTGGTTCCTCGACTTCGATTGGAGTGAGCTGGTTCCAGAATGGGAATTGTTGGTACACACCCGGCAGTTTTCGTAAGAGTGGCAAACAAAGGAGTTGCGGGATACGGAACTTGGAAGAAGGTACCTAAGATGGGAGATAGGGAGATAGGGGGTATGGGGATAGGAAGATGCGGAGGTCGACAGTTCAAAGTTGAAAGTTGAAGAGGAAAAACGGAGGGGGCGAGAAGAGCGGAAAAGACGGATAGCGTGGGACTTACGGGGCAAACCGGTGTGGAATTGCTGATTCACACGGAATGGTAGCCCAAAACGGTACTTTGTCAAGAATTACTTAGTGGTACTGGAACTAGGGGTGGAAATTGGAGGATATGGATTAGGGATATGCGTTTGAGGCGAGCAGGATATTGAAGGCGAAGGGGTTAGCGCGGATCAGCGGAAAATGATAAATCCCAGTCAGGGACAAATTCAAAACCCGCACCCTGAAAAGCGCAGGGTTGCGGCACCCGGCAGTCTGGCCTTGCAGAGACCACTGGGGACGACCCGGGATGGGAAACCGCGCCAGATTGGCCCGAAAGGAGGCAACCGGGTGTACAATGCCGCCTACTTGAGAGTCCAAAAAGGAAATGTCGGATAGTATTGAGGAAGCTCAAGCAAGCGCTCTCAGAGATTCAAAGTGCCTCCCAACAAAAGGGTCGAGCCATGCGAGTAGACGGAAACTTTCGTGCCGCGTACAGGCATCTTGAAGGACGCATGAAGGCACTGGCAGAGGCCGATGGTGATGTCTTTCTCCCGAATCCTGAACCAGAAGGGCCCGCCGAATACGTTTTCATATGTATGGAGCCGTCCCTGGGTCGGTGGGCTCGTTCTGCAGAAGAGGCAAAGTCGAAAGTTGATGCGGGATTTAGAAACTTTCTCTCCTCGATGGAGGCCTTCATCCTTCACTTTTGCATTCGACGCTATCTTTGCGAGTCTACTCATCGATACCACATTACCGATTTCTCCAAAGGAGCTATGCACGTTGAGGGTGCTGACCGCGAAAGGATACCACGGTACAACAGGTGGTACCCATTGTTGCAGGAAGAAATAAATCTCGTAGCCACTTCAGACGCAGCCATCGTCGCAGTAGGCAAGGTCGTCTTCCAGCATCTCGAGCGTCGAGGTTTCCAAAGATCCTACACTCCGATCATCCACTACTCAGGTCAAGCGGGACGCGCACGAAGCCGAGAGATTGTAGGCCATGAAGATGGCTTTGAGGTATTTAGGGGTTCTGTCTCCGTTAAAGATGTGGTCGCCACGGCGGAGGCCGTTCTTAGGGAGACTCATATGCCTACCGAAATGTGCGACGAGACGCTATCACTGTTGTCGAAGAGCCAACTATCCACTTCCCTTCAGCAGCTCATCTTCAGTTACAAGTTAGCATTCGAATCGATTCGAGCCAATCGAGGAGTACGAGCTCGCTGACCACATCTCTCAGACAAATGACTTCAAGTGGACAGTCCCGACGCATTCGAACGCTTTGATCTTCCTGCCGAGATTCACGACCAGAACGAGGAGCGTCACGTTATGTTGTGTGAACTGCAGGGAATGTTTGACCGAATCGAGCAGCATCTTTGCCGGCGCCACTCGAGTAGACCGACAATTCCGCTCGAGAAGGTCAAAAGCCCCACCCTCAAAAACCGAGGGTCGGGCACCCAAGATCTTTTCAAGACTTTACCTACGGGCCATCCGCCCAGAGGTTGTACTTTCGGTGCATCCTCCTCGCATGGTTGCCCCGGGCGGCTGGGTGTGTCGAGGAATTAGCGGAGGAAAGTCAAAAGCGGGGAGGAAGAGAGATTTCTCTCTGCGCAGGCCGGCCGCTTCGCATGAGCGAAGCGGGAAGAAGAAGTCAGCCTGCTCCGTTCGGTCCCGAAAGATCATCCGGGACGCCCCGACCCGGTCGAGGTAAACGCCATGCCCGAATGACGGTAGAGGTTGGGACGCGGCGGCGGGACGCCTGTGCAGAGGCATGGGGAGGGGGCGGGCAAAAACGGTGCGGGAGATGGTATCCTCGGCGTGGCGGGGATTCGCCGGGAGAATCAAATGGCGCAACTGGATCGCATCACGCAGGACCCAGGAGTCATGGGTGGGAAGCCGTGCATCCGGGGGATGCGCGTGACGGTGGGAATGATTGTGGGCCA
>WNEZ01011677.1_pt1 | contig 10746 bp, 10 predicted proteins | sample 5400521 | NCBI WGS metagenome assembly WNEZ01 (sample SAMN13153339, study PRJNA577476) | soil metagenome | isolation source: 120 cm saprolite under Douglas fir tree site 2 hole 1 replicate 1 | place: USA:California | collected 2015-04-18
GTGGCTGTCGGGGTGTTGCGAATCCATTTGACAGAAGTCCGCTTTCCGTTTACGAACTGCCACAGGACGAGATTGTTCTCCAAGGCGTTGGCACGGATGGTCAGGTAGTTGCCGTTCGACTTCAAATTGAACAGAATACCCGCGCCCTGGTCAATGCGCCCCGCCAGCGGCTTGAAGCGCATGCTGATCTCGCCGTCCCGGAAGTCCTCGATCCCCGTAGCTACTGCGTAGGGGTAGTACGCGAAGGACTGCACGTTATCGAGGAATTCCGCGTAACGGTCGCCGTAGAGTGCGCGCGCTTTGTCCGCGATATTGGCAGCCGGCTGCCCCTCTTTCCAGCGGCTGCCGTCTACCATCAGGACCTTGCTGTTGCCGTCCTGTGCGATGGTCCAGACACCGACAACAGGCGTGATGGTCTTCGGCTCGGCGCCAACTGTTTCCGTGGATAAATCGAAAACTTTCGGCGCCGCCGGGGTCACAACCAACGCCAAAATACAAGCTAATGCAACGCGCATGCTTCACCTCCTGGAGAATAGTAGCCAACCTACAAAAGATAGCGCGGGCCATAGGGCGTAAAAGATCCACTCAGCAGCCCAGGATGAGTTGACGACGAGTGGATAGCCGGGATATGTCGCCGGATCGTCGGCCGCCGGTGGGGGCACGCCGGCCAGATTCCAGAGCAGCGGCAGAACTTCCTCGGGCGAAGTGGAATGGCTCTCGGCCCGGCGCAAACCGACTTCGTAGATAGCCAGGCCGTAATTGGGGTCTTCCCCGGTTCTGAACATCCCGGGCTGGTCCGCTTCCGGATTTACTACCTCGGTGCGCGGAAGCACGCGCCTCAACTTAGCCAGAATGGAGCGATTGAAATCCATCATCCGAGGATCCTCTGGCGCCAGATAGACCGTGATGCGGAGTGTTTCTCGAAATTGCTGCAACGCGGTGCGCACGCCTGGCGAGAACGAGTGGCGCTGGTCCTCAGTGAGATCTACAGATGCTGAGACTTGGCGCACGGGAACGAAAAGAGCAGCGCAGGCCACGAGCACGGCAGCGGTTCCGCGCAACTTGAGCAGCAAGGGTCTGCCAGGATGCCACCACAGCAGCGTCAGTGCGAAGAGCCCCGCGGCGGTGACGGCGATTCCCCCGACAACCCTCCAGACCAGCAAGCCCTGCTCAAATGGCTTGAGTAAGGCGGTCAAAGACAGTCCGGAGATTTTGGCTAGCCACGAATTCCCACCCGCTGCGGCGAAGTCCAGCACCCAAGATCCCAGTGTGCAAGCCAGCGCGAGCAGAGCTGCGCTCGAAGCGCTCTCTGCGACCGCGGCTGCAAACAGCGAGATGGCTATCACAATGACCCCATAGAGAAAATGGCCGAGCAAAAGGCAGAGCGTTTCAAGCGCAAAGATGTGACCACCTGATAGCCGCCAGATCAGCAGCACGAGCAGGCCCGGCAATTCAACGAGTAGCCACGCGAGCTGTACCGCAGCGGCCTTTGCAGCCAGCAGTGCGGAGGAACGCAAAGGTGTCTGGAACAATAGCCGAAGCGCACCGGACTCTCTGTCCGCGGAAATTGTTTGAACGGCGACGAATGGAAACAGCAAGGTCAGCGCCAGGTAGATTGCGCCGTAAGTGGGAATGATAACGCCGTCAAAGGGATCGAGTCCCCCGGTGAGTTGTGGCGTAACGAGTGCGGTTTTGCTGGCTTCGCCGTAGAGAGAAATCGCCTGAATATAGCTGTAGCCGACCAGGGGGCTGGTCATCAGGGATAGTATCCACAGACTCCGCGAAGCAAGTAGGGACCGGAGTTCGAGCTGGATGGCGGAACGCATCGTCAAACCAAACGGAGAAAAACTTCTTCCAGCCCCGAGCCTGGCGCACAGCCAGCTCGAGTTTCGAGTTCGGATAGCGTGCCCTGGCCGGCGAGTTTTCCATTGCTGAGAAGGATGAAATGGTCGCAGGCGCGTTCGGCGTCACGCAGCTGGTGGATCGAGAGCACTAACGTGCGGCCCGCGGATGACAGCTCCCGCAACAGTGGTACGACTTCGAGCATTTGCTTTAGATCCAGCCCGTCGAAAGGTTCATCGAGCATCAAAATCGGCTGAGTTGAGAGCAAACCCAGAGCGATCAAAAATCGCTTCGCTGTCCCCTTGGAAAGATCGGAAACGCGGACTCGCACGAACTCCCGAAGTTGTAGACGGTCGGTAATTGCTTCGGCAAGCATTCGCTTGCGTCCAAAAACCGAAGCATAAAAACGCAGGACAAATTCGACTGGGAGCTGCGCATGAGGCCGAATTGCGTCCTCGGCATAGAAGAGGATCTGGGGGCGGCCGCGGTCCGGAATGAACTGATCTTCCCAGTAGAGCCTCCCGCTGTCCATCGGCAACAGGCCCGCCATGCCAAGAAGCAGGGTTGTCTTTCCAGCGCCGTTCGGCCCGATGATTCCGGCGATTGTGTTCCTGGGCACGTCCAAGCTGATCCGATCCAGCGCGCGGAGTGTTCCGAAGTTCTTCGACAGCGCTTGGACGCTCAACATATTTCCATCCACCTGATCCTATCCTGCGAGATATTGTTCCCAAACACCTGAAAATCACATGAAAGGAGACGAACAGAACTATCGCTACGACCTGTATTTGTTCGCCTAAAAAGCAAATTTCTCTTCCACAGGGGCGACCAGGGAGAAAGTTCCAAAGATGTGATCAATGGGTCTCTCGCAGATCACCTCCGCAGATCACCTCCCCTATAGGCTCCCCTCTAAGCGCTCGAAAAGGCGGCCGGCGCAATGGACCGGCAAGAGAGCAGAGCACAGCTGTGATACGTAATGAATTGTCTTAGCTACTCAATCCCGAGTTTCGTAAAACCACAATTCCGCAGCTCTGTCGGTGCCGACCTCCGGTCTCCTTTGAAGGCCGAGCGAGCCGCTTGGAGGCTCTTAATCCTGGACGGTATACCACCACACCGCCGCTTCCTTACCCGGGGTAGCAGGAATGGCAACGTAAAAACGGTCGCTGCCCTTTTTGCCCGTCTTGGCATAACCTGCGGTGCGTGCACCTACAACCGTAGACACTTTGGCGAGACGCTCAAAATGGTCGGCATCTTTCTGTTGAAAGACATCGATAAAACCCTGTCCGCCAGGAACGTAAACACGTTTGCGATTGGAATCATAATACACGTCATCCACATCGGCGACACACGGCAGAGCGGCTACGACCTTACCGGAGTTCGTGTCAAGCACCGCCAGGCGAGGTGGAGTGCGGGTCACAATGAATAACCGGTGATCGGCCTCATCGAGCGCCATGGGGAAGTTTTCTTCAAGAGTGAGCGGCCACTTCGACACCTGTTTTGTGTTGCGGTCAATTACTCCGACCTGCTTCAAATCCGGCAAGTTCACATAGATTTTAGTTCCTGACGTTTCCAGTTGGAACGACTCCGGATGAGCACCGGTTTTGTACTCTTCCTCAAGGCGCTTATTGGTTGTTGCGTCAATCATCCCGATTGCGGCTTTGTCGCCGTCGCCAAAGCCGACATACACGCGTTTCGAAGCGGCGTCGTACCGCAGATTGTCAACGTCGGCGTTATACACAATGCTTGTAATGAGGTTGTATGTGCCTCCATCATAGATGTACAGCGTCCCCTTGCGGCTTGCGACAAAGATCTTGTTGAGCCCGGGAGCATAGGTAATACCTTGAGGTTCCGGGATCCCAGTGATGCGGTGCACTTCCGTTCCTTCGACTAGATTTATGACTTCGACTGAGTTGTTCCCCAGCGCGGAAATAAAGATCCGGCCCGGCTCAACGGGATCGAAAGCAAAGTGGTCGAATCGCCCGTGAACACCAGGGAGAGGAAGCTGCGTTGTCAAAATGAGTGGGGGGTTTTGCGCGGGCGCGGAGCTCTTTTGGGCGCCTGCTCGGGGCGTGAGTGAGAGCACTACCGCTAATGCTAGGTAAATGCCACACATTCTTCTCATGCTTTTCCTCCAGGTAAGCAATTTTCGAAGCTTCTCGGACAAATTCTACAACCCGCTGTTAACTGTGATTTTGTTTGAAGCCTCCTTACCTACACATTCGAAATTTGCCAAATAAGAATCGCGGGCAGCCAAAAAAGCTTAGGATTGCTGATTGAGAAATGGGGCTCGCCTTTTTCCTTCTCACTTTGCTCCTCATTTTGTCTCATACACGAGAATTTCGGCGCCCTGCTGGCCGTGGTGCGGAATGGTTTCGAAGAGTTCTCCCAAATCAGGCACAAACAGACCCGTGCGCCCGTCGGCAGGCGTGGGATAGCGCCCGATCCGCTCATAGTGATCGGGGTCTTTCTCCTGCCAAGCCTCGATGAAGCCTTCGCCGAGAATATAGATCCGGCCCTTGCTCGCGTCGAAGAAGAGGTCATCGGTATGTTCAACGATCGTTGGCGAAGCGACAATCTTGCCCGTTTCGGTGTCGAAGATGGCCAAGCGCGGGGGCATCCGACACCCGACAAAGAGCCGGTGATGTGCCTCGTCGAGGGCCATGGGGAAATTGGTCGTGCAGGTGACCGGCCAGCGGGCCAGCACCGTGCCCTTCACCAGATCGGCGACTTCCACCTCCTGGTGATCCGGAACGTTGACGAAGACCCGCGTTCCAATCTTCTCCAGTTGAAAGGATTCCGGGTGGGCATCCATGGAGATCTCACCGGTCTTCTTTCCGGCGGAGTCCAGAATTGCGAGCGCGCCGCCTCCTCCCGGTCGCGCTACTTTGCCTGCCAGGAATTTTTCTCCTCCGTAGCCGACGACTATATGCTTGCTCCGGGTGTCGTAGCGGACATTGTCGGCGTCTAGATCGAGCGTCACGGTTTGCAGAAGCTGAAATGTGGTGCCGTCAAAAATCTTCACTGTGCCGTCGCCGCCGTTGGCCTCGAACAGGCGATTGTTGGCAGCGTCGTAGAACGATCCCTGCGGCTCATCCAGATCCGGAATGGTGTGCACTTGCCGGCCTGTCTTCAGATCGATCACCTCCAGAGTGTGATTGTCAAACGCAGTCGCAAAGAGGCGCTGGCCCTTCACATCGATGCCCAGATGATCCATGCGTCCTTCGACCTTGGTTAGAGGTATAGGGCTCTTGGGGGACAAAGCCGGGGACTCCTGCCCCAGAGCCGCGCCGCTCAAAAAGAAGAGGTTCAAGAAAAATATCGTCATTATGTGCTTTTTCAATTGTTCTTCTCCCGGTATGGATCTCGGTCGATTTACCCGATTCCAGGCCATCAGTCGCCGACGTAGAACAGCAACACCTCAGAACCGCCTTGCGGAAGCATGTTGGGCCATGACATATACAGGGTGCCTTCTGTGGTGCGGCTCTCCGGAAGAAGCAGGCTCGTGCTGCCTGCTCCCGCCCCGACCGGAACATGTGCGATAAGGTTGTAGTGATCGGGGTCCACCTGCTGGAATACGTCGATGAAGCCCGCTCCTGGGGCATATATCCGCTTTCTGGGCGCGTCAAACCACACGTCATCGACACCCATCACACAGGGAAGGTGGGCGACCACTCTGCCAGACTCGGTGTCAACCACCGTGAGTCCTCCGGGGGGCGCCAACTCGGCCGTGAAGAGGCGGTGGCCCGCTTCGTCCAACGCCAAGCTGTGATTTTTGGCGATGCCCGCAATCTTCCATTTCGTCACGGCGCCTGTCTTGCGGTCAATGACTCCGAAGGATTCCTGATCGGGAAGGTTCGCGAAGATCCTGGATCCATTGTGTTCCAACTGAAAGGACTCGGCATGGCTGCCGAGCTTGAAGTCCTTCAAATGCTCCATGGTTGCAGGATCGACCACGCCAATTGCTCCGGTCTCGTCCTCACCAAAGCCAACATAGACTCGCTTTGATGCAGGATCGTAGCGCAGATTGTCTGTATCGGCGTCGTCACCGAAGTCCAGGGTCTTAAGCAGCTTGTAAGATTCGGCGCCGTAGAAGCGGACTTTGCCCGATTGGCTCGACACTACAATCCTGTCGACGCCTGGAACGTACAGCGTGCCTTGTGGGTGCTCCAAGCCTGTGATCGTGTGAACCCGCTTCCAGTTCGAGATCACTTCCACGGTATTATTCCCCAGCGCCGAAACCATCAAGAGGTCGCGCTTGGTGTCCAAACCGTAGTGATCCATACGGCCATATACGCCTGGCAGGGCGATACGGGTTCTCAGGTAAAGGGGCGGTATCGTGTCCACATCTGAAGAACCGGCAGACCGCACGGGCCGCAGAGCCAATGCCCAACCAACAAACAGCGTCACAAACACAACGATGCTGACCAGGCTGATTAGGCCGACTCGTCTCATATCGTCCTCCCTCTTATCTTGTTGTGCGTTCCAAATCGGAAACCCGGCTAAAAACACTCCCGTTGATCCCCACTGATTCGCAGCGCAAGTTGGCTCCGTTAAGCGAAGCCTAGAGGAGCAACCTGAATGTTATCTGAATACAAGGAGACTTTTTCACCAGCACCAGGAGGCTGGCCGAAATGCCGAACCAACTGCGTGAGGCTCTTGAGGCCATGGTCCCCTGACACTTTTTTCCTGTTGGAGGCTGAGGCTAAAGGTACCCCCTGGCCAAGCCAGGCCCTTTCTTTTCAGTTTCAAGAATGAAAAATCCGTTACAGCCCCACCCAAACCTTCTCGACAGATCGGATTCCTGCCGGCGACGGGATCACTGAACCTCGTACACCAGAAGTTTAGATCCAACGTTTCCATTCGTTGGCACGGCCACATACAAACGGTTTAGCGAGTTGACCAGCATGAGGTTCTTGCCCATGGGTCCGGTTGGCACCTTGGCAATCAGATCGTAGTGATCGGCGTCGTTCTGGTGAAAAACATCCATGAAACCCTCCGCGGATGTGATGTAAACGCGTTTACGCCCCGGGTCGTAAACGATGTCGTCTGTACCCTTCGAGATTGGCAATGTGACTGTGACTTTGCCCGTGTCCGAATCGATTACGTTCAGCGTTCCGCTCCGGCAGGTGACAAACAATCGGTGGTTTGCCTCGTCAAGGTCTACTGCAACGCAAAACTTGCCTTCGGTAACCGGCCACGTCGCCACTATCGCCCGTTTGCTCCTATCAATCACAGCTATCTCGCTCTTGTTTGGACTTGTAATGAAGAGCCGGGAACCCGATTTCTCCATGACCATATGTTCGAGGCGGCCGACATCAAATTTGATGTCGCCGACAGGCGTGTCCGTATCCGTATTCACAATGCTAAGTAAAGTGTAATCGAGGCTCGCATAGTCGCCGCCGTTCGTAATATATAAATAATGGGTTGCCGGATCGTAGTCCATTGAATCGGTATCCGGCAGAAGCTTTACCGTCTTTATCAACTCATAGGTTGTTCCGTCAAATATTCGCAGAAAACCGGCTGTGTGATTGCCGTCTGTCGCGTAAATCCGATTCACGTCCGGACGGTAAACCACGTTATGGGACATCCCAAATCCGCCGAGGCTGTGGAGGAATTTCCCGGAGGGGATGGCGTAAACCTCAACGGTCCCGTCGTTTTCTGCCACGGCGAACAGACGGCCGCCCTTCAGGTCAAGCCCAAAGCGGTCAAAGTGGCATAGCATGGTGGGCATAAATTCAGTAGTCACAGACTGGGCCAGTTGCTCCTTGCTCAGCGCATCGTTGTGGCACTTCACTTGGGGCATCTGAATGGTCTGGACCAATTTCAGCGGCGGGAGCGCTTGGGCGGAACACGCCCCGCCTGAATATGCGATCAGGCTGGCAACAAGCAGGAATTGTGAAAGCATAAGTTTCTTTTGCATTCGTTTCCTCACTTACGTGGAGCTTGCCGATAGTATTCGGCTCCGAGCATTACACCGAGCAGTTTTGAGCCAAAACTTCTTGGGCATCCCCCCTGTTTAGGTACGCGGCCTAATGACAGCGGATCAGTAGTCTATAAATTAGATGAACCATAATTCCGCGCCCTGATTTGAAGTCGCTGGAACCCCAATCACCATTCCTTGACGTGCGCGATACTCCCCCCAGATCACACTGGTACGTGCTCCCGTGAAAGTTGGAACCTTTCCTATTCGCTCGTAATGGTCTGCGTCGAACTTATGAAATACGTCAACAAACCCCTCTCCGCCGCTCAGGTAGATACGCTTCGTCGTGGGCTCATACCAAATGTCGTCAACGACCACGACACGCGGGAGTTTCGCAACGATTGTGCCGGACTCCGTATCAAAGACCATGAGGGTCGAAGGGTTTCTAAACACGGAGAACAAACGACGGTCAGTCTCGTCCAGCAGCATCGCGAAGTTTGTCCGAGCATCGGTGACTTTCCAAGTCGCGATTCGTTGCCAGGTCTTACGGTCAATGACCGCGACGGAGTTGGCGGTTGATCGGATCGTCCGTGCCAAAGAGTGCGGTGGCGACCCTCTTGCCACGCAGACAGCGTTAGTTCCTGGCGGTTGCCCGGTGCGCCACCCTTCGTCGTTTCACTTGCTCGGCGCGACGACGAAGATGCCCTTCCCATAAACTGGAACGAAGATGTGTTTGTTCACCGTGTTGACGGCGACGGAGTGAACGCCCCCACCTTTGAATGGTATCTCGGTAACAAACTCCTCGGTAGCCGCATTGACGACGCCCACTGCTCCGGCGGCGGCCGTGGACAACTCCGTTGCCCCCTCAGCAGTGTGCGCGAAGTAGTAGCTGTTAGTCCCGGGATCGTACCAAACCTCGTCTGTGTCCCCTACTTGCGAGACAGTTTTTCCAATTCGCCCCGTTCGAGCATCAAGAGACAACCCACCAACGGAGCCGCACGCCGTCATCAAACGCCCGTGTGGCCCAGCGGCAAGACCGCTAAGCGTAAGGTCGAGTACCCCGCCTTTGCATTCCACTGGAAAGCTCTTGACCGGATTCGGAAGCTTGTGAGGGTCGAACACATCGATGCGATTCTTCTTCCCTGGAACATTCTGGTAGAACCATCCGGTGTCGCGATCCCAAACCGGTTGTTCCATGCCATCTTGGTCCTTCGGGTAAGCGTAGTGGCCCAACACAGACCCATCGGTAACCGAGATGAAAGTGAGGAACGGCGGTGAATCTCCATCGTTGGAGGTCATCAGGATCCTGTCAATCGGGTCGTAAGCCAGTTCGTCAACTCGAAACTTACCGCCGGTGGGGATCTTTCGAATGATGGCCGTGCCCGGCTGTGTCGCGTCCGCTTCAATGATATTGCCGGCACCGTCTCCAGCCCACACGTGGCCGAGGTCGTCCGTGACGACTCCATTTGGCCCAGCGCAATGACGCAGGTCCTTGGGATGACCAGGGCAAGGCCTGGTGCCCGTGTACTGGCCTTTCCCGATAAATCCAAGGAAGGTGTCTGTAGCGGCATCAACGAGGTCGATCGCATTGTTCGTGCGGTCCGTCAGGTAGTACTTTTGCGTGGTGTTGTCAACCCAACTGATGTCGAAGCCGTAGGCTCCGTAATTGGTCGGGGAACCCTTGACCAGCGAAATCTGGCGCGTCTGGGCCAGTATTAGGGTGGCGAGCATTGTGCTGAGAAACGCAAGTGGTGCCAGCCTTTTCATGGAAGATTCCTCCTTGCTCCTGGCAGGTGCGAGTACCGCGCGAAGCACTTCGGTCTCTCTCAGGCAGACAGCTTGACGGCACAACCTGAAGAAAACCTGAAAACAGTAAGATTTTTCCCCGGGTACCAAGGGGGAACTGACCGCAGTCTTATACCGAACTGGGTGAGGCTCGCCTCAGCCCATGTATCGCTCGTGAACCGTAACTGAAAAAAGAAACGTTCCGATGATCCCAATGATTCCGGCAGTGACGAAAGGAACCTGCGGGTGAATTCGCCACAACAAGCCTCCGATGGCTGACGCGGGCGTGATGGAGAAGCTGCGGATCAGGTAGTAGAGCCCCACAGTACGTGCCCGCAATTGACGCTCTGCCAGATCCACAATCATTGCTTTGCGAGAGGGCTCTCCGATCTCCCGCAAGCCCCCAATCACAAACGCAGAAACTAGCCAGGCGAAACTATGAGCGAGAACAACAGCGATAGGGAAAAGAGCGAAGCACAAGAAGGTTGCAATTACAAATGGTTTGCGACCCACGCGATCGGCGATTTTGGCGGCCGGAATATAGATCAGGATGGAAGTTGCGAGCTGCACCGCCACGAGCACGCCGTATTGCGGAATCGTTATGCCGGTGACGTTCGTCACATATAGAACGGTGAAGATGTCGGCCATCCCCTCGCATGTTCGGATCACTATGTCGGACAGAAGGAGCCGCTTCAGGATGGGACTGATGGATTGCCAAACACCATGCATCTTCACTGTGTCCCTGGATGGAATCGGAAGATTGATTGCGAGGAGTACTGGAAAAGTGATTCCCGCGAGCGCGAGCGTAATCAAGAGTCCCACTCGTATCCCAAAATCAAGAGTCCCACTCGTATCCCAAACTTGATCCCCAGTGCCCCGATAAGCGCGCCGCCAAGGAGCGGCGAAATCACCATCGGGATGCGTTTAAGCATGGATTGAACTGTGAAACCCATTGCGCGCCGCTCCTTGGGCAGCGCGTCGCCTATAGTTGCAAAGATGGCCGGTGATGCCATGGACTGCCAGGTCATCACGAAAGCCAACCCCAAAAAGAGGAACGGCCAGGAAGGGCCGAGAAGGTAAATGAGGTAACCCGTCAGACCGGTGGCAAGAAAAGTCACGAATGCTCGGCGTCGTCCCCAATGGTCGGCCAGCCAGCCTCCCGGGTATTGGTAAAGAGCATCGAAAAAATCTTCCGATGTGCC
>WNEZ01011138.1_pt1 | contig 10745 bp, 7 predicted proteins | sample 5400521 | NCBI WGS metagenome assembly WNEZ01 (sample SAMN13153339, study PRJNA577476) | soil metagenome | isolation source: 120 cm saprolite under Douglas fir tree site 2 hole 1 replicate 1 | place: USA:California | collected 2015-04-18
CATTCTTGAGCGGATTGCTGCTGTTGACGCCGGGTACGCCCTTTCCTCCGCCAAAATTACCGGCTATGTCGTAGACCGAAACGATGGGCTGTATCAGGATGTCCTTTCCGAGAACGCCGTTTTCGCCGGAGGCGTCATCAAAGGTTCCGGTGCCGCCGTAATGACGAGCGACGGTGAGGGAGATGTTCTCGCCGAAGTTAAACTTGGACCGGCTGAACGAGGTGTTGACCCGAACGCTGCCACGGCGGTAGTCGTTGTACGCGGCCGTGCCCTGCTGATCGAAGTAGTTGAAGGAGACGGCATACGCATTGGCCTCCCCGCCACCTCTGACGTCCAGGTTGTAATCCGAAACCGGCGCCGAACCGAAAACGGTTTTCCACCAGTCGGTACCCGCGCTGGCCGGCTCGATCAAGGCGTTGGGATATGAATACTTGGAGGCATCTACCGTGACGATGCGGCCGTACGCATCCTTGGTCAGTATCGAGCTAGGAGTGGCGTAATAGTAGTTGGGTATCGACGGGTTGTTCGGGTGGACCTGGAAATAATCCAGCGAGCTCGTGAGAAGAATGTCGTCGTACCCCTTAGTCGGAGTTGCCACGCCGGTTCTAGCGCGTATCGTCGCTCTCGGCGGTCCGACTGGTCCATTCTTGATCGTCTCGATCACGATCACGCCGTTGCTGGCCCGCGATCCGTAGATCGACGCGGCCGACGCATCCTTGAGGACCTGAATCGATGCAATGTCCTCGGGGTTCAGGAAGTTGATATAAGAGTCCGACACCGCCGTGCCGTCGACGATGTAAAGAGGATCATTGTTCTGAAACGAGCTGATGCCGCGGATTCGGACCGTGCTTCGCGAACCTGGCGAACCGCTCGTCTGAACCGTCACACCGGGAACGGCAACGTCCAGCGCCTTGAGCACGCTTGCCTGAGTCTGCTTCTTGGCCTCGTCGACGTTCGCGCTTGAAACCGCGCCGGTGATGTCTGCTCGCCGCTGCTCGGTGTAGGCGGTAACAACCACCTCTTCGAGGTACGTGACGTTCGTCATGGTGACGTCGACCCTAGTCCGTCCGCCAACCCCCGCTGTGAGGGGCTTGCTTCCCACGTGGGCAAACGTCAGAGTCGCATTTGCCGGAGCCGTGATACGGTAAATTCCGTTCACGTCCGTATTGGTGCGGATATCGGTCCCCTGCACCCGCACCGTGACGCCGGCGATTGGAGCGCCCGCCGCGTTCGTGACGGCTCCGGACACCGGTATATCCTGGCCGAATGCAGTGCCAGCGAGTGCCACTGCGAACAGCAGACTCATTCCCGCGGCGCGAAGCCAGCGTGAGCTGCTATTCAACAACGAATGCTTTCCTACCAGTACTCTCTCCATGAGCAATCCTCCAGGTTGTTCCATGACGATCCTCCAAGAACGGGCGTACGTAATTCAACCCTGGGGTCGGTGCATTGACCTCAGGCCCTGCATTGCGATCAGTTGGCGATATGTGAGCAGCTGGACGTTGTGGGCCTTGATGGCGTCGCGAAACCGCTGTGACGTGATTGCGTCCAGCTCTCCCTGACGATTCTTGCTCATCTCGGGGAGACCACCGTCCGTGTTCATGTCCAGCAATGCGCCCAGCTCGGCGTTGTCTATGCCAACGTGGGTAACAACGAGATTGAATGGCGGTCGCAGGCGATCGACCATCGCCAGCAGGCTGTCGGTCTTGGCGGCCGGAGCGGCGGAGTACTGCGGATCGTGCCTCGCTTCGCCGAAGTACTGCGACATGCCGAGCCCATACTCTTTTGCGAGCCGCTCGGTGATCTCACGGAACTCGGGATAGTGAACCGCAGTGCCCATGTGATAATCGACGTAGTCGATCTTGAGGCCTGACCCGCGCGCCCGCTCGATCTGTGCGCGCAGCTCCTTCTCGACTTCCTTCAGATCGGGATGATTCTGGTGAAGTGCTTCGGAGGACGGAAAAAAATAGCCGTCTGCGTCGACGAGCGACGGAACGGCGGTGCGGCCCAACACCGGACCCCAGCGATAATTCTTCCACTCCGAATTGAGCGTCAGGTGAATTCCGACGGCGACCTCGGGATGACGCTTGAGGATGTCCACCGTCTCCTGGTACCAGGGGGTGGGGAACATCACCGACACCGAAACGGGGAAGCCGGTCGCGATGAGTTTTTCGAGAGCCATGTTCACGCTGTGGCTCATCCCCGCATCGTCACTGCGGATGATCAGGTAGACCTGGTCTGGATTACCAGGATGTGTCGATGCATCGGCCTGACCAACAACGTGTGTTGGCGAGGCGAACAATAGCGGGCCACATACCAGCAGAGCAAACGAACGAACCAGGTGCGTACGACCTCCCTGAGGACGGAGTCAGGTGAGTCTGCTTCTTTCAAGCGCGTACTCTGGGCAAGGCAACGCCTTACCGCTGAGCCGGCTCGCAAGACACCCTCTAATACGGCAGGGCATTTGAGTTGTCAAGTAGATTTTCCGTTAAGCAGCAGAGGCCGGCGGACGGGACATGTCGCATATTCGAGGACTCCCTTCGAGAACTGAATCGTGAGCGCTCGCCTGCAGCTGGTTCGTCTGGCAGTCCTCCCTCTTGGACTTGTCGCCGCCTCGCCGAGGGCACCGGCTGGCGAACGTGACAGTGTATCCACCCCAGCGGCGGCGCGCGTGGTCGGCTATATGGCGTCGTGGGGTGTGCGCACCAAAGGCGCGTCGATCGCCACGCTTCCGGCGCGGCAGCTCACTCACATTTGTGGACGCGGGGGTGAACTTCCTGCGCGCCCGCTCGGGAACTTCGGTCAGCTCAAGCTTCTCAAGGCGCGCAACCCGCACCTCAAGCTTGCGATCTCGGTGGGAGGGTGGGGCGGTTCCGCTCGATTCTCCGATGCCGCACTCACCGACTCCGCCAGACGCAGGTTTTCCGAGTCGGCGATCGATCTTTTCATTCGTCGGTGGCCGGGATTATTCGACGGCATCGACATCGACTGGGAGTTCCCCGTGCAGGGCGGTCTGAAGGGAAATGTCGAGCGCCCCGCCGACAAGGAAAACTTCACTCTGCTCTTGGCTGAGCTGCGCCGGGAGCTCGACGAGCAAGGCAAAAAAGACAATCGCCATTATGAGCTGACGATCGCCGCCTCGGCACGCCCGTCGGAAATCGCCAACCTAGAGCTGGGTCGGATCGTCCCGCTGCTCGATTTCATAAACGTGATGACTTACGACTACCATACTGGCGGATCGATCGCCCACTTCAACGCGCCGCTGTACGCCGCCACCAACGATCCGACGCCGGAGCTCAACGTCGACGCGAGCATTCGAGCGTTTCAGGCCGGCGGAGTGCCATCCGACAAACTGCTCGTGGGAATTCCGTTTTTTGCTCGCGCCTACGGCAGTGTTCCCAATTTGAACGCGGGACTCTTCCAGCCATCAAGCGGTCCCCCGAAGGATTGGCGGGGGCAAGATGGAGATTGGCGGCAGCTGGCTCGTACACGCGTTCGCGATCGCCGTTACGAACGCCACTGGGAACCCGCGGCGCGCGTGCCGTGGCTCTATGATCCGCGCAGTGGAGCGTGGATCACGTACGATGATCCGCAATCTGTTCGCGCCAAAGTTGATTATGTACGGGAGCGCGGGCTTGGCGGGGTTGTCATCTGGGAACTCTTCGGGGATGACGGCAGACTCATGCAGGCTATTGGGACGCTGCGCTGAAACTGGCATCTACTAGCGAAATGTTTTTTTAACTGCGAGAAGAGCGAGGTGCACCTTCTACCTTACTCTTCTCGCTGTTGGTTTTTTGCCTTTGCCGCGCACGATGCCCTCCTTCACGATCCGCCGCGCCACCATCGATGATGCTGAGAAGATGGCAGCGCTCGGCGCGCGGCTGTTCGCGCAGGCGTACGGTGAGACGCATCCCGAACCAGAGCTGAGTCGCTATCTGGCGAGATCCTTTTCAGTCGACGGGATTCGCGAAGCCTTAGCGGCCGATGGCGTCACCATGTTGATGGTTGAAGATCCCGAGGGAAGCGCGATCGCGTACGCCTACATCCGGGTGAGTCCTGACCCTCCCCCGGGCGTTCACGGAAACCACGTGATCGAGATCGTCCGCTTTTATGTCGACGCTGCCTGTCAGGGGCGCGGCGTCGGCGCCGCACTCATGGAGGAGTGCTTCAAGGATGCGAAGAATCGCGGCGCCGATTTGGTGTGGCTCCAGGTCTGGAAGGAAGCGCCGTGGGCCGTCGGATTCTACGCGCGGATGGAATTTTCGGTCGTCGGCTCCGCTCCTTTCTACTTTGGGGAGCAGGTGGGCGACGATCACATCATGGCGAAGTCACTCTGATCGGGAGGGTAATCAACGACCTTTTTTCAACCCCCGGGAATCGTCAAAAAGGCGTGACTGTGGTCGCAAGAAAACAGTCACTTGAGGGTGAAGATCTCCCTCCAGGCCGGCAAGTGGCGTCGTTCGATCCCGCGCGCGTGGAAGCAGACACAGCTTCTCCAGCCCGCGAAAATTGCCGGGTGCGTGACGATCGCCGCATTGAATATCCTCTGGCAAGGACACGGGATACTCAGATCGTCTCCGTCGGTCATTCGGTTCGCCGTCGTCGGCGTCCTCTGCTACGTCGTGACGACGATCGCGGAGTTTCTCTGGTTCTTACATAGTGGTCCCAGATTCACGGGCTTCGAATCACGGACGGCCGCGAAGGGCACCAGCCAAATCACTGCACCAGATCCGCTCGTCGAACAGCTGAAGGAGCTGCCCCCGGCGGAGCTGCGCGATGAGGTGCTGCAGCTGGCGAAGGAGATGAAGTCTTTTGAGGCGGTAAGTGACCGCGAGTTCGTAAACACCCTCGCCGGTGCCAAGCCAATTCAGGTCGCCACGGAAGCGGAGCGCGACGAAGTGCTCGACAAGCAGAGCACCGAGCTGCTTGAGCACAATCTTCGTACCTGGCGGGCCTACAGAGAGAGATTCTATCGGCCGGCGCGCGCATTTCGCGACGAGCTTCGCAAGCGGCTCGGCATCCGCAATGTGAGCCGCGAGCCGAAGATCCCGGCATTGGACCAGGCGCAGCTGACCGGCGCCAAGCCCATCGCGCAGGCGGCGGACTATCTAGCTGGGTTGGCGCGTCGACTTAAATGAGGGGAGTTATTACGGAAGCGCACGTTGGAAAAATCACGCAGCCAACACCTGCAAGGCTGACGGCCCCCGGCAGCTAGTCTTCAGTTCAGGTCAGCCCTTTTGGGGCTCGTCGAGCCCGACCTGGATTTGCGAAAGTGCGTCCGGCGACATTCCGAAGGTAGAAGAGATGTCGAACTTCCGACGCAGGTACTCCTCGAAGCTTATCCACTCGCCTTCGTATTCGACCGATCTGGTCCACGCGCACAACGTTACGAGATTCCGGTAATGTTCCGCTCCGCGCGCAATGACGAGGAGCGCGATCATCATCAGGCCGAGTGCGGCGGCAAGGCCAAGAGAAATCATGTCTCCGCGATGCAGCTCCCTTACGAGTTCTTGTTGACGGTCTCGCAGGAGGCTTGCTTCGTCGGCGGTCATCTCTTGTAGTCCCGACCGGATTACGGTCATGAGGCTGTCGCTGCGAGTGGTTTTCACCATGCTCACTGCCAGGTCATGTTTGCCCGCGCGCTCCAGCTTGATCGTCGAGTCGAGCTCGGCCAGTTTGGTGCGCGACAACGACTCTATCGCCAGCAGGCGCCGCAGCTGTGCGGAATTTTCAACCAGCAGATTACGCAGATTCGCGAGGCGAGCGCGGATGTCGTTCGTTGCCGCCGTGTACGGGGCAAGGAAGCGAGGCTGTCCGGTGAGAAGGTATCCCCTCTGTCCGGACTCCGCCTCGCTCATCCGCGCTTCGACGGTGGCAAGTTCCCGCTGGATCTCGAGCGTGTGACTCACCCATTCGAACGATTCCACCGCGGCTGTTCCACCCTGCCATTCGAGCAGGAGCAGGGCGCACAGAACGAGCGCCGTCGCCGCCAGTCCGAAGGAAATGAGAATCGGTCTACTATGGGGAATCTTCATTTTTTGTGTTCTTGTGGCGAACGTACCGAGGGGGGCTGGTTCTCTTATAGGACGATTCACCATGGGGCGGGTATCCACTAAACAGCAGCTGCCGCTGCTGCTGCCGACGTAATGGCAGTTGCCGACGAAACTGTAGTATCATTCACGCCGTGCCCACGCCGGCTCCCCCAAGAAAAGAAGATCTCCCCCTCCACGACGACGTTCGCTGGCTGGCCGGTGCGCTTGGGCGCGTAATCAGACGCCTCGAGGGTGACGAGGCGTTCACCATCGTCGAGCGATTACGTGTCGCCACGCGCGGCCGCCGGCACGGCGATCCCGACGCTCCGACCCTCGACAGCCTCCTGAAGCAGATCGACGGATTCACCGTCGCGCACTGCGCGATGGCGGCCCGCGCCTTCACCCTTTTTTTCCTGCTGATCAACACCGCCGAGCAAACGCACCGTGTTCGGCGCCGCAATGCGTATCTGGGGAGGGGCGTCACAAATCCGCAGCCCGCGTCCGCCCGGTGGACAATGCGCCAGCTCCGCGACGTCGGCGTGAGCGCCGAGGCAATCGAGCGCGCGATGCTCAGCCTCGATATTCGCCCCGTCCTCACTGCCCACCCGACTGAATCGACGCGGAGCACGCTGCTTGGCCTCCAGGCGCGAGTCGCCGACGACCTTCTCGCGCGCGAGACTGCGCCACCGGACGAGGTGAGACTGGTCGAGCAGTCGCTGGAAGGTGAAGTGGAACTGCTTTGGCTGACAAGCGAGGTCCGGCAGGACCGCCCAACCGTCCTCGACGAAGTGAGCTCAGCGCTCTGGTATCTGGAGACCCGTCTTCTCGAGGCGAATGACTACATGCACGCGACGCTCGCGCTCGCGTTCGAGGACGAATTCGCGCGCTCGGCCGATGCGTTCAGGCTTGCGGTCCCGCTGCGGTTCGGGACGTGGGTCGGCGGTGATCGCGATGGGAATCCGTACGTCACCCCGAGCATCACAGTCGCGACCGCGCGCCGGGCGAGCCACGTGATACTCGGGCGCTACAGGGACACGCTGGATGATCTGACGCGGCGGCTATCGCTCTCGTCATCGATCGCACCGCCACTGGATGCCCTCATAAAGTCGCTGGAGAAGGATCAAAAGCTGCTGCCCCTCATCTGGAGGACGAACCGAAAGCGCAACGCAGACGAGCCGCTGCGGCTCAAACTGAGCTTCATGTCGGCGCGGATCGATGCCACGCGCCGCCTCGTCGCATCGCGCGACGCGGGGCGCCCCAGAAAGGAACCAGCGGCTTACCCTGATGTCGGAGCGTTCGAGGAGGATCTGCTGCTGGTGCGCAAGTCTCTCCTGCGCGCCGGTGCCGAGCAGGCCTGTCGTACAACCCTTGATCCACTGTACGCGGCAGTGCGCGCGCACGGCTTTCACGGCTTCATGATGGATGTGCGGGATCATTCCGACGTACATGCCGCGGCGGTCCGCGAGATTATGTCGCCGAAAAGTGGTGATGCGGACGGAGAGGCACTTCGCGCGGCGCTCCTCTCGAGAAAGCCGATTCTCAACAAGAATCGGAAGATCTCCGACGCGACACGCCAGGCCGTGGATACGCTGGGAGCCATCCGCACGATCCAGGACGAAGCGGGCGAGCCGGCTGCTTGCACCTACATCGTTTCGATGACGCGGTCCGCCGACGACCTGTTAAGGGTGATGTTACTCGCCCGCGAAGCGGGACTGTTGGACCTCACTGCCAGGAAGCCCGTGTCGCGACTCGACGTAGTGCCGCTTTTCGAGACCATCGACGATCTCGAGCGCGCGCCGGAGGTCATGCGGTCGCTGTTCGACGATCCCGTTTATTCCCGGCAGCTCGAAGCGCGGGGACGCAAGCAGGAGGTAATGATCGGCTATTCCGATTCGGGGAAGGATGCCGGGATGATCGCGTCGTCCTGGGGACTGTATCGCGCCCAGGAATCTCTGGCCGAAGTGTTCGATGACGCGGGAGTGGAGCTTCGTCTCTTCCACGGCAGGGGCGGAAGTGTCGGCCGCGGCGGCGGCTCACCGGTCTATCGCGCTCTCGCCGCACTGCCTCCCGGAACGACAAAAGGTCGCATCAAGATCACCGAGCAGGGCGAGATCATCTCGCAGCAGTTCGGTCTGCTGCCGGTGGCCGAGCGTACGCTGGAGGTAACGGCAGCGGGAGTGTTGCTGCATGAGTTCAGCGACTGGCGAAAAAAGGTGGGCGTCAAGGAGGTCGAAGATTTTCGGGAGGTAATGGATCGCGTCTCGACGCGCTCGCGGGATGTCTATCACAAGCTCGTTTACGACGACGACGCGCTGTTTCAGCTCTTTCGGATGGGCACACCGATCGACGAGCTGGCAAACGCGCGATTTGGCTCGCGCCCCGCGTACCGTCCGGGCGCAAAGACGGGAATCGAAGGCATTCGCGCGATTCCGTGGGGCTTTGGCTGGACGCAGATCCGTCTCATGCTCACCGGTTGGCTCGGTGTTGGAACCGCGCTCGGCGAGGAGGTCTCTACGCGTGCCGGTTTGCGCCGGCTGCAGCGAATGGCGGAGAGCTGGCCGTTCGTGGACGACCTGCTGGGGAAGGCGGAGATGGTTTGCGCCAAGACCGATGTCGAGATTGCGCGCGCGTACGTCCGACACCTGGGCGGCGATCTAAAGCTGCTCGAAGCGCTGATTCGCGAATATCAGCAGGCGATCGAGGCGCTGCTTCTCATTCGGGGGCACCGCCAGCTGCTCGACGACGCCCCGGTGCTGCAGTCGGCGATCGCGCTCAGAAATCCCTATGTCGATCCGCTTTCTCTTCTCCAGATATCGCTGCTGCGAAGAAAGCGCACAGGCGTGGCGAAGAACGACCGTGAAAGGGAAGCCATAGACGACGCTCTCGCGACCACGTTGAGCGGAATCGCCCAGGGTCTGAGAAACACGGGCTAGCGGCTACCCTACTCGATCCTGATCCCTTTGAGCTTCGGATCGAGACGGGGATAGCGAAGATCGAGTGCGTCGAGCGTGTCGGCGATCTTTCGCGCGACGAGAAGGTCGCGGGCGTCCTCGTCGTCCGCCGGCACGATGTACCACGGTGCCCAGCTGGTGCTGCAGTTGGCTATAGCGTCGCGGAACGCCTTCGTGTAGTCGGTCCACAAAGCGCGGTCGTCGAGGTCGCCCGCGCGGAATTTCCAGTTCTTTTTTCTGTCGCTAAGTCTGTCGATGAGTCGCTTCTTCTGCTCGTCGCGCGAGACGTGCAGGAAGAACTTCAGGATCACGACCGAGTTCTCAACCAGCGACTTCTCGAAGTCGTTGATGTGATTGAACCGCTCCGACAAGACTTTGTTGGGCACGAGCTTGTGCACGGGCGGCACGATCACATCCTCATAATGTGAGCGATTGAAGATCCCGATCATCCGCCGAGCAGGAACACGCTGATGGATGCGCCAAAGGAAGTCGTGCTGAAGCTCAATGTCGCTCGGGACCTTGAAGCTGGTGACCTCGCACCCCATCGGATTGACGCTGCGAAAAACCTTCTTGACCGTCCCGTCCTTGCCCGACGCATCGCGGCCCTGGAGGACGACGAGAAGGGCGTACCGTCCATCCGCGTACAACTCGGACTGCAGTTTCCTGATTCTCTTGCTCTCGTGCTTAGCGGCTTTCTTGAGGTCGTCGCCCTTGGGGAGACCGCTCGGGCACGCAGCGTCGCTGTCGCCGATGCGGATCTGCCGCGCGTTGGTGATGGGGACGAGCTTCGCCGGGTCGGAGGGCACGAAGCAATGTCAAAGGCAGGCGGGGAAATGTCAAAGGACACTGCAACTGCAACTGAACGGTGCCAGACGTCAGTGGCATCGATGCCAGTTCGGTAGTTCACTACGCCCCGACTTATCTCGCGTGGGATCAGAGCACAAGCAACTGCCTGTCCCCACAATGCCGCAGAGGCAAGTCGGGGCGTCGTGAACTAATAGCTTGCAACTGCGCCACTGACCGCTCGCACCCGTTTAGTTGCAGTTGTAGTTCAATCGCCAGTTACCCAATCCTTTTCCCGTACTGCCTAACCGCCAGCGTGAGAACTACGATCCCGAAAAGGGCCAAAATCCCGATCGGCTGCAGAATATCCCGAGCCGTCGCCCCCTTGAGGAGCACCGCGCGCGTGATCTCGATGAAGTGCTTCATCGGATTGACCTGCGCCATCCACTGCGCCCAAGTCGGCATCGACCGGACCGGCGTGAACAATCCGCTCATCAGCAGATAAATCATGACGATGAAGAACGTCACGAACATCGCCTGCTGCTGTGTCTCTACGAGCGTCGAGATGAAAAGCCCGATGCCGAGGGCCGCGAACAGATAGATCGCCGCGGCAGCGAATACGAGGGGAATGCTGCCCACCATCGGGATGTGGAAGACGAAGCGCGCGACCACCAAGCCGAGCGATAGCTCGATGAGTGCGATGATCCAGAACGGAATCAGCTTCGCCGCCATGAATGCGCTCTGGGAGAGTGGCGTCACGCTCAGCTGATCGAGCGTCCCCAGCTCTTTCTCGCGAACGATGTTCATCGCCGTCATCAGCGTGCCCACCACCGTTACGAGCTGAACTAAGATCCCCGGCACCATGTAGTCGCGGTAGTTGAGATCCGGATTGTACCAGCCGCGGGCGCGCACCTCGATCGGCTGAGCGCTAATTGACGCTGAAGCGCTCGCACCACCAGCAGCGCTCGCACCACCAGCA
>WNEZ01011246.1_pt1 | contig 10745 bp, 11 predicted proteins | sample 5400521 | NCBI WGS metagenome assembly WNEZ01 (sample SAMN13153339, study PRJNA577476) | soil metagenome | isolation source: 120 cm saprolite under Douglas fir tree site 2 hole 1 replicate 1 | place: USA:California | collected 2015-04-18
TACCACCAGCTTGGCCCCGAGGCTATTGCTCGCCCCGGTCGACCGAGGGAAAGCAATGATGATCGTCGCCGCCGAGAGCACGGTCCAGACCGCGACGATCAGCACCTTGTGCTTGGCGTAGCGGTCGGCTTTGCGGAAGTCGCTCCAGGCCTCCCTCGCTCGGGCGAGCGCGTTCAAAGCTGTATTCTCTGCCCCGGACTTGAGGCGAGAGGTCAGCGGACCTGTCTGCAAATCTGACGAGCCCTTGCGCGCAGCGGTCATCACCATGCGCCGCGCGGGCCCGGAGGGACTGCGGCCGGGCGCCTTGGCGACGGGCTGAGGCTTTTCAACGTCGCTCATGATTTGGAAGTTTACGTTCTTCGGGTGTAGGCGTGCTACCGACTCCCTCCACTCCCTTCGCGCCGATGGCAACGACTCGGTCACCTCCTCGCCCTCCCAGCTGGAGACTTTGCCCGATGATCAGGTCTCTGACGGTGCACATCAATTTTTCGCGGTCGCTCTCCTGCAGGTGCGCGGTCTCGATCGGGCGGCCGATCTTCACATGAATCTCGCCTGGGGTGATCTTCCAGGAGTTCTTCGGCATCAGCTTGCCCGAGCCTTCGACGGTGACCGGGCAAATCGGAACCTTTGCCTTGATCGCCAGAGCGAAGGGTCCCTTCTTGAAGGGGAGAACGCGCCCATTGGGCGAGCGCGTTCCCTCGGCAAAGACGATCAGACTCACCCCAGAATGGATTTGGCGGACGGCCCGATCGAGGGAGGCAATGGCCCGACGGGTCTTGCCCCGGTCCACGAAGATGTGCCCGGCCAGCCCGAGATACCATCCCAGCAGAGGAACCCACCGCAGCTGGCTCTTGGCGATGAACCTCAGGTTGACCGGCAGCGCGATGAAGAGCACCGGGATGTCGATCGTGGATTGATGGTTTGAGGCATAGACGGTCGAGCGACAGGGGTCGACATTTTCCTGGCCTTGGACGACCAGCTTGGCGCCTCCGGCCCGCAGCAAGATCGGCGCCCAAAGCTTTCTGGCCACCCAGATCGAAGCTGCGGGTTGCCATGTCAGGACCATCGCCAGGCAGGCAATTGGGAACAGGATCGCCACCGCCACCACCGAGACGACGATGCAGTAGAGGTTTCGCACCTTTCCTAACATTGGTGGGATGGGCTCAATCGGAATTCACGATCTGAGCGAACTGGGGATCCTTCTGGAGAAACTGAAAAGCCGGATCGCGGCGAACTTCCCTTGAATCCCAGCCGCCCGGCAGCGCGTTCGCCCTGCTGCGGGCCTGTCTCAGATTCTCGATCGCCGCCGATCGATCTCCGCGAGCGCTTGCCAGGCGGGCAGCCCCATACCACCCAAGGGGAGATGCGGGGTGAGTCTGGCGCAGCCTTTCAAAGGCGGGGGCGGCTGACTCGTATGCTTTGGCCGCCAGGAAACTGCATCCCCGGGTGTAGAGGACGGAGGGGTTTTTTGGATCGATGGCCATCGCTTTGGCGGTATCGGCCACGGCGAGATCTGCATCGCCAGGCCTTGCTCGCCGCATCTCCACATTCGCCCGCGACAAGAGGGCATACAGATTGTCGGGATGCTGTCGCAGGACCTCGTTCAGCTGCGCGAGCGCCTCATCGGATCGACCTTCCTCGGTGTCCAGACGCGCCAGGCCGATCTGAGCCTCGAGCGCATTGCCCGGCTCGAGCTGGAGGGCGGCGGTGTATGCCGCCCGGGCATCGGCGCTGCGCCCCAGATCGAGCAACAGGTGCCCGAGCAACTCCCTCGGCCTGGCCTTGTGGGGAGCCGCATCGGCGGCGCGGCGATAGGCGGCCAGCGCTTCCTCGAACTTCCTCTGCGACGCCAGCACGTTTCCGCGGGCGATCTCCGTCTGACCCGGTTCCACACATGCGCCAGAGAGGAAAAGACAAAGCGCAGCGATGATACGAACCTGTAGATGCATCGGGGGTTATCTACCACGCCGCCGGCAGGCTGCTGAAAGAGGAGCGCCGAGGCTATAATCTGGAGGCTCTTTGGCCCACACAAGATTCATCGCTGTGGCCGGTAACATCGGCGCAGGAAAGACGGAGCTCACCAGATTCCTATGCTTGAAGTACGCGCTGACGCCCTTCTACGAGCCCAACGACGAGAATCCTTACCTGGCCGACTTCTATCGCGACATGAAGCGCTGGGCGTTCCGTTCGCAAATCTTCTTCCTTGCGCATAAGCTGGCCTTGCACCGAAAGCTAGAGCAGGTCAGGGGTCCCGTCCTCCAGGACCGTACGATCTACGAAGATGCGGAGATCTTCGCAAAAAACCTTTTCCGCCAGCGATTGATGGAAAAGCGCGACTTCGAAACCTATTGGGGCTTCTATGAGTCGATCTCGGAAATGCTTTCCCCCCCCGATCTGATGATCTACCTGCGCTGCCCGGTGCGCACATTGAAGGAGCGTATCCGTCTGAGGGGCAGGCGGATGGAGCGGGAGATTTCCACTCCCTACCTCTCCCGCCTCAACAAACTGTACGAAGAGTGGTTCCAGCAGTACAGAATGTCCCCAGTGCTGGTACTGGCGACGGACAAGCTCGACTACCTGACGGACTTGGTGGACCGCGCCGATCTATTTCAGCGGATCGAGAAGTACCTGTGAAGGACATCTACTTGCTGGCCACCGAGCAGGCGGAGGCGCTGCCACTGGACGCGTTGGAGGGAATCTTCGACTCGCAGGAAGTCGGGTTTTCGCCCGGGCAGGCCAACTCGCTTTGCACCATCACTTCGGGAGACTTCCGGATCGAGGTGCGCTTCTCCCGCCTGGGAAAATCGCCTCCGGTCAAGGTCGAGGACCTCACCGGAAACGAGGAGAGCCAACAGGCGGTTCGCGAAGCGAGGGGCTTCTATTGGCTGTCCTTCGAACCCGGCAAGCCACAGGCATCGGTGGCGGTGTTCGAGGCGCTGTGGTGCGCGCGGAATCTGATGGAGCACATTCCTGCGGTACTGGTGGATCTCACCGCCTTCAAGATCCACCAGCTGGAGGACGTGGCCGAAATCACCGAGCTGGAGTTCGACATTCGAGATCACATCAATCTCCATGCGGTGGAAGTCACCGACGCCCAGACCCCCTTGTGGGTCCACTCGCACGGGATGGAGAAGTTCGGAGTGCGCGACGTGGAAGCCTTTCACCTGGGAGAGGAGGATCTGCGACCGGCCGAGACCTTCTTTCATGAGCTGTGCACCGACGTTGCCTTTGGACACGCCCCGGCATGGCGCAGCCCGGTGAGCACCAGCGCCGGGCTGAGCTTCATGGTCATCCCCTCGGAAGAGGCTCGCAACGGCCTGATGGGAGTTCCGCTCGAGACTTTCGAAGGTCACGAAGGCCTCTTCCTGACGGTCGTCTCCGCCGATGGGCGCCACACCGTGGCCGACCTTCTGCGGCCGTATCGCGAGCGGTTCGCCAAGGAGCCGCCCGAAGAATCGGAGGCGTTGCGCGATCAGGCGAACGATCTTCTTCCCGCATTCAAGGCGCGCTTTCGGCGGCGCGGGCTGATGGAGCCATTGACTTTCCTGGTCCGGGCCTCATTCGATATCCACCCGGAAGGGGAGGCCCTGGAGGAGGACTTGTGGTTTGAAATCCTCAGCTGGGAGGAGAATCTCCTGATCGGCAAGCTGGTAGACGGTGGGATGCACACCACTGAGTGGCGAAAAGGGGCAACGGTGGAAGTGGAGGAAGACCAGATCAACGCCATTGCCTTGGGGCGGGAAGGCAAGACGCTGGAGGAGGAAGAGATGCATCAGATCCTGGTGGCCGAGCGACCTGTTTAAACGCGCGCCGATGCGATGAAGCTGAATTTCTCCCGCGAACTCGAGGGTGCACTCGCGCATGGTGGGCCGATCGTCGCTCTCGAGAGCTCGGTGATCGCCCAAGGGCTCCCCTATCCGCAGAACCTCGAGTCGATTCAGGCTTGCGAGGCGGCGGTTCGAAAGAGTGGGTCCATCCCAGCAATGGTCGCGGTGATCGACGGAGAAATCTGGATCGGCCTCTCTTCCGCGCAGGCGATGCGGCTGGCGCGGAAGGACGAACCGCTGCAGAAGATCGCCTCCCGGGATCTGGCGATGGCGATCGCTTCCGGAGCGACGGGCGGGACCACGGTCAGCGCGACCTGCGAGGTTGCCGCAGCGGCGGGGATCCGGGTGTTTGCAACCGGTGGAATCGGGGGCGTCCACCGGGACATCGCCGCCCATCTGGATCTCTCGCAGGACCTCTGGGCGCTTTCCAGGTTTCCGGTCGCGGTGGTATGCGCCGGCGCGAAGTCCGTCCTCGATCTGCCCAAAACGTTGGAGGCATTGGAGACTCTGGCGGTTCCAGTGATTGGCGTGGGCACGCTGGATTTTCCCGCCTTCTATAGCCTGGAGTCCGGCCTGCGGCTTGAGCACAGCATTGCCGATCCAGCCTCAGCCGCTCGACTGCTCCGGACGCGAATCGACCTGGACCAGGGGGGGATCGTTTTCTGCGTTCCGCCGCCCGCCGAGCTGGCGCTGCCCAGGCTGGAAATGGACGCGATCACCACCTCCGCTCTGGCTCTGGCGCAGGTTCGCCAAATTCGAGGCAAGCAACTGACTCCCTTCCTGCTGGCCGAGATCGCCGATCGCACGAGAGGTAAGTCCTTGAAAGTCAATCTTGCGCTGCTTTCGGCGAACGCGGAATTCGCCGGCCGGCTGGCGGCGGCTTACGCTCAGCCTTAGAAGCTGATCCCCGTCGCGCTTGGCCGCGGAAGCTCAAGCGAGAGGTGAGGAGCAGCGCCCCGGCGGTCGTAGAGCTGATGGTAGATGAAGTAATCCGCCACCACCTGTCGCAGGTATGCGCGCGTCTCCTTGAAGGGAATGAGCTCCACGAAGAGGTCCAAAGGGAGATCCGGACGCCGCTCCAACCACTTCAGGACCGCGATCGGGCCGGCGTTGTAGGCGGCGGCCCCAAGTACGGGATGTCCAAAGCGCTTCAGCAATTGGGTGAGATACCACGTCCCAAGCTTGAGGTTGATCTGAGGATCGAAGAGTTGATCCGGTTCCGGTGGCTCGAGCGCAAGCTCGCGGGCGATCGCCGTGCCGGTGGAAGGGACGATCTGCATCAAACCGCGGGCGTTGGCCACGCTATGGGCCTGAGGGTGAAAGCCGCTCTCCCGCCGCATCACCGCCCAAACCAGGAATGGGTCCACGCTCTGGATTCCGGCCTCGCTTTCCACGATGGCGCGATGAGCATGGGGGTACAAGAGCGCCAGTGCACCGCCGTCCTTCTTCGCGTATGCGTTGGCCCAAAGCCATCGCGTTGCAACCGAATGAGCAGTGCCAAACGCTCCCAGGTCCTGCAGCGCCTGTCCCAATCGCATTGCTTGAGGTGCGGAATGAATGGATTGCACCTGCTCCTCGATTTCCCGGTCCGCATCCATCCAAAGGCCGACCCGCTGGAGGGACTGGGCCAGGCGAAGCTCCTCCGGCAACGGGGCGGTGGAGGGCTCGACCGAGGCAAGAAAGCCCTGCGGGAGCTCGGCGCCGGACTCGAGCAGACGCTCCTGTGCCAAGAGCGCGTAGAAGCTCGAGGGGAACAGCCGGAGCGTGTCCGCGTAGAGCGGCGTCCACTGAGAAGGCGGCGCGCCGCTCAGTTGACTCACCCGAGCCTGCCAGTAGTGGGCGAGCGGGGCGAGATCGGAGCTCGGAAATCGGCGAATCATCGCCTTCAGACTCGCCTGCGCTTGTCGGTAGTGGCGCTGGGCGATCTGTCCGAGGGTAGCAAACCAAATGGCATCGTCCCGGCGCCGCGACCGCGGGTGCCGGCGCCCGAAGGAAGTCAGTGAGTGGACGGCCCTCTCGAATCGACCTTCCTGCAGGTCGATCCATCCGATCAGGAACTCCGCCTCATCTGCGGCCGGCTGATTTGCATATCGGGTGGCGATCGATGACATTTCCGCCCGGGCTTGCTCGCGTTGGTCGTTGTGCAGTGCGCGGCGAGCGTGCAGCAGGGCTGCCTCCGACGCAGTGTTCTCCGGGCCCAACAGCGCAAGCGCGATCTGTTGATTCGCCTCCTCGTCCTTGTCCAGGCTGAAGAGAACCGCCGCTCCCAGGCGCGCGACCTCCGCCTGGTCCTCGGCGGCGCCGGTCAGTCGCCGATCGTCGAGTGCGTCGAGCTCGCGAAGCGCCGCCTGGGGCTGGCCTAGCTCGATCAACGCCCGGGTTCTCGCCAGGCGCTCTTCGAGAGTAAGCGGGATGCCGGTTTCTGACATCTGGGCGAGCCGGGCCAGCGCCAGCGAGACGTAGGGATGAAGGGGGGAGCGGATTGCCAACTGGACCAGGTCCTCTCGCTCCCCAAGGCTGTTTCCCAGGTCGCGCCGCGCCAGCGAGCGCTGATATCCCAGTTCCGGGGACCGCAGATCGGAGGCGGCATGCTCGAGCAATGGCGAAGCCGCAGTATCCTTTGCGGCGAGCAGTGCTTCTGCCTCCCGTGCCTGGGCGCGGATTCGCAGCCAATGGGGTCCGGTATTCGCGCTGCGAAAGCTCACCGCCGCGGCGTGAAAATCCCGAGTAAAGAAGAGCGCTTCTCCCAGATAGTAAGCGTGGCTCGCTTGAAGCCCGGCCGGAGGAGGATGGGCCGAAAGCTGGCGCAAAGCAGGCGCCGGCTGGCCATCACAGAGGTTCAGGTAACCGACCAACAGCGAAAGCTCTGGGATGTCTTTGCAATGCGATGCTTCGCACTGGGCGAGCTCGGCCTGAGCAAGCGGTCGTGCTCTCGCCTCTCGACCTCGCGAGGCGTAAAGCGTTTGCCCAGACTGAGCTTGTGCCCCGCAAGAAAAAATCAAGTCTAAAACGAACAAAACAGAATAATGCGGTCGATTACGGGCCCACCCGGTTTGACATCCCGGCTGTCGCGGCCTAAAGCCGCAGGACTTCGAGCTGCTGGTTCGGAGGAAAAGCATCGCCAAGTTGCAACATGTGACGCAGCCAGAGTAGTTGCAGCAAGAGAATAAGTGGAAAGACGGACGTGTAACAGGTCAAGGGGGAGTATCACCACCGGAGGGTCCTGCCGACATGAAGCCGTGTCCAACCAATCTACCACAGACCATCAACCCCGAAGCGGGACCGAAACGCGCCGGGGTGGAAACGCATCGAAACCTTCACTGTCAATATTATGACCACTGCTTGGATGAGGCAGTGAAGCGAGGCTGGGCAAGCTTCACCTGCCTGAAGTGCCCGCTTTACCAGATCACTGCTCCGCCGCAGATGGGGATAGAGGCCTACGCCACTCAGCGGCGCGCCATCTAGACCTCCTCGCGGTGTGAGCTAGAAACTTGCCGGCGCGATCAGCGTCGGCTTGCCGCATAGATAACGACCAACCAATATCTTCCCTTGCCGTACCTGGAGGAATCCCCGCGGATTGCACCGATTCCGATCAGATCGTTGTTGCGGTCAGCAAGATTCTTTGAACCGGAAACCAGGGTCGGATCGTCGGAGACGAGGAACTCCACCGAGGCGCTGCTCACCTCGTGTACCGCTGCGAAGATCTGATCCTGCAATGGCGGTGAGCCCTCCAGGTCCGTCTTGGGCTGGTCGAGGTCCAAGGCGCGCTGGGCGTGGCTGAGGGCTAGTTGTTCCAAAATCCGGTTGCGCCTCAGCGCGGGAAGCTGGAGGTCGATCCGCTTTCGATCCACCGATCGGTACGCTTCCGCGATCGGATCGCCAGTCCGAGGCGGGGAGGGCTTGGCGAACACTTCGGTAACGATCGCCTCCCTCTCGCCGGATCGGCGCCCGTACGCGATGCCGATGCCAGTGGCGACGAAACGCGAATCGAGGAGATTTCGGCGATGGCCAGGGCTCTGCTCGATGCTCAGGTGGGCCGCCACCGGTCCCGCCGCCAGTCCCAGATTTTCGCCCGCCGCGGCGTACGCGTAGTTTTCCCGGGCCAGCCGCGTCTTGAGCTCCGATCCATCCGGGCCGACGTGTGCAAAGAAATTTTCCTTGGCCATCCGTTCGCTGTACGGGGATTGTCCTGAAGCGGGGCGATTCCGTGAAGGGCGCGCATCGAGTTGATCCGGTTGAGCAGAGTATTTCGCGCCTCCTCGACCGTTTTCGGCTCGCTAATGGAGATCCGCGACGCCTTGCCACCCCGGTGCCCGACCTGGACGGAGAAGAGGGCCGCAACTTCCGGGCCTTGGACGCCGCGGCCGATGACTTCCACCCAGTATCGGCCATCGCTGGCGAAACCGATCGGCGCGCAGAACGAAGCCTCCTTGTCCCGGGAGAGGCGAATCTTGTCCACCGTCCCCTCGGGACGGGTGACGAAGATGCTGGCGCTGCGAAGGGGAGGTAGCAAATCCCCGCACAAATTTGCCGATGAGCCGGAGCGAGGGAAAGCCCGATGGAATGGCTTGAGTTCGACCCGCCGTTGCACGAGCAGGGCCACGATCGCGGTTTCGTCACCGATGATGGACGTTCCCACCCCCATCCGGGTAGCGGGCTCCTGGTTGAGATCGCGGCGCTTGAGAAAGGACTCGAGGGCGCGAGAAGGGGAGGAACTCCGAAGGATAAACGCGCGGGGACTGGGGTCGAAGGCGTCGGCGTTTGAAATCGCATCATTGATCGCCGACATTTCTGCCGCCTGCGCGGCGCCCATTTGAACCGCTTCTTTAGCCAAGGCGCGCGCCGCTTGGGATAGCGCCGGATCCTCCTGCGGCGCATTTCGGCCCACGCGCTCGAATTCTTGCAAGATGTACTGAGCAGCCCGATTTTCCACGTTTCCAGGTGAGATGCCCCCGAGCGACGCGGTCAGTAGCACCGCCGCTAGAGCGCGCACGGGACCACTCGGAAGGTGAGCTTAGAGATGCGCGACCCTGGGAAAATGGCGTCTAGACGCCCTCGCAGGTGTTCCTCGTGCTTCCGTAGCTCGGCGGCCCAAGCGGCACTCGTCACTCCGACGACCAGGGTATCGCGCTCCAGCGATAGCAGTCTGGTATGTCTGCAGATCAGGGGTCCGGCGGCGCGCGCCCAGAGGGGAGCCAGAGCGGAGGCATCGCCCGAGCTACGCGCGAACATCGCCAGGACCTTGGGTAAGAGCTCTGCAGCTGAAACGAGTTCCCGCCTTGCCATCGCCCCATCTTCGCCCAGAATTTGGCAACCTACCAAGGGGCTCGGGCGGCGCCCTTCAGGCGCTCGGTACCGACCTTCTCCCGAAACCCGCTGATCGCTCCCGAAGAAGGGCGTCGATCATCGATTCGATCGATGCGCGCACTCTGGCGACCTTCTGCTCCACCGCGGCAGAAGAGGGCAACGGGTCGCTGGGAGAGATGTCCATCGCTTCTCCAAACCGGATCACCCACTGCGAGGGCAGGGGAAAGGTGGTTACCGGCAGGTACGGTAGACCCCAGAACCCCGGAACACGGGCCAGCACCGGCATGGCTTCCTCGCCTCCGACGATGGCCACCGGCACAATCGGAGCTGCCGCCTCGTGCGCGAGCTTCACGAAGCCGCCCCGGCCGAAGCCTTTGAGCTGGTAGCGCGTGAAAATCGGCTTGCCCATCCCTTCGATGCCCTCGGGAAAGACAAGAATGGGCCGGTTGTCCCCGAGCAACCGAAGTGCGGCGTCGCGCGATGCGCTGAGGGCACCCAGGCGCCTGAACACGGATCCCAGGCAGGGAACATGCAGGAGCTGGTCTTCCAGGAACCAGCCGGCCTGACTGGCCCCCGCCGTGGCTCTTTCCAAGGCCATCGCCAGCATCAGCCCGTCGATCGGAAGAGCGCCGACGTGGTTGGCGACGATCACCGCTTTACCTACCGGGATTCGTTCGGCGCCCTGGACCTCCACTCGCCAGTACCAGTCGTAAAGAAAATGGCGGAGATCAAAGCCAGGAGCCACTGGGTGAACCCGTGAGGCCGCTGGAGCGGCGGGCGCGACCGGAACCGGTGAGGCCGCGGGAACGGCGGGCGCGACCGGAACCTGGGAGAGGGGCGGAGATGTCGGACTGGCCTGGTCTGCCGGCGGCGGCTTGGCCTTGGGTGGATCGGACAGGAGCGCAGCCCCGCGCACGAAAGGATCGTTGCCGAGGACCTGCTTTCGAATCGATTTTGCCTGCATCCTGTGCTGATACCGCAGAACGGCTTTTCTTGTCAGCTGGTTGTCGCCGCTCGTACATTGGCCGGGTGGGGCGGGTCGCCATTCTCAGCGAGGAGCTGATCAACCAGATCGCCGCCGGTGAAGTCGTCGAGCGGCCTGCATCGGTGGTGAAGGAAATCGCCGAGAATTCAATCGATGCCGGAGCGAGGACGATTCGAGTAGCACTGCTCGAGGGCGGGCTTTCACGCATCGCGATCCACGACGACGGCGGCGGCATGTCCCGAGAGGACGCCCGCCTGTCGGTTCTCCGGCACGCGACCAGCAAGCTCAAGAACCTGGAGGGGCTGTCCGGAGTTCTCACCAAGGGGTTTCGGGGCGAGGGATTGTCCGCGATCGCCGCCGTTTCCCGGTTGACGCTCACCACCGCGGAAGGGGGAGCGAAACTGGGCACGCGGGTGCGGGTCGAGGGCGGTGGCCCCCCCCAGATCGAGGACGCGCCACCGGCTCCGGGCACCTGGGTGGAAGTCGCAGACCTGTTTTTCAACACGCCGGCCCGGCGCAAGTTCATGAAGCGGGTGCAGACCGAGCTTTCCCATGCACAGGACGCGGTCCTCCGCCTGGCGTTGTCTCATCCCGAGATCTCCTTTTTTCTGGAGCACGAGGGGCGG
>WNEZ01021125.1_pt1 | contig 10743 bp, 9 predicted proteins | sample 5400521 | NCBI WGS metagenome assembly WNEZ01 (sample SAMN13153339, study PRJNA577476) | soil metagenome | isolation source: 120 cm saprolite under Douglas fir tree site 2 hole 1 replicate 1 | place: USA:California | collected 2015-04-18
GGGGCGGCGAAAAGAACCTGCGCAAGCTGGAGATGCGGCTGCTTGCGGGAGGTGTGACGGTGGCCCGCACCTCCGATGAGCTGGTGCGTTATCACGGCAAAATGATGATCGTGGACCGCAAGGAACTGCATCTTCTCGCTTTCAATTTCACTTTTGTGGATATTGAACATAGTCGCAGCTTTGGCGTCATCACCAGGAACCGCCAACTGGTGCAGGAAGCAGTGAAGCTCTTCGAACGCGATACCAAGCGTCAGCCCTATACTCCAGGTTGTTCCAAGTTCCTTGTCAGTCCCTTGAATGCGAGGAAACAGTTGGCCTCTTTTATCAAAGGGGCCAAAAAAGAATTGCTTATCTACGACATCAAGATTAGTGACCGCTCAATGATCCGCCTTCTCGAAGACCAGACGAAAGCAGGCGTGGAGATCCGAATCATCGGCAAGCTTACGCACAAGAGCAGCCGACTGACGGTGCGCAAGTTAACACGCATACGCCTGCACTCGAGAACTATTGTCCGCGATCGTAAGGAGGTATTTATGGGCAGCCAAAGTCTTCGTGAACTGGAACTGGATGCGCGGCGCGAAATTGGAATCATCTTCCGCGATTCCAAGATAGCAAATTCCCTGGTCAAGGTCTTTGAAGAAGACTGGAATGCGGCGACAGCCCCGAAACCTGAAACTGCCAAAGAACAAACCACGCCAGCGGTGACCAGAACCGCAAAGAAAGTGGCTAAGACCGTCACCAAAGATCTTCACCCAGTGGCCCCAGTTCTTAAAGCGGCCGTTAAGGATGTCATGCCACCGGATACCCACCTCGACGTTGATTACAAAGAAGTGGAAGAGAACGTCAAGGATGCGGTGAAAGAAGCGGTGCAAAACGTGGTCAAGGGAGCGGTTGAGGATGTTGTGGAACGTAAGGACCCTGGCGAAAAGTAGTAGGAAGTATCGACACATTTGTTCTTTTCTCTGCAAGCCGTTGACCCGATAGGCCTTATACCTGGCGGGCCAATCCACCCGTTCACCCGTTTTCTGCATCCTAAATTAAGGGAAGGAAAAGCATGAATGTTCTGAAGGCTAGCCGCACTCGAACCTGCATCTTGCTTTTGGTTGCGAACTGCTGCTGCCTTCTATTTGCCAGGACTTCATCACAGGGTTCGCCGCGGGTGAATCAAGATTCTCTTATCATTAGGGACTTCGAGAATCGAGTCGCTGATTATGTGAAACTGCACAAGAAAGTACAGGCCGAGGCCCCTGCTCCGAAACGGACTGATTCGGCGGCCAAGATTAAAGAGGCTCAAGTTACGGCAGCCCCAAAGATCCGTACTGCACGACCCGAGGCGAAGCAAGGTGATATTTTTACACCCGAAATCAGCGAGTTGTTTCGACGTCTGATTGCGACTCCTCTGAAAGGCCCGGATGGCCCGCAGATTCGCGCAAGCCTACGCCATGCTGAACCAGTAGATGGGATTCACCTACGCGTGAATGCTCCCTATCCCGAGGGTGTTCCACTGCAATCGACACCTCCCTCGCTTTTGCTGAATCTGCCGCAGCTGCCGCCGGAGCTCGAATATCGCATCGTGGGGCGTGCCCTCGTTCTGCGGGACGTGGGAGCCAATGTAATCGTTGACTTCATACCTGGCGCCATTCCGTCGGCTTAGAGTCGCCTGTGAAAAAAATGCACCATCGTATATTTTTCGCTCTTATAACCTCATGGCTACTCCTGTTGTCGGGAGTGCAAACCAGCGGTCCGTTGCAGGCGTCTGCCGCGGGAAACACGCCAACTCAGGCGAGCCAAGCTACGTCGCCCGTTTCCTCAACTGGAGGGTCGAATTCAAGACAGACAGCTCAGGGCACACTCGACTTGAAGCTGCCGCTCGAGCCGAAGTCGGTTCGCTTTGCCGTAATTGGAGACAGTGGGACCGGGAACAACGAACAGTATGAGGTCGCCCGGCAAATGGAGGCATACCGGCAGAGAGTCGGTTTCGATTTCGTGATTATGCTCGGAGATAATATCTACGGAGGTGATAGGCCGAAGGATTTCGCGCGCAAGTTCGAGCTCCCGTATAAACCCCTGCTGGACGCGGGTGTGAAGTTCTACGCATCTCTCGGCAACCATGACAATCCCAACCAGCGCTTGTATTCACCATTTAACATGGGCGGAAAGCGCTACTACAGCTTCAAGAAAGGCAATGTGACTTTCTTCGTGCTCGACAGCACCTACATGAATTCGGAACAGCTGAGCTGGCTGGAGAAAGAATTGCAGACTTCCACCTCGGCATGGAAGATTTGCTACTTCCATCATCCACTCTATTCAGACGGGAGATTTCACGGGCCGGATCTGGATTTGCGTAAGCTTCTGACGCCGCTGTTCGAGAAGTATGGAGTAAACGTGGTTTTTAACGGGCACGAACATGTGTACGAGAGGATAAAGCCGGAGAATGGCATCTATTATTTTGTTCTGGGCAACTCCGGCGAACTAAGATCTCACAACCTTCGCCGATCGCAACAGATGCAGGCCGGCTTCGATAGCGATCGAGACTTCATGCTGGTTGAGATTACCGGCGACAAGTTATACTTCCAGACGATCTCGCGGACCGGGCAGACGATTGATTCCGACGTGCTCCAACGGCAGGCTAAAACAGTCAATGCCGGAAAAATCAGAGACGAATTCAGCAAAGACGTAACTGCAGAAGAGCATTTGATCCTCTGGCCAGCGGAGGCCATGCCGTGAGTCCGCATCTCACATCCAAGCTCCCCGCACTTCGGTGTAGTACGGTGGTACTGCCGCTGGTGCAATGGGCAATTGATTGCAAGGATTTTACTGATTAGCCAGAACCTTTAGGGACTGAACACTCGTCCATTGTTCGGTTGAGTGCTGCAGTAGTAGAAAAATGATGTCGGGCGAAAAATATGTCAATTACCCGCCTTGGTTGCCGGGCTTTCTTTATTGCAATTGTGGTTCTACCCATTACCCTGCGTGCCCAGGCAGTGAATGCCAACGCTCCTTCGAATGAATCGACCGCGACTGCTTCGCAGCGGCTCGTGAGTTCATATCAGGCACCTACGCCGAAAGAGCAGTTTCGTCGCTACATGATTTCTGCCTATGGCCCCCTTGCATTTCTCCGGGCAGGCGCTGCTGCCGGGATCGACCAAGCCCGCAATACACCGCAAGAGTGGGGCCAGGGGGCGGAAGGATACGGAAGGCGAATCGGATCACAATTCGGGCGGTCTGCCATTACCGAAACTACGCGTTACGGGTTAGCCTCTGTCCTACATGAGGACACGAAGTATTACCGCTGTCAATGTTCAGGTTTTGCTCCTCGGCTACGTCATGCCCTAAGCTCGAGCTTTATGGCCCGACGGCCCAACGGGGAAGCGGTTTTCTCCATCCCAGATGCGGTTGCACCGTACACTGGCGCAATTGTAGCCACCTACGCCTGGTATCCCGACCGCTACGGTTTGGGCAAGGGCTTATGGCTCGGTACTCGGTCCTTAGGGGTGCACGTCGGATTCAATGTAGCTCAAGAGTTTCTTCCCCGGAGGCGCAAACGGTAGCAAGCAGAGAAGAGTTTCCGTCGCCAGGTGATTTGGTTCCCAGTGAGCACGGGGGAACTGCTCCTACACTCCGATTACCCCCACCAACTCCTTCACCGAAGCCGCGCTCTTATCCAGCGCCGCCTTCTCTTCCGGCGTGAGTTTGATTTCTATGATCTGTTCGATTCCTTTTGCTCCCAATTTTACCGGCACGCCCACGTACAGGCCTTTCAACCCGTACTCGCCCTCGAGATAAGCGGCGCAAGGCAGGATCTTCTTCTTGTCTTTCAGAATTGCCTCGACCATTTCCGTCACCGCCGCTGAAGGCGCGTAGTAGGCGCTGCCAGTCTTGAGGTATTTCACAATTTCCGCGCCGCCATCCCGCGTACGCTGAACCAGCCGCTCAACAGTCGCGCTGTCCATCAGTTCAGTAATCGGGATGCCCGCGACTGTGGAATACCGCGGCAGGGGCACCATGGCGTCGCCGTGTCCGCCGAGAACGAATGCGGTTACGTTCTCCACGCTGACCTTTAGCTCTTGCGCAATAAAGGCTCGGAATCGCGCGGAATCTAGCACGCCAGCCATGCCGATCACGCGATTGCGGGAGAAGCCGCTCATCTTATAGGCCGCCTGCGCCATCGCGTCCAGCGGATTCGACACAACAATCAGGATAGAGTTCGGCGAGTACTGCACGACCTTGCCCACCACATCCTTCATGATTTTGTGGTTGATGTTGAGCAGGTCGTCGCGGCTCATACCCGGCTTGCGCGGAACACCGGCGGTGATAACCACGATGTCAGAATTGGCGGTCTCAGCGTAGTTCTGCGTGCCGATCACATAGCAATCGCGCTTCTCGATCGGCATGGCTTCCAGCAGGTCCAAGCCTTTGCCCTGCGGAACGCCTTCGATAATGTCGATTAGCACAATGTCCGCGAGTTCTTTGGCGGCGATCCAGTGGGCCGCAGTAGCGCCCACGTTTCCCGAACCCACAATGGTGACTTTCTTGCGCATGAATTTCCTTTCTATTAGCGGCGGTAAGAAATTCTCAACCACGGCAGGACACTAAGGGTGCACGAAGGGAAGAGGAAAAATGGACTTCTCGAGTCGTGTTCCTTCGTATACCTTCGTGTCCTTCGTGGTCGATTTTGGTGGTCACACCGCGGTCATGACCGCAGCTTCCATGTTCTGGATGACGCAGTTGGCGAACTCGCTGGTCTTTACCTTGGTGGCGCCTTCCATCAGCCGTTCAAAATCGTAGGTAACTTTCTTCTGCTCGATGGTGCGCTCCAGGCCTTGCTTAATCATGTCGGCGGCTTCACCCCAGCCCAGGAACCGGAACATCATTACGCCGGAAAGAATCACGGAACCAGGATTAATGACGTCTTTGTCTGCGTACTTCGGCGCCGTCCCGTGGGTGGCTTCAAAGATCGCATAACCGTCCCCGATATTGGCACCCGGCGCGATTCCCAGCCCGCCAACCTGCGCGGCGCAGGCATCGGAAATGTAGTCACCATTGAGATTAGGAGTCGCCAACACCGAGTACTCGTCGGCGCGCGTTACTACCTGCTGGAAGATTGAGTCGGCAATACGGTCGTTGATCATCAGCTTGTTCTTCCACGCGCCGTTGCCGTGAGTCTTGTAGATATTATCGAGCACGTCGTTCACTTCCTTGTATATCGATTGTCGAAAATCCTCAGTGGCAAATTCCAGCCCAGGCTCGACCAGGTTCGCATTCTGCTCGGTGGTGATGTTCGGGTTCTTGTCTTTGTTATCCAAGATCCAGCTCTCGCGCTCTGTCACTACCCGGTCGCGGAATTCCTCAGTCGCCAGCTCGTATCCCCACTTCCGGAAAGCGCCCTCGGTAAATTTCTGGATGTTGCCTTTGTGTACCAGGGTGACAGACTTGCGAGCACTCTCTAGCGCGTATTTGATCGCCATGCGCACCAGGCGCTTCGTCCCGGTGACCGACATCGGCTTTATGCCCACACCAGAATCCAGGCGGACCTGCTTCTTTCCGCTCTTCAGCATTTCCTTGTTAAGAAACTCAATCAGCTTGGCGGCTTCCGGTGTACCCTGCTCCCACTCGATGCCGGCATAAACATCTTCTGTATTTTCGCGATAGATGACCACATTCATGCGCTCGGGATGTTTGACGGGCGACGGAGTGCCCGTGTAGTACTTCACGGGACGCACGCAGGCATAAAGATCGAGAATTTGTCGCAGTGCGACATTCAATGAACGAATACCGCCGCCCACGGGCGTCGTAAGCGGCCCTTTGATCGCCACACGGAACTCGCGGATGGCGTTCACGCTGTCATCTGGCAACCAGTTGTTGAACTTCGCCATGGCTTTTTCGCCGGCGAACACCTCATACCAGGTTACGCGCCGTTTGCCCCTGATGGGATTGTCCGGCACGCAGTAACGTCCATTGCTGTAAGTAATCCTGGCGCAATTCGTCGGCACTGGCACCCCATTGTATGAAGCCGCCATCATCCACCTCCGGGAGATTCAAGAAAACTATCAATTATAAAGAATCAGCATAACCCGAGAGAAACGACGGCCATCAAGGCGCGTTGACTCGTTGCAGTTCCTGTAGGCTGGTATTCGTAGCGCCGCGGTCTCGGCGGCTGTCAGCATCATCGCTATGTTCCGCCTTTGGGCTTGAAGCGCAGTGTAACGTCCACCGCCCTTTCTTCCTCATTCAAATCTTCGTGAATAGTGACACCCCATTTGATGCTGGGTGGTAAAAGATCGCCGGTGTCCTTCAGGAAGCGTTTCGCGTAACTGCTGTCGTAGGGTATGCCTTGGCGTAGGGTCCAAGCTTCGCGCAGGCGCGCGGTAGTCTTATCATCCAAGCCCTCGATCTCGATCTCGCCCATGCGGTACAGGTCTCCTTCTTTTACCTCGAGCTTGTAGCTTGCCGTGCCAGCTGCATCGTTCAAATCGAGATGAGGCTCCACCGTCGCTTTCATGTAGCCGCGCGCTTTATACAGTGGTTTGATGTTGTCGAGATCGTCTTTGAGTTGCACCGCATTGACTGGTTGACCCGGCTGCTGGTGAATCATTTTCGCCAGCTGCGGCGTTGGAAAAAGAGTGTTGCCTGACCATTCAATCTGGCTGAGCTTGTACTCGCGGCCTTCCTCCACAGGCAGCACTATGTCGACGAGAATTTCGTCGGGCGTTTCATGCACGACCTTGGCCTGCGGCTCGCCAAAGTTGATCCGCAGCTTGCCTTCACGCAAGTAAATGGGGCGAAGATCAAAACCGGCAAACATGCGGAGCTTGGAGCGCTGATATTGATCGCCCTGCTCACGTTGTGCAGCACGGGCAAGCATGAGAAGCTCGACAGCACTGGCTCCGGGAAACTCAAAATTACGAATGCGGAGAGCCGTGCCAGAAATCGAGTAGATCACTCGGTCTACAGTTCCGGCTTCGGTTCCGCCTTCGCTGGGGCGTCTGACATCCACCTGCGCACGATTGACCCCGCGTTCCGCGAGCACCGCCTGTAGCGCATCAGCGACTTTATCGGTTAGATCGCCTCCCAAAGGCAGCTCGCCTCGAAAGAGAGGAACATAGGAACGGATCTTCTGCACCAATTCCTGATCGGTGAACCAGACGAAATTATCGAATTCTGCCGGAACGAGCTTGTCATTGTCGGCCAACTGGAACTCGACTTTGGTGCCCGCGGGAGAAAAAGAGAAAGAGTAGGTATAGGCAACATTGGTGAACATGCCGGTGTCGCCCAGCTTCTGTATCGCTTCTTTGAAGTTTTGCTCTGAGACGTTATCGCCGAGCCGCAACCCGCTTGCGCCGATGATCTGGTCTGGCGTGTAGCGCTTGGTACCCGTAACTATCATCTCAATGAGCTTGTAAGCCGAAACGGAAGTGCCACGAGGGCCAGCCTTCGGGGACTGCATCTGAGCTGGCAGGAGCATCGCGCTAAACAGCAACAAGGCGAGGAGCATTGAAAACCAGAGTGGAAATTTGCAGGTGATCACTGTGCGGGAATTCTAACGCAAGAAGGGGTGCAGTACTTACACAGGGGCCCTTTTGACGCGGCACGAGCCTAGTGGCGTGGAAGAGCCGGCCCTTAGGCCGGCGTTCGATGTTCTCCCGAGCAAACGCGGGCCTGAAGGCCCACTCTTCTACAGTAGCGCGGAGCTTGTGCGATGAGGTCGTGGTCCACTCAGGGTGAGACCCGTAATTGGTCAGGCGCCTTCATCAGCGCTTGCTGGGCGCAACGGCCTCAGCCGTCTTCAGTTTGACAGCAATATCAATAAACGCAAGGGCGGCGCGACTCAAGGCCTTGTCTTTGCGGAAAACCAGAGCCAAATCGCGGCGGATCTGGGCATCCGAAATCGATATGGCGGCGAGCGCATTGGCACGGAGATCTCCGAGCACATTAGAACGCGCAATGAAACCTACGCCAACGTCGGCCGCTACAAACCGCTTCAGCAGTTCGCTAGAGTCAAGTTCCATGGCGTAGTGAGGCTTAAGTCGGCGCTCGTGAAAAAGATTTTCCAGCGCATCCCGGGTGTGGCCCGCCTTCGGGATAACGAGCGGGAATTTCGCTGCCTCGGCTACCGTCGCCGACTCCACCTTGGCCAGAGGATGATGTGGCGGCGCGATGATGATGAGTTCATCGCGATGAAGCAGCACCACGGTCAGCCGAGTGTCGGCGATCGGCATGGAGACGACGCCGAAATCTACCGAGTTGTCGATCACCGATTCGAGAATTTTGCCGTAGTCGGAGCGTTTGATATTCACGGCAACATCAGGGTATTGCTTCTTGAACACCGCGAAAACCTCGGGAAGGATGTGTAGACATGTCCCTTCGTTAGCGCCGACGATGATCTCGCCGCGTGGCACGCGCTCGGTCTCGGCGATGGCAGTAAGAGCTACCTTGCGTGCTTCAAGTGTTTCTTCAGCATATTTCTGAAACAACTTGCCAGAGGCGGTGATGGAAACTTTGCCGCCGGAGCGGTCGAGCAACTTGGCGCCGACTTCTTCCTCGAGAGCGCGGATCTGCGATGAGATGGCGGGTTGGGTGCGGAAGCGCTTCTCCGCGGCGCGGGAGAAGCTGGAGAGGCGCGCGACTTCGAGGAAGGTCTCTAGCTGGTCAAAGTCCATAACAGCAGCGTTCAGCAGTCAGCATTTTTAGCACTCGGCCTCTCCCGTTCTTTTGGCAGGCTGTGGCACAGCGCGACCAGGGTTAAAATGCCAGGTGCTAAACTGCTACCTGCGTTTCCATCTTGCAACTATCTTAAAATAAACCGCTTGAATGCTATAAAGACCGCTTATCGCCATCATAAAAACAATCAATTTCCTTGCACAGGCTCCGAACGCCTAAACTTAGATGGATTTGCACAAGCGAGAGATTGTAGCAGGCGCACATATTCTCCCTATCTTCCATGGCAGTTTTCATCGCGACCGCGGCCGCAGCCAGGATGTGTGTGGACGCGTCGCCAATTCCGCGCCCGGGTGTATCCCGGCGGCGCAAAGGAACGATACATGGCTGATCCGAAGACGGCTGATCCCAAAACTGTCCTGGAGTTCGTGAAGAAAAACGGAGTCAAGCTGCTCGACCTTCGCTTCACCGACTTGCCGGGACTGTGGCACCACGTTTCCTATCCCATCGACCAGCTCTCAGAGTCCTCATTCGAAGAGGGCTTTGGTATGGACGGCTCGTCCATTCGCGGTTGGGCGGCCATTCACGAGAGCGATATGCTGCTCATGCCGGACCCGAATTCTTACATGCTCGACCCCTTCACGGAGGTTGCCACGCTGGTGATGGTGTGCGACGTTATTGACCCGGTCACCAAGCAGCGCTACGATCGCGACCCGCGCTACATTGCCCGCAAGGCCGAAATGTACCTGAGCTCGACCGGCATCGCAGACACCGCCTACTTCGGTGCCGAGGCTGAGTTCTTCATCTTCGACAATGTCCGCTTCGACCAGCGCGAGCAGCACGGCTTCTATTTCATCGACGCAGAAGAGGGACGCTGGAATTCCGGCCGCGTGGAGAACAATCTTGGCTACCGTCCTCGGTACAAGGAAGGTTACTTCCCGGTGCCTCCCACCGATCATTACCAGGACTTGCGCAGCGAAATGGTGATAACCATGCAGAATTGCGGCCTGGAGGTGGAGTGCCATCATCACGAAGTCGCAACCGGTGGCCAGACCGAGATTGACCTCAAGTTCGATTCTCTAGTGCGCTCGGCCGACCACATGATGCTCTACAAGTACATCGTGAAGAACGTGGCCAACCAGTACGGCAAAACAGTGACCTTCATGCCTAAGCCGATCTTCCAGGACAACGGTAGCGGCATGCACACCCATCAGTCGCTGTGGAAGGGCAGCAAGCCACTGTTTGCGGGCGACGGCTATGCCGGAATGTCGCAACTGGCATTATGGTACATCGGTGGATTGATCAAGCACGGGCCAGCGCTTTCGGCGATCATCGCGCCCACCACGAACTCCTATAAGCGCCTGGTACCGGGCTTTGAAGCCCCGGTGAATTTGGCGTACTCGCGGCGCAACCGCTCGGCGGCATGTCGTATCCCGATGTACTCGGCATCACCCAAGGCGAAGCGCGTGGAATTCCGCCCGCCCGATCCCAGCTGCAATCCCTACATGGCGTTTGCGGCGATGATGATGGCGGGACTGGATGGCGTCGAGAACAAGATGGATCCTGGCCAACCGCTTGACAAAGACATTTACGACCTCGGTCCAGAGGAACTGGCGAAGGTACCGTCGATGCCGGGCTCGCTCGAAGACGCGCTCGATGCCTTGGAAAAAGACCACGGCTTTCTGCTCAAAGGCGACGTCTTCACCGAGGAATTGCTCAGCACCTACATCGAATACAAGCGCTCAAAGGAAGTGGACGCGGTGAGACTGCGCCCGCATCCGCACGAGTTTATGCTGTATTACGACATTTAGGGCAGTTCTCGGTCCCCATTTGTCCGTTCTGGTGGGCCCGGTTGGGCTGTCCTTATTCGCAGGCCTGATAGCTTGGATTCGGCGCGTTGACCCGGCGGCGAAGCTAACGCGCGGCTTTCTTTTCCATGCAAGCTGGCCGGGCACTGCGTGGCGGACGCTTTCCGCCATCCCGGAGTTGTCGCACATCAATTTTGAGCTCCGTGATGGTGCGGCTGAGAGTATTCCGGTGCATCCCGAGTTCTCGCGCGGCGCGGCATTGGTTGCCTCTGTTTTC
>WNEZ01025191.1_pt1 | contig 10743 bp, 16 predicted proteins | sample 5400521 | NCBI WGS metagenome assembly WNEZ01 (sample SAMN13153339, study PRJNA577476) | soil metagenome | isolation source: 120 cm saprolite under Douglas fir tree site 2 hole 1 replicate 1 | place: USA:California | collected 2015-04-18
CGCCGAACTCACCGGTCTCTGCGTCGAAGCCGAAGTTTTCATCCTTCGATTCGCGCACGCGTCCAACGACTAACGCGCCTTCGTGCCCGGCGTTCTGTGCAATCTGGCGAATGGGTTCTTCGAGCGCGCGCTTTATGATGTTCACTCCTGTGGCTTCATCGTCGTGGAGCTTGAGCTTCTCGAGTGCTGGTAGGCAGCGAAGTAGAGCCGTACCACCGCCGGACACAATGCCTTCCTCAACTGCTGCACGGGTGGCGTGCATGGCGTCCTCGACGCGAGCCTTTTTCTCCTTTAGCTCCGTCTCGGTTGCCGCGCCCACCTTGATGACCGCGACCCCGCCGACGAGCTTGGCTAGGCGCTCCTGGAGCTTTTCCTTGTCGTACTCCGAGGTGGTCTCTTCGATCTGCACGCGGAGCTGCTTGATTCGGCCTTCGATCTCGCTGGCCTTGCCGGCGCCCGCAACGATCGTAGTGTCGTCCTTGTCGATGGTCACTTTCTTGGCGCGGCCCAGGTCCTCAAGTTTCACGTTCTCAAGCTTGATGCCGAGATCCTCTGTGATGGCCTTCCCACCGGTGAGAATGGCAATGTCCTCAAGCATGGCCTTGCGGCGGTCGCCAAACCCCGGGGCTTTCACCGCAGCACACTGCAATGTGCCACGCAGCTTGTTCACCACCAGAGTCGCCAGGGCTTCGCCCTCAACGTCTTCGGCAATGATCAGCAGCGGCTTGCTCATTTTTGCTGTTTGTTCGAGCAAAGGCAGCAGGTCCTTCATCGAGCTGATCTTCTTCTCGTGAATCAAAATAAGTGCATCCTCAAGGACGCACTCCATTCGATCCGGATCCGTGACAAAGTACGGCGAGAGGTACCCGCGGTCGAACTGCATGCCTTCGACCACTTCGAGGGTCGTCTCCAGTGTCTTCGATTCCTCGACGGTGATGACGCCATCCTTGCCCACCTTCTTCATGGCCTCGGCAATGATGCTGCCAACTTGCTTGTCCGTGTTGGCACTGATGGTCCCGACTTGCGCGATCATGTCGCCCTTCACTTCGCGAGAGAGCCTCTTGATCTCTCCAACGGCGACTTCAACGGCCTTATCGATGCCGCGCTTCAGCGTTCAGCGCCATCGGGCTCGCGCCTGCGGCAACCGTCCTCACGCCTTCACGGAAGATTGCTTGTGCTAGCACGGTCGCAGTGGTGGTGCCGTCGCCAGCTACATCCGAAGTCTTGGACGCAACCTCACGCACCATCTGTGCACCCATGTTCTCGAGCGGGTCTTGCAGCTCAATTTCCTTGGCCACGGTCACGCCGTCTTTTGTGATGATGGGTGCACCAAACTTCTTTTCGATCACCGCATTGCGCCCCTTCGGGCCGAGCGTGATCTTTACAACGTCAGCCAGAATGTTGATGCCGCGCAAAATCGCTTGACGTGAATTTTCACCAGTTACAATTTGTTTTGCCATTAGACTCCACCCTTCTAGGTGATCGAACTTTCCACTCCATCCGAACCTTTCGGACGGGAAATACTACTTCTTGCCCGACGCCGCTTTGGCGATTCCGCCGAGTTTTGCCAGAATTTCCTCCTCGCGGAGGATCAGGTACTCCTGATCATCGATCTTGATCTCACTGCCGGTGTATTTGCCGAACAGGATCCGGTCACCCACCTTCACGTCGAGCGGGATACGGCGTTCCTTTTCCATCTTTCCGGCTCCGATGGCCATTACTTCGCCCTCTTGCGGTTTTTCTTTAGCCGTATCGGGGATGATGATCCCACCCTTCGCGGTTTCCTTTTCTTCCAGCCTCCGCACAAGCACGCGGTCATGCAGGGGAGTGATATTCACAGTCATTTCTTTAACCTCCGCTTAATCCATTCTAAAGATTCGAACAGTAAGCTCGTTCTGATTCTAGACAACACTACGGGCGAAAAATCTTTCGATTCTTCTGTCGCGCTGCTTCGAGGTCATCGGTTTCTTTTTTCTGGCGGTCCATTTCCTTCTGCGGATCCTCTTGACTCTCCAGCTTTATGGATTTGGCAATCGCAGCATCGGCTTGTGCATCCAGCCGTTTCGAAAACATGACAAGCGCAAAGGAGTTCAGGAATCTGGAACGGACAAGGTTTATCGAGTACTGCGAATCTTCCCAGCGGGCGATGACCGTTTGTGTCGACCTATACAGTTCGTTCGTTGGGAAGCTGATCTCGCCAGTGGGCCTCGTTGCAATTCCGTACTTTGTGGAGACGGCTTGTACCATGTCCTCGGCAGTTAACCCGTGTGTTGCGTCCCGATCATAAGTCACCAAAATCCTGAAGAGCTCGCCATTGTAGAAGCTGAAGAAAATCTGCCAAACCGAGTCTGCTTGGAGCGAATAGCCAGAAGGGCCGCTCGGCCAGCACGTCAATTCTTGAATTACCGGTGGGTGCTTCTGGATCAGTTTTGTCTGGAGCGGTCTTAGGTCAACCTGGTTTGATAGTTCGGGCAAACTCATTCCGAGCGAAAGGCTCCGATACTTGGAAAGATCCTGCCCCCGAATTAAAGGAGCTGAAAGCAGGATCGTAACGAGGGAAATGCTCGCAATGCGCATGATTTTCATTTGAAACGTCTCCTACGAAGCCTTAAAGATTCAAAAATCCTTTCCACTTTAATCAGTGCGATCATTTCTTCCTGACGCAGCTCGTTGTCCCTTGCGAGCCCAATGCTTTGGTTCAAGCGGCAGCCGATCGTGCGCGGGCCCTCACCGGAAGGTCCTGGGCCCCAAAAAGAAACGCGCTTTCCTGGATATGTCGTGACTGAGCGGAGACAGTCACATAGCGCACTCCCAGGAAACGTTTGGAGGCCTCCAAGACCACTCGCATGATTTCCAGGGAGTTAAATTTGGCCGACTCCAGGTTCGCCAGAATTTGCTCGATTGCCCTGCGTCCTTAATCAGCATAGTCCCCGTCTTGATGGTGTCTGGCATTTGGGCTCTTCTCGGCGTCTACAGTGGCGCATTGTTCGGGCAGCAGCTGGCGCCGGCGGTTGGATGTTTCCGTAGAACTCGATCTTTGTAACTGGTCGTCCTTCAAGCCGCCTTCCTCATGTCGTATTTCGTTGTAGGGATATTGAACTTTTTGTTTTCAGAGGCCTTCCACAATTCTCGAATAATTTCACCAGCCATGTAAAAAGCGGTCCATGGCTCACTTTGGAATCGCGGGGGCAAAAGAGCGCCTTCCTCGATCAGCTTGATTTTCGCAATGATTGTGTTTGCCATCCGCGTTTCGTTTGAAGGCGCGCTCAAGACCGTCACGCTCGCAGTCGTACGGTGACTTGCCTCGAGGGGTTGGATCTGTCATCGACGTCATAGTGAGTCTTCATTTCGTGTTTGATGAAGAATAAAGCTAGGACCCCCATGACGGCGCCCGCACAAACCACCAAGTCCAGAGGTACTTGGTAACCCGCGAAGGGGCGCCATGTGACCACCATGAGCAACGCCGTAATGGACACCCACTCCATGAGTTTCGTGACCATTAGCAACCTCCTTTCTCCATCGAGTTCCGTCAATGGGGACCCACTGGATGATTTTTCGGACCATTGGCAACCTCGTTTCTTCTTCGAGTTTCCCTCTTCGCCGGACAAGTGGAGGGGCGAACCGGCCCGCCCCCTCCGAACGAAAAGACTTGTCTGTTTTAGGCTGCTACGGCAACGGCGATCTTGTGGAAGGTCGAGTTGGCAACTTCATAGGTTTCAACTTGGGGAGTTCCCTCAACCACTCTCGCTAGGATCTTTGTTACTTCTGAATAGGTTCCGCGGTTGTAAGCTTCCGCGTTCTCTGCTGTGTCCCACAAACTGATTCCGAACGCTTCTGTTCCTGTCGAACCAACGAACGTGATTTCGTCCTGGAATCCCTTCTGTTTTCGAAGCAGGGGAATGATTTCCTTCTCAAGCGTCCGGGTAAACTCCGCAACGCTATTGGGCTTCAGATGCATGGAAACTCTACGTGTAAACATGTCACTCTCCTTGGTTGTCATTGCCAAGGGGGCGATTCAGATAACCACCGTTGGTTCAGGAGACCTGAAGACTCCCTCAGTACCTTAACCAAGGTAGGTTAATTAACTTGACCTGTCAAGCAGAATCTGAGAATATTTTAAATGATTAACTCATTATAGTTAAACGAGGAGGCACTCTGTGGATGTCTGCCTGGTGATCAAACATCGACTGGAAGAATTGGGGCTTGAACAGAGAGATTTGGCGGCGGCTGCCGAAGTTACGGAGTCCTACATTTCCCAGCTGCTGACTCGGAAGAAACTGCCCCCCGCGCCTGGCCGAACAGACATTTACGACAAGATGGGGAAATTCTTGAAACTCCCCAGCGGCAAGCTTGCGAAACTGGCTGAGCACCAGCGCAAGGAAGAATTGAAGAGGAATCTGGGGGACCCACCCACGCCCTTGTTTAAGGAAGTTCGAGAGTTGATTCTTCGCAAGTGCGCACCCGCCAAAGAAAAACAAATACGTGCGATTTTTGAAAAGCAGCCGTTCGGAGAACTCGAACGCCTCGTCACACAAAAGCTCTTGGACGTGGTCAAAAGAGTCGCCAAAGACGAATTGGAAAGTGAAACCTGGCTCCACTCGGTGGCGCGACTCAGCGGCCGTAGCTATGAAGCGATGCGAGTCAGCATTCTCGAGTTCCTGGAGACGGATGTCTTCAACGTGTCCGTTGAGGACTGCGTGTCCTTCCTGGATCCGCTAGTCGAATCCTGGGATATCAACCTCAAGAATTTTGGCATGGAAATTGTTTTAAACGACAGACTCGCCCCAGGGCACCCTAAGAAATTTGAGTTCGTTGAAAAGGAACCTGACCAACCAGAGGAAGAGCCAGGGTTCAAAGAATTCCTTGATAATAGTTCCCTAAGCGGGACCGTCACCAAGGAAGAAATGGAATTTCTAAAGAAGCTGAAGTTCAACGGAAAACGCCCTACTTCACTCTATTATTACCGAGAATTGCAAAGCCTCAGGGACCCGCTTCATTTTCGTACCTCTTAGACCTGATGAGTTTCCCTCCTTGATGCGCTCGCGTCGCAGGAGTAGGATTTTGGACAACGCTGCATCTCGCAGGAACTTCCCAGCCCATCCCCGAGGTACACGATAAGGAGGTTCCTACCATGCCTATCGCTAAGGAGTTCACAATCCGCCAGGAAGACAAGCCTGGAACGCTTGGAAAGCTGTGCCAGGCTCTCGCCGATCAGAACGTCAATATCCTTGCGTTTCAATCGTTCCCTTCTGAGAAGGGCAAGAGTTCGATTCATCTCGTTTTGGACAATCACACAACGGCCAAAGCGGTTCTTGATCAACAACGCGCAGATTACACAGAGACCGAGGTTGCGAACGTGAAGCTGGCTCACCGTCCGGGAGAGTTGGGACGCGCCGCATCGCGGCTGGGCGACGCTGGAATCAACATCAACTACGGCTACTGCGGGACCGAGGCGGTGACGAATGCTTCGATCCTGATCTTCGGCGTCGCGGACGCAGGGAAGGCAGTGAAGGTCCTTGAGCTGGCTGCCGCTGCTGGCGCGACGACTTAATACGAACCCACGGTCAGGCCGTCCGGGGCGTCGAACCTTGCTCACTCGACCTACCGGACGCTGCCGATGCGATTCGACATTTCTGTTCATAGGGAAGCACCTACCTATCTGCCCAGGACACTGTCCCGAATACATTGCCTACGAATAGGGCGCAGAAAGCCGTTTCTGAATTCGATGCTTTCGCATCTCACTTTGCTGGTGAGTCTGGATTCGTAAAGAGGACCGCGGCTCCCGGTACAATTACCAAGCGGTCCTGCAGCGTTTCGAACAGTCGCTCGATCCGTCCTTTCGCCTGCGGACTGTGCGCCGCGATCCATTTGATCCCCAACTCCCCGAGCGCTCGTCCGAAATGCGAACGGGCTTTTTCTCCCCGCAACTGTTCCCCCAGCAGCGCCGCAGCAGACGTTCGGGAGATGCTGTTTTTATCGGTGTAATGCGCCAAAGGACGTCCGTAGCGCCGCAACCATTCCCAACGTCCGCGAGTGCTCTTCCGTGGTGTCGTGTTCTGTGAACCGGGCATAGAAACGGCTGGTGGCGTCATCGATCACCGCAATCAGCTGACAGGCCGGCAAGCGCTCCTCCAACCAACGAAACGGAGAGCTATCCTGCATCACTAGCTCCCCGAAACTGGCGCGCCGCTCCCGCCACACATGGATGGTCTTTACGCGTTGCGCGCGGGCACCACAAGCTGGCCTTCACCATCCACTTGCGCAGCGTCTCCCGGCTCACCGGCAATCCCTCCTGGGCCAAGTGCTTGGCGGCCGGGGTGGGTCCGAAGTCCGCGTAGCGTTGCCGCACCCGGCGCAAAATCTTCAGCTCCAAGCGCGCCGCTAATCTGCGGTTTGATTGCCGTACCCGTAATCCATGGATCACTGCTCGGTCACCACTCTTCCCCAGCTCCACCAGCAAACGACGGGCGATCGCTGATCTTCAGCCGTCTGGCAGCTTCGCTCTGGGTGATCTGCTTCTGCCTTATCTCGTGTAGCACGCGCAGCCGGTCCCGTTCTCGTTGGCTCAGAGCGAGTCGCTCCGTTTCCATAGCGCCCTCGGCCACCTATGAAAGCGGACATTTCTACTTTGCTCAAACCGGACATTCTCATTTTGCAGCGACATCCCACCAGACAGTCTTGAACGATTGAGAGCCGGGGCGTAAGATGCCCTCAAGATCAAACCAAACCGAGGATGCGTTCTGCATTTTCAAGAAGGCAAAGGAGGTCCCACCATGCCTTTGACCAAAGAATTCATTGTATTACTGGAGGATCGGCCTAGCACGCTCGGAAAAGTCTGCCGGGCGCTCGCTGATCGCGAAGTGAACATTCTTGCGCTTCAATCCTTCCCGATCGGAGGGAAGAGCGTGACTCGATTCATCGTGGACAATGCGTTGGCAGCCAAGATGGTGCTGGACAACGAGCGGCTGACGTACGTAGAGGCAGAAATCGTCCAAACCAAACTTCCGCACCGACCCGGCGAGATCGCGCGGGTAGCATCCCGCCTGGGAGAGGCCAACATCAACATCAATTATGCATATTGCGGTTTGGAGACCGGTACGAATACGCCTCTCGTCTTTTTTGGCGTCACGGAAGCCGGCAAGGCAGCCCAGATTCTTGAGCAGGCCGCAGCCGCTGCAAAGCCTTAGACTTCGAGGAACTTTCAAACCTGTCTTACGGGAGCGGGCCTCTGGCGCTCCCTTTATTTGGTCGAAGTCATGCCCGACAGAAGATGAGTCGTGCATTCGCACCGTGAGGATTGTGCTAAGGAAAACGAATCACCATGGAAGAAGAAATCGGCAAGACTGCAGGGGCAATTTGGCAAGCGCTCAGCACCCAAGGCGGATTGTCGCTCACACGACTGAAGAACCAGGTGAAAGCAAGAGCCCCCGTCTTCGACTGGGCCATCGGTTGGCTGGCGCGCGAAGACCAGATTGTGATTCCGGCCGAGAAGCGCTCTTTCCGAATCCGCACGCAAAGGCGACGGGCGCTTTACTAGGTTTGATTGTTTTCCCTGGGGAAAACAAGGCTAAGGCGTGCTAGCGTGGTTCCAACCGTGTCTTCCCGTCGGAGATGGCAACAATCTCGTAGTTGTCGACCACCAGAATAGCGCCCGACGGACGGCGGATCATCACATCCGCATTCGTAAAGTAAATCAATTGTCCCCGAAGCCGCTTGGTGGGTGTTCCTTTGCGCTCGACCGGCTCTCCACTCACAAAGTCAATAGGCGTCACGTCGGTAACGCGGGGTTGCTTTAGTTCTACCTGAACATCCGTGAGATTTTTCCGCCAACGCTCGAGGAGAACCTGCGCTTGCTTCCAAGTGTGGACGATTCTCTTCGCTCGTCGCACGGGGCTTCTCATGCCGGCATTATACCTTCCCGACGCCACGGCCCTTGAACCAACCGGCCTCGTTTCGTCTCAAAAGCTGTAGCCAGAAGCAGGTGGCCTCGTCAATCAAAGTCGGAGGAGTGAGAGAAGAGAAAGAACGAAAGATGCGTCTAACCGGAGTAGCATACGAGGCGGCCATGTACAGAAGGCCCGCAGCGCTGCTCTTCGCGACCGCCCTCCTCGGTTTCGCTGGGGAAATCGCCAGATACGCGCGGGGCGCCGTCCAGGTACCCGCCGCCGATCAGCCGCTGTCACACGAGGAACGCGTTCGGTTGCTCGCTACAGGCAAGGAGCTTTTCCTCGCGCGGTGCGCCCGTTGCCACGATGAGCGCGGCGACAAGCCGCTAAAGACCGGCTCGCCCTTGAATGAGCGGAGACTCCACCCCGACGAGATTGCCCGGGCGGTGAACGGGCGCCTCCGAGACAAGACCGAGGAGGAGCGACGGGCTGTGACGCTTTACATTTCGAGCTTGATGAAGACCAAAGATTCGGAAGAAAAGGCACCACCAAATCCGTAGTCCCTCGACACCCTCACATCCCAGTCTGCACACCCCAACGCGGCCACTTCTTCATCCGAGTGAATGTCGGACACGGACACGCTGGGCGTAAATCCATAGATTAAAGACGCAGACGGCGACAGCACCCGCAATGAGAAGGTTCGGGGGAATATTGGGGTACGCCACTGCATCGAGGCAGTGCAGAAGGAAAGGGCCGCGATAAGCCGACACGCCGCCACGCACCTCAAGCCACGTTTCAAACGTCGTGAGCGGGCACCAGAGACCAAAGATTTCGACGATCACGCTGTACACCAGTGTGGCAACGTGTAGCGCGGCGAACCGCTGCCGACCCCGCGTGAAGAATGCGCCGAAGATGACGCAGGCCATGTAGGCCGCATGAAGCGACAGAACGCTGGCCGCCATCGGCCGCCATCGCTCGGTACAATCCCGCCGCCAAGAGGGTTCTTAAGTGGCTACGAAGTTGGCGTGTGGTTCATTCCCGCTTCATTGACGTTTGGAGGAACTTTTCGGATTCAACTTCGCTGCTGTCTCAAAATGCGGGGCAGGGCAGGTCACACCAGATACGGCGCCTCCTGAGATTTGCCTGTCTATTCTTATTGTCGGAGCGTTTGTGACGAGGCTTCCATCCGCGCAGCGGATCGTGCAGCGGTGACCACCTCGCGGATAGCACTGGTGACCACTTCGGGGTGGTCAAGATGAACCCAGTGTCCGCAGTCGCTCGCCACTAGATGTCGCCCCCGCGAAGAGAGCTGCGCTAACTCGCGTTGCCAGTCGATGTACGGTTCCGCATGATGGTCTCCCGAAAGCACGACCAGCGGCAAGTCCCCAAGCGAGCTCAGCGCAGCCGCTTGTGCAGCACTGACCGGCAATGCGGCAACATACTGCCCCAAGCTCAAGAAATTTTTCGGCTGCGACCACAACGCACGCACAACCGGCAAGATCGGTGCCGGCAGCTTGCGAATCTCTCCCGCAATCCGTTGTACCGCTGCAGCCATGCTGACGCCGAACGCGCTTGCCGCCGCCCAACCCAGCCTGGGTGAACCCCGTGCGAGCCGCGCGAAGCAAAACCGAACAAAACCTAAACGTGCGAGCCACGCTGCAATCCAGGCATATCGCAGACCCGCTTCGATCATTCGCAACTGCTCTGGGGTCGGCTTCTTCCATTCGGCAGGGTGAACCGAATCCACCAGCACCATGCCAGCGACCCTATCGCGATACAGGTGCGCGTACGCCCGGTTCACATATCCACCGAACGAGTGCCCAACGAGAACGTATGGCCCTGGCAGACCTGTGGTATTCAGCAGCGTGTCCAGCTCCTGCGCGATCTGCCGAGCCGTGCGCGGCTCGGGCGCGGGATCGCTCCAGCCGTGCCCGGCGCGATCATAGCTCACGGCGCGAGAGAACTGTGCCACCTGTGGCTGCACCAGCGTCCAGCTCAAGCAGGACGCGCCCATGCCTGATTCGAAAACCACCGTCGGTGTGCCTTCTCCGGTTACGTGGATGTGCATCCGCCTCTCGTTGAATTGTACGAGCCGCCCTGGGGGCGAAAAGCGCCGGCGGTCCCGCCGCGTTTCGATAGCCTGGTACACGGCGCCGGCCACCACCGGCAGAGCGAGTGTGCCGAGGAGAACCACGAGAATCACAATTGCCGTTTGCATAGGATACCCCGGAGCCTCCAAGAATACACTCGTCGCCTGTTCTCCTTCCGCCGATCACTCGCTACCAGAGATCGTATTCCTCATCTATAAACCGAACTCGACACTCTTCTTCCAAGCGCAACCTAATGAGTTCGGTTGCACGAGCCGCTCGTCCTTTCTCATTCCGAAAAGTTCAGACGACCGACAATAATGAACTGGAGTGAGCGTCTCACGGGCGGGTGGTAGAATAACTTCTACGATGTCCGATCTTGCGGCCAAAACATGCGTTCCTTGCCGTGGAGCGGTGCCCCCGCTCAAGGGTGAGGAGCTCGCCGTCCTCGAAACACAGGTGGACGGTTGGAACGTCATCGAAGCACACCACATCACGAAGGCCTTCAAGTTTCCTGACTTTCGCGAAGCCCTCAAGTTCGTAAATCACGTTGGTGAGCTGGCGGAGGAGCAGGGGCATCACCCAGACATCGCGCTTGCCTGGGGAAAAGTCGAGATCACGACCTGGACGCACAAGATCAACGGCCTGACGGAGAGCGATTTCATCTTGGCAGCCAAAATCGACCAGCTCTACAAACCCTGAACTCCGCGCTCTGCGTCAACCCGCCTATGGCCGCCCGCATTGCCTGTTTTTTCGTCCAATCCCAGAAG
>WNEZ01015176.1_pt1 | contig 10742 bp, 9 predicted proteins | sample 5400521 | NCBI WGS metagenome assembly WNEZ01 (sample SAMN13153339, study PRJNA577476) | soil metagenome | isolation source: 120 cm saprolite under Douglas fir tree site 2 hole 1 replicate 1 | place: USA:California | collected 2015-04-18
AAGCTGGCTCTCGACCAACGCGGTGCCGCTGCGGGACGCCGCCGGCACCGTCCAAGCGGCGTTGGCCATCACGCGCGACATCTCGCGCCGCAAGATCGCCGAGCGGGCGCTGGTCGAATCGGAAGAACGCTTCTGTAAGGCGTTTTACGCGAACGCTCTGCCGCTGCTGATTACGCGGTTGTCGGACGGCCTGATCCTGGATGCGAATGAAGCCTTCACCCGCCTGGTGAATCGTCCGCGCGACGAAATTCTCGGCAGCACGACGGTGGAGCTAGGCGTCATCGACGCCGCCCGCCGGGCGACGCTGATCGACATGCTCACCAAGACGGGTGCGGTGACGGACATCGAGCTGGAGGTGCAGTCGGCCGGTGGTCCGCCGCGCACCGGCCTGCTCTCGGTTGTCCGCATCGTGGTCGGCGGCCAGGAGTGCACGCTCGGGACAGTTCGCGACATCACGGAAGCCAAGCGCGCCGAGGAGCAGCTGCGCGCCTCCCGCGCGGCGCTCCGCAGCCTGGCGACTCGGCAGCAGGACATCCGCGAAGACGAGCGCACGCGGATCGCGCGCGAGATTCACGACAGCTTGGGGCAGGCGCTGACGGCGCTAAAGCTCCAGCTCGCCGCCGCTCAAGACGCCGCGTCGAAGGAGGCGCCCCGTCTCGGCACCCGCCTGCATGAGACCGCAGTGATGGTCGACGACCTGGTGAAAAGCGTGCGCCGTATCGCGACCGACTTGCGACCACCCATCCTCGACCAATTGGGCCTTCCTGCCGCGCTGGAGTGGCTGGCGCAAGATTTCTCCAAGCGCACCGGGATCTATTGCGAGACGACGATCGACGCGGTGAATGACGCGATCAACGGCGAGCTCGCGACCGCGCTGTTCCGAATCGTTCAGGAAGCCCTTACAAATGCCCTGCGCCACGCGGGGGCCACGCGAGTGGAGATCGAGCTGGGCACCAAGAGCGGATGCGTGACGCTCGAGATCAACGACGACGGCACCGGCATTACCGAAGCGGGCACGATGGGACCCGGCTCCCTCGGCATCCTGGGGATGCGCGAGCGCGCCGCCGCGCACGGGGGCGTTCTGGAGGTCGTGCCCCGCGAGGAGGGCGGGACGCGTGTGGCGGCGTGGTTTCCGCCTGCGGCGTCAGGAGCCCGGCGATGATCCGGATCCTCGTCGTCGACGATCATGCCCTGGTTCGGCGCGGCCTGATCCAGATCCTGCAGGGACTTCCGGAGGGCGTGGAGTTCGGAGAGGCCGGCACCGCCGCGGAAGCGATGTCGCTGGCGGCGAGCGACCGCTGGGATGTCGTGCTGCTCGACCTCGGCTTGCCGGATCGACACGGACTCGAAGTCCTCCGCGAGCTCCACGCCACGCGACCGCAGCTGCCGGTGCTGATCCTGACGATGTTCCCCGAGGACCAGCTCGCGCTCCGGATGCTGGAGCTGGGGGCGTCGGGCTACCTCACCAAGGAATCGGCGCCGGAAGAGCTGCTGCGGGCCCTGGAGCGCGTCATGGCGGGGCACAAGTACTTGAGCCCGGCGATGGCGCAAGCCGTTGCGGACGGCCTCGGCGGGCCACCGCCCGCGCCGCACGAGCAGCTGTCCGACCGAGAGCTGGAGGTGCTGCGGCTGCTTGCCGCCGGTCGGCCCATTACCGCGATCAGCCGACAGCTTGGCCTTTCGCCGAAGACCGTCACCACCTATCGGGCCCGGTTGCTGCACAAACTCCGGATGCGGTCCAACGCCGAGCTCACGTTCTACGCGACGCAGCACGGGCTCGTCAGTCCAGCGGCATTGAGGTCCTCCTCGTAATCCTCCCGTAGGCAAAGCCCTACTAGCAGGACTCGCCACCGCCGACAGACACGCTTTCCGGCATCACCAAAACTGTGTGCATGCAAGAGATGCGCGTCCTCATGCTCGAGGACGACCCGAACGATCTCGATCTCATCCAGCGCGAGCTCGGACGGCTCAGGCCCGCACCCACAATCCTTCACGTCACGACCGAAACTGCGTTCGTTGCGGCGCTGACCGATTTTGCGCCGCATGTCATTCTGTGCGATCACAATATCCCCGTGTTCAACGGTCGCATGGCGCTGGAAAAGACGCGGCAGCTGCGGCCCGATACTCCGTTCATTCTCGTCACGGGATCGCTCAACGAAGAGACGGCCGTCTCCTACCTGAAAGCGGGAGCCACCGACTACATCCTGAAGGACCGGCTGGTTCGTCTCGGGCCTGCGGTGCTCGAGGCACTAGAACGCGCACAGGAGCGCGAGGCGCTGCGCCGTCACGAACGTCTCCTGCATCAGATCATCGATGCGAATCCCAGTCTCATTTTCGTCAAGAACTGGGACGGCCGCTTCGTGCTCGTGAACCAGGCCACGGCGGAGGTCTACGGCACAACAGTCGAGGGGCTGCTTGGCAAGACCGACGCCGATTTCAATGCCAACGCGGAGGAAGTCGCGCATTTTCTGCGCGACGACCGCGAGGTGATGTCGTCCGGCCAGCCCAAGTTCATTGCCGAAGAGCCGGTCACCAATCCCCACACCAAGCAGACGCGCTGGTTTCAAACCATCAAGATCCCGCTCCGCATGCCCGGCGAGGAAACGCCGACGCTGCTCGGCGTTGCCACGGAAATCACCGAGCGCAAGCAGCTGGAAGAGCAGCTGCTGCAATCACAGAAGATGGAAGCCGTCGGTCAGCTCGCCGGCGGCGTGGCTCACGATTTCAACAACATTCTGACCGCCATCGTGGGCTACACCGACCTGCTCACCGCGGAGTTCGCCGCGAACTCCCGGCAACTCGAGGACCTCGAAGAGATTCGCAAGGCGGCGCGCCGTGCCGCGGCGCTCACTCGCCAACTGCTCTCATTTTCCCGCAAGCAGGTGCTCGAGCCACGCATCGTCGACGTCAATGGCGTGGTGATGAACCTCGACAAAATGCTGCGGTCCCTGCTTTCAGAGAATATCGCGCTCAAGATTCAGCTCGCGGACGATCTCGACGCGGCGCGCGTCGACCCGAATCAGCTCGAGCAGGTCATCATGAATCTCGCGATCAATGCGCGGGATGCGATGCCGAACGGCGGCACGCTCACCATCGAAACTGCCAACGCGACGCTCGATGAGAACTAAGCCGCCAAGCACGTCTCCGTGATTCCCGGCGATTACGTCATGCTCGCCGTGACCGATACCGGATGTGGCATGAGTGAAGCGACGCAAGCGCGTATCTTCGAGCCGTTTTTCACAACCAAGCCGGCCGGGCGCGGCACGGGACTGGGCCTGTCCACGGTGTACGGCATCGTCAAGCAGAGCGGCGGGAACATCTGGCTGTACAGCGAGCCCGACAAGGGCACCACCTTCAAGATCTACGTACCGGCGCTGGACGCCTTGCCGGAGGATATCGGGAAGACCGCTCCGGTCGAGGCGGCGCGCCAGGGGAGCGGCACGGTGCTGCTGGTGGAAGACGACGAACAACTTCGGCGCTTGACGCACCGCGCGCTCGCGACGCAGGGATACGTCGTGCTGGAGGCCGACGGCGGCCGCTCGGCACTCGACATTGCCCGGCGGCACCAGGGGCCGATCGACTTGTTGTTGACTGACCTCGTCATGCCCGACACCAACGGGCGCAAGCTGGCCGACACGCTGCGGGCCGCGCGCCCCGGATTGCGAGTGCTGTTGATGTCCGGGTACCCCGACAGCGCGATCGTCAATCACGGCATGCTGGAGGCGGGCGTCGCCTATCTCGCCAAGCCGTTCACAACCGAAGCGGTTGCTCGTAAAGTCAGCGAGGTCCTGAAAGCGGGGCCGGCCTGATGCGGTGGTCCATCGAGCACAAGTTGCCGCTGTTCGCGACGATCCTGTTGGTGGCGGTGGCGATCGCGCAGCTGACGATCGGATACGGCGAGGTTCGGCAGGCGTCCCGAGCGCTCGCGGACAAACGACTTCCGCTCGCGACCAAGGTCCTCGCCGATCTGTTTCAGACAGGGCAAGGGCGCGTACGGATCACGGCGTTGGCGAAGGATCCCGCGGTCGTCGCGTTCCTGCGCTCCGGCGGACGCAGTGACCGCGAAGCGGCGCTCGCGGCGATGCACCGCATCACCACGGATACGGCAAGCAACGCCGGCCTCGAGTTGCGGGACTTCAGCGGCAAGCTGCTGCTGCGTACGGGCCGATTCACGATCGCCGATAGCGTGCTCGTCTCGCCGGGGAAGGACTCGGCCCGGTACGGCCCGTTGATGCGCCGCGATACGACGCTCTTTATCGCGGTCGCCGCGGCCAGCGGCGGCGCGGAGCGCGCCGGCGGTGGGATCGTGCAGCAAGTCGCGCGGCTCAGCCTGAGCGAGCGCACGCGTGCCACGTTGACCGGCCTCGCCGGCGGCGATGTCACGTTGCTGCTCGGCAACGCGTCGGGTGACCCCTGGACGGATTTCGCCACGATCGTTCCCGCGCCGCCGTCCAGCGTGCTCACGAGCCGTACGCCGGTCAGCTACGAACGAGGCGAGGTGAGACGCGCGAGCGCGGCGCCCGTGCCAGGCACACCGTGGATGGTCGTCGCCGAGCTGCCCAGCCGGGCGATTCTCGCGCCCGCGCGCGCGTACGTGAACTCAATGGCACCGCTCGCGTTCCTCATTGTCATCGCCGGGATCCTGATCGCCTGGTGGGGAAGCCGCCGGCTCACGAAGCCCTTGGTGGGCGTGACGCGGGCCGCTGAAGCCATCGCCGCCGGCAATCTCGAGCCCCGGGTTCCGGTCGGGCGCGACGATGAATTGGGCCGGTTGGCGCGGTCGTTCAACACCATGGCGGAGCAGGTGGCTCGCTCACACCACCATCTCGAGGCCCAGGTTGCGCAGCGCACTCAGGCGCTCGAAGGGACCAATGCCGAGTTGGAGTCGTTCTCCTACTCCGTATCCCACGATCTGCGGGCCCCGCTACGGGCGATACATGGTTTCGCGCGCATCCTGCTCGAGGACCACCAGGCGCAGCTCGATCCCGAGGCGCAGCGGTTACTCGGCGTCATCAACCAGAACACGCGCCGCATGGGCCAGCTCATCGACGACCTGCTCGCGTTCTCCCGACTCGGCCGCAGGGAGATCGCGACCGGTGTCGTGGACATGGAGGAGCTGACGCGCACCGTCGCCGACGAGGTCCGGCGCACCGATGCGGGGAGAAAGGGCTCGCTCGTGATTCAGATCGATCCGCTACCGCCCGCGCACGGCGATCGGCCGTTGTTGCGCCAGGTGATGAGCAACTTGCTGCAGAACGCCGCGAAGTTTACCAGCGATCGCGCTGACGCCCACGTGGAAGTCGGGTCCCAGCCGGACGGCGATCAGACGGTGTACTTCGTGAAGGACAACGGCGCCGGATTCGACGGGCGGTACGCCGACAAACTGTTCGGCGTATTCCAACGGCTGCACAGCACGGAGCAGTTCGACGGAACGGGGGTGGGGCTCGCGATCGTCAAGCGGATCGTCCAACGCCACGGCGGGCGGGTCTGGGCGGAAGGCAAAGTGGATCACGGCGCAGCCTTCTATTTCACCCTTCCGTGCGAGGACCGCTGATGCCAACCGGCGTCGAAATCCTGCTCATCGAGGACAACGCGAATGACGCGGAGCTCACGCTGCGGGCGCTCAAACAGCGCAACCTCGCCAATCAGGTGTTTCTCTGTCGGGACGGCGCCGAAGCACTCGATTTTTTCTCCAACGGCGCAAGCCCCGTTCCCAAAGTCGTGCTGCTCGACCTCAAATTGCCCAAGGTGGACGGTCTCGAAGTCCTGCGGCGGCTCAAGGAGGAAGCGCGCACGAAGAGCATTCCCGTCGTGGTCCTGACGTCCTCCCGCGAGGAGCCCGATATCGAACGGGCCTACGCGCTCGGCGCCAACAGCTATATCGTGAAACCTGTGGACTTCGAGGCATTCGCTCGGGCGGTCTCGGACGTCGGCCTGTACTGGCTGTTGCTGAACCACCCGCCGCAATAATCCGTGACCTCCGAGCGTCTGCGCGTGCTGGTGGTGGAGGACCGCGCGGAGGACGCCGAGTTGTCGATTCGGGAGCTCCGGCGCGCGGCACTCGAATGCGAGACGCGCCGCGTCGACACGGCTGAAGCCTTCCGCCGCTCCCTGACCGAGTTTGCTCCCGACGTGGTCCTCGCAGACTACACCATCCCGGGATTCGGCGGAATGATGGCGCTCGAGATCCTGCGTCAGACGATCCCGGCCGTTCCCCTGCTCATCGTCACCGGCAGCCTCGATGAGGAAACCGCGGCAGAATGCATCAAGGCGGGAGCTGCCGACTATGTCCTCAAAACCAACCTCATCCGGCTCGGCCCGGCTGTCCGGGCTGCGCTCGCATTTGCGAAAAGTCAGGCGGACAAACAGGCCGCCGAATCCGCGCTCCGTATCAGCGAGCGGCGCTTTCGCGCCCTCGTGGAGGAAAGCTGGGACGCGGTCGCGCTGTTCGGGGCCGACGGGAGCATTCTGTACGGGAGTCCCGCCACGACGCGGCTGTTGGGCTACGAGCTTGCGGAGTTCGTGGGACGAAACGCCATGGAGCTGATCCACCCCGATGATCGCGCTGCCGTCCTCTTGCGCCTCGAGGAGGTGACGACGCGATCGCGATCGCGCTTGCACGTCGCGACCCGAGTCCGCCACAAGAACGGCACCTGGCGCCATCTCGAAGGCGTCTTCACCAACTTGCTCGACGACCCGAGCGTGGGCGCGATCGTCATCAATTACCGCGATGTCACCGAGCGCCGCATCCTCGAGGAACAGATCGTCTTGTCGCAGAAAATGGAGGCGATCGGACGACTCGCGGGCGGCGTCGCGCACGACTTTAACAATATCTTGACTGCGATCGGCGGTTACACGGATCTCTTGATGGCGGATCTCCCGCCCGACGACCCGCGGCGAAGCGACGTCGAAGAGATCTATCGGGCCACCGTATGCGCCGCGCGTTCAGCCGGCGCCAGGTCCTGCAGCCCAGGGTCATCAATCTCAACGCGCTCATCCCCGATCTCGAAAAGATGCTGCGGCGGCTCATCGGCGAAGACATCTTGTTCGCGACGGTCCTTCACCCACGGCTGGGAAATATCCGGGCAGATCCCGGCAAGCTCGAGCAGGTCATCGTCAACCTCGCCGTGAATGCCCGCGACGCCATGCCCGATGGGGGGCGTCTCACGATCGAAACACGCAACGTCGAGCTGGACGAGTCATACGCCGCCGAGCATCCTTCGGTCAAACCGGGCCGCTATGTCATGCTCGCGGTCACGGATACAGGCGTCGGCATGGACGAGGACACCAAGGCCCGCGTCTTCGAGCCGTTTTTCACCACGAAGGTCCGCGGCAAAGGCACGGGTTTGGGTCTGGCAACCGTGTACGGCATTGTGCAGCAGACCGGCGGCCATATCTGGCCCTATTCCGAACCTGGGCGAGGGACGGCGATGCGCGTCTACCTGCCGCGAGTGGACGAGCCCGCGGATCCGATCGAGCAATCAGGAGACGTGACGCCCGAGGTCCTGCGCGGCAGCGAGACGATTCTGCTGGTTGAAGATGAAGCGCCCGTCCGTTCGGTGACGCGACAGCTGCTGGAGCGGAACGGCTACACGGTCCTCGAAGCCGCCGACGGACCGGCTGCCCTGGCGTTAGTGAACGGCGCGACCGGCGAGCCGCACGTGGACTTGTTGTTGACCGATGTCATCATGCCGGGAATGAGCGGCCGCGAGCTGGCCAATCAATTGAAAGCCCGCCGGCCTGACTTGCGCGTGCTCTTCATGTCGGGCTATACCGATGACGCCGTCGTCCGCCACGGGATGCTCGAGCCCGGTCTCGCGTATCTCGAGAAGCCCTTTCGCCCACCAGCACTGCTTCGCAAAGTGCGGGACGTCCTCAAGAGCCGGTCGCAGAGCCCCGAATAAATCCCGAAAAAAATCGATAATATCGCTATTATCTAGCGAGTGCGCGCTCACTTAACAGTGTAAGTCGTGTGGCGACTTTGTATTAAGTTGGCGCAAGCCCGGTTGTACAATTGTACTTGCTTGCCTTATAAGGACTTCCAGCCATACGTGGCGCCGCGCACTGACCCCCCAGCTAGATTGCGCCCATGCCTTTACCGCCCCTCATCGGGCACGAAAGGGTTCAGACCAGACTGGCGGGCGCCCACGCCTCCGGAAAACTGCCACAAGCGCTGCTGCTTGCCGGCCCCCGTGGCGTCGGAAAGCAGCGTCTCGCGCTTTGGCTCGCCCAGCTGATCCACTGCGAGGCACCGGGCTCTACCCAGGAGCCGTGCGGCCAATGCCGCTCCTGCCGGCTCGTGCTCTCGCTGCAGCATCCAGACGTGCACTGGTTTGTGCCGCTGGAGCTGGGAAAACGCGGTGGCGGGATTGACGCAGACAAGCAGGTCGAACTCGTTGCCGATGCGCTCGCCGAAGAGATGGCGGCCCGGCGCGAGCAACCGTTCTATGGACCGCCGGCCGGATTGGCGAGTCATCCGGTCGCGGCTGTGCGCCTCCTGTTGAGGCGCCTGGCGATGACCCCCGCGATGGGGACGCGCAAAGTCTTCATCGTCGGCGATGCGGAGCGGCTCATACCGCAGCTGGGAACGGAAGTCGCCGCGAACGCGCTCTTGAAGGCGCTGGAGGAACCGCCGGCCGATTCGATCATCATTACGACGGCGGCCGATCCCAACGCCCTGCTTCCGACGATTTTGTCGCGTGTTGTGCCGGTTCGTCTGGCACGAATCGCTGACAGTGACGTGACAGCTTTCGCGCAGCAAAAGCTCGGGATTACTGACAAAGCTGAACTGGCACAACGAGTTACGGCAGCTGAAGGGTGCATTGGCAAGCTCTTTGCAACGATACCCGTCCGTTCCGGACAAGCGGGGGGGGCGGGAGGAGACCAAGCAGCCCGCTTTCTGGAAGCTCCCTGGTTGTTCGCGCTGGGACAGGTGCCGTTTCAGGCGCGCGGGGGCTTCACCGACATGCTCGATTCGCTGGCGAGTCGCCTGCGCAGCGAAGCGCAGCGTGGCGGCGAGACTGGGAAGCTGGTCGAGGCAATCGCGCTGGTTATGGACGCACGCGATATGGCGCAAGGCAATGTGAACCCGCAGCTCCTCGCTGCCGTATTGGCGGAGGACCTGCAGCGGATGCGGCTGTCGTGAAACTGTCACACTTGGACCAGGCCGGCCGCGCCCGAATGGTGGATGTCGGCGACAAGCCGCTGATGGATCGCACGGCCGTCGCCACGGGAACGATTCGGATGTCGCCTGACGCCTATCGGCAGGTTGCCGACCAGGCGATCGCCAAGGGTGATGTCCTGGCGGTGAGTGAGGTCGCCGGAACACTGGCGGCAAAACGGACGGCGGAGCTGATCCCGCTCTGCCACCCTCTGGGCCTCGATCACGTCGAGGTGGAGGCGAGCCTGGCGGAATCGCTGCCGGGGGTGCGGGTCCGGGCGAGCGTTCGGGCGGTTGGTCGCACCGGCGTCGAGATGGAAGCGCTGACCGCGGTTGCCGTTGCGCTGCTGACGGTCTACGACATGGCGAAAGCCGTCGACGCAGAGATGGTGATCGGCGACATACGGCTCGTGGAGAAGCAAAAGGTTCCACGTGGTGATTGACGGACGCTTGACGGAGTGGCTACAGCTTGACTCACAGAAAATGCAACAGGGAGGAGTATGCAAACGAAAACTCAACGTCTGGTTGTGCGCGGCGGAATCATCGTGCTGGCCGCTCTGCTCGTCAGTACCGTGGGCGGATGGGCCGGAGGCACGACGACTGATGCCGACCGGGCTCCGGCCTCCGGGTCAGAGCTCCTCGGCGAACTCCGGTCGCTCCGGCAGCAGCTCGATGCCAAGCAGGGCGAGCTCGAAGTCGCCCGGCTACAGCTCGACCGCGTCAACGCGATCATGCAGTATTCGACGCACTACCGGCTGCCGGCCGACATGGCGACAGCGGTGTACGACGTTGCCCTGAGCGAAGGGATCGATCCTGGCCTCGCGTTCCGTCTCGTGAAGGTCGAGTCCGGGTTCAACCCGCGGGCGGTCAGTCACGTCGGTGCCATCGGCCTCACGCAGGTACTGCCGAGTACCGCCCGGCTCTACGAGCCCGGGCTGACGACGCAGCAGCTGTATGACCGTGATACGAACTTGCGGATCGGGTTCCGGTATCTCCGGGACCTGCTGGATCGCTATCCCGCGAACATGTCGCTGGCGCTGCTTGCCTATAACCGCGGCCCGGCGAAGGTCGAGCAGCTGCTGGGCGCCGGTCGCAACCCTGCGAACGGGTATGAAGCTGAAGTTATGAAGGGATTCCGGCACCACTAACCTCGGGTGCCGGCTTGACTTACCGGCTTGGAATCAGCAGAACGTCGCCGGGCCGGATCACACTCCGCATCGTCAGATCATTCGCTTCCAGGAGCGCCGTCAGCCCGATCCCGTGCTGGTGGGCGATTCCACTGGCGGTCTCGCCAGGTGCGACGCGATGGCGTGTGTTGCCATCGGAGTCCGGAACAGCGCTGACCGAGCGGTAGCGCCTCCGGACCCTGGGCACCGGTGGATTGCTCCAGGCGCCGCGCGGGACCACGCGCCCACTCATCGGCACGATCACCCGCTGGCCCACGCGCAGGGCGTGCGCCCGCAGGCGGGGATTTGCGGCCTGTAGCATCGTGACAGTCACCTGGTAGCGCTGCGCGATGGTCGAGAGCGTCTGACCGTACGTCACGTAGTGGTCCACGAACGTGATGCGCTCGGTGACGGGG
>WNEZ01008181.1_pt1 | contig 10736 bp, 10 predicted proteins | sample 5400521 | NCBI WGS metagenome assembly WNEZ01 (sample SAMN13153339, study PRJNA577476) | soil metagenome | isolation source: 120 cm saprolite under Douglas fir tree site 2 hole 1 replicate 1 | place: USA:California | collected 2015-04-18
TGGCTGTTGCTGGCTCACCAGCTTCCCACCCGCCCTTCCAATGTGCGGGTCAAGACGTGGCGACGCCTGCAGAAGCTCGGTGCTCTAGCCCTAAAAAGCTCCGCGTATGTCCTGCCCAATTCGCCGCAGGCGCGCGAGGATTTTGAATGGATTAAGGTTGAGATCATCGCAATGAAGGGGCAAGCCATGGTCTTTGCCGCCGATAACGTGGATGCACTCTCCGCCCATGAGCTGGTGGCAGGGTTTCGCAGCGCGCGGAAACGCGATTACGGCGAGCTGTGTGTGTGGGTCAATCGGCTTCGGCATCGGGCTGCGCGCCGCGGGTCCAAGCTTCAGGAAGGGCAGCGCGTTGAGCGTACCACACGGCTGATGCGCCAGCGTCTGGCGGAAATCGAGGCCATCGATTTCTTTAAGGCGGAAGGAGGAAACGAAGCCGCTGTTGCCATAGCGGAACTGGAACTACTCGCAAAAGGAGGCGAGACTGCCGTGAAGTCGCACTCAGGGACACAAGAGCTGCTCCAAGTTGCAAACTTTCAAAACCGGCTTTGGGTCACGCGCCCCGGGCCGGGTATCGACCGCATGGCTTGTGCGTGGCTGATCCGGCGTTTCATCGATTCCAGGGCGCGCTTTGATTTCGCGGAGAAACCGGATGAAGCTGGCAACGCGGTGCCATTCGACATGTTTGGCGTTGAGTTCAGCCATCAGGGCGACACCTGCTCGTTTGAAACGCTCGTACGCAGATTTGGAATTAAGGGTCCGGTGATCGAATCGCTGGCACATATTGTGCACGAGCTCGACCTGAAAGACGAAAAGTACAACGCACCTGAGGCTGGTGTTGTCGGCCGGCTGGTAGAGGGCCTGCGGCTGATCTATTCCGACGACCACGAATTACTCGAGCGGGGAATAGTTCTCTTCGAAGCTTTGTATCGTTCGTTCAGCGATTCGCCGGCACGCAAAAGCTCATCGAGGGCAAGCGCGGGGCGAAAGCGGCGCGTCTCGCGCCCAGGCCGGCGATGAGCGTGCGCGAAAACAAGACGGCCGCCCCGGAGGGCCCGAGCCTGTGGGCTCTGGCGTTGTATTTCTTGAAGCTCGGAGCTCTGGGCTTTGGCGGGCCTATCGCGCTTGCCGCACACATGCAGAAGGAGTTGGTCGAAGAGCGCCGGTGGGTCCTGAAGGAGGATTATGTCGAAGGTCTGGCGTTCTCCCAACTCTCTCCAGGGCCACTGGCGGCGCAACTCGCGATGTACCTCGGCTGGGTACGTGGAGGGACTCTTGGGGCCACGGTGACTGGCTCGGCTTTTGTACTGCCTTCCTTCTTGATGGTTCTGGCGCTGGCTGCTCTTTACGTGCATTACGGCCACCTGGCCTGGATACAAGGCCTGTTCTATGGAATCGGGGCAGCGGTTATCGCCATCATCGTACAGAGCGCCTATAAGTTGGTGCGTCGCATGCTGGGCAAGGATTGGTTTCTCTGGCTGCTCTTTGCCGCCATCGCCGTGACCACGGCCTGGACCGAATCTGAGAATATCTGGCTGTTCCTGCTCTGCGGGACTATCACCATTCTGGTGAAGGCGCCGCCACGCCTGCTCCTAAGATCTGTCTCGGCTGCATCTTTGTTCAGCGCCGGGGGAGTCCTCACTGGGGCGCACGGCGCGGCCTCAGTTGGTACGGTCGGAAAGCTTTTTTGGTTTTTCCTGAAGGCTGGAGCTTTCGTTTTCGGCAGCGGTCTGGCCATCGTTCCTTTTCTTTACGGCGGCGTAGTGGTGCAATTCCACTGGCTGAGCGAACGCCAGTTTCTGGATGCCGTAGCTGTGGCGATGATCACACCGGGACCTGTCGTTATTACTGCAGCTTTTGTGGGTTACCTGGTCGCCGGGCCGGTGGGAGCAACCTTGGCCTCGTTGGCTGTGTTTGCGCCGCCTTATCTGATTGTTGTGCTTGGTGCGCCGTGGTATCGCCGATTCGCGCAGAATCGTAAGGTGAAAGCTTTTGTTCAAGGCGTGACGGCAGCCGCGGTCGGCGCCATCGCCGGCGCGACCTTCATCCTCGGTCGGCGCGCGCTCGTAGATCTTCCCACAACACTCATCGCCGCTGCAGTCCTGGCGCTATTAGTCATCGCGAAGAAAACATCCGAACCTCTGCTCATCGTTGCTGCAGGAATTGCGGGCCTTCTGATGTGGAAGGGGCATTAGAATGAGAAACAAGAATCATTCCAAACGACTTCTCTTGATCAGCAATTCCACACAGTATGGCAGCGGATACCTGGACCACTGCGAGGGGGAGATTCGCGATTTCCTACGCGACACTTCGCGCGTTCTGTTCTTTCCTTTTGCCCTTTATGATCGCGTTGCTTACGCAAATAAGGCGCGTGCGCGCTTTGCCGCAATGGGATACGAGTTGGACTCGATTCTGGAGCCAACCGGCTCGGAGAAAGCCGTGGCTCGGTCCCAGGCGCTCTTTGTAGGCGGGGGCAATACTTTCCGTCTTCTAAAGGCCTTCTACGCATTCGAGCTTGTTCATGCGGTGCGACGACAAGTAGAAGAGGGCGTACCGTACATTGGGTCAAGCGCCGGCTCGATTCTCGCCGGCCCGACGATCAAGACGACCAAAGATATGCCGATTGTGGATCCGCCGTCGTTCGATGCCCTGAACCTGGTGCCATTTCAGATCAGCCCGCATTACCTTGATCCCGACCCGGCTTCGACACACATGGGCGAGACACAGGGGGAGAGAATCCTTCAGTTTCTGGAGGAAAACGACGCTCCGCTTGTGGGGCTGCGGGAGGGCGCGATGCTGCGAGTCGAGGATCGTTCGATTTGCCTGAAGGGCTGCGCCGGTGCCCGGCTGTTCCGTAGGAGCCACGCCCCCATCGAGCTCAAGCCTGGCGCGACGCTTAACGATCTTCTTCAGGCGGAGGGGAAATGACGGGCCCGGGCACCCTTCTTCTCAGGCGCCGAGAGATTACAGCATTACTGAGCCTGGAAGAATGCATCGAGGCCGTCGAAAACGCTTTCCGCCTCTATGGGCAAGGCAAGACACTTCCGAGCGGTGTTCTGAGCGTCCCGGCACGGAACGGTGGCTTTCATATCAAGGCTGCGGGATTGCCACTCAAACGCGCATATTTTGCCGCAAAGACGAATGGAAACTTCTTTCAGAATCGCGAGCGGTTTGGGATGCCGAACATCCAAGGAATCATTCTGTTGTGCGATGGCGAGAACGGGTATCCGCTGGCGCTGATGGATTCAATTGAAATCACGATCCTACGCACGGGTGCAGCGACGGCCGTCGCGGCAAAGTACCTAGCGCGACCTGACGCCAGCGTAGCGACGATCTGCGGCTGCGGCAACCAGGGCCGCATCCAGCTTCGAGCTCTCGCGAGAGCACGGTCGCTTACTCGTGTCTTCGCTTTCGATCAAGATAAGGGGCAAGCCGATCGATTTGCCGAAGAGTTCTCGACCGAGCTGCGCATTCCCGTCGAGGCGGTCCGGGAACTGGTACCGGCTGTAAAACAGAGCGATCTTTGCGTGACCTGCACACCCTCCAGAAGCTTTTTTATTCGTCGCGACGATTCAGCTCCCGGGACGTTCCTCGCTGCCGTGGGAGCCGATAGCGAAGACAAACAGGAATTACAACCCGAGTTGCTCGCGTCGAGCAAAGTGGTCGTGGATATTCTGGAGCAATGCGCGACGATCGGCGAGCTTCATCACGCTCTCGCCAAAGGACTGATGTCGCGCGGTGATGTGTACGCGGAGCTGGGCGAAGTGGTTGCCGGAATGAAGCCCGGCCGCACGTCGGGCGAGGAGATCATCATTTTCGATAGCACCGGAACGGCCTTGCAGGACACCGCCGCCGCGGCGGTCGTGTACGAGAAAGCGACCAGCAGAAGCAGCGGTGTCATGCTGAACTTCCTCGAGTGAGACTCGATGACGGGTTTCGTCACTTCCGCAATCGCTACTCCCATTCTCAACTTGGCGCCAGGACCGGACATGATGCACTGCAACCATTCGGCCTGCCGGGCGTTTCCCCTACCACGGGTCGTAGCAGTCATAGTTGCGCTGGGCTAAGATTTTGCCGTCGCGGAATTCGAGGAATGCCGCAAAATGTGCCCGCATCTGGCTTCCAGCCGAAAGGCCTGCAACCGGAATCGCTAACGTGCCCACCCACAAAACTTCGAGCGCGACCGTATCACCGCCCGCCACCTCATGCTTGATTTCGTAGTGTTGGCTGGAGAGCGCCTTCTGCCCACGCTCGGCCGCCTCGAGCATCTCGGCAAGCCCGCTGCGGGAACCTTGCGGAGCCAGCCGATTCGGGAATAGCTCCATGACCACGTTGGGGGCAAAGAACTGCGCGAGCGTTGCGCCAGTGGCGCCCTGCTCGATAGCTTTGAGATACTTCCGAGCAATTTCAACGTTGTCGGACGGATTGGACATCGCCCCTCCTCTGTTTCATCGTGGGAAAATAACCTCCGCATCTATCTCCGCTAATTGTAAGCCGCGGGTGTCGAAATCGATGGGAAAGACAGCTTACAGCACGGGGATTTCGCAACAGCTTTCGCTCCAGGCAAGATACTGCCCGCAAGGGGTAGTTTTGCCCAAGTTGGAGGTCAATGGGAACGCGCGACGATCAGGGTGATGTCGTCTGCTTGAGTGGCCCCACTGAATTCCTGCACCTTTGCCTGAATAACGGCCAGGAGTTCATTCACAGGCAAGCCCCTATTTTCTTGGATGAGCTCGACGAGCCGCACTTCGCCATACTCCTCACCCTGTGGATTCGGTGCCTCGGTCACTCCGTCTGAGCAAACAGTCAGGAGGTCCCCTGCGTGTAGCTGTACTTCTTCAATCGGACTCTCCCATTTTGGAAACAATCCCACGACCGTTGCAGTACTTGCCAGGCGTTGTAAGGATCCGTCGGCGCGCAAGATCACAGGGGGAACGTGGCCACAATTGGCATACCGCAGTTTCCGGCACGAGTCGTCATAAACGCCAAAGAACATCGTGGCGTAGGACTCTTCCGTGGTGTTCTCGTAGAACAGCCGATTCACAGATTGCAGCAGACGCGGTAGATCATCCAGTGCCACTGCGTACTGGCTGCGCAGGTTTGCCTGCAGGTTAGCCATCAGCAAAGCGCCCGACATTCCTTTTCCCGAAATATCGGCCAGAACGATTCCCACCACTCCCGGTCTCATGTCGAGGAAGTCGTAATAATCCCCGCCGACTTGCCGCGCCTGCACGCATCCACCGACATATTCGAGCGTCTCAAGCGGCGGAAGTTTTTGGGGGAACAGCCTCGCCTGCACGCTGCGCGCAATGTCCATTTCCATGGCGGCCCGGCGTTCCGCTTCCATCCGCTCGGCCATCTTTTGCGCCAGATCGATATTCTCCAAGGTGATACCCACCTGGCTCGCCACGGAATCGAGCAAGTGTTTGTCCTCGCCAGAGTAGGGCTCTTCCGAAAGCCGCTGCCCAAGGACCAGCAAGCCAATCAATCGGCTTTTGCGCCCGAGAATGGGAACCAGGCATTCCGGCGCGAGCGGGGCAAAGTACCCTGCCTCGTCGGAAACTGCGGGCGGGACGTCCCAGGCTTTTCCGCGCCGGGCCAAGTCGCTAAGCAGGGGCATCGTTACAGGAATTATGTCCAATTCTCGGTGAAGGAAGCGTGCGCCAAAGCGAAATGGGAACTTCGGCCGAGGCAGTGCTGCTGGAATTGTGTCGAACGCTTGGGGCCCTCTTCCGCTTTCCGCAACGAGGTTTCCATCTGCGTCTTCGAAATAGCACGCAAGAGATTTGGGATGCAGCGCTCCCTCTATCTGAAGCTCAAGCAGAGTCGCGAGTTCATGCCGGTCTGTCACCGTGCGTGTTTTTTCCGCAAGGTCCTGCAGGATCACGCGGGCGTCGTACGCGCTTCGGAAAAAAGCCCGGTCAATCCGCTCCGTCCCGCGCTTCACCATCGGGGCCGATGCCCACACCAGCACAATCCCAAACACAGCGCTCAGGGCCATGCCGATGTTGGTGCCTTCCGGGAAGAATCGGGAAATCGTGCGGGTGAATAGCGCAATCGCCGTGGCCGCTCCCACAAATAAGAGAACGAAGTATCCCCGCTGCACGAAGACGTAGCGTGCGCTGCGCTTCAGCAATATCGGAATTTCCATCACCTGGTGTTTCACTACGGCGTAGGCGAAGGACAGCGGAAACAAAAGCACCAGGATGACCACAGTTGTGTCGACCCAGAAGGGCGGTCGCAACCCCCAGAAGTCCATGGCCGCTCTCTCAGCGGCAGCGGGAAGCACGCCGGCGACTGTGCCCCACAGGATGACCCGAGTTTTTCGAAACACTCCTGGATCAGATGAGCGCGCGTTCCCCGCCAGCGAGAGCATGCCCAGCGCAAAAAAAAGATATATGTAACCCAACACACCCCTTGTGGCGGCTTGCTCTCCTACCAAGCTTGCCAACATCGCGGGCGCTCGCACGTCTCCCACACGTAGTCCTGGCAGGGCCACAAACAATCCTAGGACAAAGGCTATCCACTTTAGCCAAGGAACACGGCGGTCGAGCGGTGACCGCGCTGGAAAGACTGCAAAAAACAGGTAGAACAGAGCGCTAGACAGTCCCAAAAAGATCGCTCGGTAGCCCCTCGCAAATATCTGTAAAGCCGGACTCAACGCCGCAAAACTTGTGGGTCCTGGCACACCGATGAACCCACCAAAGACCAGCGCCAGCAGCCATGCATTGGGGTCATCAACCCGCAGGAAGAGCACCGCCAGACCCACTACAAGGAAAAGAACGGGAAACGAACCTGTCACTTGCTGAGCCGATTCCCGCGCGAGTCCTCCCTCGGACGATTGCGGCTGGGCGGCCCGGAATGTTCCGCGCAGGGTCAGCAGCTCCGGTTCGCCGGCGCGCTCAACAGTCACCTCCACCTGATCGCCAGGGCGACTGCGCGCCCATGTCTCGTCGAGGGGTGTCGACGTTTGAAGGGTTTGCCCATTGATCCCCACAATGAGGTCGCCGGGGCGCAGCCCCGCGCGCTCCGCGGGGCTTCCAGGGACCACGTCCAGCACTGGGATCCCGTGGATTTTTCCCTTGTATTGGACGCTGCGCGTCTTGTTGAAGCCAAGCTCCACCGACGCGGACGGGCGGCGGACCACGTACATCCAAAGAGCGCTGTAGAGAATTGTGGCAGCAGCGAAGGCCGTCGCTAGGCCCAGCAAAAGGGCTTGACGGAGTTGTGACTGGCGTTGAATCGACAACGCTCCCTCTCGATTCATAGTCTCACAGTTTAGGCGAGGCTACGGCGAACGCCAGTCTGAGTCAACTGAGGAACTGGACCGTGAACAAAGTTCGCATGAAAATAACCAGCCTCTGCCGGCGCAATCAGGGGTGCAGGCACGCGGGCAAAGAGAGTGCAGCGGCTCGGCAGTTGAAGACGGAGGGCAGCATGGCAAATGCCAAAGCGAGCCGCACCGGTCCAGCGCCTAGGCGAGGAATTTCTCTAATGGCTTCCAATATCTCATGTGCCATCCTAACTCGAAGTGCCGAAAATTGCCTTCTGGGAAGCCTGTGTGATCGAGAACGACTGTGGTTTGGGAAACCTGCTCTTGAAGTTCAAATTTGACGATCGAATAGACGCCCGGGGGCCAACTGGCGGGCCGCCAAGCCTGGACGATTCGCTGGTTGGGAATAAGTTCTACGTTTCGTCCAACAATCTTGCCCCCGAAGATGGAAAAGGCGCCTCCCATTTCGCGATTGATTTCCGCAGGCTCACCCGAGAAGCCACTGAACTGCTTGGAATCCAGGAGCGCATCATAAATGCGCTGAGGTCTCGCCTTAATATCGACCTCTTGGTGGAGATAGGTGAGCAGCCCTTCTGCTCCCGTGCTCTGCGTTTCAGTCATTTTCTGCTGAGTCTTTGCCCAGACACCGGAGCCTGCGGCTAGGCTGCCAAACGCGATGGCAACACCGCCGATCACTTGCCGTCGCGTCGGTCTATTTCCCAGTGCGGTCGGATTCTTTCTCTCGCTCATCATTGCCCTCCCAGATTCTTACGTTCAACCGTCGCGGCATAAGAGCACGCTGCTAAAATATGTTCAAGATAATGTTTTCCTAGAAAGGGAAATACTGTCCGAGGCATACTTCAACCCATCAGAAATGAGGAGGACTTATGCCTTATCCCGCTGGTCACCCCATCGAGGTAAAAGGGAAGATTATCCAGAGCGCACGTAGGCTATTCAATCGGCATGGCTTTGACAATGTCTCTCTCAAACAGATCATGGCAGGTGCGGGCCTGACGCACGGTGGGTTCTCTAGCGACCACGGAAGCGTCCCAGTGCTACCTCTGCCGCGAATCTCAAAGCCCGACGCGGTGCTGTCCTAATTAGGGGGAGTTGACTTTTCCGGTCCGATGCGAGCTTGATTCTAATAAGGAGAAAACCATGAGGCTCTCGCCAAACGCACCCAACAGGTCATTGTGGTCTTTCTCGCAGAACTTTCGAGGACCGTATCCGCATCTTGTTTTCCTGGCCCACCTCATTGCAGATGCTTTTCGTGCGTTCCGTGCTCGCGTGCATTCTGGATAGAACCTACCGGATTTCAATCCTCACAGCCTAAAATAGGACAGTGGCAGGATTCTTGCCGTACGATCCCCTGAGGCCAGCATGATGTATAATCGCGGACCGCTCTGTCCCCAAAAGGTGGGGACCATCCAAGGACACATAAGGAGCACCACTATGGAGCAGAACCGCAGGAATTTTCTGCAAGGGGCGGGCGCCGTTTGCGCCATCGCAGCGACGGGCCGATTGACTGTAGGACACACCGAGCCCAAGCCTGCAAGCAACCATGCGCGCGGCATGGCCCGCGGGCTGACCTTGTTGACCATGCGCCGCAACGGCGAATATGGGCTTGGCGTTAAAACCGACAAGGGCATTCTGGACGTGAACGAGGCGTCCAAGCTGCTTCATCTGCATGCCCCGGCCACCATGGATGACTTGCTTCAGAATGAGGACGGCCCGAGCCTGAATGCGCTGGTAGACGCCGCTTCCAAATCTAATGCCGCGCAAAAGGCGTTTGTCAAAGAAGAGGGCATTCAATATGGACCAATTGTGACCCGGCCGGAAAAGATTGTCTGCGTGGGCCTGAATTACCGGCGGCACGCCATCGAAGTCGGCATGCCGGTCCCCAAGCAACCTGTGCTTTTCAACAAATACAATAACGCGCTCAATCGTCACAATGGCGCCATCAAGCTGCCGGTCGAGGTTGCAAAGAAATTTGATTATGAAGTCGAGNNNGGCGGATGCGCTTTCGTACGTGGCCGGCTACTGTACCGGCAATGACTTTACTGCAAGTGATCTGCAACTGGAGACGGGAGGCCAGTGGATGATTGGCAAAACGCCCGACCAGTTCGCCCCGTTGGGCCCCTACCTGGTTACCGCCGAGCAGATCGAGCCGAACAACCTGAAGATCGAGTGCCGGGCCAACGGCGAAACACGCCAATCCTCTAACACCAGTGACATGATCTTCAACTGCCGGCAGATCATCAGCTACATCTCCCGCCACATAACTCTCAAACCCGGCGACATTGTTTTCACCGGCACCCCTGAAGGCGTGATCCAGGGCCATCCCAAGGACAAACAGGTCTGGCTCAAGCCCGGCGACAAAATCGCTTGCAGCCTGGAGAAGCTGGGCGAACTCAAGTTCGAACTGGTTTGACTCCCATTTCGCCAGATGGTCGGAGAGCAGGGAAGCAGCGGCACTCAAGGGCGGATGGGCAACAAGTGCGCAGGAAGGAACATGGTACCTAGCTAGCAGCCGCTGTCTGTGGCGAGCCGATAGCGCGGGGTAGCTATAGTTTGCCCGCTGCGGCGCCGAGCGCGACGCGGTCGCGACCGTCGGCTTTGGCCTGGTACAGAGCGTGGTCTGCGGCGCGAAGAATCTCCTCCACCGTGCTGCCGTGCTCCGGGAAAACCGCCACGCCCACCGATAGCGTCACCGGGCCCAGGGAACGTCCGCGGTGCTGCACGTTCAGGTGTTTGAACTCTTCCCGCAATCGCTCGGCGCGTTGCTGGGTAACCTCCATCGAGGCTTCCGGCAGAATGACCACAAACTCCTCGCCCCCATAACGGCACGCGATGTCGTCGCCCCGGGTGCGGGATCTCAGGAATTCCCCCAGTTCCCGAGTACTTCATCACGAGCTTAGTGAAATCGCTTCAGCCCTTAGTAGCAGAGAGCGCATCCGAGAGCGACATGGGTGATGGAGATGGTCACGCCGCCCAAGGCCAATTGAACTCAGTGAGCCTCTTTTTCCGGCGCAGTGGTCCGCGCAACTCGCTACGGGAGCCAGCTCACTTCTTTCCCGGTAAGAGCGGCGGTTTCAAGGGCGCCTGCGTAAAGTCGAAGCAGTCCATCATGTCGTCGGAGAGATCGCCGGGAACCACATCGAGCGCACCGAGCGGCCGAAGGCCGAAGGTCTTTAGGCAAAACTTCACGATGCTGACGTGCGAATGAAAGTTCTTGGAAATATAGCCCTTCTTTGCATAAGGGCTCACCACGATGCACGGAACGCGCGGCCCATAGCGAAACTGCGTACCGGAGTAGTCAGTGCCGTCGTCCTTCCACTGCGCCACGTTGGGCGGATACGGGAAGCGCTTTTTTTTCGGGTTCGCTTCGCGCAGGGGATTGGGGTCATTGCCGGGCAGCCCAGTCCTCAGGTGGTGGCCAGTTGCCGCCGGGCGTTTGAACGAAGCC
>WNEZ01005921.1_pt2 | contig 10735 bp, 7 predicted proteins | sample 5400521 | NCBI WGS metagenome assembly WNEZ01 (sample SAMN13153339, study PRJNA577476) | soil metagenome | isolation source: 120 cm saprolite under Douglas fir tree site 2 hole 1 replicate 1 | place: USA:California | collected 2015-04-18
TTCGGAGGATGATGGCCGCGGGCATCGGCGTGCCGCAAATGTCGAGGCAAGGCGCAGACATGAGCCTGGTGAGGTCGAGCCCGTCAACGGCGTCCCATAGCCCGAAAGTGAGGGCCTGGGCGCCGCTGCGGCTCGGCGTGGCAATCCGATTGCTGCTGGCTTTCCTCGGGATCAGCGGCCTCGCGATGGTCGGTGCGGGCGTGGCGATCTTTGCCTTCCGCGATATCGGCGACCTTCTCGATCGCATCACGGCGAGGCGGGTACCTGCAGCACTGGCCTTGCAGGAAGTGTCGCGACAAGCCGAACGGATTGCTTCCGCCGCGCCGGCCCTGCTCTCTGCTGCAACGCCGGCCGAGCACGCCGAGAGTTCCCGGAACATCGATGCCGAGATGCAGGAACTTGCCGCGCTGTTGGAAGGTCTTGAGAATCGCGGCGCCGACAGCGTTGCGCTCGGCTCCATGCGATCGGCAGTCAGCAGTCTCCAGACCAATCTTGAATCGCTCGACAAGCTGGTCGCGGATCGCATTGTCGTGAGCGAACTAAAGCGAGGCCGTCTGCGCGACGTGCTCATTGCCTATAGCGAGAGCCAAAGCCTGTTGACACCCTGGCTCCAGATCGTCGACGGCGAGATCGCACAGTCGCGCAGGACAGTCGACGACGCCCGCCTTGGCGCCGGCGAACGAGCCGCGGCCGGCAGCCGGTTGGCGGGCTCGACGGCATCCTATTACGCATTGCAGCGCGTGCAGTTCCTCATCACGTCCGTGAGCGACAGGCTGCAGCAGATTTCGACAATTGACGATGTCGACAGCGCACGCGTCCAGGTGTTCCGAATCCAGCAATCCTTGCGCGAGGCGCGGGGGATCGCGGCCGGCCTGGATTCGCGATTGCAGCCGCTCTTGATCGGCAAGCTTGAGGAATTCCGAGCCCTTGTCGAGGGGTTGAAAAGTATCCCCGAGCTGCGGTTGCAGGAACTGGACGTCGTTGCGCAGGCGACGCGCCGTTTGACCGAGAATTCGGTGCTCTCAGGACAGCTCACCCAGGCGGTGGATCGGCTGGTCTCGATTGCCAAGCGCGATATCGCGCAGGCCAATGAAGAAGCGCTGGCGGTTCAACGGTTCAGCTCAACCGTCCTGATCGTAGCCGTCGTGCTCAGCCTGCTCAGCTCCATCGTGATCGTCTGGCTCTATGTGGGGCGCAGCATCGTCTCGCGGTTGACCGCACTCAGCCGCAGCATGCTGGCGATTGCCGAGGGCAATCTCGATGCAAACGTACCAACCGGCGGCGGCGACGAGATCGCGGAAATGGGGCGTGTCGTCGAGACCCTTCGCAAGAACACGCTGGAACGTGACGAGTTGCTGATGGAGAGGGCGCAAGCAGCCGACCGGCTGGAGAAGCAGGTCAAGGAGCGGACGGCTGAACTGGCGCAGTCGGTCGAGGAGCTGCGTGCGCTCGGCGAGGTCAGCCAAGCGGTCAACTCGACGATCGACTTGCAGACCGTCCTGTCTACGATCATCGCCAAGGCGGTCCAGATTTCGGGAACCGATGCCGGTACGATCTATGTGTTCGATGAAGTCAGCCAGGAATTCCAGGTGCACGCCAGCTACGGCATGGATGAGGCGCTGATTGCGACAGTCAATGATCGGCATATCCGGCTGGGCGAGACGCTGCTCGGTCAGGCGGCGCTGCAGCGCAGGCCGTTACAGCTTGCCGACGCTGACCACGATTCCTCGTCACTCGTCCTCGACGCTGTTTTGCGCGCCGGTTTCCGCGCCCTGTTGATGGTACCTCTGCTCGGCGCAAATCGGATCGTCGGAGGGCTGGTGGTCCATCGCAAGGAGCCCGGCGAATTTCCCAAGAGTACGGTCGATTTGTTGGAGACCTTTAGTGCACAATCTGTACTGGCGATCCAGAACGCGCGACTGTTCCACCAGATCGAGGAGAAAAGCCACGAGATCGAAGTGGCGAGTAAGCACAAGTCGCAGTTCCTCGCCACCATGAGCCACGAGCTACGCACGCCGTTGAACGCCATTATTGGCGTCACCGAGATGTTGCAAGAGGACGCCCGCGACTTCAAACGCGACGACGAAATCGAGCCGCTCGATCGCGTACTGCGCGCCGGCCGCCATCTGCTGGCTTTGATCAATGACATTCTCGACCTCTCCAAGATCGAGGCGGGGCGGATGGAACTTCACCTCGAATCTTTTCCGCTGGCGCCGCATATCGAGGACGTGGCCAAGACCATCGAGCCGCTGGCGGCGAAGAACAACAATCGAATCGTCATTGATTGCTCGCCGGACCTCGGCACGCTCCACGCCGACCAGACCCGGTTCCGGCAGGCGCTGCTTAACCTGGCGAGCAACGCGAATAAGTTCACCGAAAACGGCACCATCACCATCGCCGCGCAACCGCAGCTGATCGATAGACGCGAGTGGGTCACCATTACCGTAGCGGATACAGGGATCGGCATGACCGAAGAGCAGATGGGGCGGCTGTTCCGGGAATTCTCCCAGGCGGACGCCTCGACCACCCGCAAATACGGCGGCACCGGTCTTGGCCTTGCCATCAGCCGGCACTTCTGTCGCATCATGGGTGGCGACATTACTGTGGCAAGCAAGCAGGGCGAGGGCTCGATGTTCACCATTCGCCTGCCGCGGATTGTGCAGACCGATGCAGCGATTGTACCGGAGCTGCGTGCCGAGCCCAGGCCTTCGGTCGCCGAGGCAACGGAAGCGCCGCTCATTTTGGTCGTGGACGACGATGCGACCGTGCGCGAGCTTGTGGTGCGGCATCTGGAACGGGCAGGCTTTTCAACCGTCGTTGCGAAGGGAGGCCAGGAAGGGCTACGGCTGGCGCGGGAATTGCGGCCCGCGGCGATAACGCTCGACATCCTCTTGCCCGACCTCGATGGATGGACGGTGCTTGCGGCGATCAAGGGCGATCCGTCGCTGACCGCCATTCCGGTGGTCCTGATGTCAATCGTGGACCAGAAGAACCGCGGCTACGCGCTCGGGGCGGCGGACTACCTGGTGAAGCCCGTCGATCGCACCAAGCTCATCGAAACGCTGACGAACATCTGCGGCCCGCGCGCGGGCCGCGTCCTTGTCGTCGATGACGACGAAGTGGTTCGCCGCGGTGTAAGCCAGACGCTTACGCCGATCGGCTGGAAGGTGATCGAGGCGGAGGACGGTCAAGCGGCAGTCCAATCGCTGCTCGCCTCGCGACCCGACGTGATCATTCTCGACCTGATCATGCCGAAGATGGACGGGTTCGAATTCCTCGACCAATTGCGCGATCGGCCGGACTGGCAGGATATTCCGGTCGTGGTCATAACCGCGAAGGACCTGGCTGACGAGGACCGCAACCGCCTCAATGGCGGCGTCGAACGTATTATTCAAAAGAACGACCGCGACGAAATGCTGCGTCAAGTCACTCGTGAGATAAGCAGGTGCGTCAAATTGCAGACCACGAGGGTCGCATGAAGATTCTCTACGTCGAGGACAACGACGACAATATTTACATGCTGCGAAGCCGGCTCGTGCGGGCGGGCCATACGGTCATCGTCGCGACCGACGGAGCGCAGGGCGTTGCGATGGCCGCGAGCGAGCAGCCCGACCTGGTGCTGATGGACTTGAGCCTGCCGGTAGTCGACGGCTGGGAGGCGGCACGACGGATTAAGGTTTCGCCCGAAACTTCCCGTATTCCAATTATAGCGCTCACTGCGCATGCGATGTCTGGCGATCAAGAGAAAGCATTGGCGGCGGGCTGCGACGACTTTGACACCAAGCCGGTGGACCTCCAGCGGCTGCTTGGCAAGATTTCCATTCTGGTGCCGGCGGGAAGTGCGTCGTGAGCAAGCCTAAGAGCACACTCGAGGCTTCGCTGCTCGTTGTCGACGACATCGACGACAACCGATTTACGCTGAGGCGGCGGCTGGCGCGCGAGGGCTACGAAAACGTGGCGACTGCCGTCGATGGGCAGCACGCCCTGGAGTTATTGAATTCCAAACCATTCGACCTCGTGCTTCTCGACATCATGATGCCGAATCTCAACGGGTACGAAGTGCTGGAACGAATGAAGGCTGACGGCAGGCTTCGGCACATCCCCGTCGTCATGATCTCCTCGATCGACGAACTCGACAGCGTCATTCGCTGCATTGAGCTTGGCGCCGAAGACTACCTGCCCAAGCCGTTCAATCCCACCTTGTTGCGCGCCCGCATCAGCGCTGCGCTGGAGCGCAAGCGGCTGCACGACCAGCTCACCACGCAGGCCGCCGACCTTGCCGAATCGCTGCATCAGCAGACCGCCATCGCCAATGTGCTTAAAGTCATCAGCCGCTCGACCTTCGATTTGCAACCCGTGTTTGACACGCTGGTCGAGTCGGCGGCGCGACTGTGTGAGGCGGAAACCGCAATTATCTTTCGTCCCCAGGGCGCGGAGTACCATCACGCTGCCAGTTATGGACTGTCATCCGAGCTTAGGCAGCGCGCCGAGCAAATCACTCTCAAGCCAGACGGAAAATCCCTTGTTGGACGTGTTTTAACCACTCGCGCCACTGTTCATGTTCCCGATGTCGCCCTCGATGCAGAATACGCCCAACTGGATTTGCGAATATTCGGTGGCTGCCGCGCATTTCTGGGCGTGCCGCTCCTTCGGGAGGGGAGGCCGATCGGCGTCATCATGGTCGGGAAACGAGCCACGCGGGAGTACAAAGAAAGGGAGGTTGCACTCGTCACTACGTTCGCTGACCAGGCGGTGATCGCGGTCGAAAACGTGCGTCTGTTCGATGAGGCACAGGTGCGCACGCGTGAACTTGCGCAGTCGGTCGAGGAGCTTCGCGCCCTCGGCGAGGTCAGCCAAGCGGTGAATTCGACCGTCGACCTCGAATCCGTCCTGACTACCATCGTCGTCAAGGCGACTCAACTCTCCAACACCGAAGCCGGCGCGATCTATGTGTACGACGACGCCACCCGAGAATTTCAACTGCGTGCCACCTACGGACTAGATGATACGATTGTCGCGGAGATCAGGGATCGCCAGATCCTGTTAGGCAAGACCGCGGTCGGCAAGGCTGCCGAACGGCGCATGGCAATCCAGATTCCGGATGTTGAGAACGATGCGTCACCACTCGTCTTCGATGTCATCGTCCGCGCCGGCTTTCGCGCCCTGCTGATCGTGCCGCTGCTCGGCGCCGACCGCATCGTGGGTGCGCTCGTGGTCCGGCGCAAGAGGCCGGGTGAATTTCCGAAGAGCACGGTCGAACTACTGCAGACCTTCGGTGCACAATCAGTGCTGGCTATCCAGAATGCCAGGCTGTTCAGCGAGATAAAGGAGAAGGGCCAGCAGCTCGCGGAGGTGAGCGGGCACAAATCGCGTTTTATCGCGGCGGCAAGCCATGATCTGCGCCAGCCGCTGCATGCCCTGGGCCTGTTCGTGGCGCAATTGCGCGGCCACATGGAATCGGCCGAAGGCGGCCGCCTGGTCGAGCGGATCGACGTCGCCGTGAGGGCGATGAACGAGCTGTTCAACGCGCTCCTGGACATCTCGAAACTCGACGCCGGCGTGCTCAGCACTAAGGTCATCGAATTTCCGGTCTCGCAGCTGCTCAAGCGGATCGAGAGCAGCTTCGTCGAGGCGGCGCGGGAAAAGGGATTGTCGTTCCAAGTGGTATCGAGCAGCGCCTGGGTGCGCAGCGACATGATTTTGCTGGAGCGGATTGTGCTCAATCTCGTGTCCAATGCGGTGCGCTATACCGCATCCGGCAGCATCGTGGTCGGCTGCCGCCGCCGCGGCGAGACGGTGCGCATCGAAGTATGGGACAGCGGTCCCGGGATTCCAGAGGATCACCGGCGCAATATCTTTGGCGAATTCTACCGGCTTGCCGGCGGCAATGCCCAAGGCGGCCTCGGCCTCGGCCTCGCCATAGTCGATCGCCTGTGCGTTCTGCTCGATCATCCCATCGAACTTGATTCAACCATGGGCAAGGGCTCGCGATTTTCCGTCACTGTGCCGGCGGTTGTCGCACAGGCAAGGTTCGCGGAGCCGCAGGCCGCACCGGCGCCCGCAATCGATGCGGCACGGGGCAAGCTCGTCATCGTCATCGACGATGACGCGCTGGGTCTCGACGGCATGGGCGGGATGTTGCGCGATTGGGGCTGTCGGGTCGTGACCGGAGCGACACCGGACGCTGGATTGGCCGGGCTCTCCGGCGGGGAACGGCCCGATCTCATCATCTCCGACTATCGGCTGGCGAACGGGCAATCGGGCATCGAGGCGATCGCCGAATTGCGCCAGGCGTTCGGGGCGGCAATTCCGGCCTTCCTGATGAGCGGCGACACCGCCCCGGAGCGACTGCGCGAAGCCCTCGAGAGAGGGCACCATCTGCTGCACAAGCCCGTGCACCCGATGGCCCTGCGTGCGATGATCAATCACCTGATGAAAAGTCAAAGCGTTGCGGGCGCCGCTTAATTCGGCGGCGATCATGGACGGAATCCGGTCATGAATTTTCGCGCGCCCCGATCGGGCGGCCCGACAACGTTTCCGCGGTCTCGAAAACGGCGAAATCACGACGGCTGAAACAGGCCGATAATCGCCTCACTTCGCAAGTTACCTCAGACGTGTCGCATAGCCAGCCCACATGTCCGGCCAGAACACACTTTTTATATTTTCTCGGTTTGATCGCCGGCCCTCCTCCAAACGGAGGATGCCAAAACACTGAAGACATGAAACGAAAAACCTCAAGCATTAGCTACCGCAAAGCGCAGCTGAGCGGAACTGGATCTTCCAAAGCCTTTAGGGGGAGCCTCATGGAACAAACTAGACGCACGGTTCTGGGCATCTTGGCCTTGGCAGCTGGTGTCACGGCAGTCGGTGCGGGAGCGTGGCAAGCGGCCCGGGCGCAGGCAATTACAAACATCAATGCCCGTGTTATTGCCATAAATATTCCTGGCGCATCGGCCATTTCGCAGGTCGGCGCGTTTCTGAATAACCCAGTCCCGCCAGCATGCGCCCATCCGATACCCACTTTGTTCGCTTCTTTCATCCAACCCGGCGCCGTGCTGGATCCGAACCGAATCCTGGTCGGCAGCACGTCAAACTTCGGCGCCCCGCCAGCCATCGGCGTCGGGACCGAGGGCTCGTTCCTGTCGATTGACCCGAGCCGGCCAGGTAGCTTGAGCGTGCCGCCGAATTTCGCACAGAGCGGCGTTCAGGCCTCAACGCTCGGCGGCGCCGTGCAGATGGTCAGCGCGAACAGCCCAGGCTGGCTTAACGCCGTTAACAACCCTGGTGCGAGCACCGCTTCGTACACCGGGGTGAGCAATCCCCTCGGTCTGTCCAACAATAACGCCTTTGGCCGCCTCTGGCCGGCGAACGCACCATTTGGCGATGCCAGGGTCGGTTCATCCTCGATCCTCGATCCCACCGGGCTGCCGCTGAAGGGAGCCCCCAGTCCCGTGATCGGCGGGGTCTATGTGAGCAGTCAGACAAACCGCAATGTCGTGGCTGTGCCGCAGCAACCGCAGGTCATCCCAGGTTCGCTGAACACGGGCGCGGTAGGGACGGCCTTCCTTGGCCCATCGCCGGATGGCTCCTGCAGGGCGGTATTTTCCGTCGTGACTGCCGATGGCGCAATCGTCCAGGAGCACACGGCCAAGGGAATGGATGGTTTGGCGCCGGCAGGCACGGTTCAACCACTCCTCGGCCGCAGCTGGAATCCTCCGAACCAAGGTGTCGAGCCTCGGCTCGGCGTGCTCATGAACCCGTATACGGCGACGCCGGGCGCAGCTTGGCAATTGTTTGTCAGCGAGCCGTTCAACAACACCATTGCCGTCCTTAATCTCGTAGTCGTCGGAACCGCCCCCAACCAGGTCTTTGGTTTGGGCTCGGTCACTCGCATCAGCTCGCCTTCACTGAAATTGCCGGTCGATCTTGCGCCAGTTCAGAGGGACGCTGATAGCATCAACTGGGCGAGCAACACGACCCTGGACGAGGACTCAGACTTCTATGTTGCCAATCGCGGCGACAACACGATCGTCCGCATGCGTCAGGACGGCACCGTGGTAGAGGTCCGCCGCGTCGCCCTCGACAGCCCCGTGAACAATGCGAGCCTCAACGGCATCGCCACCTCGACAGACGGGATGACGATCTATGTGACGTTCACGAGTCCGAGCAATATTCGGGGCGGCGTCCTCGCGCTGCCTGCGTTCTGATTTCCGGAGCGAGTGCGCTAACCTCGGCGGCGGCGGTGAAATTCAGCGTCCCGTGTGGAAGACTCGCCTCTCTGCGTTCACGCAAGCGCTTGCGGACTTGGGTTGGACCGATGGCCGCAACGTGCGGATGGACCTTCGTTGGGCCGGCGGTGACACCAATCGGATAGGAGCGCTCGCGCAGGAGTCGGTCGGCCTGCAACCCGACATCATCGTGACAGGCGGGACCCCGGCGACGGTCGCCGTCCAGCGGGAGACGCGGACGATCCCGATCGTCTTTGCGAGCGTAAGCGACCCTGTCGCAAGCGGCATAGTCGAGCGGCTCGACCGCCCGACCTGGAACATCACCGGCTTCGGCATCTTGGAAGCCACGCTGGGAGGCAAGTGGCTTGAGCTGCTCTCGGAGATCGCGCCCGGGCTCAAGCGGGCCGCGATCATGTTCAATCCCGACACCGCCCCCGTATCGTCTTTTATGCCCTCATTTGAGACGGCGGCGCGGTCACTCAAACTCGTGCCAATCAATGCGCCCGTTCATAGCGACCTAGAAATCGAAACGGCCATCATCGCCCTGGGGCGCGAGCCGGGAGGCGGCCTTGTCGTCATGCCGGATGGATTCATGACCGTGCATCGCGCGCCGATCATATTGGCGGCGGCCCGAAACAACGTACCGGCGGTCTATTGGCTATCTGACTTTGCCAGAGACGGCGGCTTGCTCTCCTACGGAACCGACCAGGTAGACACCTTTCGTCGTGCCGCCACTTATGTCGATGGCATTCTGCGCGGCGCGAAGCCAGCGGAGCTACCCGTTCAGTTTCCGACAAAATTTGAGATGGCCGTGAACCTCAAGACCGCAAGGGCGCTTGGCCTTGTGGTACCCCCATCGATCTTCCTTCGCGCCGACGAGGTGATCGAATGAGACGGCGGGAGTTTCATCGCGGGCCTCGGCGGCGGCGCAGTTGCCGCCGTGTCAGCTGTTCTTCGGCCGCTCGTTGCGCGCGCACAACAAGCCAGATTACACCGCGTCCGTGCGCTTTACAGCGGCACAAATGATACGGCAACTCAGGCGAATCTCGCTGCATTTCGGGAGGGCCCCAAGGATTTGGGCTGGATCGATGGCGTCAACATACGCATGGACATTCGTTATGGCGGCACCAATTACAGCGTGCTCCGTTTGCGGGCAGAGGACCTGGTGTGAAGCGTTCCGGACGTAATCGCCGGCGCCGGTGGTCCAGCACAGCGCGCAATCCTGCAGCAAACACGGACGATTCCCATCGTCGTGGCGTCGGGCGCCGACCCGGTCATCACCGGCGTTGTGGACAACACCGCTCGTCCTGCGGGCAGCATCACCGGCTTCGCCGCTATGGTGCCGCCGCTCGGCAGCAAATGGGTGGGGGTTGCTCAAGGAGATGGCGCCGCGACTGGTCAGGATCGCGCTCTTATATCCCGACCTCGCGAACGATTCCGACTTTGGGAGCCGAGCGTATTTCCCTTCGATCGAAGGAAGCGTCTCCTCCCAACGAGTGGGATCGAGCGCACAGTCGTAGATCGACCCAATCAACTCCGACAAGGCTTGAGGCGATATTGCATCGGCCACGGATCAACCCCCCCGAGCTTCCCCCAGGTCTGAGCGTTGGTAAGCGTCTGAGCAGACCTGCCGGATCGCAGGGTATCACTTTTTTGGCATTCCTCCTTCAAACAGAGGATGCGCGGGTCTCCGAGCCATGGAATAAAATGCTAACCGGCCACTATTAATGGGGAACAACTTTCAAATACTCGCATCACGTGTGCTCTCGCCGCCGTCCGCAGCCCGGCGGGACGCGCATGGACGCCATTTCGGCTCGGAGTGGCAAGTCGATTGCTGCTGGCCTTCTTCGGGATCAGCGGCATCGCGGTGGTCGCGATCTTCTCCTTCCGCGAGATCGGCGATGTGCTCGATCGCATTACGCGAGGCGGGTTCCGGCGGCACTGGCCTCGCAGGAAGTGTCGCGACAGGCCGAGCGGATCGTCTCGGCCGCCCCGGCCTTGCTCGTGGCAGCGACGCCAACCGAGCTCACCGAGCGTTCGCGGAAAATCGCCACCGAGATGCAATCAGTTGCCGCGCTGGTGGAAGCGCCTATCCTTGGATTTGTGGAGATCGTAGCCGGCCAGCATTGGAAACCTTGCTTGTGTGGTACAGGCGCCCAAACAAACCATTCGTCTCAACTCGGATCGCTCGTCTTGCAGCCGAGATCGAGAAGGCGGTGGGATTTGCCAGCGAGTCAATAAATCGGCGCCTCCGCGCCGCGATGGGCACCATGGAAGGAGAATGAGGTGACAAAACTTAACAAACGTTCTCAACTCATCACCGCAGGCGTCGCCCGCTCCCCCAACCGTGCGATGCTGCGCGCCGTGGGCTTCAAAGACGGTGACTTTGAAAAGCCTATTATCGGCGTCGCGAACGGTCACTCCACGATGAACCCTTGCAACGCCGGCATCCAGCCGCTGGTCGATCGTGTGATGGCGGCTCTCAAGGAAGCTGGAGCAATGCCCCA
>WNEZ01008252.1_pt1 | contig 10733 bp, 8 predicted proteins | sample 5400521 | NCBI WGS metagenome assembly WNEZ01 (sample SAMN13153339, study PRJNA577476) | soil metagenome | isolation source: 120 cm saprolite under Douglas fir tree site 2 hole 1 replicate 1 | place: USA:California | collected 2015-04-18
CACGCCAAAAGGCCGCGTTGGCCAAGGCGATTGAAGCAAACCCGAGCGTGCGCAGGCCGAGAATTGACCGCGAAACCGGGTGCCCTCAGCAATGCAAGTCCCAGTTGACTTCGCCCGGTCGGGAGGGTATTTTGACCACCTCGACAAGCCCACCGGCCGCACTCTGATTTCCCCGGCATTGCACGACCGAGGCTCTCAGGAGGGAAAAACATGACCATCTCAGTGATACGCAATCTTCTTGTTACAGCTCTGCTGGTGCCGGCTTCTGCGGCAGCGCAGAGCGCGGCGCAGAACGCCATTCCGACTCGGCACAACGAAGCTACGGTGGCCGAACTCCAGGCGGAGATGGCCTCCCATAGCCTCACCTCGGAGCAACTGACCATGGAATACATTGCCCGCATCGTTGCTCTGGACCAGAACGGTCCCGGAGTCAACGCTGTGATTGAGCTCAACCCCGACGCGCTGGTCATGGCGCGCAACGCAGACGCGCTGCGCAGGCGCGGCGTGGTGCTAGGGCCCTTGCACGGCATCCCGGTGCTGCTCAAGGACAACATCGGCACCGGCGACAAGATGCAGACCAGCGCGGGGTCGTTCGCGCTCGTGGGCACGCCCGCCTTGCAGGACTCCACGGTGGCGGCGAATCTTAGTGCCGGCGGCGCCGTGATCCTAGGCAAGACCAACCTGTCGGAGTGGGCGAACTTCCGTTCCTTCGAATCGATCAGCGGGTGGTCCGGCCGCGGCGGGCAGACACACAACCCGTACGGCATCGATCGCAACCCCTGCGGTTCCAGCTCCGGCTCGGGCGCGGCGGCGTCGGCGAACTTCGCCGCGGTGTCGTTCGGCAGCGAGACCGACGGCAGCATCGTCTGTCCCGCCAATGCCAACGGCGTTGTGGGCATCAAGCCCACGGTCGGGCTTACCAGCCGCGCGGGCGTCGTGCCCATCTCGCACACGCAGGATACGGTCGGTCCCCACGGACGGACGGTGGCCGATGCGGCAGCCGCGCTGAGCGTCGCCCAGAGCCGCACCTTCGATGGACGCGATCCAGCTACAGGCGGCGTGCCGCTGGGCTGGCAGGGAACAGCCAAGACCCGTCCCACGAACATCCCCACCGACTACACCAGGTTCGTGGACCCGAACGGCCTCCAGGGTGCAACACTCGGCATCACCCGGCAGGGGCTCAACGGATTCGATCCGTTCGTCCCCACGCCCGCACCGGTGACCGCCGCCGTCGAGGCTGCCTTCCAGGCGCTGACCGACGCCGGCGCGACGCTCGTGGACCTCGACGCGCTCGGCTACAACTTCTCGGGAGGCCCCGGCGAGTTCCTTGTCCTCTGTTTCGACTTCCGCAACGACGTGCGGGCGTACTTCGCCACGCGCGTCGGCGTGCCCGTGGCGGGAGGCACTCTGCAAACCGCCATCGACTTCAACAATGCCCACGCAGACGTCGAGATGCCGTTCTTCAACCAGGACATCTTCGACTTTTGCAACTCACTCGCGCCCGGCCCGGACGACCCACAGCCCGCGTTCGGCGGGATGACGTACAACCAGGCGCTCAAGGCGGACCATGACTTCACGACGAACAACGTCGACGCGGCGATCAGTGCGCAGCATCTCGACGCGATAGTCTCGGCCACCGACAACCCGGCCTGGGATCTTCGGCACCTCCAGCATCGCGGCGGCCGGAGGCTATCCGATCGTGCAGGTCCCCGCGGCCTTTCCCAAGCTCTGTGCATCACCTACGCAGCCGATGAACTGCACGCAATTCGGTGTGCCGCTGGGGATCAGCTTCTTCGGGACGGCGTTCAGTGAGCCCACGCTGATCAAGTTGGCATCGGGCTTCGAGGCGGCGACTCAGGTGCGCGCACACAACCTGCCGACGTTCGCGGCGACCGCGCCCTCCACAAATATCCAGGGCACAACCCTCACGGCTCCGCACCGGCATGCGGCTCCGCCAGCAAGTGCAAACGCGAAGAAGATGCCGCACCACCTGTAGGCAGTTGTCCCTGCGCAGGATGAGGTGTTAGGGGCGCCTGCCGCGGCGGGCGCCCTTTTTTACAAAAACGAAGAGTGGGATCAGCGAAGTTCGCGGATGATTTCGCGGGCGGCATTGGCGCCGGAAGCGCCCGTCAGGCCGTTGCCGGGATGCGTGCCGGAACCGCAAAGAAAAAGGCCGCGGATGGGCGTTTTGTAGCGCGCCCAATCGAGAACGGGCCGCATGGTGAAGAGCTGATCGAGAGCAAGCTCACCGTGGAAAATGTGGCCGCCGGTGAAACTGTAGGAAGTTTCGAGATCCTTGGGCGTGATGACCTGAATGCCTTCGACCAAGCCGGGAAGATTCGGCGCGTACGTGGCAAGAGTCTTGATGACCGTGTCGCCAAGATCCTTGCGGCGCAGGTCCCAGTTCCCTTCCCTCAATTTGTATGGAGCAAACTGAACGTAAGCAGAGAGAACGTGTTTGCCGTCAGGAGCTAGCGCGGGATCGAGAATCGTGGGGATGGTGACGTCGAGATATGGCGCTTTCGAGAATTCGCCGTACTTGGAAGCATCGAAAGCGCGTTCGAGGTAGTCAATATCCGGGCCAATGTGGATGCGGCCAGAGAGAGCTTCGAGAAAGCCTTGGGTAGGATCGAGCGCGGAGAAAGTGGGGAGACCTCCGAGAGCGAGATTGACTTTGGCGACAGTGCCATTCGCACGGAAATTTTTCATGCGATTTGCAAAGGTCGGGTCGAGGTGCGAAGGATCAATGAGATGGAAGAAGGTGCGCTTGGGATCGACGCCGGAGACGACGGCTTCGACGGCGATTTCTTCGCCATCGGTGAGCACAACACCTGTAACGGCGCCGTCTTTGACGCCGATGTGATGCACTTCGGCATCGGTGCGAATTTCCGCGCCGGCTTGTTTCGCCGATTCGGCAAGAGCACGCGTGAAATTGCCGAGCCCGCCGCGAGGAAATGCAGCAGTGCCGACAGGATGAGTATCGGAAGCGGCACGAAGAAGAAGGACGGCCGTCGAGCCTGCGGACCACGGGCCGAGAGCCGTGCCGAATATGCCGCGCGCGGCGATCACGGCGCGGATGAGTTCGGTTTCGAAGAATTCGGAGACGAAATCCGCGACGGCCATGGGGGCCCATCGGAGGAGGTCGAAGATTCCCTTCTTGCGGAGCATGCGCACGTTGCGGCCAGTCTTTAAAAGATTCCAGAGGTCTTCGGGAGTGGGCTTGTCGATCGCGGGCGGCGTGATCGAAACAAGCTGGTCGAGGACTCCCGTAAGATGGTCGAGAGCGTCCGCGAATTCAATGTATTTGGCGGAATCCCTGGCGGATATACTCGCGATGCCGCGAGAGGTCATGGCGTTATCGTTCCAGAAAAGAAGCGCGCTGCCATCGGGCTTGGGAGCGAAGACGCGCGGGCCGGGATAGAGTATTTCGCACTCGAATTTTTCGATTTGCATGTCGCGCGCGATCTCCCCGCGAAGCGGGCCTAAGGAATGGGCAAGCGTGGAAGATTTGAAGCCAGGATGAAACTCCTCGGTGATGGCGCCGCCACCGACCATTTCGCGGCGTTCGAGGACGAGCGGCTTGAAGCCGCCCTTGGCGAGATAAAAAGCGGTGACGAGAGCGTTGTGGCCGCCGCCGATGAGAACTACGCGCTGTCCGAGGGGCATGGTCAGTTGGCCGCCTTCGACGCGGCCGCCGTGGAGCGTGAAGAAACGCCTTTCCATTCTTTGAGGATGACCTGGCTGGCGATGCGGCCGTTGGCGCCCATGATGCCCCCGCCAGGGTGCGTGGCGGAGCCGCACATATAAAGGTTGCGAATGGGCGTGCGATAGTAGGCCCAGCCGGCGACAGGACGCAAAAAGAAGAGCTGCTCGAGAGAAAGCTCGCCTTGAAAAATGTTGCCCTGGGTGAGGCCGAATTCGCGCTCGAGATCGAGCGGGGTAAGAACCTGGCGGCCGATGATGATGTCTTTGATGTTGGGTGCGTACTCGGCGATGGTGTTGATGACGTTGTCGCCGAAGGATTCTTTCTGATCGTCCCAGGTGCCTTCGGCGAGTTTGTAGGGCGCGTATTGCACGAAGCACGAGAGCACGTGTTTGCCGGGAGGCGCGACGCTGGGATCGGTGAGGCTGGGAATGACCATATCAATGTAAGGGCGACGCGAGTAGTGGCCGTATTTGGCGTCGTCGTAGGCACGCTCCATGTATTCCATGCTCGGAGAAATGGAGATCGCACCGCGAAGATGGGCGCCCGGGCCGGGGAGGCATCTGAAATTGGGAAGCGCATCGAGCGCGAGATTGACTTTGCCGGAAGAGCCGCGAAATTTGTAGCGGCGGACGCCTTCGAGAAAATCGCCGGGCAACTCGCTGGGTTCGAGAAATTTTTCGAAGGTGAGATGCGGATCGACGCTGGAAGAGACGACGTTGGCAGAGAGTTCTTCGCCATCCTGAAGGGCAACGCCGCAAGCGCGGCCGTTCTTGACGAGGATTTTGCCAACAGGCGCTTTGGTGCGGATTTCAACGCCGGCTTCGCGGGCGGCATCGGCAATGGCGTTTGAAATGGCGCCCGTGCCGCCGCGGCTGAAGCCCCAGGAGCGGAACGCGCCGTCGATTTCGCCCATGTAGTGATGGAGGAGAACGTAGGCGGTGCCGGGCGAGCGAATCCCGAGAAAAGTACCGATGATACCGGAGGCGGACATCGTGGCTTTGAGGACGTCGGTTTCGAACCACTGGTCGAGGAAGTCGGCGGAACTCATGGTCATGAGCTGGACGAGGGTGTAGCGCTCGTCGGAGGAGAGTTCACGGAAACGTTGCAGCAAGAAGTGAAGCTGCTTGAGGTCCTTGGGTTTGAGCGTGGTGGGATCGGGCGGAACCATCGAGAGCATGGGCTTCACGAAGCGGCACATGGGGGTCATCATTTTCGAGAATTCATCGTAGGCTTCGGCATCGAGACGAGAATGGCGGCGAATGTCGCGGATGGATTTGGCATGGTCGTTCATTCGCCAGAGGTAGTCGCCGCTGGGCATGGGAGAGAAGGTGCCGTCGAGCGGGAGGATTTCCAGGCCGTGGCGAGGAAGATCGAGTTCACGGATGATTTCGGGGCGAAGGAGCGAGACGACATAAGAACATTCGGAAAAAAGAAAGCCGGGGATGATTTCTTCGGTGACGGCGGCGCCGCCGAGAACGTGGCGGCGTTCCAGGACGATGACTTTCTTCCCTGCTTTGGCGAGATAGGCGGCGTTGACCAGTCCGTTGTGACCGCCGCCGATGACGATAACGTCGTAGTGCTGACCCATTCGGTATGACTCCGGTATGGCTCGAAAGAAAGATCAGTAGCGGGAAGCAATGACGGGACATTTTACTGAGACTGGCGACACCGCACAAGCTCGGGTAACCAGTGGAATTGGAAGGGTACATCGTTACCCCCTGGCGGAATTGAAGCGTGTGAGTCTGAAGAGGCGAAAGGGGATGGCCGGAACAGAATCTTAGGAGGAAGAATGTTGCAGGAGCGGCCTCTCTGCGTCTTGAACCTCTGTAGTGCTGGGGTCTCTGCGGAACGGCGCGCTCGGCAGCGCGGCAACCAGTCTGCGCGTGTAATCATGCCGCGGCGAATTAAAGATGCTCTCTGGCGTGCCACACTCCAGGATCTGACCGTCGTGCAAAATGCAGATGCGGTGGCACAGCGCGGCGACGGACAAGAGGTCATGGGAAATATAAAGGATGGCGGTTCCCATCTCACGGTTAAGACTTGCAAACAGATTGAGGATTTCTGATTGCGTAATGGGGTCAAGGGCGCTAGTCGCTTCGTCCGCAAGGAGCAGTGCTGGCCGGTGGAGGATGGCCATAGCGATGCACACTCGTTGTCCCTGGCCAAGACTCAATTGCGAAGACCGTCTGCGAAGAAACTCATCGTCGGAAGGCAGACTGACGCTCTCCAGGGCTGACTGTATGGCCACCGCGCCATGAAAGGCATTTCCCCGGGCGTGCGCCTTCCAGGCTTCGCGCAACTGAGCGCCGATGGAAAGTACGGGATTCATTGCCGTAACCGGGCTCTGCATCACAATGCTCATCTCGTTGCCGCGAATGGCCCGGAGCTCACCTTCTGACTTCTTCAAGAGATTATTGCCGCGGAACAGGACTTCCCCGCTTACGGCGCCGCCCTTCAACGGCAGAAGTCCCATCAGTGAAAGGGCCAGCGTGCTCTTCCCGGAACCGCTTTGTCCGACCAATCCCAAAATCTCGTGGTGTTCGATCCGCAAGGAAACATTTTTGAGGACACCGGTTCTATTCCGGTAGTCCACCGAGAGATTGGCGGACAGCAGCGGATCTTGGAAGCTCACTTACTCGCTCCGATCTCTCGAGAAGGCTTAAGGCGGAGCGTCTCCACGTTCCAGAAAGCTTGCGGATTGAGAGCGACAGGAGAGGCCCCCAGGATGTCTGAAGATACTGCTGACAGAGCATTCTTGTTCACCAGATAGATGAAAGGCTGCTGTTCCGCAACGATCTGCTGGACACGGTCAAATTTGACCTTGCGAAGTTTCTCGCTCGGGAGGGACGCCTGCTCCCGCATGAGTTTGTCAATTTCGGCTTCCCAGGCCGTCACCGGAGTTTTCTGATTCGGGTTCCACTGATGGTTTTCGCCCGAGCTTAGCCACACCGTCATTTGACCGTTGGGGTCGAGATCCGTGTTTACAAGCCCCAGAAGACACGCATCATAGTCAAAGGTGCGGGTGATTCTCTCGATCAAAGAAGGAAAATCCAGCGTGACGACCTTCATGGCGATCCCAATCTGCGAAAGATCCTGCTGAATCATGGCCGCCATTTTTTCGCGCGCAGTGTTGCCGGAATTGGTGATCAGGGTAAATTCAACTCGATTCCCGGCGCGATCTTTCAAACTGCCGTTTTCCAAACGGAATCCCGCAAGAGAGAGAAGCAGCATGGCGCCCTGTGGATCATGCTTGGGAGCCGGGAGCGAAGAGTCGAACCAGAAATGATTGGACGGGGAGACGGGACCATAGGCAGGTGTTGCATAGCCGGCGAATACAATCCTCGAGAGGTCAGCGCGGTTGATGGCCATGGAAACGCCCCTGCGGAACTCCGTCGTCTGGAACCACTTCTTCTTGTAATCCGGCAGCGCGGAGGTTGCCACCTGGTTGAACCACAACTCTTCGCCATCGAGCCCGGTGCCGGCATTGCGAGCAACAGTTGGGTTTTCTTTCTGAAGGCTATCGAATTGCTCGGGGTCGAGGCGATTGATCAGTTGCAGTTCACCGCGGCGAAAGCGCATCAACTCGATGTCGCGATTCCTTTGAATATCCAGCTGGACGGTTTCAATATATGGCAGCGGATGCCCTTGGGCATCGTGCTTCCAGTAATTGGGGTTCCGGCGAAGAAGAACGAAGGATCCCGCCTTGTATTCTGAAACATAATAAGGTCCGAGCACGCTCATTTCTTTTTTGGGGGACATTGCGGAAAGAATCGCGACCTGATCGAAGAGCCGCTCGAGGCCGGCGACCAGAGCCGGAAAGGTGATGACGGCGACATCCGGAGATGGAGTCTGAACATCTACGGTGCCTGGTCCTGAGCGAAACGCATCGCCGGTCGCCGAGTGGGTTTGAGGATCCATGAGGAGCCGCATGGTGTACGCCACGTCTTCAGATGAGAACGGAGCGCCGTCGGAAAAATAAATGCCTTTGCGCAAATGGAAGGTAATTTTCCGCCCGTCCCGCGACACATGCCAGGATTCCGCCAGTCCAGGTTCGAGAGCCTGAGTCTGCCGATTGACGCGAATCAGAACCCCGCCGGTCAAGAAGCGAATGTTTTCCGAAGCCTCATCGTCAACAAGAATTGGATTGAAAGTCTTCGGCTCACCATGAAGACAGAAATGCAATTCAGTCCCGGATTGGCCGCGCACGGAACGAGCAAAGCACAGAGCACACAACAGAACTGAAAATCGCAGAGAGCGCCGCATCACGCCAGTTCCTCCGATGGAGGCAAAATGAATTGGAAACAGATCACGGTCAGAACCAGAAGAAAGAGTGGAACAAGCCGCCACGGATTTGCCGACATCGCTGAGAAATCCTCGGATCCGCGCAACAGATTTCCCCACGACGGCAGTGGCTCCATCACACCCAGACCCAACATGCTCAAGGTTGCTTCGGTCAGGATAAAGAGGGGGATCGAAATCCAGAACTGGGCGAGAAAAATGGGGCGAAGGTTGGGAATCACCTGCCGGAAAAGCAATTGAGAATTGCTGTATCCGATTGCTCGCGCCAGCAATAGATGATCAGAATGACGCAAATTGCGGGATGCGGCGCATACCACACGGAGCGACGAAGGCCATCCGAGAAGGCCGAGCGCCACAAATGTTGCCACCACGGACAGAATGGGTGATACATCGAGCGGCAAGAAGGCGCGCAGTGCGATGAGCACGAAAAGCAGCGGCAGCGACATGGAAAGGTCCGCGGACGCAAGAATGAGCTTTTCGAGCCACCCTCCGCGCAGGCCCGCAAGTCCTCCGAGGATAGCCGCGATGGCGGTAGCGAGCAGTGCGGCTGCAGGCGCCAGCACCAACGAAACCCGAGTCCCGTAAACGACGCGGGTGAGAAAATCTCTTCCCAGCCCGTCGGTGCCGAGCAAGTGCGACGCGGATGGCGCAGCATTGGGAAGCTCCCGGAATTGCAATGCGTAGGAATAATGTGTGACGCTTTCCGCGAACAGCCCGAGAGCGAAGATGACTGCTAAGATGCCGCAGCAGATCAGGCGAACGATACGTTGCGTCATCTTTGCTCCCTCTCGTGAGCCGCATCGGCAACGAAATTGACACCCACGGTCACAAGAGTCACGAAAAGAGTGATGCTGGTGAGCAGAGGCAAATCACGATTCAGCGCGGCCTGCCAAGCCAATTGACCTATCCCGGGAGAATCAGAAAGGGCCTCCAATGGAATGGCGGCACCAAAAGCCATGCTCGAGGACACTCCAAGCAGAGCCACGAGCGCAGGCTGCGCCAGAGGAATCACATGGCGAAAGAGGATCTGATTCCGGCTCACGCCGCGGGCGCGGGCAGCAAGCACGCAAGGCTGTGCATGAGCATGAGCGAGGATGTTGCGCTGATAGCGAAATAGTTTTGGAAAGGTCACAACCGCAATTCCCAGGAAGACCGGCGCGCGCAAAAAAACGAACAAAAGTGCCACCACCGCTGCGGGCAATGCGATGAGGAACCCAGTAACTGCCGTTGTTGAATAATCCAGCGCCCAGGTTTGAAAGCGAATCGTGAGCAGCGACAGCGCCGTAGCCGCAAACCAGGCGGTCAGCAAGCCAAGGAAAACAGTGCGCGCCGTGAAAGGAGCCCGTTCCTTTAACAGCTCTCCAACGGGCCGTTGCAGGAAAGCAGAGGTTCCAAAATGTCCGTGGACCAGGCCTGAGACGTAACCGCAGTAGTAGGTGAGCAGGCCCTCGCCCATTTGATGTTCGCTGCGAATCGCATCTCTGGACGCTGGAGAATACCGGGGATCAAGCTCGCGTTCGTCCACGCCATAACCCGGAGCGAAGCGAACCATCGTGGCGCAGAGCAGCGCTCCGACAATTGCGAGCGCCGTCAGCATAAGGAATTTCTGCCCGAGTTTTAGGATCCAATGCGTCATGATCGCGATTCAACTGAAAAAGGCGGGCATGAACCTCATCCGTTCAAGGTGTCCACCAACGGCGCCCGCGACAGATGGCCTTGTTCTCGGTAGTGGCGTTCCTTGGATTCGTACATCGCGCGATCCGCCTCAGAAAGCAGTGCTTCGGCCGTCACGCCATCCTGTGGATGGAATGCCGCGCCCACACTGACGGAGACGATCATTTCAGGGCATGCGGAGCGGCTCGCTTCTTCCACGGCCCGCGATAACCGGTTCCCCATCTCGGCAATATTATCTTTTGTCATCTCCGGGAGAACAAAGACGAACTCGTCTCCACCAAGACGCCCGACCTGGTCGTACTCGCGGCAGGTCGACTTGAATCTGACAGCGATTTCTTGAAGCAGCTTATTTCCGGTGAGGTGGCCGAAGGTGTCATTTACCTTCTTAAAGCCATTGAGGTCGCAAAGCAGCACGGCCAGCGGTCTTTTTGTGCGCCGGACCCGGGACAGCTCTTGTTCAAGATGCAGACAAATCGACCTGGTGTTGGACAAGCTGGTAAGGTAATCGGTGCTGGCGGTGCTTTGAGCTTGTTCGTACTGAAGGGCATTTTCGACAGAAAGCCCGAGTTTGGAACTCGCCGCCAGCAGCAAGCGCACGTGATCTTTGGTAAAGCAGTTTTTCTCGCGATGGTAAAGCGTAAGCACACCAGCGACGCCGGCGCGGCCACGAAGAGGGACGCACACGGCTGATTGCAAGTTTGTGGCGCGCAAGGGAGCACCGAGATGGAAAGTTTCGGCGGCGGGATTGCCATTGATTATCGGCTTCTCGTTGCGCGCTACCCAGCCGGAGAGACCTTGCCCCAAGGGAATACGCAACGAGCTAAATAGATCGTAGTCCACACCATGAACATATTCAGGAATCAGCACGCCATCCTTGCAAACAAAGAAAACGATCGAGTCGTGCGGAATCATTTCCTTCAATCTGACCGCAACAACCGAAAGCGTTTCCCTCAGGCTCAATGAATTCCCGAGTGTCTGCGCAAGCTCAAAGAGCAGCTGAGCCTCCTGGCGCGCCGAAATGATGGAAGTCAGAAAGGAGGTCGCGCGGACCTCA
>WNEZ01005922.1_pt1 | contig 10730 bp, 7 predicted proteins | sample 5400521 | NCBI WGS metagenome assembly WNEZ01 (sample SAMN13153339, study PRJNA577476) | soil metagenome | isolation source: 120 cm saprolite under Douglas fir tree site 2 hole 1 replicate 1 | place: USA:California | collected 2015-04-18
CGCTCGATTTGGATTTTCGACGACCTGACGCCCATCGAGAAAATGGATGCCAGCGTCGCGAACGGCGATCTGACGCTCTTTCCGCCACACGCGGCCACCACTTTTCACATACGCATGCGGCGCTGGAGCGGCGGGCAAAAATTCTTCACCGCGAAGAACCCGCCGTACGGCGCGATTCTGAACTACTACTTGAAAGAGGCCGTGCCATCCGAGCCTCCGAAGAGCGAAGATAAGACGGCCGCGGCAAAGATCGACAAGGAAGAAAAGGGCAAGACGTCGGCGGAGGAAAAAAACAAGCGCGCCGCCGAAACAAGGAGAGAAGGCAAGGTCAAAATCACGGTAAGCGACAAAGATGGAAAAGTGCTGCGTGAGTTCGACGCTCCGGGCGCTGCCGGGGTGAACCGCGCCAATTGGGACCTTCGCTACAATGCCGCGGCGGAGCCGACGCCAGAACAACTGGAAGCCATCGCCGCCGGATATTCCCAGGGTCCGCGCGGGCCGCTCGTCGATCCGGGAAAATACACTATCAAGATCAAAGCAGGCGCGAAGGAGGCCACCCAGGAAGTCATCGTTGAAGAAGATCCACGCATGCAGATTTCCGCGGAGGACCGGGCCGCGCGGCGAGCGGCCATCGATCAACTCTATGCCATGGAGAAAACCGCCGATAAGGATCGCAGAACGATCCAAGGCGTGAAAGAAGCCCTTAGCACGGCGCGCGGGCAATGGAAAGCCGACGCCGGCAAGCCGGACGCGCCGAAGATTCCTGAGGAGATACAGAAAGCAGCCGACGACTTGCAGAAGAAAGTCGATAAAGTCGCGGAAAAATTCGTTCGCGAGCGGGAAGGCTTGGGCAATGCCGGTCCGCCCTTCGAGTGGAAACCAGAACCATTGCCGGGGCAAGTGCAGGATCTCTTGAGCGATCTCGACGGGTTTGCGGCGGCGCCGGGCGGTCAAGAGAAGGAGAAACTGGCGGAGCTGGGACCACTGGTGAGCGATGCCTCGGCGCAGGTGAAAAAACTCGCGGAGGAAGACCTGCCCGCGCTGAACAAAAAGATGAACGATGCGGGCATTCCACACATTGTCGTGAAGCCGGCGGAGCACCGTCAGGATGGCGCGGAAAGCGAAGAGTCAGAGCAATAGGCGTTCAGCCAGAGCATCCACGAAGACTACAGTCCGTTGAAACCGTTGGAGAAATTTCGCGTCTAAGGCTGCTCAGAGATGTCTGCGCCAGGTATGTGCCCCTGGCCGAAGCTGGTCGATGAATTCCAAACACGTTTCGGTGATTCATACGGAGGAACGAGAATGAACGCGCAGCATTTCAGCCCTTGGGGTGTGAGTTGTTGGCTGGCCGCATTGACTATTCTCTTGGGAATGTCGTGTCCCGGCGGCTTTGTTGGCAACGGCTTTGCTGCTCGGAAGCCCGACTTTCAGGACAAAAAAGAAGAGAAAAAAGACGACAAGAAGGACGAGAAGAAAGAGGAAAAGAAGGGCCTGCCTTTGAAGTCCGAGCGCAAAATCGAATTCACCACGGACGAAGGCACCTGGATATCACTGGATGTCTCACCGGACGGCAAGACCATCGCGTTTGAGTTGTTGGGCGATATCTACACCCTGCCTATCGAAGGCGGGCAGGCCAAGCTGATCTCCGGAGGCATGGCCTTCGACAGCCAGCCGAAATTTTCTCCCGACGGAAAATGGATCGCGTTCATCTCCGACCGCGAAGGAAGCGAAAACATCTGGATCATGCATCCGGATGGGAGCGAGGTGAAACAAGTTTCCAAGGATCCCAACGCTGAGTTTGCCTCGCCGAGCTGGGCTCCCGACGGGAACTACGTGTACGTCTCCAAAGCCGGTTTTGGCATCAACACCTTTGAAATTTGGATGTATCACGTGCAAGGCGGCTCGGGCGTTCAGATCACTAAGGCAAAACCGGCGCCTACTACGCCGCGGCGCGAACGGCACAACGCGATCGGCGTCGCGCCATCACCGGACGGAAAATACCTCTACTACGCTGTGCGCCACGGCAGCTTCGCGTATAACGCGCAACTCCCGCTTTGGCAGATTGCGCGCCGCGACCGCAAAACCGGCGATGAAGATGTTTTGTTGGAGCAGCCGGAAAGCGGCTTCCGCCCAGTGCTCTCGCCCGACGGCACGCAAATCCTCTATGTGACTCGCTACGAAACAGAAAGCGGCATGCGCCTGCGCAATTTGCAGACCGGCGAGGACCGTTGGGTGAAGTATCCGATCACCCGCGACGATCAGGAATCGCGCTTCACTCGCGATCTTTTCCCCGGGTTTGCGTTCCTGCCCGATGGCAACGAGATCGTTTACAACCAGGATGGGAAAATTCGGCGGCTGAATCTGGCGTCCGGCGCGGAAACCGTGATTCCGTTTACCGCCCAGGTCTCCCAAGAACTGGGGCCGCGGCTCGATTTCCCACAGAGGGTCGAGGAAGGGCCGGTAAAGGTGCGGCTGATTCAAGATCCGCAAGAGTCACCCGATGGCAAGAAGCTCGCTTTTTCGGCGATGACGCACCTCTACACGATGGATCTCCCGAGCGGAAAGCCGCAACGCGTAACATCCGGCAGCGCCCGCGAATTTCAGCCGGCCTGGTCGCCGGACGGCAAAAGCATCGTTTACGTGACGTGGTCGAACCAGGGCGGGCAGCTCTGGAAGGTAGCGGCCGGTGGAGGAACACCGCAGCAACTATCGAAATCGGCGGCCGTGTACAGCAATCCGGCTTGGTCGCCCGATGGCACGCGCATCGTGGCGCTGCGCGGAAATGCCTACGATCGCGAGAATAGCGAATTCGATAGCGGGCAAACCGCCAACGCTGATCTTATTTGGATTCCCGCGGAAGGCGGAGAAGCCCATTTGATTCTGCCGGCGCGTGGCGCGGGCGGCCCGCACTTCACGCACGACAAAGACCGCATCTACGTGTACACGCCGCAGGGACTCGTGTCGCTGCGCTACGACGGCACGGACCGGCGCACGCATCTTCAGGTCAAAGGCCAGGGAATCTTTTTTGCCGAGGAGCCTGTTGCCGCCGACGACGTGCAGGCCAGCCCCGACGGGCAATGGGTGCTCGCGCACGTCATGAACCAACTTTATTTGCTCGCCATGCCCGTGGTCGGCGGGGAAGCGCCAACCGTAAATATCACCACCGCCTCCGTACCCGTGAAGCGCCTCACGGACATTGGCGCGGACTATTTCGCCTGGGCCGACGACGGCAAGACGGTCACCTGGGCCGTGGGTTCGAGCCTGTTCCGAGAGCCGGTTGGCGCCATTTCCTTTGAGCCGCCGAAGGAGGAAAAGAAAGAGGGCGAAGCCAAGGAAGCGGACAAAAAGGACGCTGCAGGGGCTTCGAGTGATTCCAAGAAGGACGAGAAGAAAGAAGGAAAGAAACCGGAGAAATTGAAGGAAGAAGACAAGAACGTCGAAGAAATCGCCATTGCCCTGGAAGTGCCGCGAAAGACTCCCAAGGGCACTATCGTTTTTCGCGGTGCGACGGTCATTACCATGAAGGGCGACGAGATTCTCAAGAACGCCGACCTCGTTGTGGAGAACAACCGCATCAAGAGTGTAGGCGCGAAGGGCAGCGTGCCGGCAGGAGCCAAGGTCTTCAACGTGGCGGGAAAGACCATTGTTCCGGGCTTGGTCGATACGCACGCGCACTGGACAGAAATCCGCCGCGGCATTCTCGATACGCAGAACTGGGCCTTCCTCGCCAACCTTGCTTACGGCGTGACTTCCGGTCTGGACGTGCAGACCGGGACGAACGACATGTTCGCGTATCAGGACCTCGTCGATAGCGGAGCGATTCTCGGTCTGCGCGCTTTCTCCACCGGCCCAGGCGTGTTCTCCGACAATAATTTCCAGTCCGCAGAAGAAGTGAAAGGCGTACTCACCAAGTACAAAAAATACTACGGCACGCACAACATCAAGAGCTACCTCGTAGGCAATCGCAAGCAGCGCCAGTTCATGGTGCAGGCCGCCAAGGAACTGGAAATGATGCCTACAACCGAAGGGGCCCTGGACCTCAAGCTAAATCTCACCCACGTCATTGACGGTTTCCACGGCAACGAGCACACGCTTCCGATCACGCCTCTCTACAAGGATGTCCTGCAGATGTTTGCGCAGTCCGGCATCGCCGAGACGCCCACGCTGATCGTCAACTATGGCGGGCCCTTCGGAGAAAACTATTTTTATGAGTCGACCAATGTGCATGACGACGCCAAACTGAACCACTTCACGCCACACAAGATCATCGACGAGAAAACCAAGCGGCGCGAAGGCTGGTTCCGCAAGGACGAGTACGCCTTCCCCAAGCTGGCCGGACAAATGACCAAGCTGCAGCGCGCTGGTGGGCTGGTAGGCGTGGGCAGCCACGGGCAGCTTCAGGGGTTGGGCTATCACTGGGAAATGTGGATGCTGGCCAGCGGGGGAATGACGCCGATGGAGACGCTGCGCTGCGCCACGGTCAATGGCTCCAGGATTATAGGCCGTCCGCAGGACATCGGCTCGATTGAACCCGGCAAATTGGCGGATTTGGTGATCCTCGACAAGAACCCGCTCGAAGACATTCACAACACCAATAGCGTTCATTGGGTGATGAAGAACGGAGAACTGTTCGAGGGTGATACGCTCGATGAGATCTGGCCGGAGCAAAAGAAGCTCGAGCCTCTCTTTTTCTGGAATTACGACACGCCCAAAGCCGGCGAATCGCTCAGCTACGGAAAGACGATACTGCCGTAGCTCCGAACGCTGACAAAAGTTCCTGTGCTCTGCGAACAGGCCGATGGGGCACAAGCCAAGTGAACCGCGTGTCTCGCGCTAGGGCTTCGCCGGAGCCGATGCCGGCGCGGGCGGCGGTTCGGGTGCCGGTGTAGAAGCCTTTTCCTGCATGGCGCGGTACCACTCGAACGTGCGGCGCAGCCCTTCCTCGAATCCCACCTTGGGTTCGTAGCCGAGAAATTCGCGAGCTTGGGAAATGTCTGCTTGCGAGTCGCGAATGTCCCCCTCCCGCGGGGGATCGTATTTCGCCTCCAGGTTTTTCCCTGAAATTTTGCACAGCAGCGCCACAGTTTGATTCAGAGAAAAGCGCTCGCCGACACCGATATTGAAGACTTTCCCCGAAGCATGCGGTGCTTCACAGGCCAGGAGGTTGGCCTGCACGGCATTCTCGACATAAGTGAAATCGCGCGTCTGCTCCCCGTCACCAAAGATCACCGGCTGCGTATCTTCCAGAAATGCGGTGCAAAATTTCGCGAGCACCCCCGAATACGGCGAGCTCGGATCCTGGCGCGGGCCAAAGATATTGAAATAGCGCAACGACAGGTTCTCCAGTCCGTAGCAGCGGCCGAACGCCTGCGCGTACAGTTCCCCGACATATTTCGTCAGGCCGTACGGCGAGATCGGTTGGGGTTCCATCGTCTCTACTTTCGGCAACGTCCCAGACTCGCCGTATGCCGAAGACGAAGCCGCAAAGACGACGCGCTTCACCTTCGCGTCCCGGGCGGCCACCAGCACGTTGAGCGTGCCATCAATATTGATTCGATTGGTTTCGATCGGATCTTTCACCGAACGCGGCACCGAAGTGCGGGCCGCCAAGTGCACAACGCATTCGGCTTCGTGCATCGCTTTTCGCACCACCTCGATGTCGGTGATACTGCCCTTGATGAAAGTGATCTTGTTGCGGGATTCCGCGAGGTTTTCTTCCTTGCCGGAAGAGAGATCGTCCAGCACCACCACGCTGTGGCCGCGGCGGACGAGTTCGTCCACTGTGTTCGAACCAATAAATCCGGCGCCGCCGGTAACCACGAAGCGCATGCGGGGAATCCTCCTCGATCGAGGTCCGGGGCCAGCGGATTGCTGCCGCGGCAAATGACGCGGGCTCGGGAAAGACGCGCGGCTCGCGTTTTGGTACGCTCAAAGTTCGCGCGGCGCCGGACATCTAGGTTCAAGGGCCGCCGCGCAGGCAAAACGTATTGTACGACGGAAGCCCGCGAGGGAACCGCTTGTTTCGGACGGGGTTCACACAAAAGCATGAGCAAGACCACATCGGGCATCGTGGCAATTGCGGCCTTGGTTTGCGCCGCCGGCGTGGTTTACTGGGCACGCGGTCGGGCAGTGATGCCTAGATACCGCGGAGCTTCGGCTTCGACGGCGGCTGCTTCCCGTGTCAACTCCGTTTCAGAAACTTCCCCGGCATCCCCTGCAAAGCCCGCGAATGCACCTGCTGCGCCAGCCGCTCCTGAGGCAGCCGGTCCCCTTCGCTCCGGTGAAGTGCTGGAATTCGCGGCGGACGTCGCGAACCTCAGCAACGTCGCCAATTTGCGGCTCCAAATCCGCGAGCGGCGAAGCTTCTTCGGCAAAACCGCCTGGCATCTCCAGGCCGTCGCGCGCACGGAAAACCCGCTGCGCATGGTCTTCGAGCTGGATGACCAATTCGACTCCTACAGCGACGCCGGAACATTCTCCAGCTTGCAGTATGAAATGCATCTCAACGAGCGTGGCCAGAAAATCGATTCCATCCAGCGCATGACCACCACCGACGCGGAGCCCCCCGTGGAAAACGCCACGCAAACGCGTGTTCTGCCGGGTACGCGCGACCCGCTCGGTCTCATGCAATATTTGCGCACCGTCGATTGGTCGAAGCTTAGCGAAGTCCGCAGCCCGGTCTACGATGGGCACAAACTCTACGATGTGCGCGCCGCACTTGCGGGATCTTCCGAGAAGGTTAACGTGCCTGCCGGTAGCTTTGTTGCCTCGAAGGTCGACATCCGTGTCTTCGATGGAGGAAAAGAATTGAAGGATGCGCATTTCACGCTGCACCTCGCCGACAACAACTTCCGCACGCCGGTACTGCTGGAAGCGGTGATGCCGTTCGCCACCGCGCGGGTCGAGCTGGTCAAAGCGAAATAGCCGGTGTTTACGCTGGCGCCGCCATTTGTTCGATCAGCGAGCAGGCGATGTGCCCGATGGTGATGTGCGCTTCCTGAATGCGCTGTGGGTCCCGCGAGGGCACGTTCAATAAGAGATCCACCTTGCCCGCCAGCGTTCCCCCGGTCTCTCCGGTGAGGGCAGCGAGATAAGCTCCGCGAACCCGGCCTGCCTCCAAACCGCGGACGATATTGGCGCTCTTTCCGCTCGTCGAAAGCGCGACAAGAACATCGTTCGACGAAACCAGCGACTCGATTTGACGCGCAAAAATCTGCTCGAAGCCGTAATCGTTGCCCGTCGCGGTAAGCACCGCGGGATTTGTCGTCAGCGCCAGCGCCGGCAGACCTCTGCGTTCCTCTCGCAGGCGCACCACCAGTTCTGCGGCTAAGTGCAGCGCGTCAGCGGCGCTGCCGCCATTTCCAAAAAAAACGATCTTGCCGCCACGGTGCAACGCCGCGGTGCACCTTTGCGCGAACTGGAGGATGCGTCCAACCAATTCATCGGAAAAAGCTTGCTTGACGCGCGCGCTCTCCTCGAGCTGGCGGCGGATTTCTTCGGCGGACGCGGTCATGTGGGCCTAGCAGAGCACGATTTTGTCGCGGTGGCGCATCACGCGGCGCGTGGCATTGCGCGTGTCGATCACCAACTTCGCGGCGTCCACGATGGTCACGTAATCGTAGCTGGAATGATCGGTGGCGATGACGACGGCATCATAGCCATGGAGGGTCTGTGGACTCAACGCCACGGATTTCATGTTCTCGTAGTTGTAGTGCCGCATCTTGTGGAGCTGCGGAAAATACGGGTCATTGTAGTCGAGTTGCACCCCGCGCTGCTGCAGGAGCTGCATGATTTTAAGGGCTGGAGATTCGCGCAAGTCGTCCACATCTTTTTTGTAAGCCACGCCGAGAACCAAAATCCTAGCGCCTTTCAGGCTTTTCTTGTGATTGTTTAGCGCCGCGGCCACCGCATCCACGACGTGATACGGCATTGCCGTGTTGACTTCCCCGGCCAGCTCAATGAATCGCGTCGAGAAATCATATTCGCGCGCCTTCCACGAAAGATAGTAAGGATCCACCGGGATGCAGTGCCCGCCGAGCCCCGGACCCGGATAGAACGGCATGAACCCGAAGGGCTTGGTCGCCGCCGCGTCGATTACTTCCCAAATGTCGATGCCCATGCGCAGGCTGAGCATTTTCAGCTCGTTCACCATGGCGATATTCACGCAGCGAAAGATATTTTCCAGCAGCTTGGCCATTTCGGCTGCGCGTGTGGAGCTGACCGGGATCACCCGCGCGACCACTTGCGCATACAGAGATTGCGCGGCTCGGCCGCTGGGCGGATTCACGCCGCCCACGACCTTGGGAATCTGCGCCAGCCCGAACTGTTTGTTTCCCGGATCTTCGCGCTCCGGAGAAAACGCCAGGAAGAAGTCGCCCGCATTGTTTTCGTTCTCTGGAGCTGCCGCAATCGGACAACGAAGGCCGCTTTTTTCCAGCAGCGGCAGAACCAGTTCCTCGGTCGTGCCTGGATAAGTGGTCGACTCCAGCACCACCAATTGACCCTTCTGCAAGTGAGCACAGATGGAAATCGCCGTTTGCTCCACGTAGCTCAAATCCGGCTCGCGCCGTTCGTCCAGCGGAGTCGGCACGCAAATGAGGATGGCATCGGCTTCCTTCAAGCGCGCGAAGTCCGAGGTGGCGCTGAAATGTCGGCTGTTGACGAACTGCTGGATTTTCGTCTGCGGGATGTGCTCGATGTAAGATTTTCCCGCATTCAGGATGTTCACCTTATTGGGATCGGTGTCAAACCCTGTCACGCGGTGACCCGCTTCCGCAAAGCGCAACGCCAATGGCAGCCCCACGTATCCACAGCCGATAATCGCTACCTTCAGTTGGGTGCCCTTGAAAAATTCAGGTTTACGGTCAATTGGCATGAGTTGCGTCCCGGTCCTATATTATTGGGGGAATGCACAAGCCCGCGCGCCAATGGCGCGAAGACACGTAAATATAGCAGGGTTATCGCCAAGCGCAAAAAGCGCCACGCGATTCGTCACATTAGGTCTCCGGGACGTTGCGGAGCAACACAAGACACGGCAAGATAGAGAGCATACGCTTGGCGTTCCCGGCCGGCAGCGCAAGCTCCTGAATCCAGTAATGAGGTTGGCGATTGTTTTGCCGCTTGCGTGCGGCCGCCGCCGTGGCTTCACGATTTCGCTGCCTTTGGATTTCAGCGTCTTGCGGTCTTGGCGAACAGCATGGTCGACCTTCATTGCCACATTTTACCGGGTCTCGACGACGGGCCAGAGGCCATTGAAGAATCGCTGGCCATGGCGGAGTCTGCGATTACCGACGGGATTACCCACGTGGTCGCGACGCCCCATTGCAATAGTGACTTCGCTTTCGATTTCGCGCGGGTGCAGCAACTCTGTGATCGTTTACAGTCCGAAATTGGCGATCGCCTGACCCTGGCAACGGGCTGCGATTTTCATCTCAATCCCGAGAACCTCGAAGCTCTGCACGCGGACGCGCCGCGCTTCTGCATCAATCAGCGCGATTATTTGCTCGTGGAGTTCAACGAAATTTCCATCCCTCCTGCGATGGATGACATCTTGCACGCTCTGCAGTTGAAGGGACTTCGGCCCGTGATCACCCACCCGGAGCGCAATGCCATTCTCCGTCATCAGCCGCAACGCCTCGCCAAGTGGGCCCGGCTGGGCTGTTTTGTTCAAGTGACTGCCGGCTCCTTGACCGGAGGTTTTGGCCCGCGCGCTCAAGAGGATTCTCTGTGCTGGATCGCGCGAGGGATCGTGCACCTCGTGGCCAGCGATGCACACAACACGCGGCGCAGGCCGCTGCGTCTTCAAGCCGCTTACGACGTCGTCCGGGAGCAATTTGGGGAGAAGAAAGCGCGCGCGCTGTTCGTTGAGAATCCCATGGCCGCGTTTGAGGGTCGTGACCTTCCGCACGTTCCCGAGATTCCAGACGAGCAGATATCTCCTCGCCGGAAGCGGTTTTTCTTCTTCTGAGCCATTACTTGGATTTCTCCACGGAAACCTTACCTTGAAGGACGCAGCGGCAACCCCGCCCAGGCATTGAGCAGCCCAAGCACTTCCCGCACAACGTCCAAGGCATCCCTCGTGGTACGCCACCAGCGGCCTGGCTCGAATGGATCGTTCGCTGCAGCTCGAACGATCGCGCGCCGCCGCCCGCCGGTTACTTCCTGCCACAACTTGCGTACCCGGCGCGTGTGGGCCTTCGTCGTGACGAGGATGACGGCGGCTCCGTTCTCCTGCTCCAGTTCGGTGGCAGCCGCTCGCAATTCATCCACGGTGTTTTCTATGGGCGGCTCGAGCACGCGGATCGCAGTCGCCGGCACCCCTTCGTGCATCAAGACACGGGAATTGAAGAAGTCTTCGCTGAGATAAGCGATATGCATCGCCTGAAGCGATGCCGCAGGCTCGCTTGGGCGCGTTAGCCATACTTCCGCCGCATAGCCGCCGTTGTACAAGCGCGCCGCTTCGATCGCCCGCATCGGCAAGCGGCCGCTGAGAACCACGATCGCTCGAGCTTTCTCGAGCGGGTCTTCAACAAACAGCCATCGACCGACACCCAGGAAGAGGGTGATCGCAATACCGAGGACTGCGGCAAGGACCGTAATCGCGAGCAGCCAACGAATCCCGCGAGGCTTGGAACCAGCGCATTCCTCTGAGGCGTGATTCATGCTGAGCGGGCGCATGGTATCCCGGTCGACAGGTGTGGTCAATCATTGGCCCGGGCGCTAGACTAGCA
>WNEZ01015531.1_pt1 | contig 10729 bp, 10 predicted proteins | sample 5400521 | NCBI WGS metagenome assembly WNEZ01 (sample SAMN13153339, study PRJNA577476) | soil metagenome | isolation source: 120 cm saprolite under Douglas fir tree site 2 hole 1 replicate 1 | place: USA:California | collected 2015-04-18
TTTGCGGTGGCGCAGGTCTGCCGGGCCAGGCGGAGGTTGCTGCGCGGCTCGAGATGCCCATCGGAACGTTGCGAAGCCATCTCTTACGACTCCGTGTGCGTTACGCCGAGCTGTTGCGCGAAGAAGTGGCCCGCACCATCGGGAGCGCCGACGACGTGGACGAAGAGCTCCGTCATTTTCGCAAAATCCTCATTGAATAACGACGCCCCGGGAGGGCCCTTCATCAATGCCGCCAATCGGAGACGACCTATTGCATTGCGAGGAGTGCGGCGCATCGCTCCAAACTGGGGCGAGCAAGCTCGGTTGTCTCAATTGCCTGCTTCTGGGCGGACCTAACGAGCCTGGCCCGGAGAGCCGTCGCTTCCAGGACTATGAGATTTGTTGCCGCGAGGATGGAGTTACTCTCGACGAGTTAGGCCGCGGAGCGATGGGCATTACTTACCGCGCCCAGGACCTTACTCTCGGGTCGCCTGTCGCGCTTAAGATCATCAGCGCCCGTTACTATGGAGACCCCGAGACGCGCGAGCGATTCCGTCGCGAGGCGCGCGCCGCCGCCCAATTGCGACATCCCAACGTCGCCCGTGTCTTTCATTTTGGCGAAACCCATGCCGGCCGATGTTTTTATGCGATGGAACTGGTCGAAGGCGAAACCGTTGAAGCACATGTCCGCCGCAATCGCCCCCTCCCCCCGGTCCTTGCACTGGAAGTCGTTACCCAAGTCGCCCGCGCGCTCATCGCCGCAGAGGCGCATGGGCTGGTGCATCGGGATCTAAAGCCCAGCAACTTGATGATTGTCGCTAACGAGTCCGGCGACGCTGATACACTGGCTGTCAAAGTGATCGACTTCGGACTGGCCAAATCTGTGAGCATGACTCCGATTGGCGCCGCCCCGGCTCATGTTGGGTTTTCCGGCACGCCAGATTTTGCCAGCCCGGAACAGCTCCGCGCGGACCGGGCATTGCTCGACACGCGCTCGGACATTTATTCGCTAGGCGCGACGCTTTGGTTTTTGCTCTGTGGCCGGACGCCCTTTCGAGGACGCTCGGTGGGAGAAGTTCACGACGAGCCGCTGCCGCTGGAGCAATTAGTCTTGGCACACGTGCCCGAACCGGTCATCACGCTGCTTCGCTCAATGCTGGCGGTTGAACCGGGAGGGCGGCCGCCGTCGGCCCGGGAGTTGTTGACCGCGCTTCAGCGCTGCCGGCAGGTTATCGCCAACCCATCATTCTCGTTCACTTGATGGTCGAGGCTCTCGGGAGCCTCTGACAGCAATTCCACGCTGCGTCAAAGCACGGAAGCGACAGAGTCGCCCGAAGCTTCTTTTTTTAGGCTTCTCGCACTTTTTTTGCAATTCCGAGTTCTTTTTTCTTTTGGAAGGAAGTGAAGACATGATTGCCCGATTCATTCAGCCAGGCCCTGAGGCTTCCAAACCGCAACAGATGAGAATGCGCTTGCACGAAACGATCCTTTCACTCGGAGTGATTCTTTTCTGGGTGATAGCTCTACCCGCCGCATGTCTCGTTTTCAGCGCCGCCGTTCTCTGGGAGAAAATCGAAGCTTTAAGGCCGCGACAGCAGTTGATCCCATCACATCGACGATTCCGCTTGGCCGTACCACCTTGACTCTTGCCATTTTTTCCGGTTCGCGCTTTTTTTTGCAATTCCGGGCGTTTTTTTCTTTTGTAAGGAGTGAAGACATGAATTCGCTCAACCGAACGAAACAATAGCACCCGTGATGAGTGTCGTGGAAAATGGGACCTCAATCCCACACTTCTACTCTCCGTCTCTACGAGGCTGCACCGACACGCTCGCTGTTTTCCCTTCGCATCGTTCGGCTCCCTCGACCCACGAGGAGTCCCTATTCTTACGACAGGGTGATTATTGGATTATCCGGTATCAGGGCCATCTCACATTCCTCAAAGCTACCCGCGGACTGCACTGCCTCTCCGTCCTGCTCCGCCATCCCGGGCGTGAGTTCCACGTGTGCGAGTTGGTTGGGCAAGTTTTCGGAAGGCCCCTGGTATTGGGAAAAGGCGGGCGCGCCACTGATGACTGGCAGGGTGAGCGCTTGTCCGATGTAGGCCCGATCCTGGATGCGCAAGCCAAGGCCGAATACAAACGTCGCTTGGACGATCTCCGAAGAGACTTGGAAGAGGCCGAGCGATTTAACGACCCCGCTCGCGCCGAGCGAGCTCGAAACGAGATGAATGCCCTTGCCGAGCAGCTCGCCTCGGCCGTCGGACTCGGCGGGCGGAATCGAAGGATCGGTTCGGCAGCGGAACGCGCGCGCTCTGCCGTGACCAAGCGAATCAAAAGCTCAATCAAGAGAATCGGTCAAGCCATTCCCTCACTCGGCAGCCATCTGGCCACCCGGGTCAAGACCGGATATTTCTGCTCATACAACCCGCAGCCAGAGCGTCCGGTCGCGTGGGAAGTTTGATTTTTCTCACGTTTTTTTGTGACACGAAAATTCACACTGGGACCGAAAAAGTAACGCCTTATATGGTATGAACACATATACATCGAATCAACTAACAAGTGGAATCAATTCAGCAAGCCGGTCGCCTTTGCGGCACGGTTTCATCCTCATAGCGCTCGCGCTCACCGCTCTTGCGCTTTCGCCGGCGGCTTGGGCGCAGAGCAGCGACGACCCGGCCACCCACGTGTGCTCGATGGGCACCCTGAACGGTGTCTATATGTCCGAACAGAGGGGGGATCTGAACGGCTTGCCTATGACGCAAGTGAATCGGATCGTCTCCGACGGAGTGGGGAATATCACCGGTAACGGGACCCTCGTCGTCAACGGCGTTCCGACGATCATCCCGCTCATTACAGCAACGTATACCGTAGACGCCGATTGCAACGGTACGCTGACCTCGGTGCCGGCGGGCTTATCCCAGAACTTCGTCATCACGCAGAATGGGAGCCAAGTCTTCTTCATCGTGACGGCTCACCCGGCAGGAGTTGCCACGATCTCTGGAGAAGCGGTGAGAGTGTCGAAGAAATCCGACTAACACGCACCGGCCCCCGAGACGAATGATCTCGTCGTCAACAATCAGCCGCCACGTCTAACCGCGTGGCGGCTTTTGTTTTGCTTCTTGCCGCTTTTTCTAACAATTTTGTCTTGATTAGCATCGGCGCGAGCCGCCACTCTTGTAGGGCGATGATAGCGGTACGCATTAATTCTTTGGTTCCGTCGCACTTTTTTTGCAATTCGGATGTTTTTTCTTTTGCAACGAGTGACGACAAATCCGTTCGACCCGGGAAAAACCGATCTGCACTAGCTTTAGTTTGTGAACTGTGACTTTTATCTACAGGTTGGCGAGCTATTTCAGCAACAGTATCGAAACCGCTATGCCTGCGTCCGAATTGCAGAGGGCTGGCATTCTTTGTAAACAGGAGAGGTGTATGCCGCGAATTCAGCGGATTGAGCGCAGCGAAATAGGCGCCCCCATTATGATGCAGACTGCGCTTGGTTTACTGAGTGAGCTGGATGAAGAAGACGTCGATTGGATTTTTCACACTGGCTTCGAACGCCACGTCATCGCGGACACTGTCATCGTGCGTGAGGACGAGCCACTCGCTTATCTCTACATCGTTCTTGAAGGCTTGTTCGGAGTCAGGATTGCTTCGATTCCCGACTCGGAGATTTGCCGGTTAGGCCCGGGCGAGATTATCGGTGAAATCTCTTTCCTTGAAAACATGCTCCCGTCCGCAACCGTGACGGCGATCGAAAGCTCGCTCTTGCTTGAGATTCCCAGTGTTTTGCTTGCGGAAAGGTTAGAAGCCATTCCGTCGTTTGGAGCACAGTTTTACAGGGCGCTCGCAATCCTCAATTCCCGGCGTGTGCGAGAACGTGTCAGTTCATTGACGACGTCGTTCCTTGCGAAGCTGGACGCAACAAGTTTGAGCGGCGAAGTGTCGAAAACTTTTTTCTCAGTCTGCCGGCTGGTTCATGCCACGATTGGCGGTTCGTCGGCCGAGAATTCGTCGATCAAGTCCGAATTGGGCGCGAGATTGCAGCGTGAGATCCTACCTTTCATCTTGCTGACGGAAACGCCCGAGCGGTTCTACTCGAAACCCAGAGGAAATGCCGGGGACTTTCTCACGATCGAAATGATTTACCGGAATCGGCCGACTGGCACGGGACGAATTGGACCGTTACTCGATCGATGTTTTTTGAATTCGCCGACAGCAAAGGCCATCCGGAATCGGCGTGTTTTGCTGGCCAAAGAAATCATGAGGACAGTGGAGGCAAAGGATGGCGCAGCCCATGTTACCAGCCTCGCTTGCGGTCCAGCCCAGGAAGTATTCGATGTCTTCCAACAACTTGACGACCATCGGCAACTATACGCGTCTTTAGTAGATATCGACCTTCAGGCCCTCGCGTATGTTGGCTATCGGCGCGACAAGGCAAGGTTACAGAATCTGATCAATCTGATAAACGCGAACCTGGTTTATCTGGCGCTGGGCCGGCAGAAGCTGGAGCTTAACGACCAGGACTTGGTTTACAGCATTGGACTAACCGACTACTTCAATGACAAGTTTGTCGTTAAGTTATTGAACTGGATCCATGGTCGATTGCGCCCGGGCGGGAAAGTAATACTTTGTAACTTTCACCCGAATAACTATTGCAAAGAGCTGATGGATTACGTTCTGGAGTGGAGACTGATTCACAGATCCGAAGAAGATATGAATCGACTGTTTACGTACTCGGCTTTTGTCCGTTCGTGCACGCTAACCCAATTTGAGAACGAAGGGATAATCTTAATCTCGGAATGCGTTAAGGACTAACCTTGTCGATCGATCCTTGCCAACGCCTGTGCGATTGATTCCTCGCGTTCCAATTGACATTCGCGCGGCCATAGCCAGCGCTTTGGTCAGCATGCCTTGCGCTTCAATTTCCTTGAGTGTTGCCGCTTTACATAAACCTGCGACGTCGGCGTATTTCGGTTCTTTACCGAAGATGCCTTCGAGCTTCGCGCGGGCTTCGTCGCCGCGGACGGAGGTGAAGTCGGGTTCTTCGGCACGATAGAGGCGGACAAGGTTGGCGAGGAAGCCGATCTGCGCCGGTGTCCAGTCGCGGTGCGCGCGGTCCATTTGCCGGTAGATGTGCCGTGCGTCCAGAAAAAGCACAGTGTCAGCCCGCTTGGAGTCAGATTTACCTTTATCCAAAAACCACAAAGTGCACGGGAGCGTGACGGTGTAGAACATGTTCGGCCCGACGGCGACCATCGCGTCTACGGCTCGCGCCTGAATGAGTTGCTTGCGGAGCTCTTGCTCGGAGCCACGGGCATCGGAGGCAGAGTTTGCCATGACGAAGCCGGCGCGGCCGTGTTCGTTTAACGCCGAGTAGAAGATTTGAATCCAAAGATAGTTCGCGTTGTCCACGCGCGGTAAGCCGAAGGGAAAGCGCCGGCCTTTGCCGACTTGATCTTTGAGACGTTCCTTATCGACGGCGTTGACGTTGAAGGGCGGATTGGCGAGCGCGAAGTCAAAGCGATCGGTGGAATCGTGGAGGTCGTCGTAGTAACTGATGCCTTCGCGGATGTCGCCTTCGAGTCCGTGCATGGCGAGATTCATCCGGCAAAGCGCGACTGTTGCTCCCACTTTCTCCTGGCCGTAGACCGACAATTCGCTTGAAGGATCTCTCTTGTGCGCAGAAACGAAGCGGGCACTTTGCACGAACATACCACCCGATCCGCAGGCCGGATCGAGAACGCGTCCGTGGAACGGCTCGAGGATTTCGACAATCAGCCGAACGATGCTCGATGGCGTATAGAATTCACCGCCCCTCGAACCTTCAGTCCGCGCGAACTCGCCGAGGAAATATTCGTAGACGCGCCCGAACGCATCGTAATCGAGCGTGGCCGGAATTTCCGAGACGCGCTTGAGCAACTGTTTCAACAACGAGCTCGTAAACAGCTCGTAACTCTTCGGCAGAACGCCCGCGAGCTGCGGATTGTCGCGCTCGATCGAGCGCATCGCCTCGTTCAACTTCGATCCAATGTTCGCCCCTTCCGGCAACTTGAGCAGAAAATCAAAACGCGCAGCAGGCACGAGAAAGAGAACGCCTTCCGCGTGATAAGCGGCAGGATCATCAAGACGCGAGCCGCGTCGGCTTCCCGCCGCTTGTTTTTCGAGCGCGGCCCGTTGTTTTGCGAATCGAACTTCGGCGAAGCGAAGGAAAATCAAACCGAGAACCGGTCCCGAATATTGTTGAGAAGTAAGCCCTGAATTTGCGCGAAGTTGATCAGCCGCTTCCCAGAGCCGCTTCTCCAGCGCGTCACTTGCGGCGTCTTTTTCGGAAAGGGCGATCCATTTCACTCGCTCAGCGTAGCCGAATTACTCTGCGTTGAGCAAGATAGTCATCATCACTGATGCCACCGGCGGTTCCCAACTAAGAAAAAATTATACTTTTACTTAACCATGCGCTTCGCGGAGATGCACTAGTCTCCGGTGGTCACCGAGGCCGGATTTCCAAGCGAAGCCACGCCGTCGGACTCGTGGTGAACATTTACTTCAAGCGCAGCGGGGCTGAGAGTTTGTCGCCGCGACGCATCCGTTGTAAGCGCTCCAATTGATTCAGCGCGCGGTACAGTTTGTTCTCAATTGCCGTCTCGTATCGTTGGAACTTTTGGAGTGTTTCAACGTCGGATGCGGACAGCCTAGCAGGCAGGCCCGGGTCTAGGACCACGGTCTTGCCATAGTCTCGTTCGAACATTTCATCCAATTTAGACATATTGCTGCCATCAGGATAAACCGTTTCGGTTAAAGCAGGATTCAGCTCCGCAGTAATGAACTCGGCTTCGAGTATTGCTGCTCGGCGAAGTCTGACAATGCAAAGCGCGATATATCGCACAAGTGCAGTCTCAACTTCGCCAACCGGCGCCGCCTCTGCTTCAAGGCGGGAGCAGAGGCCACGAAATTCGGTCGGACAGTCCAACTCCGTGATGCCTTGTGCAAGCAGGCCGTGCCGCATTGCGTTGAAGCGGCTTAGACTGCTATTATGCGGGCCGCTGGATTTCAGCGCGTTTTCCCGATTCGCTGCAACTTTTTTCGCGCTGATTTGTTTCGAATGTTGTTTGCTCATTTAGAGTTCTCCTGCATTTTTTTGTTGAAAGGTGCGAGCGTCATCGCGCTCGCGTGTAAATTCTTGTTGGCCTGCCGCCCGTCGCTTTCTCACGCCCGGAAAGTTCGCCGGTTTTCGGAGGCAAACCGACCGCACCGGCGGTTTGTGGCCGTTAGCTGCGCAAGGCAAAACTAATTCGTTCAGTTTCGCGCGCGAAAGGCCTGTCCACGGGCAAAGACCGTTTTTCGGAAGTCTAATGAATTCCGGATGAACTGGTTGAATCGCAGCATTCGCCGGAGCTGCGATCGGGGCAACGATCGTTAGGGCATTGCCGCCCGAGTTAATAGTGTCTTTTGGCACGCCTGAGCTAAGCACGCCGCCTGTTATTCTGTCTTCCCCTAGCTTATTCGGAATTAGGTTCTGTGTGAAACTACCTCTGTAAATGCTTTTTTAAGTCTCTCTTTAATACCGTCGCGAATGTTGCTCTCACTCGTTTTTGATCCAAGATTTGCGGTAAGATTTGCAGCTATTGTCTTCCCTTTCCGATGAGCACCGAATGCCCGAAGTTGCGCGTTTTTTTCCGGGCGCCCTTCTGTTTCTTCGAGCACCATTCGCCAAGCCGCGTCGAACCACTGATTCACCGTCTTTGTGGACAGTGGCGGCAAATCGAGGATCTGTTTGGTGAGGTCTTCTGTTTGGAACGTAATCATGGGCTCCGCGAAGCCATTGCGTTTTCGGATTTCCTTGAGTTCCTTATCTAGTCTGTCTCGCTCGATCGCGCGACAAGCACATTGACGTGCGATGAGTCCTTTAATCATTTCGACGGCGTGAAGATTTGCGGGTGTTTTAAATGACCAGCGTTTTCCGCGTCTGCCCTTCGGGAATGTGAACCGGAAGAAGTGGTCTTTCCCAAGGTTCAAGTCCTCCATCAACTCGGCGTTCCCTTTCGTGAAATCGCCGTGCTGCGAGATGAAGGCGGGCCAAACCACGCTCTCCTCTGCAATCGAGCGAATTAGGGGCAGTTTCCTGCGAGTAATGAGGAGGAGCGAGTTCACAGCCAAATAGGTCACACGGTGCAAAGACCAAGCTGCGGATCCCTGTTCATCGGCTCCCTGATCGCTGAGAATCAAGGAAACGATCTGCTCAATTGCGGTCCTTGCCTGTTTTTCGAGCAGGTACCGGTCTGGCTTATGCGACTTATCCGCCGATTGACTTTTGTTGCTTCTGTCACTTCTGTCCCTGGGAGACGACGGCTTGTTCATGCTCCCAAGAATGGCAGAGACGTTTGCCGGTGTCAGCTTGGCCGTTTCACCTTTTCTCTATTCGTAAGTTCGCGACAGGTGCTTCGTCGCACGAAAGGGAAAAAAGGCAATTTTGTCGACCTTTGCGCGCTGGTTACGGCTCATCCACGTTAAAGGCGCGTTTTTTTTGAAAAAAATTCTGCAAAAACGCCGCGCATTCATTCTGAAGCACGCCCGAGATAATTTCGCACCAGTGATTTAAGCTCGGCAGTTGCAGGAGGTTGATAACACTTCCGGCCGCACCAGCGCGCGGATCGGCGCAGCCAAAGATCAAACGGCGAAGCCGGACGTGCACGATCGCGCCGGCGCACATCGCGCACGGTTCCTTGGTCACATAGAGGTCGCAATCCAATAGCCGCCAATCTCCCACGGCCGCCTCGGCCTGCGTCAACGCCAGCATTTCCGCATGCGCGGTTGCGTCTTTCAGCAACTCAACCTGATTGTAAGCGCGCGCGATGATCCTTCCGGCCCGAACCACAACGGCGCCGACAGGCACTTCATCGGCTTCATACGCTTTTTGCGCCTGTCGCAATGCTTCGCGCATGAAAGCTTCATCGCTTGGCAAATCCATCACCATTTAAAGTTGTAGTTGTCGCCACGGCGCTCTGTCGCCGTGGTTCCCTGTTCGCCTCGACAGAGCGACGCGGCTACAACGGATAATCTGCCCTGTCAAATACGTCCGCGCAGACTTACGCTGGCGAACTTAATTGTATGCTAATGAAAAGATTATTCTCCATCCCGGCGATATTATTTCTCTCGCTCGTCACGGCTGGCGCTACCGAACAGGGTGTCGTCGACCATTGCGCTGCAATCATCCGCGATTTTCGCCAGATGCCTGAAAAAGGAATTCCAAGAGACGTGCTGCGACATTCCAGGGGGCTCGCGATCATGACCGTCCTCAAAGCTGGATTTATTTTTAGCGGCAAAGGCGGCCAAGGAGTCGTGGTCGCTCGCACGGGCCATGGCTGGTCCGGGCCATCGTTTATCGCCACAGGCGGCGCAGGTTGGGGTCTTCAGGTCGGTGCGCAGGTGACCGATTTCGTGATTGTTCTCAACAATGACAGTGCCCTCCGAGCATTTTCCCGTGGAGGCAACGTAACGATTGGCGCTGACGTCAGTGCTGCGGCAGGACCGGTAGGCCGCACTGCGTCGGGCGCAGTCGCACCGACGGCTGCGGTTTACACTTACAGCAGGAGCAAAGGTCTCTTTGCCGGCGTGTCCCTGGAAGGCGCAGTAATTGGAACGCAAAGGGATTCCAATTTCCGCTACTACGGCCGGCCTGTCAGGGCCGATGAGATTCTGAGTGGGGTCACAGCTCCGCCACCGGGCGCCGCGCCGCTGCGCCGGGCGCTCGGCCACTAACTTCCGGCAATTCGACACCCAAAAATAATTCCTTCAGCTATCCTCCGGTGTAGCGGGGCGTGTCCTCACGCCCGAATCTAAAAACGTTCGAGTCTGAGGACAGTCCGCCCGTAACGGAGAACGGAGCGCTTGCCGAACAAATCTCTTCGGCATATTAGGGACTGCTCATGCACGACAATATCGAATCGCACTTGATCGAGAAGCGCGTGTTCAAACCACCGAAGGATTTCGCGAAGAAGGCACGGATCAAAAACCTCGATCAATATCGGCGGATGTATCGAGAGTCGATCAACCAGCCCGCTAAATTCTGGGCACGCGAAGCGAGTGAGTTGGTCTGGCGGGTACCGTGGAAAAAAGTTCTGGAATGGAAAGCGCCGTTCGCGAAGTGGTTCGTGAGCGGCAAACTCAACATTTCGGAAAATTGTCTCGATCGGCATCTAACCGGTCCGCGCCGAAATAAGGCGGCGATTATCTGGGAGGGCGAACCGGGCGACAAGCGCACGCTCACCTACCAGCAACTGCATCAGGAAGTCTGCCGGTTCGCGAATGTGCTGAAACGGAACAAGATCAAGAAGGGCGATCGCGTCATCATTTATCTGCCGGCGATTCCCGAAGCGGCAATCGCGATGCTGGCCTGCGCCCGCATTGGTGCCGTGCATTCCGTCATTTTCGGCGGATTTAGCGCGGACAGCATTCGTGATCGCATTGCCGACAGCGGTGCAATTGGGCTCGTCACAGCGGACGGCGCACATCGCCGCGGTGCAATTGTGCCACTGAAGAAAAATGTTGATGACGCGCTGCACGGTCACACGTCCATCAAACGCGTGATCGTTTTTCGCCGCGCAGGAAACGAAATTCACATGGAAGAAGGCCGCGATGTGTGGTGGGATCGGGAACTAGAGTACGTCGATGCCAACTGCCCGCCAGCGTCGCTCGACAGCGAGCATCCGCTCTATCTTCTCTATACGAGCGGCTCCACTGGGAAACCGAAGGGA
>WNEZ01021502.1_pt2 | contig 10729 bp, 12 predicted proteins | sample 5400521 | NCBI WGS metagenome assembly WNEZ01 (sample SAMN13153339, study PRJNA577476) | soil metagenome | isolation source: 120 cm saprolite under Douglas fir tree site 2 hole 1 replicate 1 | place: USA:California | collected 2015-04-18
CGAAAAGCTCGTTCCGTTTCGGATGAAGGAGAAAGGGCCGCCGCCGCGTCCAAATTACGCAGTCTTTGATAACGGCGAGCGCATTGGTGAAGTAACCAGTGGCACAATTTCTCCGAGCTTGAACTGGGGCGTCGGCATGGCGTATGTCTCGGCACCGCACGCGAAGATCGGCGCGCAGATCGACATCGAAATTCGAGAAAGGAAATTTCCGGCTGTCATCGAAGCGAAACCGCTTTACAAAAAATCATGAACGTCCCCGACGATTTGCTTTACACCGAGACCCACGAATGGATTCGCAGCGAAGGCGAGAATATTCGCGTTGGCATCACGGACCACGCGCAATCGGAATTGACTGACGTGGTCTATGTGGAGCTGCCGAAAATGGATCGGCAAGCGAACGCGAAGGAAGCGATCGCCGTGGTCGAATCGGTGAAAGCCGCCAGCGACATTTACGCGCCGCTGAAAGGAACAGTCGTCGAAGTTAACAAAGCGCTCGAAGCAGACCCAGGCTTAATCAATCGCGAACCCTACGGCCAGGGCTGGATTTTCGTTCTCAAGATCGACAGCGCCGACGATCTGAAACAATTGAAAGACGCAGCCGCGTATCGAGCACAAATTGGATGACGCTTGTCGGGCCGTCGCAACAGTTCTGACGCAATCCATTATTGCGCGTGGGACGCTTGCCTCCAAAATCCGTCTTGCTTGGACTCATTGCTGCCGAGCTACTTCCTGCCGACACGGTAGCGGCCCCGCACGTGATTCCCGTCCTGTGGATATTTGGCATTGGCCACAGCACGTATTACGGATGGCACACCGATGAACTACCGACAGATGGAGTGGTGACGGCCAATGAACCCTGCATAGCGGCTCCAGCTGCTAAGGTTTTCAGGCCGACAGGCCGCACGCGGTACAAGAGTGAAATGTACGATTGATCCGGCCCGACTCCTGCTGGCGAATTTTGCGTTGCAAAGGGAACCAAAGGCGTCGTTAAGATCGATCCTGCTTGGGATGAGGACTCGTGCTATCCCGACCGGCCAATCGCGATTGAATTAGTGGGAGGCGAGCATCGCGGAAAGGTCGTTGCCGTGTCGCGAAACATATTGCGACCTTAATCCATGACTTTAATCGCATGAGTTTCGGCGACGGCGCTGAAACCAACTCGCCGCGGCGACCGCTCCCCGAATCCGTTCAAATCCGCGTAATCCGCGGTTGAATCCCAGTGACTAACTTTTTTTAATGGCGAAGCCGATGTAGCCCCAGCGGCCCCATTCATAATGCGAGGTGCGCTGTACGTCTAGGCGGCCCGTCTTTTTGTCGTGCGCATACGTCTGCGCAACGAATTCAGGGAACGCCGCGTTAATATGCACGTCGTGCGATACGATCAGTCCGCCGTCGCGCAGACGTTGCCAGAATTGACGAAATTCCCAGAGCATGTGCCGATAGCTGTGCGAGCTGTCGTGCAAGAACATGTCAATGCATGAGGGCAGTTCATCGCTCCGCGCAAAATCTTCTACTTTCCTCCGCAGCGGCACGAACTGCGGTCGCAATTCATCCGGAATTAACGCGCCCTGCTCGCAATCTTCACTCCATTCGATGCTGTACAACTTTGCCGTTGTGAGCCCTTCATCGACAAGCGCCTTCAAAATAAAGGCGGAAGACATTCCAACGAAACCGCCCGACTCGACGACTACCGCCGGTCGCTGCCAACGCGTCAACGCGTAGAGCGTTGCGCAATCGAGCGCTCCCATCAGCCCTTCACTGCCAAAGGCATCGCGACGCCGGATCATTTCGGCCATGAAATTGTTCGCTCGAATTTCCGCCGCAAAACGCGCCACGCCGTCCCAAACACCGTAAAAAGGCGTTGAAAGCGGCGCGCTCCGGTTCGCTTCCTTTGCTCGACGCCACCAATGGCCCGGCAGTCCAGGGACTTTTTTCATGGATCCGAAAGGCAGGAACATTCGCCGCACTTTCAGTCGACGCGAGGCTTATTTACTGACTCGAACGGTATGAAACCCAACCTTTTCTCGGCGGCGAATTGTGCTTAATTCCCCGTTTGCCCGTGAGCAGCAAACCGAAGCAGCGCGAGACAGAGCTTAGTTTTGAGGGTGCGATGGATCGCCTGGAAAAAATTGTCGAGCAAATGGAGTCTGGGAAACTGCCGCTGGAAGATTTGATCGTGCGTTACGAAGAGGGAATGAATCTGGTAAAAATCTGCCAGGAACGGCTTGCCAAGGCGGAACAAAAGATCGAAATCATTGCCCGCAACAGCGTAGGCAAACCCGTAGTTAAAGATTTCGAGCCGACGCCGGAACCGGCCGCTCCGGCCAAAGTGGTCGATGAATCCGAAAGCACAAATGATGAAATCAAACTGTTCTGAGTCCGCCAGGCCGGCCGTCGCGCCTGCACGCTTGCTCGATGGGATCCGCTCGCCCGCGGATGTAAAGGCGCTGCGCGAACAAGATCTGCCGCAGCTCGCGCAGGAAGTACGCGATGAGCTGATCAAAGTCCTTTCACAAACAGGAGGACATCTGGGTCCAAATCTTGGCGTAGTTGAATTGACAATCGCGTTGCATCGCGTTTTCGACACGCCGGGTGACCGGTTCGTTATGGACGTCAGCCATCAAGGCTACGTCCACAAAATGTTTACTGGGCGACTCGATCGTTTTTCCACGATGCGGCAGTACGGCGGCCTCAATGGTTTTCTTTTGCGAACAGAAAGCGAACACGATTGCTACGGTGCCGGTCACGCGGGTACTGCGCTTTCCGCTGGGCTCGGCATGGCAGTCGGCCGCGATTTGCGCGGCGGTGACGAGCATATCGTGGTCGTGGCGGGCGATGCCGCGCTCACCTGCGGGATCAGCTACGAAGCGCTTAACAATGTGAAAGCGCACACCAAGCGCTTCATCGTCGTGCTCAACGACAACGAATGGTCGATCGCGAAGAACGTCGGCGCGATCGCAAATTATCTAAACAGCATCGTGGCAAGCCCAACTTTTGCTCACCTCCACGACAAAGCGCGCGATTTCGTGCGGGCGATCGCCGGAAAATCCGTGGTTCAGTTCGCACATAAAGTCGAAGAAAGCGTGAAGGGTTTGATTGTTCCCAGCGTCATCTTCGAGGAGCTCGGACTGCGTTACTACGGGCCGATCGATGGGCACGATATCCCGTTATTGATCCGGACATTTGAGTTTTTGAAAACGCAGGAAGAACCGGTTCTGCTGCACATTCTCACAAAGAAAGGCAAAGGGTATGAACCGGCCATCAAGCAGCCTGACAAATTTCATGGTCTCGGCAAATACAAATTGGAGACCGGCGAGACCGCGCCAGCGCCGACGCCTACCTATTCGGAAATTATCGGTAAAACGCTCGCGAAATTCGCGGAAACCAACCAAAAGATCGTCGCGATCACGGCGGCGATGCCGAGCGGGACCGGCCTCTCGCATTTTGCCAAAGCGCATCCGGATCGGTATTTCGACGTCGGGATTGCGGAAGAGCACGCCACACTTTTCGCCTGCGGGCTCGCGACGCAGGGCTTGACGCCGTTTCTCACGATCTATTCCACGTTCTTTCAGCGCGCCTACGACATGGCGATTCACGACATCGCGATCCAAAGACTAAACGTCAGGCTCTGCATGGACCGCGCCGGACTGAGCGGCGACGACGGCCCGACTCATCACGGTCTGTTCGACATCGGTTATCTGCGTCACATCCCGAATTGGGTGCATATGCAGCCGAAGAACGAAGACGAATTTGTCGATATGCTCTGGACGATGGCGCACTACAACTCCGGTCCAATCGCCATCCGTTACCCGCGCGGTTCAGGGACGGGCGCGCAAATCAAAACGGAACCCAAACTCCTCGAGATCGGCAAAGCGGAAGTCGCGCAACATGGGCGCGACGTGGCGATTTTCGGATTGGGCAACATGTTCGAAGTTGCCGAAGAAGCCGCGGCCAAACTTGAAGAGAAAGGAATCTCCGTTGCGCTGATCAATCCGCGCTGGATCAAGCCGATGGACACCGGCACCTTGGAATTCTTCGCGCGCAGCGTTGAGGTCGTGTGCACGATCGAAGACCACGTTTTGCACAACGGTTTTGGCTGCGCCGTGATGGAACATCTGCATTCGAACATGATTAACACGCCGGTCGTGCGGATCGGCTGGCCCGATCAGTTCATCGAGCACGGCGCCGTTCCCATTCTGCGGAAGAAGCACGGCATTACAGCCGATGCATTAGTAGAGAAGGTCCTCCCGCTCCTCCGCAAGAAATCCACGCTCAGGCCATCCGTAGCCTGATGAAAGCGAAGGGCGCCTTCGTTTCCGAAAGCGCCCTTCATATTTCGATGGCGGTAAGCCGAATTCTGTCGGCGTGATTGCTCACGCGGATGATCATTTATCTCATCCAGCTCCAGTTTTGCTGGTGACGCGCCAAGATCGACATCTTCACTCGCAAAACTGGGGCTGGACGTCCGGCGAATTTTCATTCGCCGTGATGCGACGATACCCGAGGATCAAACGGGTCGGCTGCCCTCCCTCTGTTTTGTCTTACACCGCATGGGGTTTTTCATGCCTCGCGAATTACTTCGCGAGCGGTGAGCTCTTACCTCGCCTTTTCACCCTTGCCTGTGCCCTTGTTTCCAAAGAACCGGCGGTGTCTTTTCTGTGACACTCTCCGTCACCGCAATTTTACAACCGCGGCGCCCGCGTGTTTTACGCGGCATGCTGCCGTATGGTGTTCGGACTTTCCTCCAGCAAGCCAAAGCGGCTCACCAGCGATCATCTGCCATCGACGGGCACTTTAGCACGAAATCGAAAATCTGGAAGCCATGAAATCCAGAAAGAATCAGGAAAACGGGAAAGAGAAATAAAAATTAAATTTCCTGGGTTCCTGGTTCCAGATTCCATCCTTTTTTTCTGCTTTCGTGATTCAAAATGGTGACGGAACCGTCATGAGGAAAATCGTGATCATCGCCAGCGCGATTATCAATTTGCCGACCATTCCAACGAGATTCCCCAGGAAACTCCCCCAGCCCGCCCGGCCGGCGTCGATCATTCGTTTCCCAGAAATGAATTCGCCGATGAGCGCGCCGATCACCGGCCCACCAAATAAACCGAGGATCCCGAAAAACACGCCGATGAGCGCGCCCAGGATAGCTCCGATCATCCCCCATTTTGTCGCTCCGAAATACTTTGCACCGAAGTAACCACTCAGAAAATCAAGCGCATACGTCGTGAGGGTCAGGACAACGAGCGCGACGATCACGCGCCAACCGATGCTTTTCTCCGGACCAAGCATCATCCGGTGAATAACCGCGCCGGCGAGAATGATGGTCGTTCCTGGAAACACTGGTAGCACGGTGCCGATCAGACCGACGGCGAACAGCACGGTCGTGAACAACCACCAAAAAAGTTCCATAGCCGGAAATCGTAAGCCAGGGATGAACACAGATGAAACACGGATATTCAATTGGAAGAGCCTCTCCTCCTATTCGTTAGAATAATCTGTGTAAATCCGTGTTAATCTGTGGCGGAAATTCCCCGTAAACTTTTTGACCGATTACATGTCGATCTTATACTGAAAGGCCCTTTTTAACTCGAACCCGGAGGATTCATTTATGCCACTTGCAGTTGGAACCAAAGCGCCAGATTTTACATTATCGACTAAGACCGCCGATGGACCGAAGCAGGTCAAGCTGAGCGACAATTTCGGGAAGAAGAACATGCTGCTTCTTTTTTTTCCCATGGCCTTCACTGGCACCTGCACGACAGAAATGTGCGACGTGAGTAGCGGTCTGTCGGCTTACAGCAATATGAACGCCGCCGTTTACGGAATCAGCGGCGACAATCCGTTCGCGCAGGAAGCGTGGGCGCAAAAGCAGGTGTGGCCAAGCGCGCTGCATTCATCATCGATAAGAATGGCATGATCCAATACGCGGAGAGCAACGACGACGCAAAACAGTTGCCAAACTTCGACAAAATCAAAGCAAAGCTGGCGGAGCTAAAGTAAGGTAAATTAGGAGCCCACGAAATCCAAGAAAAGGAGCAAACTAAAGTCTGTTCCTCCTGGTTTTGTGGTTTCCAGATTGTTCTTCTCTGGAATGAAAGACGAATTTAAGACGCTGCGGAAATTCGATGCCGCTAACAGCCGCGAAGGATTTCTGTATTCATTGCCGGCGTTGGAGGAGCAAGGCGTTGGCAAAGTTTCACGACTTCCGGTAAGCATTCGCATCGTACTCGAATCGGTGCTACGCAATTGCGAGGGGAAAAAAGTCCGGCGCAAAGATGTCGAGACACTGGCGAATTGGAGGGCAAAGTCGCCAGCAAACGAGGAAATTCCGTTCGTCGTTGCGCGCATCCTCCTGCAGGATTTCACCGGCGTGCCGCTAGTTGTCGATCTTGCCGCGATGCGCAGCGCAGTCCAAAGACTCGGCGGCGACCCCAAAATCATTGAGCCACTCGTGCCTGTCGATCTGGTGGTCGATCACTCGGTGCAAGTCGATTTCTTCGGTTCCGCGCGGGCCCTTCAACTTAATCTAGAAATGGAGTTCAAGCGCAACCGCGAGCGCTATCAGTTTTTGAAATGGGGACAGCAAGCGTTCAAAACGTTCCAACTCATTCCCCCGGGCATCGGCATCGTTCACCAGGTTAATCTGGAGTATCTCGCCAAAGGCGTGCTGTCCGCTTCATCAACCATCAACCATCAACCATCAACCATCTTCTATCCCGATACGCTCGTCGGCACCGATTCTCACACAACAATGATCAACGGACTCGGCGTGGTCGGCTGGGGCGTGGGCGGGATCGAAGCGGAAGCGGGAATGCTCGGTCAGCCGGTCTATTTTCTGACGCCGGAAGTGGTAGGAGTGCACCTGAGCGGGCAGTTGCGTGAAGGGGTAACGGCGACCGATCTCGTGCTGCACATCACACATTTGCTGCGCGCCCAACGACGAGCAATGCCGCGTATTCGAAAATTATTTCCGGGCGCAAAATATGTTTGGCATGCCGCGCAAAGGCGAAATCGATTACAGCGTCGATATCGACCTTGACCTGGCAGACGTGCAACCGAGCGTCGCCGGACCAAAGAGGCCGCAGGACCGGATCAGTTTGCCGGAACTTGGGAGGACATTTCGCGAGTTGCTCGAGAAGCCAGTGAGAGATGGCGGCTACGGCAAAAAGCATGTCGATCTTCGCGAAAAGCATCTCGTGGAATTGAACGGCAGCGCGCCGCGCAACGGCGAGATGGCTTCGACGGATAAAAAAGAAGATCAGGGAATCAATCCGGGTGACGAGCTCAATAAAATCGAGATGGTCGCGAACCGGCCGACGCCGGACCCGGGGAGAGAAATTGAAGCCGAATCCAGCGAAGTGTTCACGCATGGGCATAGTCGCATTGGTCATGGCAGCGTCCTGATCGCGGCGATCACGAGCTGCACCAATACTAGCAACCCGAGCGTGATGATCGCGGCGGGTCTGCTTGCGAAAAAAGCGGTCGAACGGGGTCTGCGCGTCGATCCCGCGGTGAAAACTTCGCTCGCGCCCGGTTCGCGCGTTGTTTCCGATTATCTCGACAAAACCGGACTGCAGAAATATCTCGATCAGCTCGGATTTAATCTCGTTGGCTACGGTTGCACCACCTGCATTGGCAACTCCGGACCACTGCATCCGAAGATCGAGAAAGCAATCCACGAATTCGATCTGGTTGCGGCCTCGGTACTGTCGGGGAACCGCAACTTCGAAGCGCGCGTGCATCAAAACATCAAAGCGAACTTTCTAATGTCGCCGCCGCTAGTTGTCGCTTTTGCGCTGGCCGGTCGAGTGGATATCGATCTTTCACGCGAATCGCTCGGGAAAGATAAGCACGGCAAAGAAACTTTCCTGCGCGACCTCTGGCCGAATCTCAATGAAATCCGGCACACCATGCAATCTGCGCTCAAGCCCGAAACGTTTCGCAAACTTTACCGCGATTTTGCCGATCAAAACCCAAAGTGGAACGAAATTCCATCGAGCACGGGCGACATTTACCAATGGGACGAGAGGAGCGATTACATTCATGAGCCGCCCTTTTTCCAGAATTTCGCGATGGCGCGCGGACATATTGAGGAAATTCGCGGCGCGCGGGCACTTGGGATTTTCGGCGATTCGGTCACCACAGATCACATTTCGCCCGCGGGCGCGATCAAGGCAACGTCACCGGCGGGGCAATATCTAGTTTCGCGCGGGATCGAGCACACTGATTTCAACAGTTACGGCAGCCGCCGCGGGAACGATTTGGTGATGACCCGAGGGACATTCGCGAATGTACGGATCAAAAATCTGATGGTGCCTGGCACGGAAGGCGGGATCACAGTGCATCAACCGAGCGGCGAGCAGATGTCGATCTTCGATGCAGCGACGAGATATGGGGAAACCAAGACGCCATTGATCATCCTGGCCGGTCACGAGTACGGCACTGGTTCATCGCGCGACTGGGCTGCGAAAGGAACGCGCTTGTTGGGCGTGAAGGCTGTTGTGGCGGCGAGTTTTGAGCGGATTCACCGCTCTAATCTCGTCGGCATGGGTGTGTTGCCGTTGCAATTTCCCGACGGGACCACAGCGCAATCGCTTGGACTCGACGGTTCGGAAATCTTTTCGATTACCGGATTGTCTAACGAAATCAAGCCTGGCAAAAATGTGACGCTTGAGATTGAAGGTAAGGATGGACAAGAACGTTCTATCCCGGTGAAGCTTCGGATCGATACGCCGATCGAGATCGACTATTATCGGCACGGTGGGATTTTGCCTTTTGTGCTGAGGCAATTGCTCGCGAGAAATAAATAACCGCCATTCTCAACCTGTCGCGGCTGCTATAGAAGGATCGATCGGCGTTCGATCGTGATTGCTGAGCCCTTGGCGATGAATGCGGAGCGCGGCGGGCATGCCAGCGTTTCAGCAAACTGCTCGCCATAGAGAGTCGCCAGATCAGCGCAAAGCTCGAATGTATCTGCGTTCCAGACTCTCCAACGCGGGTGTTCCACTCGATACTCGCTACAGCCCGCCCGTACGCGCGTGTAACCCCAATAATGTTCGGTGATGAATTCGGCATGCGAACCGGCAGAAATGGATTGCAGCCCGCCGCCAGCGCTCACCTTTAGCGATTCCCATTTCTTCGCGCGTCGCCAGCTGTACTCCGCCGAGACGTGCGCGCCGTCATCGATGATCACATGTCGCATCGGTAACGCGACATAGCGTTCACCATAAAAAGCGCGGGCGACGAGCGCGATGGCGCGGCGCGGCACAAGTTCGCGAATAAAGACCACACCGCGCCGCCACGTGTCAGCTGATTTTTTACGAACATAGAAACGCAAATTCACTTCTTCAAAATCGCGGTGCAGCGGAATCGGAAACCCGAGCAGGCGCGTGTTGAGAAAGAGAAAGCCAACGATGCTAACGAATGTTTCGCCGTTTTCGTAATCGATTTCGGTCGCAGGAGGAACGAGCGACGCGAGAATACGCGGATCGACAACGAAATTGAGCATGGCGAGATAACGCCAATTGGCAGTAAGAAACGGCTGCATACTGGAAATCGAATCATGCCGCGGTCTATGACCGCCGCTACAGGATTAGTCGTCAACCGGCTGGATACGGTGGCGTAGAGCGAAGCGCTCCGTGTCGGACCACGTTTCGTCTTGCTTCCGCGGCGTGGGCGGAAGTGTCAATTCTATGAATTGCGACGCGCCCAGGTCGTTACCGATCGAGGCGAGAAGTGATCTGGTTTTGCTGTGTGTCAGTAGCGAGACATTTCCCGGAATGGTGGGGTGTTCGGCATCTCTTGTGATCGAGTTCCAATTGATGAAAGCAAGCCGACTTTGCCGATTATCCGTGTAAAGACTGACTTGGATGCTGCAGCCATCGGGCTGGTCTGGAATTTTTCGCGTGCCGTCGATCCTTGGAGGTTTGTCCGATAGCAGGTATGGAATGCCGACCAACAGACCGGCGACCACGCGCGTGATGAAAATGGAGCAAACCTGGGCAATAAGGAATCCTTCCAATGCTCTGCGGCGAATTCGCAGGGCTGCGACAAGCCCGATAATGAAACCTGCGATAATGCCAAGCGGCGCGCAAACGAAGATGGTTGTGTAGCCGCGTTGCCCTTCGAAATTAGAAACATCCAGCAGCCTCGTTAAATAAACGCCGACCAAGAACGCAAGAAGGAAGCCGACGAATGCCGTGAAAAGCGCAATGAAAGAAGCGCGGAGAAAGCGCACGTTGGCCGAGAGACTAAATTCGTTTGTTACCACCGCAAGATCGATTGTCGATCTTGTGGTCACTGCAACAATTTCTCAAGTGACGGATCGGGCTGGGTACCGAGCGCGGTGGCCTTGGTGTAGTGCCGCTTGGCTAACTCTTTTGAAGCGGGTTGTGTCGTGACGAGAATAACGGCCAGATTAAAATGGGCGTCTGCGTAATCAGGATTGTTCGCGATGGCCTGAAGTATTTCCTTCTCGGCTTCTTTCTGTCGCCCTTTTTGACTCGCGGTAATGCCGAGATAATTGTGAGCCGTGGCGCTCTTTGGATTGATCTCGACCGCCTGACCTAATTCGGCCAGCGCATTGTCGAACTTGGATTGCCGGGTAATAGACAATTCCCAGTGTGGTGTGCAAAAACTCCTCGTTGGGCGAAATCGTCAGAGCCTTCTTCAGGGTTGCTTCCGCCGACGGAAATTTGCCGCTGCGAAGGTAGACCACCCCGAGATT
>WNEZ01021745.1_pt1 | contig 10729 bp, 9 predicted proteins | sample 5400521 | NCBI WGS metagenome assembly WNEZ01 (sample SAMN13153339, study PRJNA577476) | soil metagenome | isolation source: 120 cm saprolite under Douglas fir tree site 2 hole 1 replicate 1 | place: USA:California | collected 2015-04-18
CATCGGTCATCACGACCGTAATCATATGATATTCCGGATGAATCTCGGCTTTCATGGCAGATCCTTCGGCGCGCCGGCGCCTGTCTTTAAGATGGCTGTGGGGACGGATTTGGGCCGCTCTATAACGCAGCAGGCCCGCCAAAACAAGCCAAGTATGTTCTTGGTTTCGTACCTTTCTTAGGATTTGCCAGTGGTGGCGGCGGGGCCTATCTGGGGGTGGTAACGGCGATTGGTCAAAATCTCATGAGCGCAGTGGAACGTCTTGAAGACCGGCGCGGCGAAACGCCGCCGCGGCGCGATCCGGCCGCCTCAGAGGCGCCCGCTGTCGAAGCCGAACTGACGCCGTTGCCGGGTGGGAGCAGCGCGCGCCTGCGTCCGCTGTTGGCGCTGGCGCCCTATGTGGCGCGCTACCGCGGACGCGCGATTCTTGCCCTTGTCTCGCTGACCATCGCCGCGATTACGACCTTGATCGTGCCGGTCGCGGTGCGACGGATGATCGACTTCGGGTTCACCCCCGAAGGCATCGCCCTGATCAACAGCTATTTCAGCGTGATGATCGCGGTGGTCGCGGTGCTGGCCGCCGCCAGCGCGTCGCGGTTTTATCTGGTCATGACCATCGGCGAGCGCATCGTCGCGGATCTGCGGGGCGACGTGTTCGCGCACCTGATTTCGCTGTCGCCGGCATTCTTCGATTCCGCGCGCAGCGGCGAGCTGATCTCGCGGCTCACCGCCGATACCACCCAGATCAAATCCGCGGTCGGCGCGTCGGTATCGATTGCGCTGCGCAACCTGATGCTGTTCATCGGCGCCGCCGTGATGATGGTGATCACCAGCCCGCGGCTCTCGGGCTTCGTGCTGCTGGCGATTCCTGCGATCGTGATTCCGCTGGTGGCGTTCGGGCGCTGGGTGCGGCGGCTGTCGCGCAACGCCCAGGATACGCTGGCGGATGCCACCGCCTACGCCTCCGAGCTGGTCGGCGCCATCAGAACCGTGCAGGCCTATACCAGCGAGCCGATGGCCAACGCGCGCTTCGGCGGCGAGGTCGAGCAGGCCTATGAGGCGGCGCGCAGCTCGACCCGCGCGCGCGCCGTGCTTACCGCGGTCATCATCTTCATCGTCTTTACCAGTGTCGTGGCGATCCTCTGGGTCGGGTCGCACGATGTGCTGACCGGCTCCATCAGCCCGGGCCGGCTCGGCCAGTTCGTCCTGTATGCGGCTTTCGCCGCAGCTGGGCTCGGCCAGCTCAGCGAAGTCTGGGGCGAGGTTTCGGCCGCCTCGGGCGCATCGGAACGATTGTTCGAAATTCTTCGCGTCAAATCCGCGATATCCGCACCGGCCTCGCCGCGAGCCATGCCGGTGCCGGCGCGCGGCGACGTCGGGTTTGAAAATGTCCGCTTTGCCTATCCGACCCGGCTGGATACGCTGGCGGTGAATGGCGTTTCGCTGACGGTACGGGCCGGCGAGAAGGTCGCGATCGTCGGCCCGTCGGGCGCCGGCAAGAGCACCCTGTTTCATTTGCTGCTGCGGTTCTACGATCCCGCCGCGGGTGTGATTTCGTTCGATGGCGTGCCGATCAGGGACGCCGATCCGCGCGAGCTGCGCTCCCGCATCGCGCTGGTGCCGCAGGATTCGGTGGTATTTGCCGCGACCGCGCGGGAAAACATCCGCTTCGGCCGGCCCGAGGCCAGCGATGCCGAGGTCGAGCGCGCGTCGGACCTTGCCCATGCCACCGAATTCATCCGCCGCCTGCCGGGCGGATTCGAATCGCAGCTTGGCGAGCGCGGCGTGACGCTGTCGGGCGGCCAGCGCCAGCGCATCGCGATCGCGCGCGCCATCCTGCGCGACGCGCCGCTGCTGCTGCTCGATGAAGCGACCTCGTCGCTTGATGCGGAATCTGAAACGCTGGTGCAGACCGCGCTGGAAGAATTGATGCGTCACCGCACCACCTTGGTGATCGCGCATCGCCTCGCCACCGTATTGTCCTGCGACCGCATCATGGTGATGGATCAGGGCCACATCGTCGAGCAGGGCACCCACGCCTCGCTGGTCGCCGCCAACGGTCTCTACGCCAGGCTGGCGAGATTGCAGTTCGAGGGGGTGTAAGACTTCCTGTGTCTGCTTTGCGACGATTTTGAAAAGCGTGCCTTCGGACTTCACCCGAGGGTGGGTCGATTTTCGAAAAGATTGCGCTTAAACAAGGAGATGAGATCGTGGTCAAATTCTAATCGCGCCACGATCGAGAATGTTGTTCCACTATTGAAACTCTTGCTCCCCTTGGAAGTTGTCCGCTGCTGCAGCCCTGGTCTTTGCCGGGCATGAGCAAACAGGAGACAACCATGCCTTTTCGTCGCGGCGGTTTTGCGCTCACGCCCCTCGCACGTGTTTGATGTTCTGGCCGTCGCCTACCTCGTGTTGATGGTGGGCGTGCTGTTCCGCGGCATTTAAAGCCCGAATCCAGCCGTTTTCGCGCGGAAGTAGCGAAACGGCGTCCTACCCTTTCCACTCCATCCGCAGCACCGGCCGGCCCGACGTCGGATTGACGTCGCCGCCGGTATGCGCAAAGCCGTTGCGTTCGTAGAAGCGAATGGCGCGGGTGTTGTCGGTGTTGACCAGCAGCGCAATGCCGTCAGGCGACAGGCGTTTGGCCTCATCGACCAGCGCCTTGGCGAGGTCGGTGCCCCAGTGATCGGGGCGGACCACCAGCTGGTCGAGATAATTTTTGCGATCGATCGTCACAAATCCGAGCAATGCGCCGGCCTCTTCCGCGACGATGATCGCCGCCTTCGGCACCAGATCGTTGCGCCAGCGCTCGCGCCACCACGCTACGCGGGCCGCGAAATCGATTCCGGGATAGGCCTGCTGCCAAGTTTGCTGCCACAAGGCGATCGCGGCGTCTTCATCCTCCGCGCGATAGGGGCGAAGGTGAAAGGTGGCGCTCATCGAGGCAACGCCGTCATGGCCGGACCTGATCCGGGCATCCATCTGTTTGGCAAAAGTCGCTTTTGACGGATTGCCGGGTCAAGCCCGGCAATGACGATCTGTGTGGTCTTTTTGGTATCATGCCCTCAGCGCTCCGTCAGCTTCAGCTCGATGCGGCGGTTGCGCTTGTAGGCGTCCTCGTTGGCGGCGGTGTCGAGCGGCTGGAATTCGGCAAACCCGGCCGCGACCAGCCGCTGCGCCGGCACGCCGAGCGAGATCAGAAGATCGATCAGCGCGGTCGCCAGCTTGTCCAGCTCGGCACGGCCCTCGGGCAACAGCAAGGCCTGTCCAGTGTCAAAAAATACTTCTGACTGAAAGACAAAACGGTCGCCGACGATCCGGATATCGGGCCGGTTGCCGAGGATGGCGCGCAGCCTTCCGAAGAATTCCGAGCGGTAGCGCGACAATTCCTGCACCCGCTGCGCCAGCGCCACGTTCAATCGCTGGCCGAGATCGGCGATCCTCCCCTGCGATTCCTTGTCGCGCTTTTCGGAGGCGTCGAGGGCTTCTTCGAGTGCCGCCAGCTGGCGGCGCAGCGCGGTGATCTGCTGGGTCAGCACCTCGATCTGCGCCAGCGCGCGCGACGATATCACCTTTTCGGAATCCAGCGCCTTGTTGAGTTCGGCGGCGCGGCCGGCGGCGTCGTTGCCGGCGCCGGCGAGGCCGTCATAGAGACCCTTGACGCGATCGCGTTCGGTTTCCGCCGCCGCCAGCCCCGCCCGCAGCTGCGAGACCTGGTCGTCGAGATTGAGCTTGCCGAGTTTTTCCAGCGACAACAGCTCGTTCAGCTGGGCGATCTTGGCGTTGAGTTGCTCCAGCGCCTTGTCCTTGCCGGTGACTTCCTGCGACAGGAAGAACTGCACCACCAGGAACACCGACAGCAGGAACACGATCGAAAGCACCAGGGTCGACAGCGCATCGACGAATCCCGGCCAGTAGTTGAATCCGGTATCGCTGCGGCGGGTACGGGCGAGGGCCATTTGAGAATTCTCCGCTGACTCGTGTCCCGGACGCGGTGCAGCGTTATTCACGCTGCTCCGCAGAGCCGGGACCTGGATGTTGCTTCTATGGGCCCCGGCTCTGCTGCGCATCATTGCATGATGCGCAGCGTCCGGGGCACGATATTCTTGTCAGTTCTTCTCGGGCTGGCGCGCGATCCGCTCCAGCAATTTCTTGATCTCGCGGTTTTGCTCGCCCTGGCCGTCGGCCCATTCGCGGATCATCTGCTGCTCGTTCCGCATATGCGCGACCAGGCCCTGAATGGCTTCGGCGAGGTTGGCCATCGCCGCGGTGGTGCCGCGGTTGCCGCCGCCTTCCTCCAGCGTCGTCCGTAACTGCGTGACGGCGGCCTGAAGTTCGCCGCCCGTAGCGGAGCCGCTCTCGCTGGAATAGCCGCGCACCGTGGAGGCCAGCCAGTCTTCGAAGTCGGTATAGAACCGGTTCTGGGCCTGGCTCGATTGCAGATCGAGAAAGCCGAGGATCAGCGAACCGGCGAGGCCGAACAGCGACGATGAGAACGAAATACCCATGCCGCCGAGCGGCGCGGCCAGACCTTCCTTCAGCGTGTCGAACAAGGCGCCGGCGTCGCCGCCGACCTTCAACCCGTCGATCACCTTGCCGACCGAGCCGACGGTTTCGATCAGGCCCCAGAACGTGCCGAGCAGGCCGAGGAACACCAAGAGGCCGGTCATATAGCGGGAAATGTCGCGGGCCTCGTCGAGCCGCGTGGCGATCGAATCCAACAGATGCCGCATGGTCTGCTGCGAAATCGTCATGCGGCCGGTGCGCTCGCCGCCCAGGATCGCCGCCATCGGCGCCAGCAGCGTCGGGCGTTGCCGTTCGACAGCGAGGCCGGGATCGGCGATCCGGAAATTGTTGACCCAGGCGACCTCAGGATAGAGCCGGATCACCTGACGAAACGACAAAATGATGCCGATCGCCAGCACCGCGCCGATCAGCGCGTTGAGGCCGGGATTGGCGAAGAAGGCCGTGACGATCTGCTTGTAGAGCACGACCATGACCAGCGCGCACAGCACCAGAAAGACCAGCATGCGGACCACGAAAATCCGCGGCGAGGACAGTTTTGCCAGTTCGATCTCCATCGCGGAGTCGGGCATCAATATGGCACAGCGGGGCGGAGAAAAAAGCTCGGATACGCCCCGATTTCAAGTGACATGCGGAACCTCTGGCTGAAACCTAAGCGTGGGTGAGAGCGTACTTCACGAATGGTTGGTGTCTAGCGCGATTTTTTTTGATTTTGCATGACCGTTTTGCATCTCGAAGCGCTGGCCGCGATCGCGGTTTCGCTTTCGTCGCTGTCGCTGCCGAATCAAATGATCCAGGGGATTTTCGTAGCCCTTCCGTTTTGGCCGGCAAACGGCATACTATTAGCCATAGCAGCGTGCAAGCACGACGTAACTCAATTGCGCGAGGCGCCATCCTGGCGGAAATACACGTCCACCTTCATGCCAACCGCGAGCGGACCAGGCTCGCCCAGGTTGACCAGCACTTCCACCACGTCGACGTCAGTCATATTGCGTTGGCCAAGTGCATTATGGCGTCCGGCCTCCACCAGCGGAGCAACGAAGGCGACCGTTCCCGCGATTTCGCGGTCGCGAAACGCGGCGGGACGCACCAGCACCGCTTGTCCGGCCTTTATTTTTTCAATGTCACGTTCGTCCACCTCGGCACGCACGCGCAACGCCGAAACGTTGCCGAGCAGCACGAGCGCTTGCGTCGCCGATGGAGACGCCAGTTCCCCTGGCCTGGCATTCATTTGCAAAATGGTGGCGTCCATCGGCGCACGAATCGTCATGTTTTCGATAGCTGCCTGGGTCGCCAACAGTTCACTGCGCGCGATGTTGAGTTGGCCTTCGGCCTGCGTTGGCAGCGGTGCGTCGGCCTCGATCCTGCGCAGCTCAGCCTTTTGCTGGACCAGACGCGTTTGCGCACGCGTCAATCCCGAACGGGCCGCCTCCACATCTGCATCCGAACCTCGGCCGGCCCGCCTTTCGACGGCTGTCTTGTCGACGAAAGACCGCGCCTCGGATACAGCGATGTCAGCATCGGCCACCGCATCCTCGGCCCTGCGCCGTGCCGCAGCCCCGGACGAGGCGGATTCCTTGTTGCGCACGCGTCTTCGCAATGCGACCTGCGCCTCCGCGGCGGCAAGTCGCGCCCGGGCTTCATGATCGGCCAGGCGAATCAGCGGTTCACCGGCAAACACGGTATCGCCGGCCCGCACCAGCACTTCGCCGATAACGCCCATGACAGGCGGGGCAACCCTGATCAACCCCGACAACGGTTCGACCCGGCCCGGTGCGACCGCCAGCCATCGCTTCTCCTCGGCCGGATCGATTGTCGCGGAGCGTGCCGGCGTTTGCGCATGGGTCATCGCCGCCGGAACGGCGAGCGAGGTGAGCAGCACGGCCAAATTTAGAGCGGCAAAGAAAGCCGTCTTGACCTTCGGCGTGATCATGACATCCGCACCCTCTGTTCCTTGCCGCGCTCGCCGGGCTCTTCTCTTACGATCCGCCCGTCTTCGATGTGGACGATGCGATTGGCGAACGACAGGATACGCGGATCGTGCGTTACGACCAGCACCCCGCGAGATTGCTCTTTGGCGATCTCGGCAAGCACGGTCATGATGGCCTGACCGTTTTGAGTGTCGAGTGCGCCGGTCGGTTCGTCCGCAAGAATCGCGCATGCATTCCCCACAATGGCCCGCGCGATCGCGACGCGCTGTTGTTCGCCGCCGCTGAGCTCGATGGGAAACGCCTTCGTCTTGTGGGAAAGGCCGACCATCGCCAGGGATTCCCGTGCCGCGATCTTGGCGCGTCTGAATCGCTGTCCGCGCACGTCCAGTGCGAGCCGGACATTCTCCTCAGCCGTCAGGGTGGGAAACAGATGGTAGGATTGAAAGATGAAGCCGATGTGATTGCGCCTGAGTTTGGCGAGATCCTCGGGACCCGCACCGGCGATCGACCGGCCGCGAACCCGTATAACTCCGCGCGTCGGCGTCATCAGGCATCCCATAACCGAGAGCAGCGTGGTCTTGCCGCTCCCCGATGGTCCCATGAGCAGCACCAACTCGCCGCCGTTGAGCGACAAGCTTACGCCTTTGAGCGCCTCTACTTCACCCGCTCCGCGGCCAAGGCGTTTTACGACGTCGACAGCGTCGAGCACAGCCTCGGTCATCGCGTAAACACCAAGGCGGGATCGATGCGCATGACCTGCATGATCGCGGCAATGGCCGATGCAACACACATCGCGACGGTCAGCAGAAACAATCCCACGGTCAACGCCGGTGTCATGACGATTGGCAATGCAGATTCAGCGGTCGCCTTGACGACGATGGCGCCGATGGCCGCGGCGCCGCAGAATCCGATGACCGCGCTGAGCAGCGCCTGCCAGATGATGACCGTGTAGATATATGCGCCGGACGATCCGATGGCGCGCAAGGTTGCGAATTCGTCCAGATGATCCTTGGTGCTCGAGTACAAGGTCTGCGCGACTATGACGGTGCCCACGATGATGCCGAGCAAGGCGCCTGCGAACAGAGCGGCCCCCGCACCGGTCCCGAACAGCCAAAAGCTCCGGCTGCGGTCGCGAAACTCGGTCGCTGTCAGGACCTCGACGTCGGAGAGGTTTGCCCGCAATCGTTGACGAACGCTGCCGACGTCCGCCCCAGGCGAAGTGCGCACGAGGAAATAAGAGGCCTTGTCGGGTGAAATGCCGGTATAGGATCGCGCGCGATCAAGCCCCGTGAACGCGAAGGGCGTCGTGGTGAATGAACGGATGCCCTTGGTCACCGCGGTCACCTGAACCTTTTGATCGCGTATTTCAGCGCTGGCGCCCAGGCCACTGGTACCAAGCCGATCGAAATAGGACTGGTCGATCGCCACCGCACCGGGAATCGACAGATCGTCAATACGACCCGCGACCAAATCCCAGGGGCGCAATCCCAATCCCCGTAGTTCGGAGCCGACGATGAAAACCGGCGTCGTCCCGCCGCCCGGCAATCGCCATTGCGCGAAGCCAATGACGAGAGGAGCGGCTTCGGCAACCCCATCGACCGCCAGGGCCCTAAATCGCTGACGATCATCGAGCAACGAAGGATCTTCGAAACACTTGGTACCGAGCGGCATAACCCAAAGGTCGGCGGGCGCATGATCGATCATCGTGGTGACCATGCGCCCGAAACCGACATAGAGGCCCATTTGCACCGTCACCAGCACGATGGAGAAGACAATTCCGACGATTGTTGCGACGAATCGAAGCCGGTCATGAAACAGGTTTCGGGAGGCAAGCCTGAACTTCAACGACATGACTTGTGGCCCATCCGAACTTTATCTAGTCTATTTCATCTGCTTTAAAGCCATATGTCCACGCCGGGACTCGCGCTGCGCAATCTGCGGACTGTTGTCATCGTCATCGTACTGGCGGTGCATGCAGTGATGGCCTATCTGGGTTCATCGCCCGCCTCCTCGTTCAACTTCGACGATCCGCCCTATCGATGGCGAAGTATCCCGATTGTCGATCTCGAGCGCTGGTTCGGGTTCGACATCTTTTGCGCGTTCCAGGACGTCTACCTGATCTCGCTCCTGTTCTTTCTCTCCGGGCTTTTCGTATGGCCGAGCCTGGTGCGCAGCGGAAGCCGCATATTCCTGCGCGATCGCCTGCTGCGGATCGGCGTGCCCTTTGCCTTGACGGTTGGCTTGCTGATGCCGCTCGCGCATTACCCGGTCTACCGCGTCACCGCTGTCGACCCGGGCCTGGCTTCGTTCTGGCAGCATTGGCTCGCCTTGCCGTTCTGGCCCGCCGGCCCGCCCTGGTTCCTGTGGGTGCTGCTGGTGTTCGATTTCACGGCGGCCGTATTCTACCTATTCGCTCCCGCATCGGGTGAAGCATTTGGGCGATCCGTTGGTCAATTGGGCGCCTGTCCGAGGCAATTTGTCACCGTCCTGCTGTCGGCCTCCGCCGTCGCCTATGTTCCGCTGGCTCTTATTTTCAATCCTTGGGATTGGTTCCACGTCGGGCCGTTCTCGTTTCAGCTTTGCCGGCCGCTGCACTATCTCGTCTATTTCTTCGCTGGCGCCGGTGTCGGCGCCTATGGAATCGAGCGCGGGTTGCTGGCAACGGACGGTTGGCTGGTGCATCGCTGGGCAGCCGCAGGTGCCGCCGCGATGGTTTCCTTCGTGCTCTGGCTCGGCATGGTCGGCCTTGCGATAGCGGGTGACGACCCACCGCCGCTCGCCGTGCAAATCCTGGAAGCGCTCAGTTTCGTTATCTGTTGCTCAGCCGGAGTCCTGTTCATGCTGGCGCTGTTCCTGCGTTTCGCCAATCGGCGTTTGGCCGCACTCGATCCTTTGAAGGACAAAGCCTATGGCATTTACCTGATCCACTATGTCTTTTCGATCTGGCTGCAATACACGCTGCTCGGGCTCGCGATGTTTGCCGTCGTGAAGGCCATGATCGTGTTTACCGGCACGCTCTTGATGAGCTGGGCGTCGGTCGCAGCACTTCGCCACATCCCGGCGCGCGCTTGGATTAACCGCTCGTGGCGGCGATTGGCGACATAGCCATCGAGCCGCGCGCCCGTTTACCGCAAACGATGTTCGCGCCGGGAAACAAGCAGGCCAAACCTACTTCTCCAGCGGCTTCAGAATCTTCACCAGTTCGGCGTGGACGAATTCGTTGCCGCAGATCAAGTTGCCGGTCTTGAGCGGGTCGTCGTCGCCGGCCATGCCGCTGATGGTGCCGCCGGCTTCGCGCACGATGATCTGCCCCGCGGCCATATCCCACGGCTGCAGATTACGTTCCCAATAGCCGTCGAGACGGCCCGCCGCCACGAAAGCCATGTCGAGCGAGGCCGCGCCGAACCGGCGCAGGCCCGCGACCTTGTTCTGGATTTCGGTCATCTCCAGGCGCGACAGGTTGTGGTCGCCGCGTCCGATATGCGGCAGCCCGCAGGCGATCACGCAGTCGCCGAGGTTGCGCCGGCCGGCGACGCGCAAGCGCTGATCGTTGAGGAAGGCGCCCTTGCCGCGCTCGGCGATGTAGAGGTCGTCATTGGCCGGATTATAGATCAGGCCGGCGATCATGGTGCCCTCGCGCTGCAGGCCGATCGAGATCGCAAATTGCGGAATGCCGTGCAGGAAATTCGTGGTGCCGTCGAGCGGATCGACGATCCAGGTGTGGCTCTTGTCGTCGCCTTCGCGGATGCCGCCTTCCTCGCCGATAAAGCCGTAGCCCGGCCGCGCCTTGGTGAGGTCGGAGTGCAGCATCTCCTCGGCGCGGTGATCGGCCATGGTGACGAAATTGGCGGGTCCCTTCAGCGACACCTGGAGATTCTCGACCTCGCCGAGGTCGCGCTTGAGACTGCGGCCGGCGCGGCGCGCGGCTTTGACCATGACGTTGATAAGGGCTGAATGCAGCATGATCTCGACTTGTAATTGACGTTTCGACGGTGAAAGCGCGCTCCCTCTCCCATAGGGAGAGGGCAGGGGTGAGGGGTTACAGATTCAGTGAGGTTCGAACCCCCTCACCCGGCGCTATCCGACGACGCTTCGCGTCGCCGTGAGCGCCGACCTCTCCCCGCCGGGGAGAGGTGAGACAGCGGCCCGACGCCAGTCATCAAACCGGGCCCTAGACTGGGTGCCCTGCGGCTGCGGTGGCGTCAAGGCGGATCATCTGTTGCCGAGCCAAATGCGCGCGGCCTGTTGGGCCTTGGCGCGATCCTCCGGACTTA
>WNEZ01011171.1_pt1 | contig 10727 bp, 7 predicted proteins | sample 5400521 | NCBI WGS metagenome assembly WNEZ01 (sample SAMN13153339, study PRJNA577476) | soil metagenome | isolation source: 120 cm saprolite under Douglas fir tree site 2 hole 1 replicate 1 | place: USA:California | collected 2015-04-18
GCTCGGCCGCGATCAGCATTTTGACCAGACGCTGGGCGATGTAGGCGCCCATGCCGTCATTGATGCGCCGTCCGGCGAGGATGACCTGCGGGGGGTAGCCGACCGATTCGGCCTTGGCGGTGAGGTAATAGGGGTCGACGCCGATGCAGTGGCCGCCGACCAGCCCCGGGGTGAAGGGAAGAAAATTCCACTTCGTCCCCGCCGCCTTCAGGACCTCCGTTGTCGAGATGCCGAGACGGTCGAAGATGATCGCCAGCTCGTTCATCAATGCGATGTTGAGGTCGCGTTGGGTATTCTCGATGACCTTGGCGGCCTCGGCGACCTCGATCGAAGGCGCCCGATGCAGGCCGGCCTCGACGATCTTGCCGTAGGCTGCGGCGACCCGCTCGAGGGTTTCCGCATCCTCACCGGCGACGACTTTGGTGATCGTCTCGAGGCGGTGCGTGCGGTCGCCGGGATTGATCCGTTCGGGGGAGTAGCCCAGCTTGAAGTCGACGCCCTGGCGCAGCCCGGAGGCTTCGGCGAGGATCGGGCCGCAGATCTCGCGGGTGAGCCCGGGATAGACCGTCGACTCGAAGATCACCACGGCACCCGGCCGCAGGGCGGGACCGATCAGTCGGCAGGCACTGTCGAGCGCTGCGAGATCGGGGCGGCGATCGGTATCGATCGGCGTCGGCACGGTGACGACGAAGAAGCTGGCGCCGCCGAGATCCGCGGGATCGTGCGTCAGACGCAATGTTGAGCTTTCGAGGTCGGTTCTGGCGATTTCACCGGTCCAATCCTCGCCGCGGCGCAGGGCATCGACGCGCGTCCTCGAAATATCGAAGCCGGTGACCGGCGCGAAATGACGGGCGAAAGCGAGGGCCACCGGCAAGCCGACATATCCCAATCCAACGATGGCGTAACCGCGTTCCTGCAACTCACCGCTCTCCGTCTTGCGCCGTCCGGCGGGCCGCCGTGACGTTGTGCTGAGCGCCATAACAGAAGGCGGCGCCGTCGTCCAGCGCGCCTCTAGCGCCCATACGCGCGGATGATCGAAGCAGCCGCGGTTTCGAGCATCGAGTCGCGGCGCACGAAGATCAAATCGCTCTGCGCCAGCACCGGGCCGATGCGGCGTAGGTCCCAGACGTCGAACAACAGAAAATCGAGTTCGCGCAGCCGGCTGATCACCTCTGCGACGCGCGCGATGCTTCGAGCAGAATGACCTCGGTGCGTTGCAGCGCTAGGGCAGCGCCGGCGAGCACCTCGAGCTCGGCACCCTGGACATCAAGCTTCAGGAATATCCTCCGTGAGCCGTGATCGGGCCCCAAGGCGCCGTCGAGCGTGGTCATCGCCAGCGTCGTCGGCTGCTGTGGAAACGCAGTGTTTTCGGGATAGAGCGACGAGCCCGTGCCAGCAAGACGGAACTCGACCGCCGCCTTGCTCTCGTTGCCGAGCAGTCCGATCCTATAGGTGATGCGCGATGGCGCGCTCGCCTGCACCGCTCGGAGTTCCGGCTCGTGCTGCGATTGCGCCTCGATCATGACGAAACGCGCGGCGGGGAAATAGGGCAGCGCCATCCGTGTCCAGGTGCCGGTATGGGCGCCGACATCGACGACGAGGTCGGGCGAGAAGCCGAGGCGTCGCAGCGTGCGGAGTCCCGAAGCGACGCGATTGGCCATGATGTCGAAGAGCGGCTGGAAGGCCTCGTGGTTGCTCAGCTTGCTGAGCCAGTAGCGCCCGGCCTTGGAGCCGGCGATCCGCGCACCGAGGAAGCTCAGCATTGGCGCTGCATCGCCGGCGACACGGCAGCTCTGCTGCGATCGATCCGCCCGGCGAAGACGACGCGGCCGGCGAGGATGCGCCCGAGCGCCGGCAAAGCCCGCAACACGCGGCGCTCGATCTTGTTCGCCCACAGCGTGTCATTCGGCAGCAGGCGGCCTGAGAATATCTTGAAGTAGTGGATTTCAGGCGCGCTGAGATGGGCGAGGACTTCAGCCATGTCGCTCTCGGACATCTTACGCTCGTCGGCGGTGATATACGGCCGGTCCGTCCCGTAGACCATGCGCACCAGGCGCGGGTAAAGGTAACGCTGCACCGGCGCTGCATTCCTGACCGCATCCAGGCGGCTGAACGTATAGATTTCCTGCCCAACGACGATCGCGCCCGGCGCGGTGACGCGGCGGATCTCCGCCATCGTCGCGGCGATGTTGACGTGATGCAAGATGTCGACGAAGAGGACGAGATCGAACGAGGCATCCGGATAGTCGAGCCGTTCCGATGCGAGCTGCCGGAAGTCGATCGGGGCCGTCGCCGAACGCAGCGCCGAGCGCTTGGCGATTTCGAGCGACTCGGGCGAGAGATCGAAGGCATCGACCTTGAGCCCGAGATGCGTCAGCAAAATGGCGTCGCCGCCGAAGCCGCAGCCGACGACGAGCGCGCGCATGCCCGGCCTCGCCAGTCGCTTGACCATCGAATAGAGGAACCAATGGGCGTTCCACCAACGCTCCTCGGGATGGGCGATGATGTCGAGCGCGACCGGCGCCTCGGCAAGATGCTGCATCTCCCTGGCGCGTCGTGCGTGATACTCGCTCTCGCGACGTTGGCGGTCGGTCAGCTCGGTTTTGTCGATCATGCCCGCCTTTCGCAGCCGCTCGTGCCTCCCACCGCGGGTTGACCGCGTCTTGTTGCGATTCATCTTGTTTCAAGTTAGACCACCACGCAATTGGCGCGGCCATGCGCGGCTTCGCGATCCGTCACCGCGGCATCCCTCGGTTGCGGCACGAATTCGGGAGCGGGGCCCATTTCCGACATCAGAACCCTGACCTTCAGCACGTTGTTTCCGAACGACGTCGAGCCATCGCATGGCATCTTTGTCGAGAGCCGGTTGCGTCGCCTGATCGAGACCGGCGCGGTCGCCACCAGGGTGATCGCCCCGGTCCCCTGGTTCCCCTTCCCGGACGACCGTTTTGGTCATTATGCGCGCTACGCACGCGTCGCACCGCAGGAGCTACGCGCCGGCATATCAGTCGTCCACCCGCGCTACCTCGCGCTCCCCGGTATTGGCATGGATGTCGCGCCGGGGCTCCTCTACCTCGGCGCACGGCGATCGCTGCGCGCGGTCATTCGCGCAGGTTTCGACTTCGATCTGATCGACGCCCATTATTTCTACCCCGACGGCGTCGCGGCGGTCCTGCTCGGTGCCGAATTCGGCAAGCCGGTTGTCATCACGGCGCGTGGAACCGATGTCAATTTGATCGCCGATTATCCGCTGCCGCGCCGGATGATCCGCTGGGCGGCGCGCCGGTCGGCCGCCGTGATCAGCGTATGCCAGGCCCTGAAGGATCGCCTCGTTGCCATCGGCGTCGACGGGCGACGGATAAGCGTGCTGCGCAACGGCGTCGACCTCATGACGTTTCGACCGCGCGATCGGACAGTTGCGCGGGCGCGCTACGGGCTTGAGCAGCCGATGATTCTGTCGGTCGGGCACCTCATCCGACGCAAGGGGCACGACATCGCGATCGAGGCCCTGGCGCGAGTCGATAAAGCGGTGTTGCTGATCGTCGGCGAGGGGCCGGAGCGGGAGGCGCTCGGCGCCCTCGCGGAGCGCCTCGGCGTTGCCGCGCGGGTGCGCTTTCTCGGCTTGCTGCCGCAGCGCGAGCTGCCGGAACTTTATAGCGCTGCCGATCTCCTCGTGCTCGCCTCGACCCGCGAAGGCTGGGCCAACGTGCTGCTCGAGGCAATGGCTTGCGGCACGCCGGTCGTCGCCAGCAACGTCTGGGGCACGCCGGAGGTGGTGGCGAGCCCCGTCGCCGGATGCCTCGTCGACGAACGCAGCGGCGCCGCCTTCGCTGCCGCGATCACCCGGCTGCTGCTGATGCCGCCGGATCGTGCGGCGACCCGTGCCTACGCCGAGCGGTTTAGCTGGGAGGACACCACCGCAGGGCAACTCGACATCTTCCGTGCGATCGTGCGCGGCGAGCGAGCGCCAGCCACGGCATCGAGGAGCCGCTGAGGTGGGCGAAGACGCGCCATCGTCCCGGCCGCTTCATTTGCTTCACGTCTTTCCCAGCTTCGCGGTCGGTGGCGCGCAGACACGGATGGTGGCGCTGGCGAATCATCTCGGCGCGACCTATCGGCATACCGTCGTCGCTCTCGACGGCGACATCTCGTGCCGCTCCCGGCTCGACCCGCAGGTTAGCTGCGCGTTTCAACCGGTCGTCGCCCGCAAGTCGCGGGGCGCCAGTCTGGGCAACGTCCTGGCGTTCCGCCGGATCTTGTCGGAGCTTCGCCCCGACCTGCTCCTCACCTACAATTGGGGAAGTATCGAGTGGGCGATCAGCAATCGCTGGCGGGCGATCTGCCCCCATATCCACTTCGAGGATGGCTTCGGGCCGGAGGAGAGCGTCGAGCGCCAGCTCCGTCGCCGCGTGCTGGGGCGCCGCGCCGCCTTGAGCGGCGGCACGACGGTCATCGTGCCGTCGCAGACATTGTATCGGCTGGCAATTTAAGTTTGGCGCCTCGCGGCAGGCCAGGTCCGCTACATCCCGAATGGCATCGTGGTAGACCGTTTCGCGGTTGCGCCCGACGCGAGCCTGCTCGAGGCGCTGGGACTGCAACGCGATCGTCCGATCATCGGCACCGTCGCCGCGCTGCGGCGAGAAAAGAATTTGGCGCGGCTCATCCGCTGTTTTGCAGCGCTGCCGCCCGAGCTGGGGACGGTCCTGGCGATCGTCGGCGAGGGGGCGGAGCGGAGTACCCTCGAGGCTCTCGCCGGCGAGCTCCGGGTGCGGGATCGCGTGGTCTTTGCCGGTGCGCTCGCCGATCCCTCCCACATCCTCGGCGCGTTCGACGTCTTTGCGTTGTCCTCGGACACCGAGCAAATGCCGTTCACCCTACTCGAAGCGATGGCGGCGGAATTGCCGGTCGCGGCGACAGATGTCGGCGACGTCGGGGCGATGGTCGCGCCGGACAATGCCCCCTTTATCGTGCGGCGGGAGGACGAGAAGGGGCTGACAGCTGCGCTCGCCACTCTCGTTCGCGACGCGGCGTTGCGCCGGTCCCTTGGCGCGCTCAACCGGCGCCGAGTGCATGACCTCTTCGGCCAGGAGCGGATGATCGCGACCTATGCCCATTTGTTTTACGAGATTTCGCGCAGCCGCAATTGACGCTTATGGCGCCGCCGGCCTCGCCGATGCAGGGCGCCGCTGCGGACCACGCAAGGAAAGCTGCGCGCCTGGTGGGGCGCTCGGTAGCGGCTGCGTCTCGCGGGCAACCAGCTCTCGCATTGCTGCGAGAATGGCGACCAGCGTAAAATAGATGTCCCAGTAGCTAAGCGACAGAAATGCTCCGCCGCAATAATATCCGATCAACGAGACCTGGAGCATCCTGGCGAGATCGGCGCTCCATTTGAGGTCTGGCCGCTCGCGCGTATGCCGGATGATCCACGAGCCGTTGCGCCAAGCGAAGATCGGGATGAGAATCCATAGAAAGAACGCGAAATAGCCATGCTCGCCGATGACTTCGAAGTAGATGCTGTGAACGGCGCGCGCCTTAGTGCCCGGGCTGAAGCGGTCGACTACCGCCTGATTGTAGGGGCCGAGGAAGCCGGCTCCTAGAGTGCGCTGCGAGGCGATTTCGACCGCGGTGCGCCACATCACGATGCGGCCTTGCGCCGATGCATCCTCCTCATAGGCGGCGATCGAGTTCATCCGCTCGATCCAGCGTTGCGGCATGAAATTGTAGCCCGCGAAGAGGGCGATCGCGAGCGCCACCGCCGGCATGATTCGGGTGCGCGATTTCAGCCACAGGAAAACGCTCATCCCGGCAAGGCCGAACAGGGCGCCGCGCGAGTAGCTGGCGAAGACGGAGATCAGGCAGAAGCCCATGATCGCCAGTGCCCCGGTGCGCACCGCCGACATCTGCGCATTGAGGCGGATGTAGTTGATCAACGGAATGATGACGATGAGCGCCAGCGCGAAGTGGTTGTTATCGGCGATCGCTGTCGCCTCCGGCCCGTAGACCGTGGCGCCTCCGCCGGTCAGCAACGTGCCGAGCCCCGATTTCAGTCCATAGAACGAGATCGAGATCACCATCGTCCAGATCAGCGCGTGGAAGCGGATGCGGTTGGTCAACATCGCCGCGGTGACCAGGACGAATAGCAGTGCTTTGCAGGTGCTCAGCCACTTCCCGTAAGCGGCGTCGGGAACCAATGCGTAGTAGGTCGTCAGCGAGAACCACAGCATCAGCGCAACGATCAGCCACAACGTGACGTCGGCGGGAAGGCGCTTCTTCTCGCGCGAGAATAGCCAGGCAATCAACGTCGCAACCGCCACGACGATGGCGAAGGGCATATCGGAGGTGATGCCGAAAGTGAGCCGCTGCGGGCTCATGAACGACAGCCAGGACCACAGAATGACCCCGCAAAATGGATTGAAGGCGATGGTCGGCAAGACCGCGGCGAAATACAGCAGGAAGACGATCGATCGCACGGCGGATCCTAAGCGGGACGAGAATGACGCAGGGGCGATTTTCTCACGGCGCGCTTCATCGTTCGGCTTCCACCAGGTCGATCCGCTTATTCCCGTGCTCGGCCATTCTTAGCCGTGCGCGCCGCGCTTGTCGCCAGCCCGAGTATCGTCGCAGGCGTCGATGGGCGACCGCCGATTTCCGTCAAGAAGAACTCGATATAGGTTTCCAGCCAATGAAGAAATGCCTGGAGGTCGCGCTGCGTGCGCACGTAAGGCGTGTTGCCGGGCAGAAGGGAGGGGGTATGGTAGCTCAAGACGAAGAGCTGCTGGTCGTCGCGCCGGCGCAGCGTTCTGGTCAGCCGCTTTGCCTCCGCAATGGAATTGCCCTCTGGCGACAGACGGACCCGGTCGAGCAACCGCAGTCGCGCCAAAACGCTGGGAAAACGCAGCGCTTCGCTGATCGGATTGAAGACGGCGTGGTGCAATCCGCGCTCGCCACGCGACAATAATCCGGTAAGACCGGTAGTGACCGGAATCTCCAGCAGGCGATTGTCCGGACCGCACCAGTAGGGTTGCGTCGGGCTGTTTCGGAAATCCGGGCCGAAGGCCGAACGCAGATCGCGCAACGGCAGCACGCTGCAATCGATCCGATAGCCGAGCTCGGATATTATGCGCGCGGTGTTCTCGCCGAACCCGTATCGACCGGCGCGGTAAACTACCGGTCGAACGCGGAGATTTTCCTCGATCGTTGCGGTCAGCAGGCGGATCTTTTCAAATTCCAGACGCTCGGGCAAATTCCCGGAGAAGGAATTGCGCTCGACCAGCTCCTCCTCGATCGGGGGATTTATCCAAGGATGCAGCTGGGCGCCGATTTCGCATCGATTTGACCCGAGATAATCGAGGAGCGGCTGATAGCCTTCGCGCTGTGCGGCGACGGCATAGTCGACCAGATAGGTCGGGACGATGTCATAACGCGCGAAAATCGCTTGCGCGGCGCCCTGATGCCGCATCGATTGGACGTTCATCGACGGCGACGGTACGGTCCGCCAGTCGAATTCCTCCTCGGCATCGATCACGACCAGGAGATAGGGACCAGATGGACCGAGATTCGCGCGCGCAGGGGTCACCGCCCCGCCGACTGGCTCATCGCGACTCGAAAATTCATCGTTTGCCCGCGTCCCGGTCGTCGCGATCACTCGCCTGCGAGCGTTGAGAATGCCGGAGGGTAGGCAGGCGGCGGCCAGGTTGACGAGCCGCTCCGGCGACGGCCGCGCGCGCGCCGCCTTGGCGAGGAGCGTGCGAGCCAGCGGAGTTTCGCGCTGGAAGAGGGCCGCTCGCCCGAAGCTGTCGTAGATTTCGGTACGTTTTTCGGCCACCCGGTCGCGCGGCAGGGCAAGGTCCTTTTCCAATACCTCCAGATTGTAGAGGGATGCGTCGAGAAAGCGCTTCAGATGGGACGAAATGCCGATGCCGCGCGCGTAGTGCGTCAAGGGCTCGGGAGAGGTGACGATTCGCCAGCCTGCCGCCGCGACGCGAAGCCAGAGATTGTAGTCCTCGACTGAAATGAGGCGGCGGTCTTCGTTCAAGCCGCCAAGTGCCTCGAACACCGCGCGACGCATCAGCACGGAGGAATTGGCGATCCAATTATAGTCCCATAGATCGTCGAAGGTGATCTCGGCCGGGGTTCCCAGGCGCGAGGTATTGGTCAAGCCGTGAATGACGGCGATTTCCGGCGACCTCGCCAGCGATAGTTGGCGCTCGAGCTTGGTCGGCAACCACCAATCGTCGGCATCGAGGAAGGCGAGCCACGCGCCGTGTGACGATCGCGCCCCGAGATTGCGTGCCGATGCCGGGCCGCCATTTGTCTTGCCGAGCAATTTGACCGGCGGCGGGAATTCGGCGACGACCGCTGCAGTCCTGTCGCTGGAGCCGTCATCGACCACGAGGATTTCCAGCGGAGGATGTGTCTGTCGCAACGCGCTCTCGATCGCCTGTCCGACCGAGCTAGCCGCATCGAAGGCCGGTATGATGACGCTAACCGTGGATGGCACGGGAATCGCTTGTCGCGACGCGCTGATACATATCGATGATTTGCCGCGCGACGATCGCCTCGGAGAAATTGCGCTCGACATGTGGGCGCGCCACTGCGGCGAGCCGACGGCTTGTATCGCCCTGCGACACTGCAACAAGCGCGGTAGCCAGCCCGCCCGGGCGGGAGAAATCACCGCGGATGCTCGCCGGCCCGGTGACGAAGAGAAAATGTGGCGAGTCGTGACAGAGGATCGGCAGACCCGTCGCCATGGCCTCGACGAGAACGATGCCAAATGTCTCTACCAGCGAGGTCAGCACGAAGATGTCGGCCGCTCGGTAGAGGTCCGGCATCATTGCACGCGGCAGGTCGACGAGACAGCGCACCCGCTCGGCGAGCAGCGTCTGCCCTAGTGCGACGATTTCATCGGTTTCCGCCTCGCGGCCGCCCGCGATGACCAGGACGAGCTGACGGCTGGGCTGGCCGGCGGCAAAGGCGGCAAATTCGCGGATTAGGTAGTCGATCCGCTTGTGGATCTTGCGAATCGCGGCGCAGCAGAGGACGATCAATGCGGTAGTCGATCCGCTTGTGGATCTTGCGAATCGCGGCGCAGCAGAGGACGACCAAGGCGTCCTCAGGCAGAGCGAAGCGACGTCTTGCCGCCGCGCGGTCACCGGGATGGAACACCGCAAGATCGACAAAATTCGGCACCGAGAAGACGAGCTGGCCGCCGGTCTTGTCGGACGCCCAGTCTCGCGGCATCGCCGGGGAAAGAAGCTGAACATAGCGCAGACGGCGCAGGCGTGCGGCGGGTTCGTCGGTGCCGTTCGCCAGGATGGTTCGCGCGCGGCAGAGACCGGCCCGGTTCAGGCGATCCATGATGGACGCGATCACGGCGTCCTGGACGTGGATGATGTCGTAGTCGCGCCAGACCTTGCGCCAGAGACCGAAGGTGAATGTCGTCTGCTCGATCTCGTAGCTCGACCCGAACCCATAGCGCCAGCCGCCGAGCGGGGCGAAAAAACGTGCAAGCATGCGGGCCGCAGCGCCGGTTCGGCGCAGAGAAGGAACAATTGTCACGCTTGCGTTCGCCACGCCGCCGGCTCCGAACAAAGTCACCGCCGCGCCACGACGGCGCAGCGTCTCGGCGAGGTCCTGCGCCCACGCCTCATTGCCTCGCCTGATATGGCCCAATCCGGAGCAGGCGACGGCGATTTTGAGCAGTGGTTCGGCCTCGGCCATGGCAGTGGGAAAAGGGGATTCACAGGCGATCGGAACGCATTGACACTGCGCCTGCGGTATCTTACGCAGCGGGCGGAGCGAATACCAAGGGGCTGGTGAGCGAGGCGATGCCGACTGCCCACCATCGCTCGGAGAGGAGCCGGCTTGAAGGTCGATATCGGACGCCGGACCATGTTGCTGGGCGTTCCCGCCACGCTGCTGGCTCTCGCCAAGACCGCGTCCGGCCAGAGTGTGGCCGCGCCGCCGCTCAAATTGATCATCGAGTGCGGCGGCCAGAAATACCTGTTCGACCAGCGCAGCGGGAAAGAGCTCGGCGACTATGTCGACCCGCTCGATCGCTTCGTCCAGCGCTGCATTGTCGTTCGTCGCCCGGAAATCCCCTTCACGGTGTTCTTTCGTCCCGACCGCGACGGCACCCGGCAGGAAGTCGTCGTCGAGCTCGGCCGCTTGTGGTCGGGGCCGGCCAAAGCCTGGCCCGCCTATAGCGCGGTCATTCTCGCCGGCGACGATCGACTGGCGACCATTGCGGTGCCGGAACACTACTGGCATTCCCGCTGGCGCTGGCAATCGAAGCCGAGAGCGGTGACCGTCACGGCCGACAAGCTCATCGCCGACGGTCTGCTGCCGCCCTATGACACCGCCTTGCGGCGCGCTGGCGCTGGTGCGCCATCGTTTGCCGCCGCGCTGCCGCCGACCCAGACGATTACCGCTTCGCCGCGGCGGGACGCCAACGGCAACCTCGTCGCCGTGCAGAATGGCAAGGCGGAAGGCGGATCGGCGGCCGCAGGTAATCCCGGCGCCTACTCCGTCATGGGGCTCGCCGGGATGATGAAATACATGCCGTCGACCGGTGAGCGGGACGAGATCGGCCTGTTGACCGAAGCGCAGGCCGAATACGTTGTTACCGGATCCGGCGCGGCGCTGACGCACACCCTCGCGCAAGCCGAGGCCTCCGGCACCATGCCCTGGCATATGCGCGACGAGACGACCAATGCGCCGCTGAATTT
>WNEZ01005927.1_pt1 | contig 10725 bp, 7 predicted proteins | sample 5400521 | NCBI WGS metagenome assembly WNEZ01 (sample SAMN13153339, study PRJNA577476) | soil metagenome | isolation source: 120 cm saprolite under Douglas fir tree site 2 hole 1 replicate 1 | place: USA:California | collected 2015-04-18
CCTGGTCGGGCGCGCGGGGTCGGCGATGGCGGACGCCGCGGGGGCGGTCGGGCATCCGTTCACGCCGGAGGCTTTTGCCGACCGGCGCTACCGGGCGGACGATTCGCTGTTGCCACGGTCTGAGTCAGGCGCGGTGCTGACCGATCCGGACGAGGTGGCACGCCAGGTTCGGTCGCTGGTCACTCATGGTGAAGTTGTGGCAAGCGACGGCAGCCGCGTGCCGGTTGCGTTTGAAACCCTGTGCCTCCATGGCGATACGCCTGGCTCCGCGGTGTTGGCGGCCCGCGCACGCCAAGAGCTAGGCGCGCTTGGGGTGAGCGTTTCCGCGCCGCGTTCGCCGGGCGCCGATATTCTCCGGCCCTGATCGCCGTCCTGGTCCTGTCCGTGGTCGGCTCGGCCGTCCTCGGGCATCTGCTGGGGTCGTCGACCGCGAAGCCGTCGAGCGCGCCGGCGAAGCAGCTCACCGTAATCAATCCCTACGCGGCCGGAGGCACATGGTACAAAGGCAACCTCCACGTCGCCTCCGTGCGCGGCACGGGCAGGGATCTGCCGAAGACGCTGGGCGCCTGGTACGCGGCGCACGGCCACGCCTTCCTGGGGATCAGCGACATGAACACCTATACCTGGCCCGACGAATACGGCAACCGCGCCTTCCCCGGCGTGCCCACCGTGGACGCCACCTATGCCTTTGCCGACGTGCTGGCGGTGGGCATCGATCACTGGCGTCCCGCCCAGACGCTCCAGGGTGCGATCGATTGGATCGCGGCCGATGGTGGGCTCCCCGTGCTGGCCGCGCCACTCTCGCCGGCCAAGCCGCAGCCGCTTGTCACCGTGATGGGCCTTCACGGCCTCTATGGACTGGAGGTCTATGACGCCCGGCTCGCCCTCGGAGGCGCAGTCGGGGCCGACGCCACGGCACTGTGGGATCGGCTGCTGTCGGCCGGCAATCGCGTCTTCGCCGTGGCGGGTGACGACGCGACCGGCGTCAACGATCCCGCCATTGGCGGCGCCTGGATCAGCGTGCTCGCCCCGGCGCTCGATCTGAATTCACTGCTGAGCTCGCTCCGCCGTGGGGCATTTGTCGCATCCAGCGGCGCCGAGTTCACCAGCCTGACCGTGGCCGGGGCGACGATCACCGCCGAGGTGGCGCCCGGCTCCAGCCTGCGCTTCATCGGCCGCGGCGGCCGGCTGTTGAAAACCGTAAGCGCCCCCGTGGGCGCATACCGGGTCGTCGGGAATGAAGGCTACGTCCGGGTCGAGGCGATCCGCGACGACGGCGCCCGGGCCTGGAGTCAGCCCTTCTTCGTCACTTGGCGGTGACCTGTTGAGATTCCCTCCCACTCTGGGGGAGGGCAGGGTGGGGGCTAGCGGAGCTCCATAGGCGCCGTCTGTGATTGCGGCGTCGGACTGGGACCGATCACGGTCGTGAACTGCCAGGTCTTGCGGCCAGCAAAACCGTTGAGGGTGTAAGTCAGGTCTGCCGTATAGGTGGTGCTGGGATTGAGCGGGACGTTGGCGAGGAACGCGAACGAATTCTCCGTCTCGTTGCCTGGGGGCAGCGATATGCCAGGCAGGTCGGTGCCCGAGGGATCCCGCAAATGGAAGGCCCCGATCGTTACGGCGGCATTCCGGTCGAAGGTGGCGGTCACCGGGTAGCCGATTGGATAGTTGGCGTTCGGCGCCGGGTCCGGGATCTCGTTGCCGTTGAACGCGGTCGGCACGCTGACCTGGTTGGCCGCGGGATAGAGAATGATGCGCCCGCTCGCTTTCTCTCGGTAGGACAGGTCCATCACCTGGACCGTCATCGGCCCGAGGTACGCGTCGCCATAGCCCAGTTCGACCAGGTCCGTGCGCAGCAGCGGAAAGCGGTGATATACCGAGTCGATCCAGTCCGCCACGGCGGCCGCGGGCTCGGTCCGATGGGTAATGACCTCGGCCATGGATCGCTGCGGATAGCCGAAGTGCTGCGCTCGGGTCAGGACGTTGTCCCCGGTATAGCCCTGGCCGGTCGCCTCCTCCTTGTGGATCCCGAGGTCGCGAATGCTTGGCAATTCGCCGTTGAAGAAGGTGTAGTAGGCGTGGGCTAATGCCGACTCGTGAACCACCGCCGAGCTCGTGACCGGAGTAAGGCCGGCCAACCGGCGATAGCGGTTGACGGTGTCGAGGGCGACGGCCTGCCGGTCGAGGGCGGCCTTGTCCAGGTCGACGTAGGTGGCGGCGGGTGCCGTGCTCGCGCCGCCGGGAGCGACCGTCTGCCTGGCCGCCTGCAGGGCGGCGGCCTCGTCCTTGGCCAGGTAGCGAAGCACGGCCACCAGGTACGCACCCGCCTCTTGGTCGGTCGGCTCGGCCGCGATCGCGGCCCGCTCGTCCTTGGCGGCCGTGGTTGGATCCTTGTCCAGGGCGACGGCGATGTCGCCGAGCACTTTGAGGTCGAGCGCGCTGCGCGGTTGCAGCTTGAGGGCGGCCTCGTACGCCTGCTTCGCCACGGTGTAGTCCTGGGCGAACAGCGCGACGTCACCCAACTGCTCGCGCAAGCCGGCGTCGTCGGGCGAGAGGGTCGCGGCGCGCTTCAGGAAATCGGTGGCGGCAGTCAGGTCCTGCCGGGCAATCGAAAAGCGTGCCAACTCCAGCAGCCGTTCCACCCATTTGGGCTGGGCGCCGGCGGCCAGCTTGAGATGGTTGAGCGCCTGCGGATAGTCCTTCTTGTCGCGGTAATAGTTGGCCCAGTTCCGTTCGACCTCCCCACGGTCGTAGGCCGATCCTTTTTTGGCGAGGTCGGCGCCCTTGGTGAGCTGCTTCAGGGCGTCGTCGTAGCGGCCGACATCGGCGAGCGCTTCCCCATAGAAGGCTCGCGCGAGCGCCGAGTTCGGCGCCGCCTTGATGGCGGCCGCGCCGTCCCGCGCCGCCGATTGCAGTTCGCTGTTCCAATCCTCGACCCGGGTCAGGACGGTGAGCACGAAGCCGTCGTTGGGGGCGAGTTTCTGCGCCGTGAGCGCCTCGTCGAGCGCGGACTTCTGTTTCGTCTGGTAGTTGAGGACCAGGGCGTAGGTGGCGTGGTCCTTCGCGTCCTGCGGATGCGCGCGGATCAGGTCCTGGAGCTGGGTGGTTGCCGTGGCGTACTTGTTCTGGAACATGAGGTCGAGCGCCGAATCTGCGCTCGGCCCGGTGGACTTGGGAGCTGGATCGCACGCGACCAGCAAGGCAGCAGCAATTAGGAGTACCGCGCCGCGCCGCCTCACGCTCCCCAGTCTATCGAGCGCTCATTAGTAACCCATGAGCCTCGTCCCCACCTACCCTCCTCCTGAGCGAAGGGAAAATCTGGCGTGTAACGAGATTGTCACCTGGGCATGGTCCCCGCCTTCGCGCTCGTCACCTATTGTGCGGCCCATGACGGAGCGTGCGCGTAAAGTCGACCCGGGCCGGCTCCGTGTCATCCCGGGCGGCAGTCCCACCCCGGCCCCCTCATATCGCCTGCTGACCCAGGTCAGCGCCGCGCTCAGCACCTCGCTCGACCTCGACCGCACCCTCAAGGAGATCCTCGAGCGGATGAATGCCCTGGTCGCGTTCGATGCGGCCACCGTCTTCCTTCTTGACGACTCTCGGCGTGAGCTGAACGTGAAAGCCGCGCTCGGGGTCCCGGTCGCGCTCAAAGAGGTGAAGAGCTTCAAGGTCGGGGAGGGCGTCGTCGGCTGGGTCGTCAGTCACGGCGCCACGGCGCTGATTCAGGACTCCTCAAAGGATGCTCGCTACAAGGTGACCGGTCCGGAGCGCCGGGCCAAGACCGTGCTCGCCGCGCCGCTGCGCGCTCAGGACAAGCTGCTCGGCGCCCTGGTCCTGGTCCGCGCCGCCAAGGAGCCGTTCGGTCCCGAACATCAGCGGCTGGTGGAGGCGATCGCCAGCCAGGCCGCCGTGGCGATCGACCATGCTCGCCTCTTCGCGACCGAACGCGCCTCGCGACGCCGCGCCGAAGCCCTGCTCGCCACCGCCCAGGCCGGCAGCGAGGCGGTGACCACGACGGAATTGCTGCAGCGGGCCGTTAAACAGGTGGCTTTTGCCATGCGCGCCACAGCCGCCGCCGTCATCCTGCCGGACGAGGAGGGCGAGATCATCGAGGCGGCATTCGATGCCGCGGATCCGCCGGCCTTCGGCCTGGAGTCACTTCGCAGCCAACCGGTATCGGCGCTGCCGCTGATGGCTGCCCTGCAGGAGACGGCCGGACCGCTCCTGGTCCAGCGGACGGCGCGGCCGGCCCTCTTCGATGACACCTTCTGGTCGCACAGCGAGGCCCAGGCGCTGGCCGCCGTCCCGGTGCGCTGGCAGGGCAAGATGACCGCCGCCCTGATTGTCGGTTTTGCCGACCCCGAACGCCTGACCCCCGCCGAAGTGGAGTTGCTGGACGAGATCGGCCGCCAGGTGGCGCTCGGAATGGAGCGGCTGCGGCTGCAGGCACGCGTCCAGGACCAGCAGAACGAGATGGCGGTGGTGGCGGAACGCAACCGGATCGCCCGCGATATGCACGACGGCCTGGTGCAGTACGTCTACGCGCTTGGGCTGCAGCTCGAGCACGCGCGCGACCTGGTCGCCGAGCAGCCGGATGCCGTGGCGCCGGTGCTGACCGGCTCCATTCAGCAAACCAACCACGTCCTCTCGGAGATGCGGACCTTTATCTACCAGCTGCGGCCGATCATCATGAAGGAGAAAGAGATCGGCCAGTGGGTCCTCGACCTCTGCCGCCAGTTCCAGGAGGCGACTGGAATCCCGGTTCAGGCTGAGGTGGGCGACCCCGCCGAGGAGGAGCTGTCACCCGCGATCTCGATCGCGCTCTTCCGCATCATCCAGGAAACGCTGGGCAACATCTACAAGCACGCGGAGGCTACTCATGCGACGTTGTCGCTCGATTTCGGCCCCACCGGGGCGCGGCTCGTCATCGAGGACGATGGTCGCGGATTCGACGTCGACGCCCGTCCGGCGCGGGCGATCCAGCAGGGCCACGGCCTGGCCAACATCGAGGAGCGCGTCCGTGAACTGGGTGCCACCCTCGAGCTGGAAACCGCGCCCGGAGCGGGCACGCGGTTGGAGGCGGTGTTCCCGTACAACCGATGAACACGGGGACCGTTCGCCTGCTGATCGCCGACGACCACGAGATGATCCGGCTCGGGCTGCGATCGATCCTCGAATCCGACCCGCGAATCCGGGTGGTGGGTGAAGCGGCCTCCCCGCAGGATGCGGTGTACCAGGCCGCCCTGCTGCGTCCCGATGTGGTCCTCCTCGACGTCCGGATGCCTGGGGGCAGCGGCATCGACGCCTGCCGCGAGATTCTCGGCCGAAACTTGGGGAGCAAAGTGATCATGCTGACCTCGTACGCCGACGAGGATGCGGTTTACGAGTCGATCATGGCCGGTGCCTCGGGGTACCTATTGAAAGAGATCAACAAGGCCGGCCTGATCGATGCCGTGATCTCGGTCTCCGAGGGCCGCTCACTGCTCGATCCCGAGGTGACTCGCAAGGTCCTCGAACGCATCCGGAAGATGGCGGCCAGCACCGACGAGGTCGCCCGGGCCGCGCTCTCCGACCAGGAAAAGCGGGTGCTACGGCTCGCCGCCCACGGCAAGACCAACAAACAGATCGCCGCCGACCTCTTCCTCTCGGACAAGACGGTCAAGCACCACATCTCCAACATCCTCAGCAAGCTGAACCTCAGCTCGCGGGCGCAAGCCGCCGTGTGGGCAACCCAGCACGGCCTGCTCGACGAGTTTCCGGAGCGCAAGGCCAGCTAACGGCTTTACAACTCCTTCGCCCTCCGGAGGAGGACACGGCTTTGAAATTTCCCTCCCCCGCTGGGGGAGGGCAGGGTGGGGGCGTGCCGGAATCGACGGGAACGCACGTTTTGCTAACGGAGAGGCTTGCGCCGGGTATCCGCCGTTCGGCCCAAAGAGGGGCTAACCGGCGGATAAGCCGGGGGGCCGGCGCAGGCTACGCTCCCCGGTACGGCCCGCTGCTGATGAATCCAGGAGGACCCGATGCTGCTCGTTGACAAACTCAACAAAGGCAAGCTTCCGGAGAAGCCGGAAAAGAGCGACTCCACGCCACCGGGTCTGTCCAGCCTGGTCGTCAAGCCGCAGAACGTCGCCGCGCGCATCCCCAACGTCGACGCCATCAAGAGGGTCATCCATGAGCGCCTGATTGCGGCCCTCGGCCAGAACTCGGACACGGTCAGCAGCGACGTCATCCAGCGCCGCATCGTCGAGCTCACCGACGAGTACTGCGACGAAGCCAAGCTCAAGCTGACGAAGCACGACCGCGGCGAGCTCGCCGAGCTGATCATGCACGACGTCCTCGGTCTGGGTCCGCTCGAGTCCCTGCTCGAGGACCCGGAGGTCAGCGAGATCATGGTCAACGGGCCCAAGACGATCTTTGCCGAGCGCCGAGGCCGCCTGACGCAGTCCGAGCTGGTCTTCGAGAACGAGCGCGAGCTCCGCAAGGTCATCGATCGGATCGTCGCCCGGATTGGTCGCCGGGTCGATGAGTCCTCGCCCATGGTTGACTCTCGCCTTCCCGATGGCTCCCGAGTGAATATCGTGATTCCGCCGCTCGCCGTGCAGGGCTCGAGCATCACCATCCGGAAGTTTTCGCGCGTCCCGTACAAGGTGCAGGACCTCGTCAACTTCGGAACGCTGAACCACGACATGGCGAACTTCATCCGCGCCTGCGTTCGGTCGCGCATCAGCATGGTGGTCAGCGGCGGCACCGGTTCGGGGAAGACCACCACGCTCAACGTCCTTTCGAACTTTATCCCGGACACCGAGCGGGTCGTGACCGTCGAGGACACCGCCGAGCTGCAGCTCCGTCAGCGCAACCTGGTCACCCTGGAAGCGCGCAGCGCCAACGTCGAAGGCCGCGGCGGGATCGCGATCCGCGACTTGGTCGTCAACGCCCTGCGGATGCGGCCTGACCGCATTGTCGTGGGCGAGTGCCGCGCCGCCGAAACGCTCGACATGCTCCAGGCGATGAACACGGGCCACGATGGAAGCATGACCACCGTCCACGCCAACAGTCCAAAAGACGCGATCAACCGGATCGAGACCATGGTCATCATGGGGGGTTCGGACCTACCATTCCAGGCCATCCGCGAGCAGATCGTGGGCGGCATCACGCTTCTGGTGCAACAGGCCCGGCTGCGTGACGGCCGTCGCGTCGTGACCCATATCTCCGAAATCACGGGGATCAACGGCAACCAGATTCAGCTGCAGGACATCTGCGTCTTCGACCAGACCGGCATCGATGAAGAAGGCAACGTTCTAGGCGCGTTCCGTTGGACCGGCGTCGTGCCGAAGCTCCTCCCGCGGTTGAAAGCCAACGGTGAAGACTTCCCCACCGAGGTATTCGGACAGAGCGGCCTCCAGGTGATCGAGGGGCAGAACCGCCTCGCCGGCAGCGATGCGGCGCGGGGCGCCACGGCGGACTGACCGATGCCGAGGTGGTCATTCTCTCGGCGACAAAAACCAGCGGAGAAGCCGGCGTCGCCGGCCCAGCCCGCGGCGTCGAAAACACCGCCGGCCGGGACCCCGGAGGCGATCGCATCCCCGTCCGCCACGCCGGCTCGGCGGGCGGCTGACAGCACATCCGACGGCCGGTCTCTTCAGGTGCGGTTCGAGGAGGCCAATGCGACGCAGGCTCGCCTGCGCCAGGACCTGGCCGAGCTCTTCAAGGCCCACCGACAGCAGGGACGGGTACTGGAGCGCAATCAGAAGCTCCTCGAGCAGACCGAAAACGAGATGGCCCGGCACCGCGGCCGCGCGGCGGCGCTCGAAGGCGAGGTCACCGAACACCGCACCATCGCCGAGGAGCACGCCGCTCGGGTCAAGCAGCTGGAGCACATCGTCGCCTCGCACGCCACCCTGCAAACCGCCTACGAGACGTTGGATCGAGAGCGACAGGACCTCACCGCCCGCCTCGCGGATGTAACCCGCAGCCGGGCCACGATCACCACCGATCGTGACCGCATCGCCGGGCAGCTCGCCACGGCGCACGCCACCGTCGCGTCTCGCGACGCCGAGGTCGCTTCCCTCAAGGTGGAGCAGGAGGCGGTCGAGGACCGGATCAACGCGCTGCAATCCGAGATCGAAGAGCTGAAGCGTGCCAGTGTTCGGCTCAATGCCGACCTCGAGCGCGCACTCGAGGCGCAGGCGGCGCAGCACCACCTGCAGCTCGAGTTCGACGCGCTCTCCGCGCGCTGGGATGTAGCGCGCGCCCAGCTGGCCGAGGCCGAGCAGGCGGTCAAAACCTCGCAAGCCACCATCAAGGCGGCCCAGCGGCTGTCGTCGTCGGTCGAGTGGCGCGGCGCCCTGGACGGCGTGCTCGACGCCGCGTCCGAGCTGGTCCGCTTCGAGCGCGGGACGCTGGCGCTCGTCGATGAGCTACAGGAAGAGCTCAAGGTTGAAGCGGCCCGCAACAGCCCGATCGCGATCAGCGAGATGTCGCGCTTCAAGGTTGGCGAGGGCATTGCCGGTTGGGCGTTGTCGCACCGCGAACCGGTGCTGGTCCGCGACAGCCGGACGGACGCGCGCTTCAAGGCGTCGGACCCGAAGCACCAACCACGCTCGTTTGTCGCCGTGCCCCTGCTGGCCGGCAAGGACGGTCTCGGCGTGCTGACGCTGGCGCGCTCGGCAAGCGACCCATTCACGGAGCACGACCTGCGCAACCTCGCGCGCGTCGCGACCGACGCCGCCAATGCGTTGATCAATGCGCGGCTGGTCGACCTGCTCAAGCAGAGAGAGGACCACCTGACAACGCTCGTCCGCAAGGCCCGAGAGCTGTCGACGGCGAACGACAGCAAGCAGGTCGTCGAGTTCGTGCTCACCAGCGCCAGGGAGCTGGTCGGGGGCAAGGCGGCGCTACTGGCGTTGCGTAACCACAAGACGTTGGAGCTCGAGGTGGTCGGCTCGCATGGTGTGGCAGAGACCTTCATCCAGCAACCCATCGCCTGGGGCGCACCGGCCGCCGGGGACGTGATGCGGACGGGCAAGCCCTGGATCTCGCCGATCCGCGAGATGATCCCGCCGTCGCTGGTCGAGATGGTCGAGAAGGCCGGGCTCAAGACCATCGTCTCGGTGCTTTGTGGGGAGTCCACCGCGCAGGAGGCGATGGACGACGGCATGCTGTTGAACCGCGCCGAAGTCGAGGTCTCGGACCATGTGAGCGGGGTCCTCAATGTCTACTTCGACAACCCCAATCCGATCAAGGCCGGTGACCTCGAGCAGCTCAAGGCCTTTGCCGAGCAGGCGGCGGTGGCGATCCAGAACGTACGACGCTGGGACCGTGTCAAGGAGCAGTTGCAGACCACCGCGTCGATGAACACCCGGCTGATGGGGCGCGAGCGCTACATCAACCAACTATTATTCCGCATTCAACAGCTCGAACAAGAGCTCGGAAGATACAAGGCCGCGTAAGCGGGACAGCGAGGCCGCAGGCCGAGCCGCGCGCTTTCGCGCGTAATAGGGCGGGCGTCGAATGCGGCCTGTACGCGCACACGAGGCCCTCGTGATTTCGGCCGAGTGGCGCGATGGGCCGCTGGACGACGCACCCGCCCGGTCAAGTCGCTTCGCTAACTACACTTCGGCGCAGCCGGTGATGACCTCGCGTAACGGGAGCTAGCCGGTCATACGGCGGCGGCGCTTGCCGGCGATGTTGAGTCGCCCCAGGATGAACGCGTCGAGGACGCGGTGCGAGGCGATGACGCCGTCGCCGACGCGACGGGAGCCCTTGCGGCGGTCCGCCTTGAGGTCGATCAAGTACTTCTCCTGCTGCGCCCACACCATCTCGATCAGGCGGCTGAAGCTGATGCCGTCCTCGACCATGATGCCCTCCTTCTCGATGCGGGCTTTGACGGCGGCGGGCAGCGCCTTGGCCTCGGCGAGGTTCAACCGCTCCAGCGCCTCCAGCAGGTCGTCGAGCCGTCGGAGGTGGTAGCGGCGCTCCGCCTCGTTGGCGTACGCGTGAGGTGCTGATGCGTCCAAGCGGTCCTCCTCTTTGTGGTCTACGGTCGTATAACTCCAGATCCGGCGATAACTTCGAGGCCCTGCTTCTCCAGGGCGTCGATCACCCGGTTCATCCCGATGGAGTCGCTGGGCATGTGGCCGGTGATGACGAGGTTCGCCTTGGGTCGCTGCAGCTGCTCCAGCTCCATCAGGTCCCGCTCGTCGATGTGCATCGCCAGGATGGTATCAATGCCATGCTCATAATACGTGCGATAGACGGCCGCGCCACCATTGGTTCCGGCCGCCATCTGGACGACCCAGCGTCCGACCGGGTTTTCGGCCTTCCCCAGCCACAGCTCCGGCCGCACCAGCGACGCCTCCATCTCCGGGATGGTCTTGAGCTCGCCGATCAAGCCGCCAACCGTGGTCGCCCCGCCGGTGACGACCCGGCCGACGAAGTCGATGAAGTACTGGCGGCCGATGAGGTCGGCGGCCAGGTGGATGTTCATCATCGGGATATTGAGCTGCCGCGCCGCATCGACCACGCGGTCGTAGTTGGTGGTGTGGAGGGCGTGGGCCACAGGTCGCCGGCGCTCCAGCATCTTCTCGTGGGCGATCTCCGCCGGGATGCCTTCCGCCCGCATCTGGGCTTCGTGGCCCTCGATGACGGCCGGCAGGCCGAGCCGGGCCCGGGAACCGATCGGATGGTGGGCGATGACCCCATCGGCGCCAAGCGAGCGGGCCAATA
>WNEZ01018965.1_pt1 | contig 10724 bp, 10 predicted proteins | sample 5400521 | NCBI WGS metagenome assembly WNEZ01 (sample SAMN13153339, study PRJNA577476) | soil metagenome | isolation source: 120 cm saprolite under Douglas fir tree site 2 hole 1 replicate 1 | place: USA:California | collected 2015-04-18
CAACCCGCGCACCAGGTAGCGGAGCTTCTTGCCGATGAAGTTCGCCGCCGCGGTGCCGAGCGCCTTCTGGCAGGTGAGCTGGCTCTTGAGCGCAGCGCGGTTCACCGCAGCCGCCGCCGGGTTGTTCGCGCCGTACGCCAGCGCGATCGTGTCTCCCACGAGCGTACCCGAGCACGGGGGCGGCGTGGTCAGCTTGCACGGCTGCGCAGGGCCGTGGAGGAGCCGCCTGTAGTTGCAGTTGGCGGCCTTCTTGGCGCTCTTGAGCACGGCGCTGGCGTCGCCAGAGGCAGTACACCCCGCATCGGCGCGAGCGGGTGTGAGCAGCAGGCCCGTCGCGAAGAGGATCCACGGAACGACCTTCGACATCGTCTTGCTCCCTCGAGGCGTGTGTCTCGTGGTCCGTTTCGTCATTCACCGGCCACGAGCTGACTTTATGCCTCCCCCGGAAGGCTTGGCTAGAGACTTTCTGCAGCCCAAGGCCGATCAGCCGGGGAGCAATGGTGCGTTGGGCCTGCTCGGCTCTTGCTCAAATGCTGGCGCCGACCCGTCCCGCTGGTTTATGCTCTGCCGCCGTGAACCTGCACCTCACGCGCACGGGCGCGGTCGCGACCCTGACGCTCGACCGTCCGAAGGCGCTGAACGCCCTCGACGCGACCACGCTGCGCGAGCTGGCGCGCGCCATCCGGGAGCTCCGGCGCGACGGCGGCGTGCGCGCGCTGGTGGTCACCGGCGCGGGCGACAAGGCCTTCTCGGCCGGCGCGGACATCGCGGCCATGGCGGCCATGAGCGCGGCCGACGGGCACGCCTACTCGCGCCTCGGTCACGAGGTGCTGGCGCGTCTCGAGGCGCTCGCCGTCCCCGTGGTCGCGGCGGTGAACGGCGTCGCCCTCGGCGGCGGGCTCGAGCTGGTGCTCGCCTGCGACCTGATCGTCGCCTCGGAGAAGGCGCGGCTCGGCCAGCCGGAGATCAACCTGGGGCTCATTCCCGGCTTCGGCGGCACGCAGCGCCTGGTGCGGCGCATCGGGCAGACGCGGGCGCGCGAGCTCATCTACCTGGGGCACATGATCGGGGCCGAGGAGGCGCTCCGCGTCGGGCTCGTGAATCGCGTCGTGCCCCACGAGCGGCTCGCCGAGGAGGCGGCGCATCTGGCCGCCGACCTCGCCGCCAAGCCGCCGGTCGCGCTCGCCCAGGCGAAGCGCGCCACGGCGGTCGCCCCCGACGCGGCCCTGGAGACCGGCTGCCGCTACGAGGTCGAGGCCTTCGCCGTGACCTTCGCCACCGAGGATCGCGTCGAGGGCCTGAAGGCGTTCCTCGACAAGCGGCCGGCGGCGTGGAAGGGACGCTGAGGTGCGCGTCGAGCTGAGCGACACGCAACGCCAGCTGCGCGACACGGTCCGCACCTTCGCCGCGGAGCGCGTCCGGCCCGCGGCCGCGGACACCGACCGCCGCGAGCGTTTCCCGAAGGAGCTGATCGCCGAGCTGGCTCGCCTGGGTGTCATGGGCTGCTTCGTGCCCGAGCGCTACGGCGGCGCGGGCTTCGACTACGTCGCCTACGCGCTCGCGGTCGAGGAGCTGTCCGCGGCCTGCGCCGCGACCGGCGTCATCTTCTCGGCGCACGCCTCGCTCGCCACCTGGCCCATCCTGGCTCTCGGCAGCGAGGCGCAGCGGCAGCGCTACCTGCCCCGCATGGCGCGCGGCGAGTGGCTCGGCTGCTTCGCCCTCTCCGAGCCCAGCTCGGGCTCCGACGCGGGCTCCATCCGCACCACGGCGCGGCGCGACGGCGACCACTACGTGCTGAACGGCACGAAGAACTTCATCACCAACGCGCCCGACGCGCAGGTGGCGATCGTCTTCGCCTCGCTCGACCCGAGCCAGCGCAACAAGGGCCTCGCCGCCTTCATCGTCGAGACTGCGTGGCCGGGCTGGGAGGTGGTGCGGATCGAGGAGAAGATGGGCATCCGCGGCGCGCACTCGGCGCAGCTCGCCTTCACCGACCTGCGCGTGCCGTGCGAGAACCTGCTCGGCGAGGAGTCGGGCGGCTTCAAGGTCGCCATGAAGACGCTCGACGGCGGGCGCATCGGCATCGCCGCGCAGGCGGTCGGCATCGCGCGCGCGTCGTTCGAGGACTCGCTCGCCTACGCCCGCGAGCGGCGCGCCTTCGGGCAGGCGCTGGCCGAGTTCCAGGCCGCGCAGTTCCGCCTGGCCGACATGGCGACCGCGGTGGAGGCCGCGCGCCTCCTCACGCTGCGCGCGGCTTTCCTCAAGGACCGCGGTTTGCCATATACGAAGGAGGTGGCGATGGCCAAGCTGTTCGCCGCCGAGACCGCGATGACGCTCGCCACGCAGGCGGTGCAGATGCACGGGGGCTACGGCTACACGCGCGAGTTCGCCGTCGAGCGCTACTTCCGCGACGCCAAGATCACGGAGATCTACGAGGGCACCTCGGAGATCCAGCGCCTGGTGATCGCCGGGCAGCTCATCAAGGAGGCGCAGGGCGCATGAGCTGGCTCGCGTGCTACTCGGCGCCGACGCCACCCGAAGCGCACCTGGTGAAGGGGTTCCTCGAAGGGCGGGGGGTGCCGTGCCTGCTCCGCGCCGAGGGCTCGAGCGTCTATCCGTCGACCGCGTTCGGCTCGCGCGTCCACGTGCTCGTGCCCGAGCACTGGCTGCGGGTGGCGAAGAAGATGGTCGAGCGCCGGCGCCGGGCGCGGCCGGCGCGCGTGGTGCCGATCCGGCCGCGGAGGCACGCCGGATGACCAGGCGCGAGTGGCTCGAGAAGCGCTACCGCAGCGAGAAGGAGCGTGACGTCCGCTTCTCGACCGTATCCGACATGGAGGTCGAGCCGCTCTACGCGGCCGAGGACCTGCCCGCGGACACCGGCGAGCACATCGGGCTCCCGGGCGAGTTCCCGTACACGCGCGGCGTCTACCCGAGCATGTACCGCGGGCGCCTGTGGACCATGCGCCAGTTCGCCGGCTTCGCCACCGCCGAGGACACCAACGAGCGCTTCCACTTCCTCCTGAAGCAGGGCCAGACCGGGCTCTCGACGGCCTTCGACATGCCGACGCTCATGGGCTACGACCCCGATCACCCGCGCGCGCTGGGCGAGGTGGGGCGCGAGGGCGTCGCGGTTTCCAGCCTGGCCGACATGCGGGCGCTCTTCAAGGGCATCCGCCTGGACCGCGTGAGCACCTCGCTGACCATCAACTGCTCGGCGAGCGCGCTCCTCGCCATGTACCTGGCGGTGGCCCGGGAGCAGGGCGTCCCCTGGACCGAGGTCGGCGGGACCATCCAGAACGACATGCTGAAGGAGTTCATCGCGCAGAAGGAGTGGATCTGCCCGCCGGAGCCCTCGCTCCGCATCGTCGTCGACATGATCGAGTTCTGCGCGCGCGAGGTGCCACGCTGGCACGCGGTGTCGATCAGCGGCTACCACATCAGGGAAGCCGGATCCACGGCGGTGCAGGAGCTGGCCTTCACGCTGGCCGACGGCATCGCCTACGTCGAGGCGGCGGTGAAGCGCGGCCTCGCGGTCGACGACTTCGCGCCGCGCCTCTCCTTCTTCTTCAACCTGCACAACGACTTCCTGGAGGAGGTGGCGAAGCTGCGAGCGGCGCGCCGGCTGTGGGCCACCATCATGCGCGAGCGCTTCGCGGCGAAGGACCCGCGCTCGCTCCGGCTGCGCACCCATGCGCAGACGGCGGGCTGCTCGCTCACCGCGCAGCAGCCGCTCAACAACGTGGTGCGCGTCACGGTGCAGGCGCTGGCCGGCATCCTGGGCGGCGTGCAGTCGCTGCACACGAACTCGCTCGACGAGACGCTCGCACTGCCCTCCGAGCAGGCGGTCATGGTGGCGCTGCGCACGCAGCAGATCCTGGCCGAGGAGAGCGGGGTGACGAACGTCATCGATCCGCTGGGCGGGAGCTGGGCGATCGAAGCGCTGACCGACCGCATCGAGCGCGAGGCGCGGGAGTACATCGAGCGCATCGACGGCCTGGGCGGCATGGTGAAGGCAATCGAGGCCGGCTACCCGCAGCGCGAGATCGCCGACGCGGCCTACGCCTACCAGCAGCAGGTCGATGGCGGCGAGAAGACCGTGGTCGGCGTGAACCGCTACCAGGTGCCCGAGGAGCGGCCGCCCGATCTCCTGCGCGTGCCGCTCGAGGTCGAGCAGCGGCACACCGACCGCGTGCGGCGCGTGAAGCGCGAGCGCGACGGCGCCGCGGCGCGCGCGGCCTTGCAGCGCGTGCGCGCCGCCGCCGAGAGCGGCGAGAACCTGATGCCGCCGCTGGTCGCCGCCGTGCAGGCGATGTGCACGGTGGGCGAGATCTCCGACGTCTACCGCGAGGTCTTCGGGCAGTACCGGGACCCGGCATGGCTGTAGCCCGTCCGCTCCGCATCCTGGTCGCCAAGCCCGGCCTCGACGGACACGACCGCGGCGCGAAGATCATCGCGCGCGCGCTGCGCGACGCGGGCTTCGAGGTGATCTACACGGGCCTCCATCAGACGCCCGAGATGGTCGCGGAGGCAGCCGTCCAGGAGGACGTCGACGCGGTCGGCCTCTCGATCCTCTCCGGCGCGCACCTGACGCTCTTCCCCGCCGTGGTCGACGAGCTGCGCCAGCGCGGCGGGGGCGACAAGGTCGTCTTCGGCGGCGGCATCATCCCGGACGAGGACCTGCCGGCGCTCGGCAAGGCGGGGGTCACGAAGATCTTCACTCCCGGCGCCTCGACGCAGGAGATCGTCGACTGGATCCGGGCCAACGTGCGCCCGCGGGCTGCCTGACGCCGATGGACTTCACGCTCTCCGACGAGCATCGCCACATCCAGGAGACCATCCGCGACTTCGGCGAGCGCGAGGTGAAGCCGCACGCTGCCGCGTGGGACCGCGAGGAGCGCTTCCCGCACGAGACCGTGCAGCGCCTGGGCGCGCTCGGCTTCATGGGCGTCGCGCTCCCCGAGGACGTGGGCGGGGGCGGCGCCGACACGCTCGCCAACCTGCTCGTGGTCGAGGGGATCGCGCGCTACGACGCCTCGCTCGGCCTGACCGTCGCGGCCCACACCGGCCTCGCCTCGGGCCACATCAACGTCTTCGCCAGCGACACGCTGCGCCACCGCTACCTGCCCCGCATGGCGCGTGGCGAGTGGCTCGGCGCGTGGTGTCTCACCGAGCCGGGCTCGGGCAGCGACGCGGCCGGGCTACGCACGCGCGCCGTGCGCGACGGCGACTCCTGGGTGCTGAATGGCTGCAAGATGTTCATCACGCAGGGCACGGTGGGCCACGTCTACGTGGTGATGGCCTCGACCGCGCCCGACCAGGGGCAGCGCGGCATCTCGGCCTTCGTGGTCGAGAAGGGTACCCCGGGGCTCGGCAACGGGCGCAAGATCGAGAAGCTCGGGCTCCGCTCGAGCGACACCGCCGAGGTGATCCTCGAGAACGTGCGCGTGCCGGCCGAGCACCTGCTCGGCGAGCCGGGCCAGGGCTTCAAGCAGGCCTTGCGACTCCTCGACGGCGGGCGCATCGGCATCGCCGCCTGGTGCCTCGGCATCGGCCGCGGCGCGCTCGAGGAGGCGCTCGCCTACGCGCAGGAGCGGACGGCCTTCGGCCGCCCGATCGCCGAGCTACAGGCGATCCAGTTCATGCTCGCCGACATGGCGATGCGCCTCGACGCCGCGCGGCTCCTCACCTACCGCGCGGCGTGGTTGAAGGACGCCGGCCGCCCCTGCCGCGCCGAGGCCTCGATGGCGAAGCTCATGGCCTCCGAGGCCACCATGTGGGCGACCACCAAGGCGGTGCAGATCTTCGGCGGCTACGGCTACATGCGCGACTACCCGGTCGAGCGCTACATGCGCGACGCGAAGCTGGGCGAGATCGGCGAGGGGACGAGCGAGGTGCAGCGCATGGTGATCGCGCGGGCGCTGCTCGGCGGGGCGGTCGCGGGGCTCTAGGCCGGGAGCTGCGCGCCGCCGGATCGAAAGGCCCTATTCAGCCGCTTGACGCGCCGGCACTCCGCCGTGCTAGCGTTCACGCGACGTCATGAACAACGGCGGGCATCTGGCCATACGTACCGCCAAGCGCGTCGCGGTCATGGCTCTGCTCGTGCCCGTCGGTGGAGGATGTGGCGGGCGAGGCGATCCCGTGGGCGCAGCGTCGCTGCAGGCGCACCTGCAAGCGACGGACGAGCGCCTCGCGGCCACGGAAAAGCGGTTGGAGTCCCTCGCGACCGCGGTGGAGGAATGCAATCGTCACTTCCACGCTGCTGCCGCAGGACGACACGGACACAAAATGGCGCCGGCCGGGTGGATAAGCCTGCCACCCGGACCACCCACGCGTGTCGCCGACTACTTCTTCACCACGATCGCGGAGAGAGCGACGTCCATGTTCTGAACGCCGACGAGGGCTCCGCCCGTGAGATCGCCACCGGTCAGCGTGATCATGAGCGGCTGGTTGACGAACAGTCCGGGGTTGGCGGCCTCGGCGGCATCGATGTCGAGCCACCACGTGCCGCTCGCCGCGCAGGCGGCGGGCGGTGGATTGGAGAATCCACAGTCGATGACCGTGCCCTCCCCAAACGCGGCGGCACCGGCGGTAGAGGGGTTCATGAGCACCCCGTTCACGGTGACCACGAGACCGAGGACTCGCGTGGTCGGGGGCGTGGGAGAGTAGGGACCGTCGGTGTACATCGCTTCAACCTTCAGCACCGTCTTCTTCTTGCCCTTGACGATCGTTGCCATCAGCAGCGGGCTCGGGCTGGGCACAAGAAGTACCGTGGTCATGGACTCGAAGGCCGAGCTCTTTCCCGGTGACGTGCTCGCCGCATACGCGGGCGCCGTCATCATGCAACAGAGAAGTGCGAGAATGCCGAATGCTTTCGTCCGCATGTCGTCCCCTTCTGCTAGCTAGCTGAGTGTACGCTTCATGGCATATAGCGGCGGCTGTCAACCGTCGTCAAGGGAAAATACAGCGGCTGAAGGACCGAGCAGGAAGGATCAGCCTCGCGCCAGTCCCACTGCCGGTCAGTTGAGACGGAGACCGCGCATTGGAGCTAGGGGCCTTGTGTCCGATTTCGCGATGGAAAAGGACTCCTGGAGGGTTCGGGGTCCCGCGCTCCGGCTGGGCAGATCTGCCGCGTCCACGACGGCAGCCGTCACGCATAAGCGGATCAGCTCGCCTCACCGCTCGCTGTCGCCGAGTGCCCTCTCCATCGTCGCGCGGAGATCGCCCACCGAGAACGGCTTCCGCAGGAAGCCCGCGAGGCCAGCCTCGAGCAGGCCGCCGGTCGCGCGGTCGTCGCTGTGGCCGCTCATCAGGATGACGCGCGCGTCGGGGCGGATGCCGCGGATCTCGTGGAACACGCCGTCGCCGCTCAGGCGGGGCAGGGTCAGGTCGACGATCACGGCGTCGATCACGCGCGCGTGTGCGCGGAAGACGTCCACCCCCTGACGGCCGTCGCCCGCCTCGAGCACGCTGCACCCGAGCCGCTCGAGCATGTGCGCGGTCACGGCGCGTACGTCGGCCTCGTCGTCGACCAGGAGCACGGTGCGGCCCTCGGGGCCCTCGGCGGCCGGCGCGGCGGTGGCGACCTCCGGCCGGGTGCCCGCCGCCGCGGCGGGGAGGTAGACGCGGAAGCTCGTCCCCTGCCCGGGCGTGCTGGCCACCGCGAGCGCGCCGCGGTGCCCGCGCGCCACGCCGAGCACGGTCGCCAGCCCGAGCCCCCGCCCCGTGAACTTGGTCGAGAAGAAGGGGTCGAAGACCTTGGCCACGGTGGCGGCGTCCATCCCGCAGCCCGTGTCGCTTACCTCGACGCACACGTGGGGGCCGGGCGTCGCCTCCGGCGCGTGCAGCGTGTCACGCAGGTCCTCCTCGCCGAGCTCGACCATCGCCGTGCGCACCGTGATGCTGCCCTCGGCGTCGTCGATGGCCTCCGAGGCGTTGATCACCAGGTTCATGACGACCTGGCGGAGCTGGGTCGGGTCGCCCTCGACCGCCGGCAGGTCGGCGGCCAGGTCGTGTGCCAGCGCCACCCGGCGCGCGATCGACCCGCGCAGCAGATCGCTCGTGTCGGTGATCACCGCGTTCACGTCGACCCGCTCGAGGGCGATCGTCTCCTTGCCCGCGTAGGCGAGCATCTGCCGGGTGAGCTCCGATCCCCGCCGCGCCGCATGCTCGATGCGGCGCACGGCCTCGCGCGCCGGGGAGCTCGGCGGCAGCTCGCCGAGCGCCAGCGAGGCGTTGCCGAGCACGTTGACGAGCAGGTTGTTGAAGTCGTGCGCCACGCCGCCGGCGAGCACGCCAAGGCTCTCGAGCTTCTGCGCCTCGAGGAGGCGGCGCTCGAGGGCCAGCCGGGTCTCCTCCGCCTGCCGGCGCTCGCTCACGTCGATCGCCAGGCCGATGATGCCGGCCACGCCGCCGCGCCCGTCGTCGATCGGGGTCAACCGGCACTCGAAGGTGGCGTCGCCGAGCGAGCCCGTCCAGGCGACGGTCTCGCCCGCGAGGGCACGGTCGAAGTAGGTGCGCGCCGGTGCATACGTCCGCGCCAGCGCCGACCAGATGGACTGGCCGACGCGCTGGCCGGGCAGGAGCCCGAGGCGCGCGAGGCCCTTGCCGCCGGAGAAGGTGATGGCGCCCGCTTGGTCGAGCGCGAAGAGCACCACCGGGGCGTCGTCGATCACCGCCCGCAGGCGCGCCTCGCTCTCGCGCAGCGCCTCCTCCACCCGCTTGCGCTCGCTGACGTCCTGCGCGCACAGGACGGCGCCCACGGCGCGTCCGTCGTCGTCGAGCAGTCGTGTCGTGTCGCACGCCATCACGCGCTCGCTGCCGTCGCGGGTGAGCATGCGGGCCTCGAAGGCGTGTGTGGGCTCGCCCGCGAGCGCCCGACCGATGCCGGCGGCGACCGCCGGGCGGCTCGCCGCGACGACGAAGGAGGACGCGAAGTCCTGCCCGATGGCCGCCTCACGCGGGCAGGCGAGCACGCGCTCGGCCTCGCGGTTGAAATCCGTGATCCGGCCCGCGGGATTGAGGACGATGATCACGCTGCCGGCCGTCTCGACCACGGAGCGATAGCGCTCCTCGCGCTCGCGCGCCTCGCGGTGGGCGCCGGCCAGCTCCCATCCGCGCACGAACTCCCGCCAGCGCCGCCGTTCGAGCACGGCGGTGATCACGACCGCGATCACGGCGGCCGAGACGAAGAGCGTGATGTACTCCCCGAAGACCGGCCTGGCGGTCTGTCCGGTGGCCAGCGCGGTCACCACGTACTCGCCGACGATCAGGAGGCAGGAAAAGGAGGTCCAGACCGGCGACCACGGCATGAGCACCGCGAGCCCGAGCATCGCGAAGGTCGTTCCCAGGATGATCGGGCTCTCCGCGCCGAGCGTGGGACCCGGCGCGCGCCCCTGGAGGATCCCCTCGGCCGCCAGGGCGAGGAACTGCTCGATGGCTCCCATGGTGGCGGCCGCGAGGACCCCGACGGCACGGGGGTGGCGCGCCCCGAAACGGGTCTGCACCAGCCCGAGGATGAGGACGAGCGCCAGGGCGCCCACCTCCCTGACGCGGAGCAGCGCGTCGGCCATTTGCGGAAAGCGGGTCCGGTCGAGCACGGCGAAGGCGAGCAGCAGGATCGCGGAGGTCAGGCAGTACGCGCCCGCCCACCGGCGGCACCGCGCGAGGCTCTCCCCGTCGTAGGAAGCGAGCGGGTCGGCTCCCGGAGCCCTGCCGGACCCGGACCGCGGGGAAAGGGCGGAAAGCGCGCCGTCGGTTGCCATGGTTCTTCCGGCAAGGCGCCATCCCCATCGTTCGTCGACCCGATCCCCTCCCGCGCTCAACCGGTCGTCCTCGACTACGTAGCACGACCCGCATCCGGGGCGTCAACGCTCGTTGCCCTTGACGAGAGCCCGCCCCTCGCGGCACCAGGGGCCCGGGAGGGACGTTCATGAAGCTACGACTGGTGCCCCTGTGCCTCGCGCTCGCGCTCCTCGGCCCCGCGCACCCGGCCTCGTCCGAGCAGTCGTCGGTCGCCTACCCGACCGGCTACCGCAAGTGGCCGCTGGTCAAGTCGATGGTCATCTACTCCGACAAGCACCCGCTGTTCGGGCAGTTCGGCGGCCTGCACCACGTCTACGCCAACGGCGAGGCGCTGCGCGCGCTCACCAAGGGCGGCACCTTCCCCGACGGGAGCGTGCTCGTCTTCGACCTCCTCGAGGCCAGGGACGAGAACGGCGCCTACGTCGAGGGCGAGCGGAAGCTGATCGCGGTCATGGCGAAGGACCGCGCTCGCTTCAAGGCGACCGGCGGCTGGGGGTTCGAGGGCTTCAAGGGCAGCGGCGACAGCGAGCGGCTGGTGACCGACGCGACGAAGCAATGCTTCGGCTGCCACCAGGCGCAGAAGGACAACGACTTCACGTTCTCGGGCTACACGCCGTAGCCCAGGCCCGGTCGGTGGCGCGGGGGACGCCCTCGCGGCGACCTTCGAAGGCGCCGCCTGCTGTGTGCGGCCGTGCCGCCCGTGCCCATCGGCGCCGAGCGGGAGACCGCGAGGGCGTCCCCCGCGCCACCGACCGCAATCCCGGGTCAGCGGCTCCGTCTCACCCCCACCCGGTGGCAGAGCCGCGCCACCGGGCAGGCCGAGCAGCGGGGCGAGAGCGGCTGGCAGAGGTTCTGCCCGAAGGCGACCAGCAGGTCGTTCAGCTCGATCCAGTGCCGGCGCGGGAGCTTGGCGCGGAGCGCCC
>WNEZ01028524.1_pt1 | contig 10724 bp, 8 predicted proteins | sample 5400521 | NCBI WGS metagenome assembly WNEZ01 (sample SAMN13153339, study PRJNA577476) | soil metagenome | isolation source: 120 cm saprolite under Douglas fir tree site 2 hole 1 replicate 1 | place: USA:California | collected 2015-04-18
GGGAGGCGTTTTTCAGCGTGCCGGATCTGGTTGAGGCCCTCGAGGCGTTTCTGGGGGCATGGAATGAGAATCCGCGGCCTTTCGTGTGGACGGCCCAACTGGAGGACATCCTGAAGAAAATTGAGCGGGCGCGCGCCAAATTGGAATCGATTCAACCGGGGAGCACCCAACCCCGGCGCCGCCGCAAAGGAGAAGAATAATACGTCTAGCTATCTACGGGACACTAGACTGGCATCCAAACCGAATTCGTGGCCAGATAGACGGTAGCGTTAGGATGGCACCGCAAAATCGAAGCGGGCGCCATTGGACTGATCTTCCCTCGAAGCATGCTTTCACTGCCTGCGCTTTCGGTTCCTAACTTCGCCTCAGCTTTTCTTAGCTCCACAACCGGTCCCACGAGCGTTCCTGATTCCACTGCGGAGTAGGTTCGAAATAATTGGTTCCGGGAGCCACGTGCTGTCGCACTTCATCCTCATTCAGAGTGACACCGAGCCCAGGGCGGTCCGGAACGGTTATCCAGCCTCGATTGACAATAGGTGGTTTGACGCCCTCGACGATCAGAGAGGACCACCACGGTACGTCAAGCGAATGGTTCTCAAGCGCCAAAAAGTTTTGTGTTGTAGCCGCACAGTGCACGTTCGCCATGCAGGCGATCGGGGTGCCGGCAAAGTGCAGAGCCATGGGGACGCCGTACTCCTCGGCCATGTCGCCGATCTTGTGCGTCTCGAGGATACCGCCGGCTGTGGCGAGGTCCGGCTGAATCTTGCTCACAGCATGCTTGTCACATAGTACTCGGAAAGGCTCTTTCAGGTAGATGTCCTCTCCCGTGAGGATAGGAGTCGGACTCTCGTCCGAAATCTGTTTGAGCAGATCGGTGTACATCCACGGAATCACGTCTTCCATCCACGACAGGTTGTATTTCTCGTACGCCTTGCCTAGACGGATGATCGACTTCACTCCCAAATGGCCCAGATGATCCATCGAGAGCGGAATTTCCATCCCGACGGCGTCGCGCACAGCGGCGACGTACGTCTCGAGCATGGCGATCCCTTTGTCAGTTACCTCCATACCCAGCAGAGGATGTGGAAGTTGGTTCGCCTCCCACTGTTGCAGGTCGGTAGGATTAGTGACCGTGCCGGGGGTATCCGCCACCATCTCGATTCCGAGATCCATCTTGAGCCACGTAAGACCCATGACTTCCTTGCGCTCTTTCAATCTTTGCGCATAGACTTTGGGATCCTTCGACTCCGTAGTATCGGCATAGATGCGGATCTTATCGCGAAACTTGCCGCCTCCGATGAGCGCGTAGACGGGAGCGTTGTAGACCTTGCCGGCGATGTCCCATAGAGCCATTTCGATGGCGCACACTCCGCCGCCTTGGCGCGCGTGTCCGCCGAATTGCTTGATCTTGCGGAAAATCTTGTCGAGTTGTAACGGGTTCTCGCCTACGATGCGGCTCTTCAGGAAAAGAGCATATGTCGGACTTGCGCCGTCCCGGACCTCGCCCAATCCGTAAACCCCTTGGTTGGTATCAATCCGAATAATCGGACAAGGGCTGGGTCCCGGCTTCACGATCGTTGCCACGCGCAGATCGGTGATCTTCAGTGTTGAGGGACTGGAATTCGTGTTGACCGCCTTTGGGTAGGCTTCAACAGGATTGGCTAGTAAGGCTCCGCCTAGCGCCATGGCCGAAGTCTTCAAGATCTCTCGACGTCCCAACATACCCCAGTTCTTTTCAGGCATCGTTACTCCCTGTGAGCAGGTATGCGCACACGAAAACAACAATTGGTTGCAAAAAGATCTCAACCTGAGAAATAGAATTGTAAACTCGTCGGCGAACGCCGGTTCCAAAATCCACCCATCGAGGAGCATCCGAAATGGCACACATCCTAAAAACAATCAGGAGCACCATCTTCAAGGGTGTTTTCGTCATAACCCTGCTTGCATCAACCTCCGCCTACGCGCAGTTGTACACGTTCTCCAAGCAGGAATTGATCGACTACACAACCAAATCCCCATTCAACAGGCTTGCCGACGGACGCCCCAAGGTGCCTGATGCCATGATCGAGCGGGCCCGCGATCTGTCGTCCGAAGAAGTCTGGGCCGGTCTCCACGAGCAGGGCTTCAAGAACCAGTATGCGGATGGGTTTCAGGTGCTGCATCCTGGAAAGACCATGGTCGGACGTGCCTTCACGGTGCAATTCATGCCCCTGCGGGCTGACGTCGACGAAATTACCAAGAACAAAGCCAAGCAACGCGGCCTGCACGATCTCACCAATGTGGACGGCACCATTGTGGGTGACAATCTCTTCTACTATGTAATGAAAGCCACGAACGGTGGCGGTCTGGTTGTGGACGGCAGCATCCGCGATCTGGATGGCATAGCCAAGATTGACATGCCGGCATATTTCCGTTCTGCCGATCCGACGCCCATTGGGAACGTAATGCTGACGGGCATCAACGTGCCAATCCGAATCGGCGGTGTGACTGTGATGCCAGGAGATCTCGTGGTTGGGGACCGCGAGGGCGTATATTTCGTTCCGCCGCAATTCGTCAAAGAAGTCCTCGGCCACGCAGATGAGACCCATATCCATGATGAATGGACAAAAAAGAAATTTGATGAAGGAAAATATAAGTCCTCAGAGATCTACGGCTCACCAAAGGATCCTAAGTTGCAGGAGGAATACCGGGAGTATTTGAAGAAACGGTTGGACGAAATCCATAAACAGCGAAGTTCGCAATAGCTGAGGGTCCCCGCTCTCCAATCTCAGCCTTGGCAAGGCGAGGCGTGCCGAAGTCGTCGAGATAACCCGGCCCAGTGGGCAGCGGCAAACCTTTCACGATGTCGAAGCCGATAAGTTTTATCTGATCGAGAAAGGAGGACGAGTTAGAGACGCAAGGTTCTTCAGGACGACAGCCGTGAGGTGGCGCACACGAAAATGATGTGACTGTGCCCGTCCGTTACGCCCTGATCGCTTCTTGTAGAACTTCGCGTAAACGCTTGGCAACTACCATATCTTCCCCGGGCTGCAACATCCAAACCCCCACGACGATAGTGTTCGGTCCGCCCGGTAATCCCGCGCTCGCAGGGGAACCTCCGGTCGATGGATTCAGCTCAATCCGCGGCTTGCCTTCCCGCATCTTTTGCATGACTTCCGCGCCCGTGATCTTGATCCGGTTCTGGTCGTAAATGATCAGCAGGTGCGGAACATGATTGGCGACTTCAGGAATAAAGATCTGAGTCTGCAGGGTTGGAATCGAGTTCAAGTGTTTGGCAATGCGGTCTGCGCGCTGCCGGTACTCGGCTTCCATGGCGGCATCGTCCTGCTTGAGGAACCAGTCCACGGCGGCGACCAGTCCTACAATTTCCTCCTTCGCTACTTTCATCCCGCGCCCGACAGTGTTTGAGTTTGGTGAATTATTTTTCTTGGCCGCTTCGATCAGATCCTTTCTGCCTAGCAGCAAGCCGCTGCACTGCGGTCCCCGCAGGCCCTTCCCTCCAGAGAAGGTCACGAGATCAAAACCCATCTGAGTATAGTTCCATAGATTGGAAATCGGCGGGATATCGGCGGCAGCGTCGTTGAAACAAGGCACTCCATGCTGGAGCGCCACTCGCACCCAATCCTCGCGGCTGATTTTGCCTGAACCCGCGTTGAAAAAGTGGGCCATCACCGTACGCTCGGTGAACGCCTGTTCGTACTGTTCAAGCGTTTCCACCTCCACAAAGCGAATTCCGCAATTCCGGAGGGCATGGTCATACCCGTAGCGATGAGATTTCTGAACGATCACTTCATTCTTAAGCCCAGCCATGTCAGTAGGAAGGTTAAGAATGGCTTGCTCGTTTCCCATGCTGATGCAAGCTGCCGTTCCCACCACCAGCGCCGCGGCAGCGCCGGCCGTGACCAGAGCGGCCTCACACCGTAGTCGCTTGGCCAGATATGCTCCTGACGCATCAAGTAGTTCGTTGAGGTTTACTGGCTGTCGCGCCGCGAGCGCGACGGCCGCCTGCACTTCGTCAGGCATCGTGGAAGCCGAAAGTACGGTATAGGTCCCGGCTGCATTGATGAACGGAGTCACACCGAGCTTCTGGTAATAATCCACAGCTTGAGGGGCCGATTTCGAAAACGCCCGAGGCTCCAGAATTGGGATTCCGGAGAGCGCAACACCTCCCGCGAGAACAGCCTGCGTTCCCCTCCGTAAGAGCTTTCGCCGACTCATCTGTCGCATCGCTATGTCCCCCCAGGAACATCTTGGAATTTCGAAATTCAGTCTCGTGGATAATCATCAGCTCGTGCCGGCAACGACTCGCCTCGATCGGGAGTCGTGAAATACTGCGGACGCGCCTTTTCCCACTGCACCATGCTGAGACCGGAGGGATCGTACAGAATGCGTCCCGCACGGATCGTCATGCGGGCCATCAATTGTGCATTTGCATCCATTTTGGCGACGCCGCAGTCCATGTAACCGAAATGGCCGTGCATCAGGTCCAGCACAGCAATATCTGCGTCCTTGCCTATTGACAATGTCCCCAACTCCGACCGGTGAATCTCGCTTGCCGGATTGACGGTTGACCGGCGAATGACATCGTCCAGCGGCACCCCCAGGGCTAAGAATTTTGACATCACATTGTTCATGCTGACAGTCGTGTAATCGCCGATGTGCAAGTCAGTGGAGATGGAATCGGGGACGAAGCCCTGTTTTGAAGCGGGCACCGCATTGCGGAACCAGAAACTGCCGGCGCCATGCCCCACATCAAAAATCACGCCTCGGGCACGGGCGTCTCTGATGGCGGGATTGAGCTTTCCGTCCGCAAGAATAATGGGAAATTGCTGGGCGAAGACGTGCGTGTGTATGTCGCCCGGTCTCATTTTTTTCAGTATCAGGTCCTCGTAAGTTCTCTCCGGTCGCGGCCAGAAATCGACCATGAGCGGAACGTTGGCCACCGTGGCGCATTCAATCGCCCGGTCAACTGCTGCCCAGGGCACGTGTTCTGCATCCCAGGCCTCCTTGGTCCAATAATGGGCGCTTTTTACTCCCACAATGAGGTCTGGATATTTCTTGATCGTGTCGGCACAAAGCTTCGAATCCATCTGGTCCAGGCTTTGCTCGAGTCCACCGCTCATGCCATTAGCCACAATGTTAAGAAAAGCCAAAACTCTCACCTTGGCACGGTCAATGACTTCTTCCTTTTCCTGGAGGAACGTCTCCGCACCTGAGGTGCCCGCATCCACTATGGTGGTGACTCCTGACTGCAACGCGAAATCTGCGGGAATTCCCAGTGGCAGAGCATGAACTCGCGCGTCGGGCGCGAACCAGTTTAGCGGCGCTCCGCCATGACCAACATGATAGTGAATGTCGATCAGCCCGGGCGTAACGTAGAGCTTCGAGACATCCACAACCTTTCCCGCCTGGTCAGCCGGAATGTTTTTTTCCACGGCAGCGATTTTGCCTTGGAAAATGGCGACATCTCTCACTTCGTCGATGTGATTGGCGGGATCAATCACGTGTCCGCCCTTTAACAGCAAGTCATAACGAAGGGCTTGGGCGAACATCACGACAGGAGATCCGAGGGTGATTGCGATTACTGCAATTATTGCGCGTGGCATTTTGATCCCACTCTGCATAGGGCCTTCTCTTGTTTTGTCGAACCGAAAGTGTATCCGGTGGGAATGAGATTGTCACCATGCCTGGCGAGTCAAGGTCAGGCAGGGTTGTAAAGAAGAGCGCCGCTATCGTAAGCTGATCGCTGTTTTTGGGTTCGATCCGACAAGCTGCAGACTTCGGATCGGGAATCAACTCATGGATCGCCGTACGTTCGTCAAGGCCGGTTGCATTGGAAGCGCCTCTTTGCTGGTGCAGGGGCTCGATCCGATGCTGCGAGCGGACCTGCCCCCACCTGCGGCGCCGCCCATCGAACTCCACGGCCCGCCAGACTACAAACCTTCGCCGCTCGGCATGCCGGGATTATTTCCAGGCCGAGTGATCGAGGTCCGCGACCCGAAGGCTATCGTACGGAATCGCGTCTCACAGTCGATCGTGCGCCAGATGCTGGAGCACGCGATGAAGGAGTTGACGGAAGAAAAGTCGGCGCAGGCGGCGTGGGCAAAGTTTGTTGAACCCAACGACATTGTTGGAATCAAGATCAACCCATCGGGTGCGCCTGCCTGCTGCTCCTCTCCCGAGATCCTCCGCGAGATCATCGGCTCAGTCCAGTCTGTTGGCGTTCCCGCACGTAACATTCTGGTCTATGACCGGTATTCGTACGAAATGGATATCGGCAGCTATCAGGCCCTGCTGCCTCCAGGCGTGCGCATTGTGGGCATTCAAGACACTTTCGCAGATCCTTCCGGTTACGATACGAATGTCTATTGCGCGGCCAACTTTTTCGGCGAGTGGGAAACCCGCTCCTACATGGCAAATATCGTGGCTCAGCTAGTCACGAAGATTATCAACCTACCGACGATGAAGGACCATTCGGCATCCGGTGTCACCGGATGCCTCAAGAACCTGGCTTACGGCACGTTTAACAATGTGGCGCGCTCACATCGTGCGCCCCATTCCTTTACCAACCCGCTGATCGGGCTGATGTGTACCGTCGAACCCTTACGTTCGAAGGCGGTGCTGCATATCATGGACGGCATGCGTCAGGTATGGCATGGCGGACCGCTGACCCAAGTCCAGGATTTCATCGATCAGGCCGGCATTCTCCTCGTAGCAACGGATCCAGTCGCTCTGGACACCATCGAATTGGAGGCGATTGAAAAGAAGCGCCGCGAACGGGGCGCGCCTTCCTTGTGGCAACACGATCCCAACAGCATCACCGCAGACAACAATGACTTTTATCATGACGCGGCGAAAAACCTGTTTTTCCGCCAGCCGGGACACGTTGCAGCGGCTGGGAAGCTCGGCCTTGGCGCAGCAGACCTAAAGCAGATCGATCACCGTACCCTCTCAGCGTGAATTGATGACGACGGAAGCAGCCAAGTCCAAAGCTCCGGGAGATTGGCCCACGCTGCTCAAAGACAACGCCCGCACGGGAGGGCAGGGGCAACATCCAGTGCGGTCGCCGGAACGAGCGGTTTGGCAGTTTCGTACCGGCAGCTCTGTGCGTTCCGCGCCGATACTTGAGGATGGCATTTTGTATGTCACCTCTGTCAACGGAGTACTGCACGCCCTCGACGTGGTCACTGGCACATCAAAATGGAATTTTCAGGCGGCGGGTCGGGTTCACTCCACGCCTTCGCTGTCCGAAAATCGAATCCTGTTCGGATGCGATGACGGAAAGGTGTACGCACTTGATCGGCATGCCGGAAGCAAGCTGTGGGAAGCGCCGACCGTATGGGTCGAGGAACTTGGGGGAAGAGTCTATTCCACCATTTATGCGGCCGAGCAGCAACTCTATCTCGGATGCGGAGACGGCAAAGTGTATAGCCTCGACCCCTCATCCGGAAAGACAATGTGGAGTACACCCACCGGCAATGGCATCGACTCATCTCCGGCCCAAGCCGGTGACCTGCTCCTCATCGGCTCTGAGGATTTTTGGTTCTATGCAATGAACACCACCACTGGAGAGGTGCGCTGGAAGTACGAAACAGGATTAGGCATCGCGTCTTCACCGGCAGTTTCGGGCGACTTGGCAGTCATCGGCAGCAAGGACGGTTTTCTATATGCACTGGATACCCAGTCAGGCCGCTTGCGCTGGAAAGCCGCTGTGGGCGAAGTGGTGACCGCACCTCCGGTAATCGGCGACGGTGTTGTCTGTATTCAAGCGGGAGGTACATTCGCCCTGGACAGCGCGACGGGCAATGTAGTGTGGAGAGCTGCTCTGGCGGGGGCAGTTCAGTCGGTTCCCGTGCTCGCCGGTGACACGATCTATCTAGCGAGCCTGAGCGGTGAGGTTTATGCGCTGCGATAACCGACGAGCGGCAGCGCTGATCAGCTTCTTCTTAATCGCCTCTTTCGTCCAGAGCTCAGAAAATCAAATTCTTGTCTACAAAAAGAAGTACATCATGGGCACGGTCTTCGAAATCGCCGCCTATGACCAATCATCCGAACATGCCTCCAATGCGATCGAGAGGGCGTTTCAGGAGATCGTTCGCCTCGACGATCTGATGAGCGACTACAAAGCTGACAGCGCCCTGAGTAACCTGAACCGCTCCGCTCACTTTCACGCAGAAAAAGTTCCTTCTGACTTATACCGTGTCATTGACCAGGCCGTACAGTTTTCCAGGCTTTCGGACGGAAAGTTTGACATCTCCATCGCGCCCTTGGTGAATTTGTGGAAAGCTGCGCTGCGCGGTGAAGGCACGCCTTCGCGGGCGCAGCAAGAAGACGTTCGAGGTTGCGTCGGCTACGAGAAGATCGAATTAAGTCCCCCGGACCGGATCAGTTTTCGCTCATCCTGTTTGCAGTTGGACTTGGGCGCCATCGGCAAAGGCTACGCCGTGGACCGCGCCGCTGAAGTCCTGCACTCCCTGGGAATCCGGGATGCTTTGATCAACGCGGGGGGAAGCACGATTTTCGCGATGGGGGTTCCTCCGGACCAGACAGCCTGGCTTGTACACTTGAGAGACCCCTCGAACAAGATAGATCCGCAGGTCATGCTCAAGGATGGAAGCGTGTCCACGTCGGAGCAGACAGCGCCCAGTTTGCTGGGGAACGATGCAGCTGGTCATATCATCGATCCGGACACAGGAATGCCCCTGAAAACGGTTTTCACGGTCAGCGCTGTTTCAAGGACCGCAACCGTATCGGACGCGCTGTCGACTACCTTGCTGCTGCTCGGTCCGACGAAGGGCAAGGAATTGATCAAGAGTATGGCAGAGGTTTCAGCGATTTGGATTTCACATGAGGCGCAAGGGGAAACGGTGACCGGCGGTCCCCAGATTCTGTTTGGCAGAGGCTTATAGACTCTCTGGTTCTTGGCACAATTCCATGAGCATTCGTGACACGATTCTCGTATGGGTTTTCGTCTTAGCATCCACCTCCGCTTGGAGCAATGTGTTCGTACATTGGACAAGGTCTGCTTTCCCCCCAGCAAAGGAACTCGGCTTGAACGATCTGGTACTCTCCTGGAACGACAGCTTTTCGCCGCAGGTGAAAGCGGCCCGCAGCCAAGGCTATCGAGTGTATGTCGAAGTTTCGCTACATCAGTCTGCCGCTGCAGCTGAAACTGTCGCGAGTGGCTTGGGAGGCGTCATCCTGACTGTTCGTCAGTCTGAGCGTGCAGAGCTAGAGAAGTCTCTTCCAAAATTACGAGCGGCTCACCCCAAGCTCAGATTCCTGGTCCTCAACCCCGATGGTAAGCAACCGGAGATGCGGGGCAGTCTGGTAATCAAGCGAGACTCCGTGCTTGAAGTATCCAGTCCCACCGCCCAACCGTGGATTGACACTAACCTCGCTCTCGTCAAGATTGAACAGCGGTCTCTTCGGGGGCAGATTCCAATGTACACCTTTTCGTGGGGAGGACTGTCAGACTCCGGGCAGCAACAAGCAGCGCTTACAGCGACGGATTACTCGCTGGCAGTGGCTGAGGCAGGCGCGTTTCATGCTGATTTAATCCTGCAGCTTGATGAGCGCCTGCAGAGAGCTCTCAGCAATCATGATCCGGAGGCCTGGACACTCTGGAACCAGGTGCGGTCCTACGCAAAGTTTTATTCAGACACGAGCGAGCAACGACTGGAAGCTGCTGCCAACGTCGCAGTTGTGGTCGATGATCTCGACACAAGTGACGAAGCGATGAATCTGCTGGCCCGTCACAACATCCCATTCAAGGTCTTGCGTCCCATGGACCTCAATTCGGGGGACCTGGAAGGCTTCGACGTTGTAGTGGTGTTCGCCAAGCCTGACAGAGGAGCTTGTCAGCGAATCGCCGACCTCGCAACTCACGGCAAGACCGTTGTACTTGTGGAAGCGCATGGCTCTTATCCATGGCAGAACGGTCATCCAGTCAGGTTGAATGAACACGCGGTGGCCTATGCCGTTGGAAACGGAAAAGTCCTTGAGCTCTCGGAGCCTGTCACAGATCCGGAGATGTTTGCCCAAGACATCCGTCGGCTGCTCGGGAAACAGAATGTACTGGTGAGTCTATGGAATGGCTTGACGACAATCGCGGTACCCTATCGTGAGCACGGCAGAACGCTGAAGGTGCTCGAGTTGGTCAACTACGCTGAAGAGCCGCTTCGCCTGCAAGTGCAGGTCGTAGGGACGTTTACTTCCATCCGATACGAGACGCCAGAACATAAATGTTGCGAGTCGCTCGTCCCCGTAAAACACAACGGATTCACCGAGTTCGTAATTCCGGAATTACGGATCGCGGGACGTGTGCATCTCGAAGCTAACCACTTTAATGATTCCCGAGCAAGTGGGGTGAGTCCCCGCTAACCGGGCGAGGCAATCGCTGACCTTACTTGGACCTTTCTTTGACCTGCGCAAAGCTGGATGTCCCTCATTCCAAGAATGAAAACCAGTGCGGAGGGTGGGGTAGTGATTCGCCCACAAAACAACCTTAACTTATTGATTATAAATGACTTGTCGGAGAGAGTGAGATTCGAAACTTGCTCCGAATGTACGGCTGGCGATCTAGCGCATGTTTGACACTTTTGGGAGGTCCGTAGTCGCTAAGCTTCGTGTTTTCAACGCCAGATCTCTCCGCAGCAAAAAAGTGTAGTGACAAACAATCGTTCGAGTGTGCTCACATTCCTATTGAATATGCGGATAAAACT
>WNEZ01045778.1_pt1 | contig 10723 bp, 10 predicted proteins | sample 5400521 | NCBI WGS metagenome assembly WNEZ01 (sample SAMN13153339, study PRJNA577476) | soil metagenome | isolation source: 120 cm saprolite under Douglas fir tree site 2 hole 1 replicate 1 | place: USA:California | collected 2015-04-18
TCGCTTCCAGCTCGCTCTTTTGCGGAATCCCAGCGGGTGCGGGGACTTCGCCTGCCGGGATCACCCTGGCATAGCGCCAGCGCCTGACCCAAAGCGTGAGTGGGATCAAGATGAGGAAGACGATGAGCGAGGTCCACTGCGCCTGCTTGAGACCAAGGTCCAGGGGACCAAGGGACACGACGAGATTGGCGCGGGCGAAAAAGACCAGAAACTGGGTGACGGCGTAGCCAAACAGGTAGGTCACCAGGAGCATGCCAGGCCGGCGAGTGCGTCGTGCCACCACGAGCAAGAGGGCAATCAACGCCAGATTGAGCAGCAATTCATACCCAGCGGCAGGCTGCACCGGCACGTGGCAGGTGCCCGCGCTGGGATTCTGACAGGCCCAGCTCGCCGCATTGTCATAGACCGTGGACCAGGGCAGCAGGCTCGGATAGCCGATGATGTCCCCGTTGACCAGGTTGCCAATCCGCCCAAACGGCTGGGCACAGGCGGCGAAGAGCGCCCCGGCATCGAGTACGACCAGCGGATTGAGTCGTTCTCTGATGGCCCGCCAGAACAGCACGGGCACGATCAGGAAGATGGCGCCAAAGAAGGCCATGCCACCTTCCCAGGTGGCCAGGATATTCTGGGGCTTGAGCAGGTAATCCTGCACCAGGTCTGGCTGCTGGATCACGAAATAGAGGCGTCCGCCCAGGAGCCCAGCCACCACACACCACCAGAGCATACGGTAGATCTGCTCTTTTGTGATGCCCTTGCGCGCGGTGTACCTGCGGATACACCACAGACCCATGACAATCGCCACGACATACATCAAGCCATACCAGTGCAGGGTCAGCGGACCGATGTGCAGGAGCACCGGGTCGATGTCGATGTGAATATACGGGCCGATTCGTAGCCAGCCCCAATTGATCAGGAAGGCCAGCGTGACAGGGAGGCTTTCCATCGTTTTTTTTCTCTCTCTCCACTCAAACCAGCCGGAGTGCCAGCCTACAGAAGTCGAACACCGCCACACTGGCAACAAACATCATCACGTCGAACACCGCCACGCTGGCAACAAACATCGTCACAGAGCGCAACGTCTGCACGCTGGCTGTCGCAGAGGAGTTACGCTCTCTGTTTGAGGTCCGCCAGAAATCCAGGGAGAACAGGAAAGCAGCCAGAATGAGCAAGAAGATGGTCATCGGCCAACTCCAGGAGAGGAGTGCCAGGCTCCAGTTCACCTTCATCCCGGCCAGGTGCAGGACCAGCACAGCCAGGACGACACCAGCAAGCATCAGCGCCTCTCGCCCAGCCCGTGTGCTGATGCGTGGAGAGAGGAAGCCACCCAACTGGAGCAGTAGAGCAAGCAGACCACTGCCGGTGAGCAGATACGCCGCGAATATGGTGAACGTAAACGATGGAGAATGCGCAAGCAGCTGCGAAAGCAGCGCGGTGGTACTCACCACGCTCAGCGCGTAAACCAGCCCATGAAGGACCCTGGCACCTCCTCTCCAGAAATGAGGGTGCATTTCTCGCGCCCAGGCTTCAGCAAAAGCCGCAGGATTGGGACCAAGCACCGCTTCCAGGGATTTGCCATCGGAGACAGCTTGCTGTAAGTGCTGCTCCAGTTCAAGTTGCATCTCAGTGCTGCTCTCCCGCGTAATGCCTCGCAGTTCCCAGTAGCCCGTGCAGGCATCAACGAGATCAGAGATCTGTTGCTGTGTGTGCTGGTCTGCTCTGTTCATCGGACCGTTCTCCTTTCAGAATGTGCTCGACAGCCTGGGCAAACGTCTCCCACTCGATCTGCCAGTGCTCCAACTGTTTGGCCCCTGCTGGCAGGAGACGATAATACTTGCGCTTGGGGCCATCACGCGATGAGACGAGGTAGCCCTCAATATAGCCGTGGTGTTGCAGGCGGCTCAAGAGGGGATAGATGCTGCCCTCACTCACCAGATCCAACCCTTGTTGGGCTAGTTGCTGTACCATCTCATAGCCATAGCAGGGCCGCTGAGCAATCGTCGCGAGCAGGCACATATCCAGGGTGCCTTTGAGTAACTGCGTCGAGCGAGTGTCCACGCGCACCTCACGCTTCACTCTCTTGCATGACAATCTACTGGAGCAAGTATAGCATACAGTATCTTGTTTTGCAAGAGAGTGAAAGTCGAGGATGCTCACGTGTAAATCACGAAATTAAGGGACGCAAGAATTATTAACTATCCCGGATAGCTGGTGAGGGATACACGATATCCACGAACCACTTATCTAGATGCGGCAATCGCTGAAGCTGGGTTTCCACAACCTTCATCGCCTCCTTCGTCAGTTTTACCCCGGTCTGATAGGTCGTGGTCACCACTGCGACCGCGGGATGTTTTCCTTTCCAGGTCATGGTCCTGGCATACTGGATCACGGCGTCCAGCGTATCGAGCAAGGCTCCATTCCAGTGTTGCTCTAAAATGCCCCAACAACGTTCTATCGGATTGTATGTGCTGTGGTAAGGAGGATAATAGGCCAAACGTATGGTGAGGTGGTAGTGCTGCACAAACTCCACCAGGCGCTGCATGAACTGGGTACGCCGACTGTGGCTCTCCGGACCATTGTCCAGGTGAATGAGCAGGGTCGTGATGTGGGCAAAGCGCTCTTTGACGCTCTCCCACCAGTCGATCAACCGATCCACCAGGCAATCGCTGGTCACTTTGGACGTCACCCCGTAGAGAAAGAGCTCATCGGAGGCAGGTAGGAAAATCCCCACCGGCGTCACCTTCGCCGCTGGGTGAAAGTCGTGGTCGGCTGCCTTGGTGGGTACGCGGCTCTTGCCACCACGAGCAAAAGGGCCGACCTTGACGGTAGCCTTGGCATCCATCGAGAGCCGTAACACGTCCTGATCTGCTTGTGCCTCCTCGGTGCGCTGCTTCACCTGGGCGAAGATGGCATCGGTCTCCGGGACTTTTTTTGGGGCTGACTCCTGGCCACTTTTTTCGGAAAGTAGCCCAAGGAGTTGAGCTTGGTCGCAATCGTCTCGGCGGTCGGTAATTCCGCGTCGCTATACCCCTTCTGGGTCATCAATTGGCGGCGGACTTCGGCGGTTGTCAGCCGCGTATACAAACGCGTGGTGCGAAACCGCGGGTCCGCCTGACTCTGACTATCGACAATGGCGGTGATATCGCTCAGCAAGTTCGGCAGATGGTCTTCGCTGCGCTTACGACCACGCGACGAGAAGGCATCCACGCACACCATTCCGCGCTTTACTTCGTGCATCCCCTTGCGGACGGTCCCACGATTCCAGGCCAACTCCCGTTCAGCCAGCCGCTGACCACCCAGGCCCAACGCTTGAACTGTCCGTGCCATGAACATCCGCCGTGCGCTCCCCTTGAGTTCTTTAGCTGTAGTCAAGAGCAGCACTTTGACCTCCTCAGTCAGCTCCATCCTCGTTCCTCCAAGAAATCTTTTCTTGGCGCAGTATAACATACTGGGACAATTTAGTTTTCGGAAGTCCCTGGGCGGGATCCGGCACCCGCTAACGAGCCAGTACACCGAGCGAAAGCCAGGGGCGGAGGTAAAAACCAGGCTCTGCCCCCATGTCGCTGTGATAGCAGCGGCTTTTGTGACAGTCGCCGCGACCAAGCGCATGTGTTCCGGCAGGATGCGGTGACAGGAAGAGGGAACGATGAATCAGACGTTGAAAGAGAGACTGGCGAAAGCCGCACTGGCAGAGATCTCTCACCTGGAGTGGGAGATGCTCGATGAGCAGCAACAGGCCCAGATGTATGAGCTGGTGGATCGTTTTAGCGAAGCACTCCAAGGCAATGCCATGATCCATGTGCTCACACGTGCCACGATGGAGCATCTCACGATTGCTCCACCATCGCTGCTTGAGAAAGCATTGGTCCCACAGGAACAGGTCGTCCTCGGCCTGGTGACTGCGCTCTTTTCATACGGCAACAAAAGCCGCTGGAAGCGATGAGGTTCCAGCGGCGAATCACCTGGCAGCAATTTGCTCACAGGTGTGTGAAGTCTCTTGTAGAGTGGGTTGGTATATCTTCCCGATGCCAGGAAGATATAAAAAATGAAAGGATATGCGGCATGGATGATCAACCGAATTTTGTGAGTTCTCCTTTCGATGCTATCCGTCATGAGGACGGTAATCGTGAGTTCTGGAAGGCAAGAGAGCTTTTCAAACTCCTGAGATATAGTCACTGGGACAACTTTGAGAAGGTGATTGCCAAGGCAAAAATTGCATGTGAGTATAATGGTCATCCAGTGGAACAAGAATTTCACGAGACGACGAAACAACGAAAGGTTGGTGCCAGAGGCGGCACGGCTGATATTCGAGACGTTGAACTGACACGCTATGCCTGTTATATGATCGTCCTCAGCTCGGATTCTGCCAAACCGATCGTGGGTCTCGCAAAAGACTATTTCGCTCAACAAACCCGCCGACAGGAGCTGGCCGACGCTGATACCTTTGCCCAACTCTCTGAAGATGAAAAGCGCTTGATCTACCGCGCACAGCTCAGCCTCTATAATCGAAAGCTGGCCCAGACCGCTCATGAAGCTGGTGTAAGAACCACGCAGGAACATGCTGATTTTGCAAACGCCGGTTACAAGGGACTCTATGGAGGACTTATAGAGAACGACATACACGCCTTGAAGAAACTCGCACCTGGTGAAGAGATTTCCAATTGGATGGACTCTGAAGAGCTTGGTGCTAACATCTTCCGTGCTACACAAACGGATGCAGCGATGAAACGCGAGAAGGTCAAGGGGAAAGAGCGAGCGAACGCCACGCACTTCACTGTGGGGCGCAAGGTCCGAGAGTTTATCATCAACGAACTGGGGGGAACACCGCCAGAGAAATTGCCTACTCCAGAGAAAAGCATCAAGCAACTTGAGCAGGAAGAACAATTTCGACTCAAACAGAAAGACCAACCGAGTCTTTTTGATCAGCCCAATGAAGAGAGCGAGCAATAAACATGACTCGGAGCCCTCGGAGGAAAAGGGGAAGCACGGTATGCCACATCGAAAAGCAACAGACCAGCAACTGGCCGCGCTCGTCAAAGCGCGGGCCGCACTCGCCAAAAAGCATACCTGTGAGCGCTGCGGCTGTGAAGATCCTGCGCGTGGGCTTCAGAAACACAGCGATTACCGAATCTATGAGACACTCCGCGATGGCGAGAAGCATCGTTATTGCATCTCCTGCCGCATCTATTTCCGCTGGATCGATGCGAGGCTTCAGATAGAAGCGCAACTGCAGGCGCTCTTTGAACAACGGACACCTTTCTTGCTGCTGGATACGGAAACGACAGGGAAGCTGGAGCACCGAGGCTTCCAGATCGTCGAAGTCGCCGTAGTGAACCAGGATGGCCAGGTACTCTATCAGTCGCTCTGCAAGCCCGATATCGCCATGCAAAGCTCCGCCTCTGAAGTCTCCGGCATCACGGATGCCCAGCTCGCCGACGCGCCAACGTTCGCGCAGGTCTGGCCGAGCCTGGTGCAGGTACTCGCCTCGACGGATGCTCCTATCTACACCTGGAACGCTGACTTTGACCGCCAGGCGCTCCTACTGACAGCGAAACGCTTCCAGCTCCCTGTCCCGGCGGCGGTAAGCTCCAAAAACCGGTGGCGTTGTGCCATGAAACTCCACGCCCGCTGGTACGGGGAATGGAGCAATGGCAAAAACGACTATCGCTATCAGCCGCTCGAATGGGCCTGCACCGAACTGGGGATTGAAGAGGGCGGATATCACCGGGCAATCGGGGATACGCTGAATGTGCTCCGCGTCCTGCGGGCCATTGCTGCTCGCGCAGGGAAGTATCCACCGCCAGGCGATATGCCCTACCATCAGCGCTATTATGGCGAGTGATGGTGTGACCGCAGTACTGGCGTCACCACGGCTGGCCGCGGCGCAATGCGTGACAGTGGATCTGTTGTTGGTAAATTAACTGAAGGGTGGGAATCAGGCATTGATTGCCTGAGCAGACGGCCCCAGAAGCTGCTTGCGGCTCTTGAAAGTTGTAAATTCGTGGCAGCATTGACCCTCTTTCGCCCTTCCAACTTTCGTATCCGCTGGTAAATTGGGTCAAAGCATGATGTCGCTCAGCGACATGAAAGCGAATGAAAATGGGCTATACTGACCAGGGTGATGAGTGCGAGTGGTCGTTGCATATTGATACCCTCAGTTCGAGGTCAAAGCTGACCGGGGTGCATCCAGCATGAATGACTGTTGCCACGAGCACGCGGAGGAATCTTGTCCGTTTTTTGCACCTGGCACTCATCATTGGCGCGAAGTGTGGTCAAGTTCAAGAGGGATTCTAGATTTTGTGGTGTTTGAAGCTCTCAGAAAAACCTCTCCCCAAAATGTGATCAATGGATTCTGTGGTGTTTACTCATCCATATCAAACACCGCAGAATCCATTGATCGACTGGTTGAACCCACGGGATGCGCAACGAGATAGCACTTTGCAGTAAAATACAGTAATTTCATACATATGCAATCTACGCTCTTGAAAGGACAAAATGTGTAAATCCCAAGATTCTGCGGGAGATTTCTGTATAATTCTGCGGGTTGCAAAACAAGCAGGAGCAGAGAAAAAGAGGGCGGTTTTCTGCTGCCTATCAGCCATTTCTGCTCCAGAGGCCGCTTCGCTTAGATTGCCTGCTCACCCGCGTAATTGTACAGATTTCGCTCTCAGAGCTTTGGGATTTACACCCGAGCAGATGCAGGTTTCAGGCACGGTGCTCATGCCTGCTTGCCCAAGAGGAGGGGAAGCCACGAGTACAGCCTCGGCCCATAGCCTGGACGCGAGGCTCGCGGCAGCAGGCCGGGAGGCTGTGCCTGCTCGTCAGTCGGAAAGCACCGAAAGATGCAACTGGAGAAGCGCTGCGGGGTCAGCCATCACGTTGATCTGGGCGATCTTGCCACCTGTGATCGTGAACTGGGTGACATAGCGCAGCCGTCCATACGGAGCCACAACGACTCCGACTGCGCCGTTCACCAGCGCCGGTTGTGCGAACACAGCCGTCGCCCCACGAACTACCTGTGACTTGCCCTTAAGTGTGGCAGCAGAGTCGGCCCGGTACACAATGTCCGGGTCGAGCAGGGCGAGCAGCACTTCGAAGTTGCCGGCACGCGAGGCAGCCAGGAAGGCGTCAACCATTTCTCGGCTTGCGGTGAGATCAGCGTCGGCGACCTTTGCCCCTCCTCGTATCCGGCGGCGAGCACGGCTCGCGAGCTGTCTGGTAGCGATCTCTGAACGCTCCACTACTCTCGCAATTTCCTCGAAGGGAACAGCAAAGATATCGTGCAGCACGAAGGCGAGACGCTCGTGAGGCGTGAGCGTCTCCAAGACCACGAGCAGCGCAAGACCGACCGAGTCGGCCAACAGCGCCTCTTGCTCAGGATCGATCATGCCAGGCTCTCTCGTGCTTGGCTCAAGCACGGAAGCCTCCAGGGACTCCTCGCGCCGCAATTTGCGTGAACGCAGCATGTTGAGGCTGATTCGCGCTACCACCGTCGTCAGCCAGCCGCCCAGGTTCTCAACTGAGCTTGTGTCGGAGCGGCTGAGGCGAAGCCAGGCTTCCTGTACGGCGTCGTCTGCCTCCGAGAGGGAGCCGAGCAAGCGGTAGGCCACCGCTTGCAGATGGGGACGGCTTTCCTCGATTGCTTCTGCCAGCCATTCGTGTTTCTCCATTGGTTCTCTTCCTCCATAATGTTGTGCCAAAGAAGTGACACGCCAAACGTGCCTAATGTGACAACGTCTGGCCCGTGAGAGCCGATCTGGTGGATCGCAGAATGGCACTGGTGTTGGCTCTTCGGTCACATTCTCTCGTTGTGTGGTGTCAGAGAAGTGACAAGGGAAATCTGATCGATGGGCCATGAGATGGATGTGCAAAGAGCGCGCTCCATGCTGTCAACATGACAGAGAGAAGGCTTGATACCCTCATGACCATCATACAACAAAAGCCAGATCTCTCCTGGCTTCTAAATAAAAGGAAAAGAAACATGAAAAATGAATTGAGCCATCAACAGACGAGCGGAAGGGGCAGCGAGTCGCTGTGGAGAAAACCGATCATGACCTCCATCCTCTGGGTCGTTCAGGTATTGCTTGCACTCTTCTTTCTGTACGGCGGCGCCATAAAGCTGGTCCCGTCGTCCTCAGTGCTGGGAGCAGCGCTGTTGGCATCGCTGTTGGCACCGCTGCCAAAGCTGTTCGTGTACTTCATCGGCATAACCGAGGTGCTCGGTGCACTCGGCCTGATCTTCCCTGTGCTCCTGCGCATCCTCCCCATCCTGACACCACTAGCCGCCGTCGGACTGATAATTGAAATGATCGGCGCAACGCTATTCGTGATCCTCTTCTATGGTGTCGCGCCGGCGGCATTCCCGGTGGTGACAGGGCTCCTCCTGGCTTTCGTCGCCTATGGTTGCTGGTTGCGCCTCAAGACGGTTTCATCTGATGGTCCACGAAATTTTAGGGATGTAAGCATACGATAAGAGTACTCAGGCGGCTCAACACCTACGATCATGGGCAATTCACAGCCTGATGCAAACCAATTCTTGAGCTTGACGGCACATCAGGAAGGCCGCTCTGAGGGGTGCATGGAGCTTGACGAACTGCTTGCTGGGTGCAAGCAGTTCGTCTTCGCTTAGATTGCCTGCTCACCCGCGTAATTGTACAGATTTCGCTCTCAGAGCTTTGGGATTTACACCCTGGCGACTGCATCGCATCTCCAACCTGGATACCATACCGTGATTGCGCGAGCCTGCAAGGGAGAAGTCACGCCGAAAAGAGAACACATTCTAACCTGGGCGAGTGTGCTAAAGGCAACAGCGTCTTCTCCTTCATGCCTTCCACTATGATGCCGATGATGAGCAGATAGATGAACTGGCGGAGGCCCGCGCACGTATCAGCGATCTAGAGCGACGGCTAGACGCTCAATTCTGATATCATTTCCGTAATTTGATAGACCAAAAAGAAGCGGGGAAACAAGAGGCAAAGCCTTCAAAAACATTACCAAAAGCAAAAGGCAGTATTTTAGTAAAATATGGATATGCTCAACCTTCCCCACTGGCAGGTGCTCGCGTGCGAGGAAGGCAAGGAGAGCTATGTGCTTCATGCCCAGCTTTCCTTGCCTCTTTTTGCCTGCCCATCTTGCGGCATGCCTACCATGGCTAAGCACGGCTCTGACGCACAAACCATCCGCGACCTTCCCATGCATGGAAAAGTCGTGTTCATTCAGACCAACCATCAACGCTATCGATGTATCACCTGTCGAAAAACCTGCTATCAGCACCTCCCAGAGATTGATCCCAAACGGTTCATGACCAGGCGGCTCGTTGAGTACATCGAGCGCAAGACGCTTTCAACCAATCGGACCTTCGCAAGCATTGCGGAAGAGATCGCCGTTGATCCCCGCACGATCCGCAATATCTTTGACGACGCAGCAGATCGACTCAATGCCACCATCAGTTTTGAGACGCCCACTCTCCTGGGCATTGACGAACTCCATGTCCTGGGTGCCCCGCGCGGCATCCTGACAAATCTGGAGGCTCACACCATTGTCGATTTCCTCGAAGACCGTAAGAAAGCGAGCATCATGCATGCTCTCCAGCGTTTCAAACATCCCGATTATGTACGTGTTGCCGTGATTGATCTATGGAAACCGTATAAAGAGGTAATTCGTACTGCTTTACCTGATGCTGCTATTGTCTGTGATAAATTCCATGTGCTCAAACTGGTCACGACGGCTTTAGAGACATTTCGTAAGGAGATCAGTGCCCAGCTCTCCGAGTCCCAGAGGAAAACGCTGAAGATGCATGTCCGCTTTTTGCTCCTTCGTCGCCAGCACGATTTGACCTCGGAGCAACTCTTTCTCCTGGAAACCTGGACCAGGAATTATCCACTGCTCGGCCAGGCTCATCAACTCAAAGAGCAATTTTTCAAGATCTATGACAACCAGACCCTCACCGAGGCTCATACCGCGTATCTGGCTTGGGTCAAAGATGTTCCCTCTGAACTCATGCACATCTACCAGCCGCTCATGCTCACCATCGAGGAATGGGGAGAGTATATCTTCAATCACTTTGAGCAAGACCACATTACTGGCGGGTTCGTCGAATCGGCCAATAATGTCGCTCGGATGCTCAACAGAATTGGTCATGGGTACTGGTAAATGCCCTACGAAGTGAGCAGGTCTGGCCCTCAAACGTGAGAAATTGCCCTCAATCTTGAGCATTGCCATGAACATATCTGGGGAAACCGCTCTCCATCTGACTTCTTTCATCGAAACGTTGTAAATTGGCATAGGGTGTAAACATGGGTCATCCCGAATTTTATTAAATAATCGGGAGTCCCACTACCTCTATTTTAGCCCTACAATCCGGGGACTGTAAAGAGCCGTGGGACTTTTAGCAGGCCGCGACAAAGCGAGGCCGCCAGGCGCGATTCTGACGGCTTATTTAGGAGGGGCTGATAGATTCTATGGGTCGCCGAAAACACGATCCTACCGTAAATAATGGCGAGTGACGACCGAAACCCGCTGGTGGCCGAGTGCCAGGCTCACACGTTCCGCGGCCAGGTGGTCATAGTCCGACCGTTTGAGCCGACCTTGCGCTGGCAGCAGTGATCGACCAGGTGCATACACCAGGTACAAGGCCTGCGCAAACTCTCGGCGATAACTATGTACATCGAAGTGTTTGGGGATGCGCTCGAAGACCAGTGCGTCCGGATCGCGGCCCTGGCTCACG
>WNEZ01024528.1_pt1 | contig 10722 bp, 9 predicted proteins | sample 5400521 | NCBI WGS metagenome assembly WNEZ01 (sample SAMN13153339, study PRJNA577476) | soil metagenome | isolation source: 120 cm saprolite under Douglas fir tree site 2 hole 1 replicate 1 | place: USA:California | collected 2015-04-18
ATTCACTATCGCGGGAAGCGCGCCTATGTGCGATTCATCGGAACGCACAAGGAGTACGACAGGATCGACGCCGAGACGGTGTAGGAGCAGGAAGCATGGAGATCCGCCCGGTCAGAACGAAAGCCGACTATCGCGCGGCGCTGAAGGAAGTCGAACGGCTGTGGGATGCAGAGCCCGGTACGCCGGCGGGCGATCGCGTGGACGTGCTGGTTACCCTCATCGAGGCTTATGAGGCGAAGCGCTTTCCCATTCCTGCACCCGACCCGATTGCGGCCATCGTGTTCATGATGGAGCAGAAGGGCGTGGCCCGCCGCGATCTCGAGCCGGCCATCGGCAGCCGCGGGCGCGTGTCCGAGGTGCTGAACCGCAAGCGGCCGCTGACCTTGCCGATGGTGCGGGCGCTGAGCACGCTGCTGGGCATCCCGACCGATGTTCTGGTACAACATTACGCGACCAAGTCAGCCGCATAGCGGCGTGAGCGGACAGGCCGCCGAAGATACGCGGTGTTCGCTCGCTCTAGGACAGCATCAGGCGGGCGGCATCGCTGGCGCGCATGCCGACCCTGACGCCCTTCGCCGTGGCGACGGCGTTGGCCGCGGAGATCAGGCCGTCATGGTAGGTGCTGAGCGCGTCGCCGATGCGCGCGGACTCCGTCGACACCGCAGCGGCGGCGATGCCGTGATCGTCGAGAACCGCAAGCCCCTCGATGCCGGAATCGTCCAGCCCGCGCCCGGCGTCGTTGCAGATGACGCCTTTGGGGCGGATCGGCAGGGCGTAAAGCGCCATGACCTTCGCCCCATGCGAGGCGACGCAGAAGACATCCTCGGGATGCGGCCCGTCGACGCGCGAGAAAGACCAGCAGGCGTAGATCTTGCCCTGGGGCGTCGCCGCCACCGTATGCACCGCCTCGTCGATGAGTCCGGGGAAGTCGCGCAGCCTGCCCGGCGGCGCCTTGAGCATCAGCCGCGCCGCCGCTTCGCCGGTCTGGCCCGGCCGCACGCCGAGCGCCGTCGCCGCCGCGTTGCAGCGGCTCACATGGCCGGTCAGGAGCGTCATGCCGCCCGAGAGGCGCGCCTCCCGCGTGGCGATCGCCGCGGCGGGAACGCCGAAGCGCTGCGCGAAGGCGAGGCCGCCGATGCCGGCCTCGTCCTTGCCCGGTCCGCCCTCATGCGCGATCCACGCCTTGACGCCGTGGCGCATGGCCATGGCGGCGGTCGGCGCGCCGGCGAAGGACGCGCCCACCGCTACGACATCGGTCCACGGCTCATGCTCGAAATAGCTGAGCGAATCCGCGACGACGATCCGGCCATCCTTGCCGGCGTCGACGTGAACCGTCGGCTTCAGCCCCGCGATGTCCATCGCCATGCGACTTTCTCCCTCGCGGCGCGATTGCCGCGCCTTGGTGCCGCCCGGAGCGGCCCTATATTCCCCGCCATGATCCCCTTCTCCGTGCTCGACCTGTCGCCGATCATCGAAGGCGGCGATGCCGGCCAGGCGCTGCGCAACACGCTCGACCTCGCCCGCCATGCCGAGCGCTGGGGCTATCAGCGCTATTGGCTCGCCGAGCACCACAATATGGCGGGCATCGCCAGCGCCGCCACCGCGGTGGTGATCGGCCACGTCGCCGCGGGCACCGCCACCATCCGCGTCGGCGCCGGCGGCGTGATGCTGCCCAATCATGCGCCGCTCGTCATCGCCGAGCAATTCGGCACGCTCGAGGCGCTCTATCCCGGCCGCATCGACCTCGGCCTCGGCCGCGCGCCGGGCTCCGACCAGCTCACCGCCCGCGCGCTCCGCCGCAACCTCGCCGGCGACGTCGATGAATTCCCGCAGGACGTGCTCGAGCTCATGGCTTATTTCCGTCCCGAGCCGGGCCAGCCCGTGCGCGCCGTCCCCGGCGCGGGGCTCGACGTGCCCGTCTGGATCCTCGGCTCGAGCCTCTACGGCGCCCAGCTCGCCGCGGCGCTGGGATTGCCCTTCGCCTTCGCCTCGCATTTCGCGCCGGACCAGATGATGGCGGCGCTCCAGCTCTATCGCAGCCGGTTCCGCCCGTCGTCCGAGCACGCGGCCAAGCCTTGTGTCATGCTCGGCCTCAACGTCTTCGCCGCCGCGAGCGACGCCGAGGCAAGCCGCCTCTTCACCTCGCTGCAGCAGGCCTTCGTCAATCTGCGCCGCGGCCGGCCGGGCCCGCTGCCGCCGCCCGTCGACGACATCGCGGCGGTGCTCTCGCCGCTGGAGCGCGCGATGGTGGCGCAGTCACTGTCCTGCGCGGTCGTCGGCTCGCCCGAGACGGTGCGGCGCGGCCTCGACGCCTTCATCGCCCGCACCGGCGCCGACGAGATCATGATCACCGCGCAGATCTTCGATCACGCCGCGCGCCTGCGCTCCTTCGAGATCGCCGCCGCCGCCCGCGCCGCGCTCGCCGGCGCGGCGCAGGGCGCTGCGGCGGGATGATCCCCGCGCGCTATTTCGACCCCGTGGCCGGGGCCTTCGGCGGCGGCGGTGCCTTGGGCTTGTCCGCCGTGTCGCCGCCGCTGAAGACGGACTTGACGGCGCCCCATGCCCGGATCGCGCCGTCCCTGATGCCGTGGCCGAACTGGACGGCGCCGTCCTTGATCTCCTCGCCCGGATCGGAGGCCGGTGGCGGTTTATCGGCCGCCGACGCCGCGGCGAGCGACGTCCCGCAGACGAGCAGGGCCAGAGCAGCAGCCTTGACGATGGAGCGCATGCATCCTCTCTTTCCGCCGATAAGCCCGAGGAAGGTGAATCGGCCTGGTGCGCGCGACGCGCGGTTGAACCTGTAAATATCATTCCTTAAGCCGGCGTAAAGCACTGGCGCGCGTCGCCGCAGATCAGGTGCCGTCAGGTGCCTGTAAGCCGGCGATGATACAAAGCACGTGCGGCGGCCCGACGTCCGCCAAGAGCGTCGGTCAACTGCGCGCGGGAGCCCCGAGAAATCGGGGCTCCCGTCGGCGCGGGATTCCGGCAGCACGTCGGCGACCCTACACATTGTCCTACCGGAAATCGCAGCTATGCACGCGGAGGTCGGCGCGTTCGCTTGCGGCGGGGTGCCAGAGGCGCTGGAGCAGCGCTCGGCGACAAGCAACCTGCACTAGGCCCAGGACACTCTCGGCAGCGACGGCTGTCGTCCGGTTTTGGATTTGCCCGCCAATAACAACATAATAATTATGTTAAATAGATAAATTAAACAAAATGACGCTGCAGAGACAGTTAAAAAAGTCGTATTTTAAGACTGACGCCGGTCTGATCCCACAAGGAGCGACCCGTGGGCCCGTGTCGCCAAGGCATGGAGACTTCATGCGCTCACCTCGATTCTGGTCACAATCCACTCCTTGCCGTCCGTACCGGGCCTTCGCTCGCCCTGATCTGCTGGGTCAGGTTGACAACCGGGCGTTGCCATATCCCTGACGGTGAGGGAGCAGCGTGTTTCCTCGTGACGGACGCATTTCTCATCGAACCAAGAGCTTTGCCACAGGGTCGCTGTGCGCCAACGCAGAGGTCGACCAGCAGCAACACGCGGGCGTCAGACCATCTATTCACCAGAGCTGAAGAGGTTCCTCATGAGCAAGATTCTCGATGACGTCCTGGCCGCCAATGCACGCTACGTCGCGGGCTTCGGCAACAAAGGCCAGCTGGCCCTGCCGCCGGCTCGGCAGTTTGCCGTGCTGACCTGCATGGATGCGCGACTCGATCCGGCGAAGTATGGTGGGCTTGCCGAAGGCGATGCCCACGTCATCCGAAACGCGGGAGGGCGCGCGAGCGATGACGCGATTCGCTCCCTCGTGATCTCCTACAAACTGTTGGGGACGAAGGAGTGGTTGGTCGTGCACCACACCGATTGCGGCATGCAGCTGTTCACCGATGATGTGATGGCCGATCTTCTGGACAAGAGCCTGGAGACGGCGACGATCGATCAGCATGGCTGGCACGATCGGGGCCGCGGTCCGGGTTCAGTGCATGGCCACTTCATCAAGTGGCACACGATCGCGAACCTCGAGCAGAGCGTTGTCGAGGACGTGGCGCGCATTCGCAGCCATCCGCTCGTCCCAAAGCGCATCCCGATCTCTGGCTACATCTATGACGTTCGGTCGGGTCGGCTGATCGAAGTGCCGGAGGCGACGAAGGTCGGATCGCCATCGTGAACGCCGGATCGGCCGTGGTCTGTGACGCGAGCGAACCGATGGATATCAGCGGCATGATCAATCCGCTCAACTCGGTCTCGGTTTGATCGTCGCTGCGATCGGCGAGGTGCAGGCCTAGCGGAAATCCCGGCTCTGCACGCGCAGCTCCGCGCGTTCGCTGGCCGCGGGGTGCCACAGGCGCCGGAGCAGCGGCGAGAGGTCGGTGAGGCGCTCGGCGACGATGTGGACGACCTCGCCCTCGCGCTGCACGCGGCCTTCGCATTGGACGAGCTTGGCCCCCATGACGATGCGGCGGAAGCGCTCGAAGACGCGGCGCCAGACGACGATGTTGGCGATGCCGGCCTCGTCCTCGAGCGTCATGAAGATGACGCCGCTCGCCGTTCCCGGCTGCTGGCGCACCAGCACGAGGCCGGCGACCTTCACCAGGGTTTTCGCCGGCGTGATGCTGAGGCGCGCGTTGGGCAGGATGCGGCGCCGGTCGAGCTCCGGGCGCAGCAGCGCCAGCGGATGGCGCTTCAGCGAGAAGCCGACCACGCGATAATCCTCGGCCACATGCTCGCCCAGGCTCATCGCCGGGAGAGCGGCGGCGGGCTCCGTCGCCGTGCCCGCGAGCGGCGCGAAGAGCGGCAAATCCTCCTCGCGCAAGCCCCGCACCGCCCACAGCGCCTGGCGCCGGTCGAGCCCCAGCGAGCGGAAGGCATCGGCCTCGGCGAGCTTTTCCAGCGCGGCGCGGGAAAGCCCGGTGCGGTGCTGCAGTTCGGCCACCGAGCGGAAGGGCGAGCCGCCGCGTTTCGCGACGAGCTTCTCCTCGATCTCGGCTTGGGCCAGCCCTTTCACCTCGCGAAATCCCAGGCGGAGAGCGTAGTGCCCGCCCGCGCTCCCAGAGCGGACCCACCCTATCCCGTCGTCCCCGCGAAAGCGGGGACCCAGGGGCTTGCCCCCGATCCAGTCGGGGGCGCTGGATTCCCGCTTTCGCGCAGGGCTGTCCGGGGAAAATTCTTGTGCCCTTCCGACGAGTCCGCAAGATGGATTGCACACGCTACGGTCGTCATGCGCGGGCTTGGCCCGCGCATCCACGTCTTGTTTTCCCGCTGCAAAGACGTGCCCCCGGGGGCACGATGGCCGGCCATGACGATGAAAAGGAGTCTGCGGCGCAATTCCTGCAACCGAATAACTTTCCCCGGACAGCCCTGCGCTTTCGCGGGAATGACGGCATGGGGGGCGCCGGGAATGACGGCGTGGGCGGCTCCGATTCCATGTCATCGGGCGTCGCTCCGGGCTCCAGCGTGCAGTCCCACGCGCTGTGATTGACGTCGACCGGGCGTACGTCGACGCCGTGGTCGCGTGCGTCGCGGACGATCTGCGCCGGAGCATAGAAGCCCATGGGCTGGCTGTTGAGCAGCGCCGCGGCGAAGACCTCGGGATGGCAGCATTTGATCCAGGCGGAGACATAGACCAGGAGCGCGAAGCTCGCCGCATGCGACAAGGGAAAGCCGTAATCGCTGAAGCCCTTGATCTGGTCGAAGCAGCGCTGGGCGAAGTCGCGCGTGTATTTGTTGGCGATCATGCCGGCGATGAATTTCCGCTCGAAATGCTGGATCTCGCCGTTGCGGCGGAAGGTCGCCATGGCGCGGCGCAAGCCGTCCGCCTCGCCGGCGGTGAAGCCCGCGCCGATCATGGCGATCTGCATCGCCTGCTCCTGGAAGAGCGGCACGCCCAACGTCTTCTCAAGCACGGCACGCAGCTCTTCGGAAGGATACTCCTCCTTCTCCAACCCCATGCGGCGGCGCAGATAGGGATGCACCATGTTGCCCTGGATCGGGCCGGGCCGGACGATCGCCACCTCGATGACGAGGTCGAAGAGCGTCTTGGGCTTCAAGCGCGGCAGCATGCTCATCTGCGCGCGGCTCTCGACCTGGAAGACGCCGATCGAATCGGCATGGCCGAGCATGTCGTACACTTCAGGCCGCTCGCCCGGCACGGTGGCGATGGTGTAACGCCGGCCGTGATGGCGCTCGATCAGGTCGAAGGCGCGGTGGATGCAGCTGAGCATGCCGAGGCCGAGGACATCGACCTTGAGGATGTCGAGGACGTTCAAATCGTCCTTGTCCCATTCGATGACGGTGCGATCCGCCATCGCCGCGTTCTCGATCGGCACCAGCTCGTCGAGCGGGCCACGCGTGATGACGAAGCCGCCGACATGCTGCGAGAGATGGCGCGGGAAGCCCAGCAGCTCATGCGCCAGACCAAGCGCGAGCCGCAGGGTCGGGTCGGCGGGATCGAGGCCGGCCTCGCGCACTTGCGCCTCGCTGACGGGATCGTCGCTCCAGCCCCACACCGTGCCGGCCAGCGACGCCGTGACGTCCTCGGAGAGGCCGAGCACCTTGCCGACTTCGCGCATGGCGCCGCGCGAGCGATAGGTGCTGACGATTGCGGTGATGCCGGCGCGGCCGCGGCCGTATTTGCCGTAGATGTACTGGATCACCTCCTCGCGCCGCTCATGCTCGAAATCGACGTCGATGTCGGGCGGCTCGTTGCGCTCGCTGCTGACGAAGCGCTCGAACAGGAGGTCGACCTTGTCGGGATCGACGTCGGTGACGCCGAGGCAATAGCACACCGCCGAGTTCGCCGCCGAGCCGCGCCCCTGGCACAGGATGCCCTGGCTCCGGGCGAAGCTCATGATGTCGTGCACGGTGAGGAAGTAGGAGGCGAAGCGCAGCCTGCCGATGAGCTGCAATTCATGCGCGATCTGCCGCGCGATCTTCTCCGGCACGCCCTCGGGATAGCGCCGCGCCGCCCCTGCCCAGGCCAGGCGCTCGAGCTTCTCCTGCGCCGGCATTCCGTCGGCGCCGGTCTCGTCGGGATATTCGTAGCGCAGCTCGGCGAGGCTGAAGCGGCAGCGCTCGACGATCTCCATGCTGCGCTCGACCGCGCCGGGATGATCGCGGAACAGCCGCTCCATCTCGCCGGCCGATTTCAGGTGGCGCTCGGCATTGGCCGCGAGGCGGAACCCGGCCTCGGCGATGGTGCAGCCTTCGCGGATGCAGGTGACGACGTCCTGCAGCCGGCGCCGCGCCGGCGTGTGGTAGTGGACGTCGTTGGTGGCGACGAGCGGCAGGCGGGCGCTCGCCGCCAGCGCGGCGAGGCGATGGAGGCGCTGGGCGTCGTCGCCGCGATAGAGGTGCTGGCCCGCGACATAGGCGCGGTCGGCGAAATCCGCCGCGACGCGCTTGAGGAACTCCGCGAAGCCGGCGTCCGGGCGCTCCGGCGGCAGCGCGACCATCACCTGGCCCGCACCATGCTCGACGACATCGGCGTAAGCGAGATGGCACGCGCCTTTCTCGGCGCGGCGCTTGCCGCGCGTCAGCAGGCGGCACAGCCGGCCATAGGCGGCGCGGTCGGTCGGGAAGCAGAGCAGGCTCGACGCGTCCGTCAAATCGAGGCGGCAGCCGATGACGAGGCGGAAGTCGAGCTCCTTGGCGGCGGCATGGGCGCGCACCACGCCGGCGAGCGTGTTGCGGTCGGCGACGGCGATGGCGCCGTGGCCGAGCTCGCGCGCGCGCAGCACCAGCTCGGCCGGATGCGAGGCGCCGCGCAGGAAGGAGAAATTGGTGGTGACCTGCAGCTCGGCATAGGCGGTCATGATGCCGACCTGCAGCGGAAACTGGTCCGCTTGCTCCCGAATCTGTAGCACTTGCTCACGCGAAGAGCCCGTGCAGGAACCAGCGCGGCGGAGCATAGGGCCGGTAGAGCCCGGCGCGGAAGAGCCAGAAGCGCCGCCCCGCCTCGTCCTCGACGTGGTAGTAGTCGCGCAGCTCCGCCGCGGCTTGGGCGCTCCGCCACCACTCGCCGCAAATGCGCTCCGGCCCGTCGGCGCGGCGCACGCGATGCTGCCGGCGGCGCCAGCGGAAGAAGAGCGGCGGATCGTCAGGCACCGGCGCCACCGCCTCGATCGGCTCGGGCCGCGGCAGCAGGCGCACCGGCCGCAGCCGCTCAGGGTCCCAGCCGGCGCGGGCCATGGGCGCCAAGGCCGGCGCCGGGCGCGCCGCCCGCTCGGGGAGATGGCTCTCCTGCGGCATGAGGCGGCACAGCGCCGCCGATCCCAGCCGGTTGGCGAGGCGGTCGATGAGCGCGGCGAGCTCGGCCGGGTCGGTGCCGTCGCGCTCCCGGCCTTCCGCCGCCAGCATCCCCCGCGCCACCTGCCGCGCGGTCTTCTGGCTCTCCAGAAACGGGAGGACGTTCCCTCTCGCCTCGGGAATCACCCTCTCCCGCCGCGGGGAAAGGGGGAGTTTGACCTGTGCCGCCGCGAGATCCTCCACCGCCGTGGCGGCGAGCACCATGTCCTCGATGCCGAGGCCGGGATCGATCTCGACGAGCCGCTCCGCCAGCAGGCGCAGCAGGTGGCGCCGGTCGCGGCTCGGCCGCGCCGTGCCGATGGCAGCCGCGGCGCTCGTCCCGTCGACGCGGTAGAGCCTCAGCACGAGGCGGCGCGCGCCGAGCCTCTCGCCGGCAAGGCGACGGCACAGCGGCTCCAGCAGCCCGCCCATGGCTGCGGCGAGCGCCTCGGGCGTGGCGATCGGCTCGGCGAACCGGCGGCGCACCCAGCGCGGCGGCTGCGGCGGCAAGGGCGACAGCGGCTCGGGCGCGGCGCCGAGCGCCTGGTCCAGGCGCTGCATCGCCACCGTGCCGACGCGCGGCGCCAGCGCGCTGCGCGGCAGGTCGTAGAGATCGCCGATGCGGCGCAAGCCCAGCCGCTCGAGCTCCATCGCCACGACAGGATCGAGCCGCAACGCCATGACCGGCAACGCTGCCAGCGCCGCCCGCGCGCCGCCCGGCGGCACCACCGCGATCTGGGCATTGCCGCAGCGCGCCACCGCCCAGGCGGCGCCGGGCGCGTCGGCGATAGCGGCGCGGCCGGCGATCCCCTGGCCGGCGAGCCGCTCGACCAGCTCGGCGGCGAGGCTCTCTTCGCCGCCCCGGAGATGGGCGCAGCCGGTGATGTCGAGCCAGACGCCGTCGGCGCCATGCGGCGCCGTCCACGGGCTGTAGCGGCCGCAGGCGGCGGCCAGCCGCACCAGCGCCGCCGCATCCCCCACCGGGTCGGCGGGCGCGACGGCAAGCGCGGGATGAAGCGCGCGGGCATCGGTGAGCGCCAAGCCGGGCGCTATGCCCATCGCCTGCGCCGCCGCATCGGCTGCGGTCACCAGCCGCCGGTTGCCGACGGTGGCGGCGAGCACGCAGGGCTCATCCGGCGAAGGCTGGCCGGAACGCTGGCGCCTCCGGTCGATCGGCCAGCTCGGCAGCCAGAGTGACATGACCCGTCGCATCGCACGCCTCCACCATCCAGGATGCCGGCACGCCGCCGCGGCATCGCCACAGCTCGATATGCCAGCGCGGCCGGCCGATGCCGGGCGCGCCGCCGATGAGGGCACCGGGCAGCGCCGCCACCCGCCAGCGCGTCACCGCCGCGTTGGGCGCCGCGCGCTGCCGGGCCGCCCGCTCGCCATTGCGCCAGCGCCTGAGCGCGAAAGCGGTGCCGCCGGAAGCCTCGGCAGCGAGCTGCAGGCGGCGGCTCGCTGCCGAGGGAAGCGCCTCGACCTCGCCGATGACGGCGCCCAGGGCGGCGCTGCGCAATCCTTCCTCCATGGCCCAGAGCACCCCTCGCTCGCTCTGCGCCCGCGCCAGGATCAGCCGCTCCGGCGCCAGGCCGCAGGCGGCGAGGCCCGGCCCGTAGAGGTCGCCGGCGGCCAGGCACCACAGCACCGGGCGCGGCGGCGCGAGGCGGGCCAGGATGCCCGCCAGGAAGGCCGCAGCGATGGCGCCGTCCTCCGCGTCGGGCCCGGCACCGGCGAGTTCGTGCAAGGCGCCGAGCGCAAGGCCTCCCTGCGGCAGCGCCGTGTCAATCGCAGCGAGGCCGAAGGGCAGCACCGCCGATGCCAGCCGCCCTGCCCGCTCCAGCGCCTCGAGCTGGCGTCGCAGCGCCGCCAGGCCTTCGCTTCCGCCATTGCCGGCCATGGTGCTCGATTAAACTCGCTAGTTCCTGTTTTGTTCCAAAGCCCGCCGAGAGTCAAGCCGCAACCCATCCCGTGTCGGCCTCTCCCGGTCCGGCAAGAAACGGTCTCCTGTTGTTGATTTGACCGCCCGCACGTATCGCGAGAAGATTGCTTTAACCAAAAACCGCCGCTCGGAGGATGCCATGACGCAGTCAGTGGGAATGACCGTCAACGGCCGCTGGGTCTATCTCACGGTCGACGATCCGGACATGCCGCTCCTCTATGCGTTGCGCAACGATCTCGGGCTCAAGGGACCGCGCTTCGGCTGCGGCCTGGGGCAATGCGGCGCCTGCACCGTTCATGTCGACGGCGAGGCGGTTCGCTCTTGCAGCGTCTCGGTCGCCGCGGTCGCCAACCGCAAGATCGTCACCCTCGAAGCCCTCGGCACGCCGGAGAAGCCGCATCCGGTGCAGAAAGCCTTCATCGACGAGCAGGCGGTGCAATGCGGCTACTGCATCAACGGCATGATCATGCAGTCGGCCGCCTTCCTCGCCAAGACCAAGAAC
>WNEZ01005931.1_pt1 | contig 10721 bp, 13 predicted proteins | sample 5400521 | NCBI WGS metagenome assembly WNEZ01 (sample SAMN13153339, study PRJNA577476) | soil metagenome | isolation source: 120 cm saprolite under Douglas fir tree site 2 hole 1 replicate 1 | place: USA:California | collected 2015-04-18
GCCCTCAGCAAGGGCAGCCAGACTCAGATCACCTCGTTGTCCTGCGCCTCGCCGGGCAACTGCAGCGCCGCCGGATCCGTGTCCTCCGGCCTGCACGCCTTCGTCGTCAGCCAGAAGAACGGCACCTGGGGCGAAGCGAAGAAGGTCCCCGGCCTGGCGGCCCTCACCGGGGGCAGGTATGCCCAGATCACCTCGGTGTCGTGCGGCGCGGCGGGCAACTGCAGCGCCGGCGGGTCCTACACGCTCCCCCCGGGCACCGGCTCGCGGGCCTTCGTCGTCAGCCAGAGGAACGGCCGCTGGGGCAAGGCGCTGCCGATTCGCGGCATGGACGTGATCTTCTCGGTGTCGTGCGCCTCGCCGGGCAACTGCAGCGCCGGCGGGTCCTACACCAGCGGATCCGCCGCCCTGCAGGGGTTCGTGGTCAGCCAGGAGAACGGCACCTGGCGCCGAGCGATCGAGGTGCCCGGCCTCGGGGCCCTGAACACGGGCGAGGAAGCCAGTGTCTCCGCGGTGTCGTGCGCCTCGCCGGGCAACTGCGGCGTCGGCGGGATCTACGCCGACCCCCACGATTTCCGGGGGTTCGTGGTCAGCCAGGCCAACGGCGTGTGGGGCAAGGCAGAAGAGGTTCCCGGCCTGGCGGCCCTCAACAAGGCCGGATTCGCCGAGATCAACTCGGTGTCGTGCGCCCCGGCAGGCAACTGCAGCGCCGGCGGGATAACCTACGTCGACAACTCCCGCCTCCAGCAGGCATTCGTCGTCAGCCAGGCAAAATGACCGCCAGCGCGAGATAGCCGCCGCCACCGGCGATCTGGGGCGAAGGCCCGGGCTGCGGGCAACCTCCCCGATGACCGCGCGGCCAGGATCAGCAGCTGACCTATCGCGCGGTAGCCGGCGAAACCTGGGGCTGACGCGCGCTCGGGGTCAGCCCAGACGCGGCGCAAGGGCGCCGCGATCGAGCGCGGGCTGGTCCGGATCACCGCGGTCACCAGCCTGGATGCCGGGTCTTCCGCGCGCTCTGGGCCTGACTTGCGAGCCGGATTGCGGCAGCCGCCGCCGTCGGCCATACCGGTGGAGTACCTGACACCGTCGATCGAGGACCGGGCGGTGGCAAACCAGGGCAATGCTGGCCGACCGCGGCCAGCACCGGGTCCCTTCGATACCCGACCTGATCATCGCCGCTGCTGCCGCGCTCGCCGGGCTCACCGTCTTGTACCTGGAGAAAGACTTCGACCTGGTAGCCGACGTGACCGGAGCAGTCCGCAGAGCGCCTCCGGCTGGCCTGACCGCCCGCCGCAACCACGCAATACCCGCTCAAGCCAGCTCGGCCTGGCCACAGGATTCCGGCCCAGACTGATATTTACGTACCGCTATCAATGACATAGGTCCACGCAACCACCCGCTCATATCGAGCCCACTGCGTGCGACAAGCTGGCGAACTGCCATATCGGTTTGTGTTTCTTGTAGCCGAACTCGCCGCCGCGATCACCCGCATCCAGTCACTCGGACCGGCTAACCAGCCCGAAATACCCCTCCGCCCGGGAAGAACACCCTGCGGGCCCGTGGAACTCGCCCGGCGGCACGGCAGCCGCTTCCCTGGCTGACCCCGGCCAGAGCAAAGCCGGGCGCCGCCGCCTCAGCCCGCCGAACCAAGATCACGGCCGGTTCGCTGCGGACGGGCTGAACTAATCCGAATAAATATACTTTGCAATGTAATATGAAGATTGCGGCATAGGATAAAATCAGAGAGATTCACCGCAACCGGAGGGCAGACAGATGACCACGGCGGCCGACCTCAACGCCCAGACCACCAGCGCGCGCATCATGCAAGCCACAGCAACAGGCGCCGGCGGCCGGCCGACCAGATCGCGCAATCCGATCCGCAAGCCAGCAGCCAAGCCGGCGGCGCCAGCAGCAGCGGTGGCCGTGAAAGCGATCGGCGGCCCATCAGCGTACCGAGTCAAGCACGGCACCTCAGACGAGCAGGTGATTGCGGAGGTCCGCGAGTATGCCAAGGCGAACGAGTGGATGATGGACCTGACCGACCAGCAGATCCTCGACGCGATCGGCTGGGCCTACCTGCCAGGATCGGCCGTCAAGAGGATCCGGCCGCTCGTCGCAGTAGCAGAGGCCTGAGCCGCAGAGCCAACGGGCGATGGAGCTTTGGCAGATGGATGTGATGGGTCGCGTCCGCCTAGCCAGCGGCGCCGAGGTCAGAGTCGTCACGGGCAGCGATGACCATTCGCGGTTCATCGTGTGCGCGAAGGTCCTTGCGGCGGGCCACCGCATGCGGATTGCCGCGATGAGGGCGGCATCGAAGCCTTGACCAGGGAGAACGCTCCTAATTCCGGCTGGTGGAGGCACGGCCGCATGTCTACGCCCCAGGCGCCCTGCGCCTGTCTGCAGATCTGATTATTGTCTCGCGTGCAACTGATCATGCAGTCGTCACGCGGGGTAGTGTTGCCATATAACCTGAAGAAGCTCGAAAGTGTGCAGAACGCCGAATACTGAGCACAGGTAGCTGCTGTCGACACACCGTGCTGTTGGATTCAGAGTTGCCGGTTAGGGCTGCCAAAATCCTGGTCCTAGTTCCTTCTGGGTGCCCGGATGACTCGTGCCGGTACCGCTGCCCGGGCGGATGGATCCGGTTCCGGGCTTGGCGGCATGGCCGGAGATGTCGCGATCAGGGGTCGGAGAGTATGCCTGGATCTTCTTCCACGCGCCGGCCCTCGCCTCTCGCGCGAAGCGGGCCTGCAACGTCGGCGCGCTGCCGTCATGAATGGCGATGGCCACTATTGTGGTGGCGCTACCCGGCCACGCGGCATGGAGGGCATGATGCGGGTTTCGAAGGATGACAAGATCTGCGGTGTCCCAGCGCCGACGGCGAGGCGGTTGATGCGCGCTTACCACGACGATCACACGGTCGAGGTTGCCTGCGAGGTGCTTGACCTTGACCGCGAGGCGGCCCAGGTCCCGTTAGTGGCGCTCGAAGCTGCAGGATACTTGCGGCGTGTGGAGAATGGAATTGCATCGTCCGTTAGCCGGTGGGTGACCACGATTCAGGGCAATGCGCTGGCACAGGCGAGTTTTGGCAAGCCAATCAGCCGGGCAACGGCTGATCGGCATCTGGCGCAGGTCCTGGAGCGGACGCGCGCTTATAACGCGGACCCGAGCCGTCTGCTTACAATTTCGGAGATTGCGGTGTTCGGCAGCTATCTCGATCCCGCGATTGACCGCCTCGGAGATCTGGACCTGGCGGTGATTGTCGATCGCCGCGATACGGACGGGAACCGGTACGTCGATAAGGTCTTGGCATATGGACAAGAGAATGGCCGTTCGTTCGGCGTGTTCATCGAGCAGCTCTTCTGGCCGCTTCGCGAGCTCCGAATGATCTTGAAGAATCGCTCTGCGGCGATCAGCATCACTGGCGAGGACATCCGAAAGCTCACAGACCGGTACGAGATCGTCTATGTCGTCGGTGACGATCCGGCTGCGATCCCGCCGCCACCGGATGCGATGGTGGAACGCTGACCACCTCCGCGAGGTCCATCCACCGCCCAATCAGAGCCGTAGGTGTGCGTGTCAGCCGCCGAGCCATTGGATCTTGACTACGAGGAGCAGATCGTCGCGCGGGTAGATGAGGAAGGTGACCAGTCCTTGGCCGTGGGCCCGAACGGCAGGGTGCGCAGGGTTCGGGGTAGTTCGCGCGGGCCGCGGTGACCACGGCATCCATGAACTCGGCGAGGACTTTCCTCGCGGCCTGGCCTAAGCCGGCAAACTCGCCTTCTGCAGGGTCGTCCAGTTCCCACCGGTACACGCGTCAGACGCCGTACCGCTCGCGGACCTGCGCACGGGTCACCCGCTGGCCTTGCGGCGGCGGGCTGGCAGTGAGGTAGTGGCTCACGCGGGCCTGGAACTCGCGGCGGGCAGCGGGGTCGCGCCAGGTGTCTGCCTCGAACCACCAGCGGCGGACGGTATCCAGGAGCGGGGTCAGGTCGCCGCCGGTGCGGGCCAACTCGAACGCGGCGTCGAGGTCGGCGTCATAGCGCCAGAGCGTGTCGGGGTCGGCGTTGGCGGCCAGGACGGTCCTAATAGCGGCGGGGCGCACGCGGGGCGTGGCGGCGGAGCTTCGCCAGGGTGCGGCGCGGTCACGGTCACCTCCCGCAGGTCCAGGTAAGCTCGTCATAGCCCTGGCAGCCGACAGCGAAGGGGCTTGAGCACCGGCGACCAGGGCGCGACGTCTTGCAAGGAGTACAGCGCCGAAGTACCGCAACCGGGCCGGACGAGGGCGCACTCCGGTGCACGGGTCAGGACGGTGACCTGTGCGGAAGTACTGCAGTGGATGGCCTGCCAGCCGGGCTCACGAATGCGCTGATCGCCCGATGATTTCTCCGGGCCCTGCCGCTGCCATGCCATCGCCGGAAACGCGGAAAGCACTAGTCATGTGACCATCACTTTCTCGGTTAGCAGTTCGCTGGCCGCGTAGCGAGGAAGACGTGGGATACTGGCCGACGTTTCTCCGAGAAGTACTCTCGTAGGCATGAGTGAGAGCTCCCTGTCTTTCGATGCTGAGGTCGCTGACCATCAGGTGATCTTCAGGGCAGGCCAGGTCGAGGCGGTCGTGGTCCCCCTGGAGGAGTATCGCGCGCTTAAGGCGCTGGAGCAGCGTGAGGCTGAGCTGTACTGGGTCGCTCAGGAGAGCAGGTATCCGTCCCGGCCCGGTGACGACGTCCCGGACGGCAACGTGTACGACTCGATGGAAGCGCTGGTGGCCGATCTCCGCGCAGGCGAATGAAGTATGTTCGCACGCCTCGTTTCCTGATCGACCTCCGTCGCCTGAAGAGCACCGCGAGCTATTTGTGCAGGCCGTGCATGAGACTCTCCGTCCTGCGCCGGACGCTGGCGCCCACAAAGGGGCGGTGCCGTGGCTGAGAGTGTTGCGCGTCCACCGGATCGGCGCGAACTACTCGATGACATGGAGCTTCGCGGGACCCGACGGCCGGGCGCTGTTCCGGTTGGCAGAGGTCGCTGGCGAAACGGTCGTGGTGTGGCTGCGTGTCGGCAACCACGGTATCTACGACTCCTGAAGCAGCGCGGAGTGGATCCGGTGGACGGTGAGCAGCCTGTGCCGCTTCAAAACTGGTCGCAGGCCCCGAACTGATGCAGGACGTGGCTGGCGCACGAGTCCGGTCCTGCTGGTAATCGATGCTCTGAGCGTCAGGCCTGGGCAGGGACGAACGCGTGTTCGGCCTGTCCCGGTCGGGGCCGCTAGGTGGTCAATCGAAGATCATTTCGAGGGGCGGTTTGAGGGGCAGAATGCCGCTGGCGAGAGCTTGGCTGAGCCAGCCGCAGCTTGCGTGAGATGGCGTCTGGCCTGATCAGGTCGTATATCGCCTTGTCAGGAATCTGGTCAGTGATTCATGGCATGCAAGAGGTCTGGGGTTCGAATCCCCATAGCTCCACCCAGGTCACAGGCATAATTCGAACAGTGAACCGGTGACTGGCCTACTTCTGCGGGGCAATCCGAGGGGCAGACCTAGCCACGGCCAGCTTGCTGACCTGCGGGAACTTGTGGTCAGCCGATTCTGTCACCGCGCAGCGACTTGGTGATCTGCAGGAGGTCACGAGTTCGGGGCCAGTGCCGGCTCCCCGGATTGCCTGCTCGCTGCACTGCACACTGCAAGATCATCCGCTACGCCCGCTCCGGCTCGGCCGCCGAGTGCGCGAGGCTCCCTCGACCCTGGGACGATGCCATGCATCAGTTACCGCTTCTGCCGATGAGCGTGCGGCCGGACTTGCGCGGTGCCCGGTTGGTGAACCTAGCTTCAGTCCATAGCTGGTACTACGGCCGCGGACCACGGGGCCACGCATCTATGGCCTCCTCAGGTCGATGCCGCTGTAGCCACTTGCGTGCGGCATCCTCGCCGAAGCCGTGTGACCGGAGGACGTCAAGGGCGGCTGCTCGAACGGCTCGCACGCGGTCTACGCCGTCCAGGTAAGCCTTCATGCGCGCCACCACATCGTCTTGGTCGAGGACGTAGCGGCCGAGCGTAGCCGTTCCACGTTGACGGTCTGCGCAAAGATCCGCCGTTCTGGCGCAGGCTGGCGCACCCCAACGTGACCGACTGCGACATGCAGATCTGGGCCTTCTGTGCGCCCGGCGGTCTGCACCGAGGTTCGGTCGTGCCGATGAGCGACTGTGCATAGGCTGCTCATGATCTTCTCGTCGGCCCGGTGGCGTTACCGCTGTTCTGGCCAGCGCAGCCGAAGAGCGTATGCCGCTGGTTAGCGTGAGCGCTGGCTGGTCAAGCCTGCGGTCGGCCGGTCGCGGACGGGGACGCTATTGTCGCGTCGTGAGCTGCGGCGACGGTACTGACGGGTACGGTGGCAGCCACCGGCGAGAGTGGGGGCCGGTGCCTCGGCGCATAGGGGTTGCTGACATTTGAAGTCTGCTGATGACGGGGCCGCCGATGCCGAGGCTACGCAGAGCGGAGCCGCTGGTGGCCGGGGCGAGCGCGCTGCGCCGTCTGCTGACGAGACCAACGAGACGCTGCCCCTGGACTCCCCGCGGGCGGCAGGCGACTATGACTTTGTCGTGGCCGCCTGCCGACTCCCGGTCGATCAGCTGGAGGGTCCTGGCGGCGATGCAGACTGGCGGCCAAGTCCTGGTGGGCTGGTCAGCGCCCTGGAACCGGTCATGCGCCAGGCCGGCGGTGCATGGATCGGCTGGCCCGGCACGGCTGGCGAAGCGCCCGGCCCGTTCGATCTCGCCGGCTTGCATCTGGTCGGCGTGGGACTGTCGGCTGAGGAGGTCAGCGACTATTACGAGGGCTTCTGCAATGCCACGCTGTGGCCGCTGTATCACGACGTGATCGCCCCGCCGGAGTTTCGCCGGCCGTGGTGGGATGCCTACGTCCGGGTCAACCGGCGATTCGCCAGGGCCGCAGCAGAGCAGGCGGCCGCCGGCGCGACCGTGTGGGTGAATGACTATCAGCTTCAGCTGGTGCCCAAGATGCTCCGGGAGCAGCGCAGCGACCTGCGCATTGGGGTCTTCATCCACATTCCGTTCCCCGGTTATGAGATCTTCGCGCAGCTGCCCTGGCGGCGGCAGATCGTCGAGGGTCTGCTCGGCGCGGACCTGCTCGGATTCCAGCGCGATGGCGATGCGACCAACTTCCGCCGGGCGTGCCGCCGGGCGGCCGGGTTGGTGACCAGCGGGTCACTTGTCCGGGTACCGGCCGAAGACCATGTCCCGGCTGACGAGGCCGCCGCCGCGCGGGCGGCCGGCGCGCGCGGGGTGCGGCGGCCGCTGCCGGCCAGCCGGCAGGTCCGGACCGCGACGTTCCCGATATCCATCGATTCGGCTGGCTTCGCCGAGATCGCTAGCCGGAAGGAGGTGAGGGAGCGGGCGAGTGGATTCCGGCAGGCGCTGGGACAACCAGACGTCGTCCTGCTCGGCATCGACCGGCTCGACTACACCAAGGGCATCCTTCATCGTCTGACCGCCTACGGCGAGCTGCTCAGCGAGGGACGATTCGGATCCCTGCGGACGGCACTTGTGCTGGTAGCCAGCCCCAGCCGGGAGCGGGTCGAGCAATACCGGCTGCTACGCGACGAGGTCGAAGTCGCGGTGGGCCGGATTAACGGAGAGTATGCCGAGCTCGGCAACCCGCCGATTCACTACCTGCACCAGACTTACCCGGCGGAGGAAATGGCCGCGCTGTACCTCGCTGCCGATGTAATGCTGGTGACGTCGCTGCGAGACGGCATGAATCTCGTAGCCAAGGAATACGTCGCATGCCGCGACAATGACACCGGCGCGCTGGTACTCAGCGAGTTCACCGGCGCGGCCGACGAGCTCAGCGGCGCGTTTCTCGTCAACCCGCACGATATCGAGGGCATGAAGGACGTCATCATGCGCGCGGCCACCGTTCCGCCGGCCGAGGCCAGGCGCCGGATGCGCGCGATGCGGCGCCGGGTCCGCGAATTCGACGTAAGCCACTGGGCAGCGTCCTTCCTCGGCACCCTGCAACGAGCGTCCGAACCCAGCTAGGGCGTGCATCCGTGCGACAGGCCGCTGTCAAATGCGGTCACTGTCGCAGCAGTGCGACGCTAGTGTGCCACCCGCGCCGGACTGAGAGCTATCCCGCCACAGGGCCGCATTCGAGGCGGACGCGAACCGCCTAGAAGGCGAAGCCGGCGCCGGTGCCGGCTCCGACGCTGCAGGTGGAAGGCCTGCACGGGAAGCGGCTTCTTCGGTGCGGTGTAGATGGGCGAGGGCCCCGGCCTTCCCGCTTGATCCGCGGCCCGAAGGTGGAGGATAGGGCCATGCAGATCGAACTGCTGCACTTCGGGGGGGCGCCCGAACTGGCAGCTGACCGGCGCCCGCCTGCGGGATGCCCTCAACGCCTTCGGGGATGTCGCGACGCCGGTGACCTGCCGGGCCGCGGGCGACCGGGACGAAGCCCGACGGGTAGGGATTCGCGGGCTACCTGCAATCCTGGTCAGCGTCCGAGACCGCTTTGCCCGACCCGGTGACCCGGCCGGACTGACGTGCCGCCTTTGTTCCGGCGCAAGCGGGGATCAGTCCCTCACTATCAGGCAGGTCCAAGCCGTGCTGGCCGATGCTGCCTGATCACGAGCCAGCCTCGCAGGCGCCGACGCCGGTCAGCCGGGATGAGGTTCGCCGTCTCGTTGAGGCCGGCGCGCAACTCGTCGAGGTGCTGCCGCGAGAGGAGTTCGACGACGAGCACCTGCCGGGCGCCATCAACTTGCCGCTCAAGTCACTGACGGCCGGGACAGCAGCCAAACTCGACAGATCCCGGCCGGTGATCGTCTACTGCTGGGACGGCCTTTGAGACATGAGCCCGCGAGCCGCATGCCGGCTCATGCAACTCGGGTTCGCGCCCGTCTACGACTACACCCTCGGCAAGGTCGACTGGATCGCCGCCGGCCTCCCCACGGTCAGGGCAGCGCAGCCCAGCCGGAGGGTCCTCGACGCCGTCCGGCGTGACGTGCCGGCCTGCGCTCCCGGCGCCCCTGCCGGGCTGGCGATGCAGCAGGCACGCGCACAAGGATGGGACCGCTGCATGGTCATCGCCGGACAGGGCACCGTGGTCGGGATCCTGCGAGCCGACCGGATCAGCGCCACCGAGCAGGCCCCGGCTGCCGAGGTGATGCAGCCCGGCCCGACCACCGTGCGAGCCCACGAGGACCTCGACGCCACCCGCCAGCGGATGCACGACCGCCACGTCGCGCACCTGCTCGTCACCACCACCCCGGACGGTATCCTCATCGGCGTCCTGAACGCTGAAGATAGCTGAGGCTGGCTGCGCTCCGCCTGGTCACTGACGCGTGGCGGGCACGAACCGATGCCGTACCGGCAGTGGAGCGGCACCGCTCGGATGCTTCGGCCGGGCCCGGTTGGTTTGTCCGGGCCCGGCGGCTGCTGGTGTTGGATTAGGCGACGGGCTTGAGGTCCTCGTCTCGCTTATTCTGCGGCGGGAATCCTGTGCCTGCCCGCGCCGGGCGGCGAGGAGCATGCCGACGGCTGCTCCGATGAGCGGGGCCGCCGGAAGGCGGCGCACGCGCGGGCTCTCCCTGGTCACCTGGGCAACCCCCGGGTGCACCAGATGAAGTGCGTCTCGGCCGCGCAGCCCGCCAGCACCTGCTCCAGCTCCCTGCCCACGTAATCACTGGCCGCGTCGCGCCACAACGCGTCGATTGCGTCGGCCTGGCTGGCCACCTCGCCTAGCTCCCGGACGTCGCGATCCGGGTGCTGGGCTCGCGACCTGGCGATGTCGGGGCAGCCGGTCTGGTGCACGCGGAAGGATCCTGCCTCTGTATAGATGGCTGTCAAGATCATGTAGTTCTCTCCTTGCCGAGCTGGCCCTGCTGGCCGGCGCCCGCCTTCGGCCGGGAAATGCTTAGGCCTTGCCGGCCGTATACCAGTCAGTGCTCTCGCCGCCGCATCCGGCGACCATGCAGCCGACGGCAATCGCTAATGCCAGACTGGCTGTCCCTGTCATCTGAGACTCCTGCCCGTGATTGCCGCTCGGCATAGTCATTCCGGACCAAATAGCGCAGTTCCTCTGCTGTCTCCCGTGAGGATCTCTCTCGGCGTATCTACTGCCCCTGGCTGACCCCACATCCTGATCAACGCCGGGCGCAGCCCGCATTCGGCCATGAGCCGCAGCAGCGCGCTGTCCCGGAGCGCCTCGAACTGCAGCCTCTTGCGCTCTGCGGGCGTGGCCGCCTCGGGGATGTCAGCGCACGCGGCCAGCAGCTTGCGGAGATCGCTGGTATCGGGGACCGGGATCAGCTGCTGCTCGGCCTTTGGCAGCGGCATGCGGGACATCGGCGAGCGATCGATGCACTCTTCCTCCGGGCGCAGGTGCTGACTCGGCAGGCGGGGAACTGGACGGCCGGGCTAACCCGGCGCAAGCCGCTGGTCTTTGGCTGCCCCGCGCGCCGCTGGCCTGCCACGGCGATTTGACGATCCTCGCGCGCCTGCCTGCCAGACCGGGGGTGGGGCGCATAACACCGGCTTGCCTGGGCAGCCCACAGACCGGAGGAGGCGAAGCAATGCCGATCTCAGAAACTGCTCACCTCAGCGTTGACCTGGACGAGGCCGCGCGGCAATTAGCGCAAGCGGCGCACGACGCCCAGGTCGCCTACGACTCGATCAGCCTCGGCGACCTCGACTGGGCGCACACCAACGCGAT
>WNEZ01013089.1_pt1 | contig 10721 bp, 11 predicted proteins | sample 5400521 | NCBI WGS metagenome assembly WNEZ01 (sample SAMN13153339, study PRJNA577476) | soil metagenome | isolation source: 120 cm saprolite under Douglas fir tree site 2 hole 1 replicate 1 | place: USA:California | collected 2015-04-18
GTCGGCGCCGTGGAGGACCACGGCCTTCATGGTGGCGGACGCCGGCATAAGCTCCTCCCGCCCGCAGGTACCGCGGCGGGCGCTAGCACGTTAGCATAGGGCGATCGGCGCCGGCCTTGCGCTGCAGCAGCCGGTTCAGTAGCGTGTGGACTCCCTGAGTCAGGAAAGGACGCCGAGAATGAACCGAACGCTCACCGTCGTCTGCCTCGCCCTGCTCGTGCTCGCCGCGCCGGCGGCTGCCCAGACGACGCCGTTCACGCCCGACCCAGTCGATCTGGCGGCCGCCAAGCGCGAAGGCGCCGTCACCTGGTACACGTCGACACCGATCGGCACCGCCCAGAAGATCGCCAGCCTGTTCCAGGCCGAGACGGGGATCAAGGTGGAGCTGTTTCGCTCCGGCGGCTCCGCGGTGCTTCGCCGCTTCATGCAGGAGATCGATGCGCGGCGGGTGATCGCCGACGTGATGACGATCTCGGATCCCGCCGAGGTCATCACCCTGATCAAGCGCGACCTCGTGGTCCCGTTCCGGCCCCGGCACTTCGACAAGATCCGCGACGAGGTGAAGGACGCCAGGGGCTACCACGTTGCTCAGCGCGTGAACCTGGTCGGCATCATCGCGCGCGCGGACAAGGGCGTCGCGCTGCCGAAGAACTGGACGGATCTCATCGACCCTAAATACAAGGGGCTCATGGTGATGCCCGATCCGTCGTACACCGCGATCCAGCTCATGGTGATCGGGACGCTCTCGCGGAAGTACGGCTGGGAGTTCTACGAGAAGCTTCGCGCCAACGAGATCATGATCGTCCAGAGCCACCAGCAGGTGTCGGAAACCCTCACGCGCGGCGAGCGGCTGATCGCGGCGGAGGGCGCCGATCAGTACGCGTGGCTCGACCGCAAGGCCGGGCACAAGATCCAGACCATCTGGCCGACGGACGGCGCCTTCGCCATCGGCGCGCCGACGGCGGTCATCAAGGGCGCACCCCATCCCAACGCGGGCAAGGCGCTCGCCGAGTTCATGATCAGCGACACCGTGCAGAAGCTCCTGCCCGGGGAGGGGATCTACGCCGGCCGGTCCGACGTCGAGCCCCCGGCGGGGAATCCCCCGCTCGGGCAGATCAAGCTCATGTCCGTCGACTACGACCAGATCGAGAAGGACGCGAAGAACCTCAAGACCCGGTTCAACGAGATCTATCAGTAGAGGGCGGCGCGGGCCGCCCCCCCCGTCGGCGTCAGCGAACCGCGATCGGCGCGACGCTCGAGCCCGTGAAGCCCTGCAGCTTGAGCGGCTGCATCATGAACGCGAACTCGTGCACGCGCTTGGCCGCGAGGTCATCCAGTTTCAGATTTTCCAGCAGATGGATGCCGTTGACCACGAGCATGATCTGGTGGACCGGTAGCGAGATTTGAGGATCCGGGTTCGGCGAGACCTCGACCGGCGGAGTGTCCGCGCCGACCAGCATCGGATCCTGCTTGGCCAGCCATTCGGCCGCCTGCACGCCGATGCCGGGGTTCCCCTTCATGTAACGGGCGTTGTCCTTCGCCCACAGCTTGCCCCAACCCGTGTGGATGATCACCGCGTCGCCGGGCTGCAGCTTCTGGTTCTGGCGCTGGAGCGCTTGCTCGAGGTCCGCCACGGTGATCTCGTACGTGTCGGGCAGCATGTCGACGCCCTTCAGCGCGGCGACGTCGATCAGCACCCCGCGCGTGATCAGCGTGCCCACTTTCTCGATGCCAACCTTGGTGAAGCCGGTGCGGGTGGCGATGTCGTCCATCTTGAAGCAGTTGTAGACCTTGTCTTCGATAGTCTGATGGGCGAATCCGTCGAGCTGGGTGCCCACCTGGCCGATCTCGCTGAGGAGCACCTCCTCATTGCTGCCGCGGCGGTTCGACGGCTTGTTCATGAAGGTGCGCTTCGTGTGCACGTCGAAGCGCCGCGTCGCGGAAATCGGCATCGACGCGTTGAGGACGTGGCCGAGCTCCACCACCTCGCCGGTGCGCACGAGCCGCGCGGCCCTGAGCACGGATTCGGCCTTCATGTGGTTGCCGGAGCCTCGTTCGTCGGCGGCTCCCCACTTCGAGGGACAGCGTTGACTGTCCGCGGGCGGTCGCCAGGACGGGCTCTGGGCGGCGGCGCTCGACAGCCCGAGTGCGACGATCACCGCGATGCCGATGACGGTGGGGCGCATGGAGTCCTCCCTTGTGATCAGGCGATCTTGATGATGCCCGGCTCGACCGGTTTGAACCGCTCGGCGACCTGCGGGTCGTGGCCGGCGACGATCAACTTCGCGGAGCCCGCCAGCGTGTCGATCGTCTCGAAGGCCGTGAGCATCTCCGGCAAGCTCGTGATGATCTGGACCGGCTGTCGCGTCTCTACGTTGTGGTAGAAGTGCGAGGCGTCGGAGGTGAGGACGACGGTGCCGCGCCGGGTCTCGACAGTGACGATCTGGAGCCCGGCGGTGTGGCCGCCGACGCGGTGGACGCGGATGCCGGGCCACACCTCGTGGTCGCCGTCGACGATCCGGATCTTGTTCGCGTAGTTCAAGGTCACCAATCGCGCCAGCGCGTCGACGTTGGCCGACCCACGAAATGCCGGGGTCCGGCCGAAGGGCCCCGTCCAGAACGCCACTTCCTCCCCCTGGATCCAGAACTCCGCATTCGGGAACAGGCTGTGTCCGGCCCAGTGGTCGTAGAGCGGGTGGGGACCGCCGAGGATCAGCCACACGAAATAGTCGAGCGTGAGCTTCTCGTGCGAGGACTCGCGGTAGAAGAATTGACATTTCGTCGTGTCCCGCTCCCCGTACTTGAGCGCAAAGACTTCGTACATGACTGATCGCCCTCCTGGCGCGCAACTGTACTATGATCCAGTCTCCCTGACATGACCAAGCGCGAGCGCGTCATGGCGGCCTTGCGGGGCGCGCCGGTGGACCGGGTGCCGGTGAGCCTCTGGCTGCACAACTTCGCCACCGAGAACTCGGCCGACACCCTCGCCGCCGAATCACTACGGCTGGCCCGCCGCTTCGACTGGGATTTCCTCAAGCCGCAGAGCCGGGCCCAGTGCTTCGCGGAGATGTGGGGACTTCGCTACGCGCCCTCGCGCGAGCGCGAGACGCCCTACACGGTGACCCGGGCTCCGCTGGCGACCGCGGAGGACCTGCGCCGGCTCGAGCCCGCGGACGCCAGGGCCGGGGCGCTCGGCGAGCAGCTGCAGGCGCTGCAGGTCATCCGGAAGGCGGTAGGGGCCGAGACGCCCATTATCTGGACGGTGTTCTCGCCGCTCATGGTCCTGCCCTTTCTCCTCGCGGGAGGCCGCGCCACGGCGCTGGAGCTGATGCGCTCGGAGCCGGCGGCGGTGGACCATGCGCTGGGCGCGATGGCGGTGACGCTCGGGGCCTATGCGCGCGCCGCGGTGGCGGAGGGCGCCGACGGCCTGTTCTACGCCACCAACATGGCGACGCGCGAGCTTCTCGGGCAGGTCGAGAGCGCGCCCTTCAACGTGCTCCACGTCTGCGGGGCGGACATTCTCTTCGACGAGTTTGCCGACTATCCAGCGGCGGCACTGAGCTGGGCCACGGTGTCCGGTAACCCATCGCTGGCCGATGCAAATCGGCGCACCGGCCGGGCCGTGCTCGGTGGGCTGCCCGCCAAGCCCGTCATCGCCGGCCTGCCGCCGGCGGAGGTCGCCGCCCGCGGCCGCCGGGCTATCGCCGAGATGGGCGGGCGCTTCCTCCTGCTGGGTCCAGACTGCTCGATCGACCCCGGCACGCCGGACGCCGTAATGGACGCCGCCAGCGCGGCGACGCGCTGAGGCCCCCGGGACGTCTCAGCGGCTTCCTCTCTCCATGATCCGCCCTCCCGTCGTGCCGTCGAACAGCACGACTCTGTCCAGACGGAACCTGAACGAACGGCGATCGCCCACGGCCACCTTCTCCTCGACGTCCACCTTTGCCACGAGCGAGGACGGCCCGCCATAGTCCAGGAACAGGAGCGTTTCGTCGCCGAGCGGCTCGATGAGACTCACGGTGGCCGGCCAGCTCTCACGCCCGTCGGCGAAGCGCACGTGCTCGGGCCGCACGCCCAGGACCGCGGGACCCGAGCCGCCCCGGCATCCCGGGAGTGTCACGCGAAGGGACTGGGTCACGAAACGAGCGCCGTCGGGCTCCGGCCGGAGCTCGCCCTCCACGAAGTTCATCGCGGGCACCCCGAAGAAGCCGGCGACGAACCGATTGACCGGATCGCCGTAGACCTCGAGCGGGCGCCCCACCTGCTGGATCCGCCCCTGGTGCATGACGACGATGCGATCGGCCATGGTCATGGCCTCCGCCTGGTCGTGGGTGACGTAGACGAACGTCGACCGGAGCGCTGCGTGCAGGCGTTTGAGCTCGGTCCGCATCTCGACGCGAAGCTTGGCGTCGAGGCTGGAGAGCGGCTCGTCCATCAGGAAGACGGACGGCTGCACGACCAGTGTGCGGGCCAGCGCAACCCGCTGCGCCTCGCCGCCCGACAGCGTGGCGGGGCGCTTGTCGAGCAGGTGTCCCACGTGGACGGTGTCGGAGACGGCGCGGACCCGCGAGGCGATCTCCTCGGGCGCGACGCGCTTGATCCGGAGCGGAAACGCGATGTTGTCGAAGACCGTCATGTGGGGGAAGAGCGCCAGGCTCTGGAAGACCATGCCCAGGTTGCGCTCGCCGGGCTCCCAGTCGGTGACGCACGCATCGCCGATCCAGATGTCCCCCGAGGTTGGCGTCTCCAGCCCGGCAATCATGTTGAGCGTCGTCGTCTTGCCGCACCCCGACGGTCCGACGAGGACGACGAACTCGCCGTCCGGGATCGCCAGGTCGATCCCGTCGACGGCGCGTGTCGCGCCGAAGACCTTCGTCAATTGCTCGAGTCGGATGCCGGCCACGTCCTATTTCCGAAGGAGCCCGAAGCTGAAGCCCCGGAGCAGGTGCTTCTGGATGAGGAAGCCCATCACGACCACGGGCAGGGTGGCGAGGGTTCCGATGGCGGCCTGGGGACCGTAGTCGCGCCCCTCGTTGGCGGACTGGAACTTGTTGAGCGTGATGGGCAGCGTGGAGACCTCCGTGTTGGTGAGCGTGATGGCGAGCAGCAGCTCGCTCCAGTTGAGGATGAAGACGAAGAGGAAGGTCACGACGAGGCCGGAGGCGGTGAGAGGAAGTACGACCGAGCGCAGCACGCGCAGGCGCGAGGCCCCCATGAGCCGGGCGGCGCGCTCGAGCTCCACGGGCACTTCCTCGACGAAGGCGAGCATCATCCAGATCACGTACGGCAGGCACGTGGCCACGTAGACGAGGATCAGTCCCGTGTAGGTGTCCAGGAGTCGTAGGGTGACGAAGTACACCACGAAGGGCACGGCGATGACGATGGGCGGCACCATCCGGATGGAGAGGATGTTGTACGGATAGTTTCGCCCGCCGGTACCGAAGCGGGCCCAGCTGTACGCCAGGGCGCTGCCGAGGACGACGGCGAGCAGGGAGCCGACCCCGGAGACGATGAGACTGTCCCCGATCGGTTTCAAGATCTTGAGCGTCTGCCGGCCCAGCTCGAACGTCGAGGTGCCCGGAGTCAGGACCTTGACGTAGTTCACGAGCGTGGGCTCGTGTGGGAACCAGCGCGGCGGCCACGTCACCCACTCCCCCGCGTGCTTGAACGACGTCATCACCATCCAGTAGATCGGGAAGAGGGTGACGGCCGTCCACGCGAGCAAGAGCGCATGGCGGACGAGCGGGAAGAGTGAGCGGCGCCCGCGTCTCACGCGACGCCTTCCTCGGCCAGGCGCCGCCGCTCACGGCGGAGGACGCGGATGGCGACGAGGCTGTACATGGCCACCGCCACGAGCAGTACGAGCGACATGGCGGCGGCGTCGGAGACGCGCGCGAACTCCCAGCCCACGCGCCAGAGATAGACGGCAACCGTCTCGGTGGCGTTGCCAGGCCCGGCCTGGGTGAGCAGCATCGGGTAGTCGAAGATCTTGAGGGCTTCCATCGAGCGCAGGATTACGGCGATCGCGATGACCGGCTTCAGCAGCGGCAGCTCGACGTGCCAGAAGATCTGCCAGCGGCTGGCCCCCATGACCCGCGCCGCCCGGATCGGGTCCTCCGGCAGCCCGGCGAGGCCGGAGGTAAAGATGAGGAAGGTGAGCGCCGTCCACTGCCAGACGTCCGCCCCGATCACGGCGAGTTGGGCCGGGGTGTACTCGGACAGCCACCGCACCGTGATGGTGCGGCCGGTGAACAGGCTCAGGAGCTGGTTGAACGGTCCCTGATCGATGAGCAGCATCGAGAGGTCATAGCCGACCACGGCGGGGACGATCATCATGGGCAGGAGAAACACCGTCGTGTAGAAGCGTCGGCCGCGGAAATGCCGGCGGCAGAGCAGCGCCAGCCCGAAGCCGAGCAGGAGCTCGAGCGGCACCGCGGCCGCCGCGAAGCCGAACGTGCGGGCGAGCGCCCACAGGAAGCGCTCGTCCTCGAGGGCGCGCTGGAAGGAGTCGAGCCCGGTAAAGGCGGCGTTCCACCACGTGCCGCGCGTGATCCGCCAGGACAGGAGCGAGAGATACACGAGAAGCAGGAAGTTCGGGAGCAGGAGGAGGGCGAAGAGCCCTTGCACCGGGATGAACGGCAGCCACCTGAAGACGCGCTCCCGCTCGAGCCAGCGGCGCAGGCCGGTCATCGGGCTCAGTCGGGAACGTTCTTGGTCGGGTAGGCGGCCTTCAGCGCCTTCCAGCCTTCGATCTGCTGGCGGCGGCCGATCTGGTTGGTGATCTTCTCCCACGCGGCGGCCGTGTTCTTCAGCGCGTCCTCGGCAGTGATCTTGCCGAGTAGCGCTTCCTGGACATTCAGGTCGAGGGCGTCGTTGTACTCCACGGCGCCCTGAATCAGGATCATCGGCGCCATCACCTGCGCGTTCTTGAGGTGGATTTCTACCATCTCTTTCGTCCGCGCCTTGATGACGCGCGGATCGGTGAGATGCGACTTCCGGTACGGGTCGTAGACGGTGTTGGGGCCGGCCACGAGGCGTGCCGACACCTCCTTGCTGGTCATGTACTGCGAGAGCCAGTACGCGGCCTCCGGGTGCTTGGCGTAGTTCGAGACATAGAAGATGTTGCCGTAGCCCTGGAGCGCGCGGCGCACGAGCTTGCCGCCGACCACGTAGCCGGGCACCAGGCAGTACTTGTTCTTGCCAACAACCTTGGAGCGATCCGGATGCTCGGCGGCGATCGCGATCGACGGGTACGTCATGATCGAGAAGGCGTTACCACCCGCGTAGAAGGGGTAGGCCTGGGGAGTCGCCCACCCCAGGATGTCCTTGGGCATGAACTTCGTCAGCGCAATGTAGTCTCGGAGCGCCTCGACGCCTTCCTTGCCGGCGATGAGCGGCTTCATACCGTCGTCGAACGGCATTCCGCCCTTGGCGTAGAATTGCTGGAGCCACCAGCGCCAGCCCCAGCCACGCGCGCGGTACCCCATCGCCCCGTACAGTTCGGGCACCCCGGTACCTTTCGGATCACGGGTGAAGAACTCCGCAAGCTGGTACCACTGCTCATAAGTGTCGGGGCAGCCGGGCTCCCAGCCGTACTTGGCCTTGAACTTCTCCCCCTCGCCGGGTGCTTCGATCAGGTCCTTACGGATCACCATGATGAAGTTGTCCCCGTCCGCGACGAGGCCGTAGGTCTTGCCCTTGTAACGAGCCTGCTCCTGGAAGCCCGGGACGATGTCATCGAGGTCGGCCTTGCCGCGGGCCACGAGGTCGTCGATCGGGCGGGCCAGCCCGGCCTCCACGAGATCCGGCAGCGAGATGGGGTCGCCGATCCAGAAGTCGAAGCTCCCGCTCTTGGCGACGGCCTCGGACATGGCCTTGGCCTGGACCTGGAGGATGCCGACCTCGAAGTAGTGGACCCCGATGCCGGTCTCCTTCTCGAAAATCGTCATCTCCAGCGTGCTGCCCGCGGTGAAGATGGAGGGCATCATCATGTTGAGCTTGAGCGATGTGAGGCCCTTCGCCTGCATGTAGGCCTTGGCGCCGCTGATCGCCCGCACGTCGGCCGTCCCGCCCGGGGGCGTCTGCGCCGAGGCGGCGGTGGACCCGGCGACAAGCAGAGCGACCGTACCGGCGATGGACAAGAATCCGAAAGCTCGCTTCATGAGCGTCCTCCTGATCGTGATCTCACATCGTCGGGCTGGAGAACTCGCCGCCGAGCGCGACGAGCGCCCACGGCGCGCCCTGCGCGTCCCAGCTGAACCCGATGTGGCCGCCGAGCGCGTGCTGGTCTCGGAAGAGCCGCTGGATGGGATACCGATCGTAGATGCCGTTGGCACCGGCGAGCGCGTGGAGCGTATCGACCGCCTCGGTGCAGAGCTCCATCGCGTAGGCGACGTTGCGCTTGAAGCGGAGCTTTTCCTCGATAGTCGGAGCGCGGGGCTCCCTGGCAATCCGCTCGGCCTCCAGACAGTCCGCTCGGATGACGAGACGGGCCGCGTCGACCATCGCGCCCGCGCGGGCGACGCGCAGCTGCACGGCCTGGAAATCGCGCATGCGCATGGCGGTGTAGTTCGTGCTGCGCTCGCGGATCGCCTCGACCGTCAGCTCGAGCGCCGCCTGGGCGTTGCCGACGCCAGCCGCCGCCAGGCAGTGGGAACCCAGGGCCGAGAGCGGAACCTGGTAGAGAGGATTCGGGTTGACGTTCGCCCCCGGAAACTGGCCGCCGCCGCGCGCCAGGTACATCGAGAGGGCGCGGTGCTCCGGGACGAACAGGTCCTTCGCGCGGACCGACTTGGATCCCGTGCTCCGCATGCCGAGCACCTTCCAGTCGTCCACGATCTCGTAGTCGCTCCTCGGCACCAGGCACATCCGGTGATCGACGACGTGCTCGCCGTCGAGGACCATCACCGCCAGCATATTCCAGTCGGCGGCGTCGACCCCGCTCGAGAAGTTCCAGAAGCCACTGATGACGAAGCCGCCGTCGACCCGGCGCCCGCTGCCCTGCGGGTAGGCGATGCCCGAGGCGATCAGGGCATCGGGGTTTTTGCTCCAGACTTCTTCCTGGGCGCGCTCGTCGTACAGCGCCAGCATCCAGTGGTGGACGCCGAGGTTCGCGACGTTCCAGCCCGTCGAGGCGCAGCCGCGGGCGATCTCGGCGGGGATATCGAACAGCGACACGAACTCGAGCTCCATGCCGCCCCAGCGTCGCGGCTGGTGGAATCGCAGGAGGCCCGTGCGATGGAGGTCCTCGATCGTCTCCTTGGGCATCTCGCGTCCGGCCTCGGCGCGCTCGGCGCGCTCGCGCAGGACCGGCACGAGCGCCCGCGCCCGGCGCATCGCCTCGTCATAGTCGACGTCGGCGAAGCTTGCGGACGCCCGGCCGGATCCCGTCATGCGCGCATGCTGGCGACCTGGGGCATCTTCGAGTAGTCCTCGCCGCCCCAGTCCTGAACGTCTTTCAGCCCGAAGAAGTTGAGCTCGATGGTGAGCCCGTTCGGGTCCTTGATGAAGATCTGATAGAGATCGAACTCCGGGAGAGAGCGCGGCTGGAACTCGAGACCCCGTGACTTGAGTCGGCGGATGAACCCCCCGGGCTCGGTGGCCAGGAATGCGATGTGGTCGACCACGCCTGCGTGGTCCGTCACCGCGCCCTTCGGGGTGCCCAGATAAAAGAGCTCGGCGTTGTCGATGCCGTCCGGCCCCATGTGCACCTGGATCTTGCCGTTCACCCCCAGCCAGTAGCCCGGGAAGGGGAAGCTCGGCCGCGGCATGACCTCGAAGCCCAGCACGTCGCAGTAGAAGTCCTTGGTCTTCTCGAGGTCGTTCGCCCGGATGAAGTAGTGATTCAGCTCTGTCAGCGGCATGGGTTCCTCCTCGGCGATTTCGCCGTCTTGGGGCCGATGGTACGCGAAACGGCTCCGGGTGCGCAAAGCCGTCGGGACTGCTGGACCAGGGCCGGCATCCGCCGTATCCTCCCGGGCGGGAGGAAGCCATGGACCCCAACGCGAAGAAGACCACGCTCCGGATGATTCCTTACGGCCTCTACGTCTTGACAGCGGCCCACGCGGACGGCCGTGTGGCGGCGGGCACCGTCAACTGGGTGACCCAGGCCTCATTCGAGCCGCCCCTGGTCGCGGTCGGCGTCAAGACCGACTCCCATGCCCACGCGCTCATCAAGGACACGAAGGCGTTTGCCTTGAACGTCCTGGGCAAGGGGCAGCAGGCGCTCGCCTTCACGTTCTTCAAGCCGGCCGAGCGGAAAGGCGACACGATCTCGGGCGAGCCCTTCCGTCCGGGCACGACGGGCGCGCCGATCCTGGCCAACACGCCGGCGTTCATCGAGTGCACGCTCGAGGCGACCGTCGAGAAGGGCGATCACTCCATCTTCGTCGGCAAGGTAGTCGAGGTCGGGCTCGCCAAGCCGATCGACGGACGGGCCGACGACGCGACGCTGTGGCTGAAGGAGCTCGGCGAGAAGGTCTTCTACGGCGGCTAGTCGGTTGGCGCGCCGTTGCCCCGGCCGCGGATGAGCGCGTCGATCCGCGCGATGAGAGCGCGCATGTCCGCCGACAGCTGACGCTGCTCCTCGACCAGCTGGTGCTGCCCCTCGACCAGCAGGCGCTGGCTCTCCGCCAGATCGCGCTGGCTATCGACGATCTGGCGCTGCCCATCCGCAACCGCACGCAGGATCGTATGGGTCTCGATCGCTTGCTCTCGTAGCG
>WNEZ01005934.1_pt1 | contig 10720 bp, 12 predicted proteins | sample 5400521 | NCBI WGS metagenome assembly WNEZ01 (sample SAMN13153339, study PRJNA577476) | soil metagenome | isolation source: 120 cm saprolite under Douglas fir tree site 2 hole 1 replicate 1 | place: USA:California | collected 2015-04-18
TACAGCTGGAAAGGTAGACTTGAGACACCCGGCGGCCATTTTGCGCGCGTGTGATGCTGAGCGGCGTCAAAACGCCATCGCGTGATATGAACTGCGTGTAACTCGTGGCAATCTCGGTGCGCTCTCGCGTCTCTGGATCCCGCTTGGATATCACCCAGCGAATCGGCAGGTGCGTGGATATCTCTACACCCAGGCGTAGCGCGCGATGATCGCGGTCGGAAAATTCGATCCACTCCACTTCCTTCAAGTCCACAATATCGGTCCCAGCATAGCGAAGCTCCACCCCGTCCTCGTTCATGCGCGATCTCAGCATGTTGTTCATTCCGGACTTCACCTGCTCGACGAAATTCTTGGTGACGTCTTCCGGTTGATCGGACACGCCAGATTTATCAAGCATCCAGCCATGATCTCCGTCGAATACCGTTATGAGGGCCCCGCCGTGCGTGATGCTCAGGCCGTCAACCCCGAGCACGTAGCTCAGGATATTGTGCTCGCCTTTGGAGATGTACTCGACGCGGTTTTTTGCCGGCAACAGCCACAGATCGTGAAACGGCGCGAACCCCATCAGGTCGCCGCTGGAACCAAATTGCGCGACGCGTCCCTCGCAATCTGAATCGCGGACATTCAGGTAGGCGCTACCGCCCAGAGCAGTGATTACCTGCTGCAGAACCGCCTTGGCCTTTGCGGCGCTCTGCTCGGGGAGCAGCTCTTGCCCCGGCTGCGCCGCCGGCTTCCCGTGCACCGTGGCCAGGCCAAAAAACAAGACAAGGCACGCCATCGTTCGAAATATCAGCCGCACAGGACCGCACCTCCATTTACATTGAGGACTTCACCCGTAACAAAGGTTGCCAGGTCGGAAGCGAGGAAGAGGATTGGTCCGGCAATTTCTTCAGGTGTCGCCGCACGGCCGAGGGGAATCTGCGTTTGTACGAGCTTCGCGCCCGCCTTCGTATGTAGCACAGGATTCGACATGTCCGTCTCCACCCATCCGGGAGCTACACAGTTGACCAGGACGCGGTACCGCGCGAGTTCACCCGCAAGCGATTTGACGAAGCTAATCATTCCTCCTTTCGCGGCCGCGTAATGCGAATGGAACGCTTCCCCGCGCTGGCCGGCGGTAGAACTGATGGCGATCACTCGGCCCGAGCGCTGCTTGATCATTTTCTCCACTGCAAAATGTGTCACGGCGTAAATGCTCTTGAGGCTGACGCGCATCATTTCATCCCAATCGCGCTCGGCCAATTTTTCGACCGGCGCTTCCTCTGCATTCCAGATCCCCGCGTTTGCGACCAGGATATCCACCCGACCGAGGCGGGTCTCCGCATACTCGACAAGTCTCCGCGCATCGGCCATCCGGCCAAGGTCTGCCTTGCGCGATTCGATGCGTGTGCCGTGCTTGCGAGCCTCTTGCTCGACCGCGGTGGCCGCATCTTTATTGCGATGATAATTGAAGACAACATCAGCGCCTGCCCGGGCAAACAGCTTCACCGTGGCCGCGCCGATACCGCGCGAACCGCCCGTAATCAAAACCGCCTTGCCGGCAAGAGAAATCACGCAGCCACCGTACGGAAATTGGCGCGACAGAACGAACACGAGATCGATATAAGAGACATGACCGCGCGACTACTTTGCCCCCCTCCTTTGGCGCGCGGCATTCACCAGATCGCGAAACAGCGCTTGCGACAAGGCGTCCGCCGGCATTCTCTCGGGATGCCACTGCACTCCGACAACCCAGTTCGTGTCCCCGGTCCATTCCACCGCCTCCACGACTCCATCGGGGGCATGGGCCGTGATCCGCAACCCGCGGCCGGGCTCATGAACGGATTGGTGGTGGGACGAATTTACGTTCGCGCGGGGCGCGCCGGAAAGCTCCAACACGCGGCCGGCGTCGAACTGCGCGCCGTGTATAGGGTCCGCGCGTTCTCCCCCGTCTGGCGTCTCGTCTTCTTCGGGGCTGTGGCAAATCCTCGATCCAAGTTCGCTGGGGATGTCCTGAATCAGGCTGCCTCCCAGAAAAACATTCAAGGACTGCACCCCGTAGCAGATTGCCAGCACTGGCTTGCCCGTACCCAAAGCGTGTTCCAGCAGCGCGAAATCAGTTCGTTCGCGCGCGGTATCGGCATCGACGGTGGCTGGGTGGCGCTTCGCCCGGAAATGTGCCGGGTCTACATCGGCAGGGCTGCCCGTCAGCAGGAACGCATCCAGTTCCGTCGCCCGGCGCTTCAGCTCTCCTGGTGATAGTAAGAGCGAGACCAGGACCGGCTCGCCACCGGCACGCTCTACAGCGCGAAGATATTTATCGATCTTTGGCCTGATGTTTGCCGCTTCTTCCTGGGCCGTTCGCCACGGAACACCCACGCGCGGGAGAACATAATTCTGATCGGGCATGGAAGAAGCCATCGTAGCATCGCACGGGCCCCAAAGTTCAAAATTTCGCGGGAACACGTAGACGCCCGAACCACGTTTTTCGGTAATTCAAGCGGGCAGCCGGCTTACGGACTGTCACGACTCACAGGCTCGCGCCGGCTTAGCGCGAGACCGATGCCTATAACGGCGCCGCCTGTCGCCACGGAAATAATGACGGGTGCGAGCGGTTTCTGTCCACTAGGTTGCACACGCTGAACCAAGGTTTCAGGAACGTCCGTGGAATTCTTGGCTTCCTGAATCTCTCCAAACAAAGCAAGCAGGGGTCCTACGATGGAGCCGTCGCGCGAAATCTGGGCCTTCATCCCCGCGGACACGTTCACGGCCTGTCCGGTGGCAAAGGGTGTGAAGCGTACTACGCCCTCAAATACGATTATTTCCGTGAAATCCGGCGTTGCTAGAAGGTAAAAATCGGTGCCAATCACTCCCGCCACGCCGGTCGACGTGCGGATTTCGAATTTGGCTCCGGGACGCGATAGCTTGACGACCGCCGCCCGCATGCGTCCTACGGCAAGGTCAAGGGAGGTTTGTTGGGCCTGCGCGTCATGCTGCACCACCAGCAACTCCGAATTCGAACCAAGATTCAGCAGCGAGCCGTCATTGAGCGAAACCCGCGCGCGACCCACAGGTCCGCTGTGCAAGTCATCGTTCCAGTACACAGGCGCGGCAATCGAAGCGGTCGTTTGCTGCGAGGCGCGGCCGATTTGCACGTCCGGCAAGAGGCGCGAAACCTGCCCCGCTGACGAGACCGAGCCGCCTTGCCCGCCTCCAGCGTCTCCGCTCCCTGCATCCAGTGTTGCAACGTCGCCGGCCCGCAGCCGGTAGGGTCTGTCACTCCCGTCAGTCATGACGTCTGCGACACCAGCGACTGCCGACACTTGCGCCTGCCTGCCGCCAACTAGAATCTCCGCCGATCCCGAGTTTCCGCCCGAAGGGGCGACGTGTACGCCGAAGAACGGCCCGGAAACAGCAAACGAGTCCCCGCCGGCCAGCCGGACTTGAACCCGCCCGCTGCACAACTTTATACCTTCGGACTCGACAACGAGCTCAGTCCCTGGAGCAGCAAGCACCAGGTCGTTTCCAAACTGCAGTGCAGCGGAAGAAGCCTCGCCCAACGTGAGGATGTCGCCGCGAAACAGCGTCGCACCGGGAATCAACCGCGCCCCATTCAATTGCGCGTTTGCGCCCGTGATCCCGGCAGCGGAGGCGCGCGGACCGCTTGCCGGCGGCGGCGTCGCACCGAAAGCGGGTTCCTCACGAGCGGCGAGAGTGAGGAAAAGCAGGACCACCAGAACGAGGCAGGAATGCAAAATACCACGCCCCGGCGCAACCTCGCGAAGTACTGCCGCACTCCCTCGCACCGGCCTCGGGAAAAGGGTCTTCATGATCTTCACAGATAGCATTCACGCGAAGCGCTGTCAATCAATTCGGCTGCCGTTTGGAGATGCCCCGAATCAACGCCTATCGAATATGGGTAGTGGGTCATCAATTTGCGTTGTGCCAGGTTTTAGTAGGACAGGCACTCCTGCCTGTTCCCGTTTGCGGTGGCGATATCCCACCGGACAGGCAGGAGTGCCTGTCCTACCAAGCAAACTGATGACCCGCTACCCGAGTCTGTCGTCTCTTGACGAGGCGCCCGACTCAACATTTGAGTGCCGGGGTTGCCCGAAACTGCACATCCGGCCTGGCCGCCGCCGCACCATAGGAGTGTCGGCATATAATTGCTTTATGGGAGGCCCTGCATGAAGGGATTAATCGGATTGATGGTGACAGCAGCTCTCGGCGTCGGCATATATCTTTACTCCCTGAAGCAGGTCTCACCGGGCCCTGGAATGGTGGCGACGCAAGCCATCAGCACCACAGGCGTGCAGAACGACCTGATCGGCATCGCGCAGGCCGAACGAATGTACTTCGCGCAGAACAGCACGTACACCGACCTCGATACACTGGTGTCGAGCGGCACGATGAACATCGCGCGTACCGGCCGGGACGGTTACACGTATACGGCCGAGGCGTCAGGCAACAACTTCACCGTGACTGCGCGCTATACAGCGCCGCCTCCGGAAATGCCCCAGGGCGTCGCGCCGCCGCACTTCCCGACGTACACTATCGATCAAACGATGGAGGTTCACCAGGGCGATTAAGCCCCGGCCCCCGCAGCGCGCTCCGCTTATGGGGTGTGCTTCTTGTCGGCGACGGTAACTCCACCCGCTGCAAAATTGGTGCTGGGCACGTCTACGAATACAACGTGGGTGCTCTCGCTCCTGGCGCCCGCTTCTTCCATGAGCACTTGCGTTATTCGCTGGGCGACTTTGCGCTTCTGATCGACCGTGCGCCCCTCGAGCCAAGTGATGTGCACATCTGGCATTTCGGCATCCTCCTTAAAATTCCGGACCACGAGTCTAACGCGAAAAAGTTGGACTGAATACTGCGGTTGGAAGTGAATTGCGACCCAAGCCCGGCGCTCTGCCTGTGCTAAAATAGGATGCGGATGCATCCCCACATCAAATACCTGATTGAACTGCAAGCCGTTGATCTCCGCCTGATCGAAATTCGCGAGCGCCTGGGCCGGTTTCCGAAGCGCCTGGCGGAAGCCGAATCCCGCGTCACCGCTGCCCGGCAGCTAGTTACCACGGCGAAGGAAGCGCTGACGGGCAGTCTGAAAGACCGCAAGACCTACGAGATGGACGTCGAACAGTGGAAAGAGCGCGCCAAGAAATACCGTAACCAAAGCGCTGAAGTCAAAACCAACGAAGCGTACAAGGCGCTGCAACACGAAATTGAAAATGCCGAGAATGAAGTCGCCAAGGCCGAAGACCGCTTGCTCGACCGCATGGTGGCCGGCGAGGAATATGAGCGCCAATTAAAGGCCGCCGAGGTGGCCGTGAAGCAACTGGAAGCCGCTGCCACCGTGGAGCGCCACACGATCCAGGCCGAGTACAACGCGGCGCAGAAGGAACTCACCGCCGCCGAGGCTATGCGCGCCGCTGCTGTCGCCGCCGTGCCCGAAGATTTAGTCGACCACTACGAACGCATCGCGAAGCGGCATGGGGGTATCTCCCTGGCCGAAGTCCGCGGCGAAGGCTGCGGCCAGTGCGGTGTCCACATCCGGCCCCACGTGATCCAAAAATTGCAGCGCCCCGAAAACGAGGAATTTTTCCACTGCGAGACCTGCACGCGCATCCTCTATTATGCCGATCACACCTCAGCGCAGAACCCTGCGCCTGCCGCTGCCTCCGCGGCGGGGACCACTGCCGCCCCCACTCATGAGAGCTAGTAGCTACCTCCTGAATCGCTTGGGATCAGTTTTCTCCGCTCGCGAACTCAGCCACGATGCCGCGCCAACGGCGCGGAGCATGCCAGCCCGGGGCAGCGCCCCGGGGACGTGTCCGAGTCCATGTTTCGCCCTGAAAGGGCGAAGGATTCCTCCGCCCTTTCAGGGCGCACCGATCCATTCCGAAACCCAGGGCGTTGCCCTGGGCTTGCGTGCGGCGGCGCTTTCAGCGCCGGAGTCAAAGTTGTGCAAATCTGAATTCACGAGTCTTGATGGTTGGCCGTCTATGAGATGGCTTCTAGTATCCGCGCCGACGGACACGGCATGACTGCATGATAAAAGGCACACCGAAAGCGTCTGGGCGGCTTTTTGCCGAGCCTGATTCGTCCTCGGCGCGCCTTGACGGCGTTTACACTGCGAATATTGACGGCGCGGCGCGCGGGAATCCCGGCCCTGCGTCTTACGGCGTGGTGTTGCGGCGGCCCGATGGTACGCCGCTCGAATCGCTCGGCAAATACATCGGCCGGCACACAAATAATGTCGCCGAGTATTACGCGCTGATCGCGGCGCTCGATTACGCCGCGGCGAACGGCATCAAGCGGCTGCGCGTGCAGAGCGATTCGCAACTAATCGTGAATCAGATGAAGGGTTTGTACAAAGTGAAGCATCCGGACTTGCGGCCTCTGCATGAGCGCGCGAAGAAGATGGCCGCCGGCCTCGAGGCGTTCGCGATTCAATACGTTCCCCGCGAGCAGAATCGCGAAGCCGACGCGGCCGCCAACGCCGCGCTAGACAACACGGGCGGCGTCAAGCACGCGTTCGCCTCCGAGCAAAAATCCGCGCAAAGACCCTTGCAAAAAAATGTTGCGGACGCCCCGAACACCGCGTCCCGAGCGTCAACTTCCTCGCCGCGCAAGGTTCGGGCCCTCTATCGCGATGGCGTTCTGGTTCCTGCCGAACCGCTCGGCCTCAAAGAAGGAGCCACCGTGGAAATCATCGTTGCGCTCGTTCCTGAACAGAACTAGCTCCATGAAGACGCGGAACTTTCTGCGATTTTTGTCGAGAACCCGGCAGAGGACCCTCAGGAGCACTCGTGACCATGTGGATCGTGACCGGCGGCGCCGGGTTTATCGGAAGCAATCTCATCCAGGCCTTGAACGGCCGGGGGCACACCGAAATTCTGGTGGTGGACCGGCGAAACGAAAACTTCGAAAATCTCAACGATTTGCGTTTTGCCAATTTCATGCAGCCCGAGGAATTTCTCCAGGCGCTTGGCCGCAACGCCCTGCCCGGCCGCATCGAAGCCATCCTCCATCAAGGCGCCTGCGCGGATACGACCTGCACGGACGAACGCTTCATGATGGAGAACAATGTTTCGTTCTCGAAAGCAGTGTTGCACTTCGCGATCGAGAGGAATATTCCGCTGGTTTATGCCTCAAGCGCAGCCGTCTATGGAGCGAATCGCAATTCCCGCGAATTGCCTGAGAATGAGGCTCCGCTCAATCTTTACGGCCAGTCCAAACTTATTTTCGACAACTACGTCCGCTCGATTCTTCCTTCGGTTTCGAGCCCCCTCGCAGGTCTGCGATACTTCAACGTGTACGGCCCTCGAGAAAAATACAAAGGCCGCATGGCTTCGATGATTTACCAGTTGTATGGGCAGCTGCGGCGGGACGGTCAGGCGCGGCTTTTCGAGGGCAGCGGCGGCTTTGCAGCAGGCGAACAGCGGCGCGACTTTGTTTCAGTCTCGGACGTAATCAACGTCAATCTTTTCTTTGCGATCTGCCCGGTCAGGAACGGAATCTTCAACGTCGGTACCGGCGAGGCGCGGACATTCAATGAAGTGGTGAAGCAATTGACCCGCGCGTTGGGCAAAGGCGCGGTCGAATACATCCCATTCCCGGAAGGACTGCGCGAAAAATATCAGAGCCACACCCAAGCCGACATCGCCGCGCTGCGAGCGGCAGGATATGTGGACGCTTTTGCGACTCTCGAAGACGGCATTGCCAGGGCCGCGCAGGTCTGGCAGAAAGAATGACCGCAGAGCCGGATCCTAATTGGCCTTGTTTTGATCCCTCTCAGCGCTGGTGGCGATTGCTGTAGCCCGCGTCTTCAGACGCGGGGATTTTCCTTGCGACTGGCAAGCAAACCCTTGTCCCGGTCAGACCGGGACGAGCTACAACTTCCGAGCCGTCGGGGGAGCGAAAACCGCGGCGCCACAAAGGGTGTCAGCAGACTCAGTCTAGTTTACGCGAGATTTACTTCAAGGAATAGGATCGATACAGCGTGTCCCGCTGCGCAGGGATGTAGCCGGCGTCGGAAATGATGCGTCGCAGCTCGCCCTCGTTCGTGCGGTTGCGCACGCCGGCGGCGAAGACCACGTTTTCTTCGATCAAGATGCTGCCAACGTCATCAGCGCCGAACTGCAAGCCCACCTGGCAGACCTTGATTCCTGGCGTCAGCCAGCTCGACTGGATATGATCGAAGTTGTCGAGATAGAGCCGGCTGATAGCCAGCGTCTTCAAGTAATCGACCGCCGTCGCTTCCGGCACTTTCTTCCCGAGCGGCGTATTTTCGGGCGCGAACATCCACGGGATGAACGCCGTGAAGCCGCCGGTATCTTCCTGGATGCGGCGCAGGCGTTCGAGATGATTGACGCGATGGCGGTATTCCTCGCCGCAGCCGAACATCATCGTGGCGGTGGTGCGCATGCCGAGGGAGTGCGCGACGCGGTGCATGTCTTCCCATTCGTCCGACGTGCACTTGAGCCGCGAGATGCGGGCGCGGATTTCGTCGTCCAGAATTTCCGCACCGCCGCCGGGGATCGAGTCAAGCCCCGCTGCCATTAGCCGCGCGATCGTCTCGCGCACGCTCAGATCGGAGACTTCCGCGATGCAGCCGATTTCCGGCGCCGAAAAGCAGTGCAGGTGGACTTGCGGGAAGCGCCGCTTGAGCGAGCGCAGCAGGTTTTCGTAATACTCGATGCGCAAGTCCGGGTGCAGGCCGCCTTGCAGCAGAATGCCGGTGCCTCCTAGTTCAAGCATTTCTTCAATTTTCTTGTAGATCGTTTCGAACGAGAGCAGGTAGCCTTCCTTCGAGCCCAGCGGGCGGTAGAACGCGCAGAACGAGCAGTATTCCGTGCAGAAATTCGTGTAGTTGATGTTGCGGTCGATCTGGTAGGTCGCCACGCGCGGGTCCGTCTTCGCGCGGCGCACTTCCATCGCCGCCATGCCTATCCCGATCAGGTCATCGGAGCGGAACAGGTCGAGCGCTTCCTGTTGCGTCAGTCGCATCGCGATTCAGTCACCATTTATCCGGCAACTTTCTGCTGCGCAGCATTTACCGTGCCGGCGAATTCAAGTTCCCGGACTCGCGGAATCAACCCGGCGCGGGCGCACTCCTGATAATACAGCTTCAGACCAGCCAGATTCTCCTCGTCGAGCGAAAAATCAATGTTCTCGCTCAGATATCGCTCGAGGGCGCGCGGCGGCAGGTCGAGCTTCAAAGCCGCGCCCTCGGCGATTTCGCCGATATGCGCGAGGCCATATTCGCGCGATGCCTGAAAGTCCGCAACGATTTCGGGCGTGACCGAACCGCGCCGCGCCACCCAGATCGCCAGCACGCACGCTCGGCCGGTCATTTCGCGCCACTGCTGAGCGACGTCATATACAAACAACGTTTGAACATCCTTGATCAAGGGCTCATCTTCGTTTCCGCAACAACAGTCCTTTCCCTGCGGCACTTTTGCTTCGAGCGCATCCACCTTGAGCCGCAGGCGCAGCGCCGGATCGCCGATAATCAGCGCGGCGTCGGCCCGGCCGAGCATTTCGTCCGCATCGGGCCGCCAGTCGATGAATTCCGGCGCGATGTCCCAGTGCCGCTGGCAGAGCACCCGCACGAGGCCAACCGAGCTGCGAGAATTGGTGTCCAGCGCGAAGGTCCGCGCCTGGTCGATGGGCACCTTTGAAACGACGAGAATGCTGCGTACTTCGTTCTTGGCCGCCACCGCCATTCCGGGCAGCGCCACCCCGTTTTCCATTCGCTGATACTCGATGGCCGGGATGATCCCGACATCGGCGCGGCCCGCCTTCAGATCTTCGGCGCACTGCGACGGCACGGCAAACGAGAGGTCGTACCGGCCCGCGAGAGGTCCGTCCGTGAAGCCCCAGACCAGCGGCGCCGTGTTCAGGAATTCAACGATCGAAATGCGCAGTTTGCTCATATTCACGATCGCATGGGGGACAATTCACTATAGCACAGCCCGCGCGGCCGCCGGACGCGAAGACAAGCCTGTCGTGTCACCCTCGGGCGCCGCCGCTGTGTATTATTAAGTATATAAACTTATATGTTAAACCGTCCAGTAATCCAGATGAGCAACCTATGATAGTGGCAAGGAACAGCCTTGCCGGGAAAAGATGCGTGGAGAATGGAGTGGTGATGAGTGGGGCCAAGGGGCTGAATTACCGGACGCGGAAGCTCATGGCGCAGCCGTCGCACTGAACTTGCCATTGCATCGTTGCACCGAGCTGTCTCTAGCGCTGCGCTTTGCACCCTGACGCAAATCCGCTCTGCCTCGGAAAATGCGCGCACCCCGGCCTGGGTGTATGATGTCCGCAAGCTCAGGAGGTCTACTATGAAAATGAGAGAAGTTGTCTTTTCTCTGGCGTTCGCGTGCGCTATGGCGCTGTCGCTCTCTGCCGGCCCCAAGCAGACCATGCTCATGAATCGCCTCGGGCCTTCGCAAATGACGCTGTATATTGCCAACGCCGATGGCTCGGGAGAGCGGCCGCTGTTTGCGATTTCCGGATTCGACTACAACCCGTCGTTTTCACCGGACGGAAAGTGGATCGCATTTACATCTGAACGCAACGGTTCCGGCGAAGCCGATCTCTATCGGGTGCATGTGGATGGCTCGGATCTCGAGCGTTTGACCGACGATCCAGCACTCGACGACTAAGCGGCCTTCTCTCCAGACGGCAATCAAATCGCCTTTGTCTCCACGCGCGGAGCTCATAACGCCAG
>WNEZ01011991.1_pt1 | contig 10720 bp, 14 predicted proteins | sample 5400521 | NCBI WGS metagenome assembly WNEZ01 (sample SAMN13153339, study PRJNA577476) | soil metagenome | isolation source: 120 cm saprolite under Douglas fir tree site 2 hole 1 replicate 1 | place: USA:California | collected 2015-04-18
AATCAGAAGCGAAGTGAAGGCCGGCGAGGCTTCCCCTGCAGTTCGCAGAAGAAGCCTCCGGTTAGCACTCCAGTAATTCGCGTAAGAGATTTACGCGACGCCATATCTACGAAAGCGTTCAGTGAGCCGAATTCGTATTTCTCGCCGCCTCATTCGTCGGGTAACTGGGATAGACAAATTGTTGTCCCGATCTTTCGCCCGCATAGAACCACGCTCTCAACGCTAAGGCTGGACCGCCGGAGGTTTGGTCGAGGTAAAGACGCTCTTGTCGTTTGCCTGAGGCTGCTCGTCCGCGATGGTTAGGATGGTAGCGAGCAGGTGATCTTCACCCTCGCTCCAGACCTGCACGATGTTTCGGTTGGATGAAGAATCGAGCAATTTAAAAACGTAGCTTCCGGGTTCCAATACCTGTCCCGGGATTTCTACGGCATCACTGAAGGTTACAATCGTTTTCTTGTCCCACTGACTCGCCCTGGCTCCCGGAACCAGCGTGGCACAAAGGAACACCGCACACAGCGCGATTGGAAAGACTTTGAGATTGCGCATGACTTCCTCCTGTCTGATTTTGGCTGGGAAATTTGGCTGGGGGATCTGGCTGGAGTGAGTGGAACGCGAACTCGCTCTACATTGGAGATGCTTTGGCGACACCGCAGGTTGCCAAGTGGGGTCGTCGCGACGACTCGATGACTCGGATCGTCAAACGGCGCCCTTGTGAACGATCGGCTATTCCTGCGGGCTCCAAGTCGCCGACGCCCGCCAATCAAGATGGCGGGCTTTGGCGACGGCGCGCGGAGCCCGCACCCATAAGGTCGATATGGCGCCGTGGACGGCGTCTGCCGGGCTTTGTTAAGCTCACTGTATTCGACGATTCGAAGGGAACGCTTCTGCCATGGCACGGACATTGCGGATCGCGGTTTGTTTTTTCGCGCTCTTCGTGACGGGCGCGCCTGCGCGCAGCGCGCCAGCGAAAGCTTTGCAAGACGCGGCAGCGCCGCAGGCTGCGTATCCCGATTCTCCGAAAGGGCTGCAGGATTTCCTCGAAGCGCTCTTCACCGCAATTAAGGCAAACGATAAACCGAAGATCGATTCACTCTGGCAAGGCACGAGGTTGCCGGAGCATGCTGCATGGTTCGGGCGCGTCTTCGGCGACAAGGAGGGCGCTGCGCTGGAAGCAATGTATGCCCGTCAACTCGCGAGCGCCGCGCCGGGCCCAGGCAAGACGTACACCTTTGTCGCCGGCCTCGACAACGCGAAGTTCGTGGTCCTGCCTCTCGCCCAGGCGGCGGTGAACCGTCCTCAATCCTGGGCAAAAATTATCCTGTTGTCGATGAACACGCCGATTCCTGTCTATCGGGCCGAAGCGATTGGCCCCGCGGGAACCGCCAGTTACATGCTCGGCTATTTCTTCTATGTGGAGGGCGGCTTCCGATGGGTCGACGAAAGCGTATTCAGTGCGCTGAGCAACGCGAAGATTTCGACGAGACTTTCCTACATTTCGGCGACCGAAGCGCAGATGTTGTTGCTGCAAAGCGCTCCGCCTGTTACGCCGCCCCTGGTGAGAAAAGAGGGGATCTCCAACACCGTGACGCTCGACGTTATTATTGACGTTCTGGGACAGGTCAAGTCCGCCTCGATCCTCAGCGGCGATCTCGTGCTCGGAAATGCCGCAAGGGCCGCCGTGCTGGGCTGGCGATACCGCCCCTACATTCAAAACGGACGCGCCGTCGACGTGGAGACAACGGTCACGGTGACGTTCCCGCTTTAAAGTTGAACGGCGCCAGCCAGCCAGAAGGTTCCATAGACCATGGAATCCCGGCTACGGAATAATCGTAAGATCCTCTCGAGTCAAGCCGAAGTTCGCATTCACCGGATCCATCGCGAGCACCTGCAATTCGACCTGTCCCGCCATGGTGACTGGAACGTTGCCCGAATACGTGTTCTGTATTCCGGCATATTTCATGGGGACTTCCGTTTCCACGTTACCCTCGCGAACCAGCCGCGCGACCACCCGGAACTTGTTGGAGTCCCAATGGCCGCCAGGCTCGGTTGGGCATCCGCAGGCCATATTGACTGTAGCTTTCACTTCGAACGGCGATCCCACCTTGACCTTGGCGCCCACCTGCGGCGTAAGAGTCTTCACAATGAAACCGTGGATTTCGAGCACGATGCCGTCCCCGACTATGTCTTCACCGGGCACAAGGAGCAGCGTCTTGGAGGCGCGCTGCGTGGCCTCCGGGCTGCCCAACGGGCCCTCCGCTGTCACCTCGACGACGGTCGGCCGTTCCAGATTCAAGACGGCCAGAAATCCGGACGCGCCCGGGGTATCGTAAATTTTTTCCCCACGGACGTGCGGCTTCTCGATGATCAGCGCTGTGTCGCCCGTTCCATCCTGCAGCATGCCCTCGGCCAGCACTTTCCCGGAGCTGGCTTCCCGGATTGTGATACGCGCGCCACCCACAGCCTTGCCGATAATTTTCGCGTCACGGGCGATGGCGCGCACCATCACTTTAGTCTCTTTGCCGGCTGGTTGAGCAAAAATCTGCGGGACAAGAACAATGGTGACGAAGGCGATCGTGCTGAGTATGCGGCTAACTTTCATGGTGCCCTCCCGGAATGGCCAGAAAAATACAAAACTCGGTTCAAAATCTCGGCTCGACTGACGATATCACATATTCCATCGTCTCCGCGTTGCCGCCTCCGCAAATGAGTCACGAGATCTAGATAGCTCGGTAGACGACCCCGGGAGGCCAGCGTATGATACTTGCGAGCCGGAGAATAGTGCGGACTATAAGACGGCTGCGTGCAAGGAGTGCCGCACCCGGTAAGTCAGAACGGCCACAGGAGACAAATCCATGAACGAATTTTCACGCCGGTCCCTTCTGGGTGGAGCGGTTGCGGCGGCAGCCTCGACGATGTGGAGTGAGCCGGTACGTGCTCAATATGTGTGGCAAAAACAAAATTGGCACTTTGAGGAGTTCGATGCGCTCACGCATTCCGCGCGGCGCATCAAGCTGGTCTTGCACGCCTTCGCCATCAACGACAGCCGGTTCCTGAAGAACGCCAAGAACTCCCTCACTGGGCTCCAATTCGGAAGCGGCGTCCCCGCAGATCCAGATCGTCTGCGCGCTGAACGGACCAGCTAACCTCCTGAATTACACCGACTCCGTTTGGCAGAAGTATCGGATTGGGGAGTGGCTGAAAATTGACGACCCGAAAACCGGACAGCCCGCGGTGCGCAATATTTTTTATCCGAGCAAGGCCGGAACCCCGGCGCATTACACATCCGAGGACCCCAGCAGCGAAGACTCCGCCTACCAGGACTTCAGTATTCAGAGCTTGCAGGCGCGCGGCGTGCGATTCTTGAGTTGCCACTCCTCCACGGAAGAGGCGGCGCGGGCCTTGATCAAACAAAATAGTCTAACCGCGCAGCCCGAAGAAATCGTGAAGGACATCCACGCCCACGCGTTGCCTGGCGTGATCATCGTGCCGGCGCTATCGGCAGCGATTGCGCTCTTGCAGTGCGATGGGCACTACAGTTATATGTCGGCGTGAAGCGCTTTTGTAGCGTCGGCCTTCAGGCCGACACTGTAGATTCGAGCACATGCCCGTCCCGCGCGCGGGACGGGCGCTACAGTGGCTCTTCAGCCTGATCGAAGGAGCAATCCAGTGATTCGAGGGATTATCGCACGCTGCGGCTTGGCCATTACTTTTGTTTCGGCCTCCGCCCTTCTGTTATCCGGACGCACGACCAGTTTTGCGTCACAGAATGCACGGGACGTTGCGGACTCGGCCAAGACCTGGACGGCTCCCGACCCGGCGACGATTCCGGAGGGGCCCTTGGGCGACAGCATCCGTCTGGGACTTCGCGTACTCAATGACACTCCGAAATATGCGGCGCCCTACGTCGGAAATAAGATGAGTTGCGGCCACTGCCACATTGAGAGCGGCACGGTGGCGGGAGGGATTCCGCTGGTCGGCGTGCCGGGCATGTTTCCGGTATACCGGGACCGTGAGAAGACGGTGGTGACGTTCGAGGAACGGATCGAGCAGTGCTTTCAACGCAGCGAGCACGGACACCGCGTTCCGAACGACAACCCGATCATGGTTGGGCTTGTGGCCTACGCGCAATGGTTGTCCAAGGATCAGGTGACAGGCCATCCATTTCCGGGACGCGGACTCGTGAAGCTTCCTGAACTTAACGGAGACCGCGATCGCGGCAGTCAGATCTACGCCTTACAGTGTTCGCTGTGCCACGGCGCGGATGGTGCGGGAAAACCTCCCGCGATACCCGCCGTGTGGGGTCCGAATGCCTATGACGACGGGGCTGGCATGAACGACATTGGGAAAATGGCGGCGTTCGTGCAGCACAACATGCCACAAACCGATCCTGGCAGCCTGACTGCTCAGGAGGCCTATGATGTGGCTGTGTACATAAACAGTAAACCTCATGAGCAGTTTATCATTGAGGAACACAAATAGTTCTATCTCGCTCGGTAGCAGGCAACGGTTGCTCCCCATCTTCTTCTAGGTGGTTGCGAGTTCCTTCAGCAGTGTCTTTCCTTTGCGGAACCACGGCCGCTCGATCCGCCCCATATAACGCGGCAGCGTGCGCTTCTTGGCCAGTAGCTTCTGCACCCACTCCAGCGCCTCATCGCGGCGGTTCTGCAGCTTCAAATAGTTTGCGTAGTTATAAAGCGTTTCCGGAGTCGTCGAATATTGGGTGACTTCCGCGAAGAGAAGTCCGCTGCGGTCCATCTCGCCGGTCCTTGCATAAGCATCCGCCAAAAGACCCGCCGCCCGGTAATAATCAAATTTCCTGTCCCTTTCGACCACGCGCTCCAAATCGGGGATGGCCTCCGAAAAGTTGTTCTGCGCCAGCAAGCTCAGCGCCCTGAAGTAGAACGTATGGGGAGAATCGCCTCGCGCCGCGATCGCGCGGTCAAAGGCCTCTCGCGCGTTCCCATACTTCTTCTCTTCCATGTAGAGTTCGCCGAGTTCTTCATAGTTTCCGGCCGAGGGATTGTCCAGGATTTGCGCTTCGAGTGTCTCGACGCGGGACCTTCGTCCGAATCCCTGAATCACACCGCGAAGCAGAGTCATATCCGGCAGCACTTCCGCCACAATGTACGCGCTGGCGCCGAGGAATCCACCCAGGAAAATGATGTAGAGCCAGTAGGTCTCCGGCCGCCGCCGTATGAAATGCACGATCGCAAGGATCTGCACCACGAAGCCCCAAGGATAAAAGAGGTAACTTAGGCCAAACATGGACGACCACCCTCAACAGAATCGCTCTGCTTTACAAGCCGGTCAAACCGAACCTCGGGCCCGTGTCTGCAGGAGTAACTCTCCGCCAGAACTATTCCTGACCGCTGTGATGCAACTGCATGAATCTCATCGAAATTCCCGCGCTCGCTGGCGGATTCTCCTCCCGATGAGACGCCTTTGAGCGCGGTAACTCTTTCTATCCAATGACTCCATGACCTAAATCGCCGTGCGCGACTATAGAAACGCGATCGCGCGGCCAGCCAGAGCCACGCCCAACCAACACATCAGCGACAAAGAGGCCGCCAGCCTGTCCAATCCCGAACCTCTCCCTGTGCTGGACCCGATTGCTTTCCTGTGAAGCGTAAAATGAAGGATGACGGCGCAAGACAGAAATATCATCTTGAAAAGGAATGGGGAACTTTTGCCGAGTCTTATCGCCTCCGACATGAACAAAGGAACCCCGGTAATGATCATCAAAGCCACTCCCAGCAACGTCCACGGCGCGAGATATCTGGCGACTTGCGCTACGGATTGCCGCCGCATCCCAAAACCCAGCAAACGCAAATCGACGATCACCAAAGTCCCGATTAGCATCCCCAGCGCCATGATATGAAATGTCTCGTCAATCGCAAACATCCACTGCGAATGCTTGAACCAGCTGCCGGGCCAGGAACTCTCGCACAGTGCAAAAAACCAATCCGGTAAGATCCTTCCAAATGTCACGTCACGGACCTCTCATGATTCGTTTTTGACGAATTTAAACCTAAGCGGGGCTTCGGTTAGAAATACGCTGTCCATCGTCCCGCGATCACGACGCCTAGCCATAAAATAAGTGAAAGGACGCCCACCAATTTAGCGCGCCAAGGCATATTCCGATCCCATTGGTCGACGTTGCGCATGACTCTCTTATGAAAGTACAAGACGTTCAGAGCCGCGAGAACCAGCAAAACCACTTTAATGCGGAAGGCCACGGTGTTGTAGCACTTCAAAGGCTCCGACAGGATCAAGAGGCTTCCACTTACGAACATCACCGCGAAGCCTCCCATCGCCCATGGCTCGAGTTGTTCGATCACATCGGCAACGGGCGCGTCGCGCATGGCCAGTCCGAGGAGACGCAAGTCCAGCCACATGACTGTTCCAACCGAGAAACCGAGCCCCAGGATGTGGATTGTCTCAATGATGGGAAAAGGCCAATCGCCTTCTCGAAGGTACACGCTTATGGGGGTGTCATTGAGCCATTGGACGAAGCTAAGAAGATGAAACATTGGGATGAGCGGGCTGCGCCTCTTTAGCTGGTTTGACAAGACCTCCGTAAGGCAATAAGAGACCGCGGCAGGACCTACAAACTTGTTGCACCTGACGCTCGCCTAACAAGCCCGCCACCTCGGCGCGTCACTTTGTCATTCTCCCTCTGGCGTTCTCTAAGTCTCGCGCAACTTACGCCGGGGTAATTTTTCTGTCAAGTTTGACCAACACGCCTAACCTACGTATGGGATCAGTACGGCTGCTGTGGCAACACACAGCCACAACAACAGCTCCGTGAAGCCCGCAACTTTAGCCACTCGAGGAGTTTCCGATGCTTTCTCCCACACCGGCGCCTTTCGCTGAATCACAATGTGGAGCACCAATCCTAAGGGGATTAGCAGGCCGAGCTTTGTGAGAAAGGCAATGTTGGTAAGATATGTCTCGGCTGAGACTGAGAAGAGCAGAAATCCTCCCGTGACGGCTATGGCAAATCCGATCCAGTTCCACATGAACAACGTATCAGAAAGCCGTAACGGCGTCGGGGATTTTTTTCCTACCCCAAGGAGACTGAGATCAACAGCGACATTGGTCCCAACCCACAGTGACAATCCGGTGAAATGGGTCGCCTGAACGTATGGATAGGCCCAATCCGATCCCGCAATTGACAAGGCAAATGACGTGTTTTGTAGCCAGTGTCCGAAACTGACCAATGATCCTTCCATTCGAATACCCCTCCAATTGCTGACGCTTTGCTTTGCTCCTTTTCGGCAGCGATGCGTCGGGCTCGCCTGCGCCGAGTCCCAACACAACCATGACCTCGCGAGCTTCGCGCTATTTATCCGATGCCTGTAAGAGCAGGGACTTCGACTCCAGCAATGATTGCTCCAATCCATAAACCAATCGAAAGGAGGGCTATTAATTTCGCCCACGCAGGCATCGCCGGCATTTGATTCCACTTGGGCACTTTTTGTTGAACGATGATGCTCGCTGTGATTGCCAGCAGGACCACGATCACTTTGTCGTAGAAGATGTCGTTACCGTAATAAGACGTTGCGGATCCCGCGAACATCAGGAATCCTGACAGAAAATTCAATGCTAACGCAGCCCACATCCAGGGATACAGCCGGTCCGCGAGTTGCGTTGTTTCTTGGCGGCGCCCCAGAAGGCCAAGAACGTACAAATCCACGATCACCATCGTCCCGACTAGAATAAACATGCTGAAGTAATGAACGATCTCCAGGGCCGCGGCTGTCCAAGGCGTGCCATTGATCGAAACGATAAACGAGCTGTTTTGCAGCCACCTGCAAAGATGAAGAAGCATATTTCAAACCTCTCCCGGCTGAACCGTACACACCGCCAGCCACTTTGCCGCATCGACGAGGACGGGCAATCTAGTGCGCGGCCGCCTTCTTTAGATTCTCGGGGACGGGAAAGACAAGATATGGATTGTTGGCGTCCACCATCTTCACCTGGATGTCCAGCACCGGATGGCCACCCTGCTTCTGAACGATGTGACCGGGGGACTTAACGTCGGTCGCGATCTCTCCATGATCCGCGTAATCGGAATATTCTGTTTCCGTGATCATCCCGCCGAGCGCCGGATTTTCGGTTCGGGTCTCGACCTTCGCGACCATATTCTGGGGATCAAGCGTCGCCTTTACCATCACGCCGGCAAGTTGCCCGCTCAGGGGAAAAGATAAGACAGAGGTCCCATTCTCGGTCGAGATCCTGGTCTTGTCACCTGCGGCCAGGGCGGCCTTGATGACACCGTAGGGAAGAATCCAGAGCTGCAGAAGACGATTGTTAACCGCGGCCATGGCAGGCGTCGCCGTACCCTTTCCCGGCACCAGACCCGCACCAATCTCGGACTCATCCCAGGCGTACTTTTCGCGTACCACCTGAATTGTATGCTGCGGCGCGGCGCCACCCTGAACGGGCGCGCCTGGATTTGTGCGCGTCATCTCCACGCGCATTGCGGGCGGATTGTAATCGAGGGAGGCGTGATATTCGGTTTTGAACGCCGGCCATGGTTCGCCGGGTTTATACGGTTGGCCGAGGCCGTAAGTAGTGCCGCTCCCCCAAATCTCCATGGTGGTGATCACATCGACTTCGGGGAGATGCTGTCCTCCGACACCCGACCATCGAGCAAGGCCCACAGCCTCGGCCGCAGCCTGAAGCGTCTTGGCAACTTCGGGTGTATTACTGGATCCAGACGCGGCCTCGGCGGCACCGACAGTCTTGGTTTTTGCAACAGCGCTTGTTTTGGCGACGTTACCTTGCGCACCGGCAGTCTGGAAAGCAAGTGCCGCGAGCGCTGCGATCATCAACACCCTTGTCGCCAACACTTTTGCCCTTTTTGCTCTCGTTGGCATGCCGCCTCCTTGTGCAAACTGCCGGGCCTGCGTCTGACAAACTTTGTCTAGTGATGCTCTTTGGTGACCACGTGAGCCAAATCTCTCTCGCTGCAAGGCAGCGATTCCGGCAGCACAGCCTTGGGATCAGGATTCAGGAGAGCTACGCGCGGGGTCGTTGTCCAGGGCTCCAAGAGTACATCAGGATCCTCAACGGTCGCTGTCCAGGTGAGTGTATTTCCGTCGCGGTGCAAGCGTTCGATGACGTGCATATTTTCACTGTGAAAATACCCTCCGAGTTGATCAAACCAACTGGTGCTGTTGAAACCGATGGTGTCGATCACCATCGTGTCTCCCTCCCAGTGGCCAATCGCTTCTCCGTTCCACGTCCCATCCAATTGCTCCAAGTCCGTGTGCTTGCGGCCGTCGGTGGGAATCATGCGATAGCTCGTTTGGGTCGCAATCAAACCGCCCTGGCCCGGGTAGATGAAAATCAAATACGTAGGGGTTTGGGCGATATAAGACGGGCTACCCACGCGTGGAACCCCGGCAGGCATGCATTGATTGGACGGATCTTCTTCATTGGAATTCGCGTCCAGGTCCTTCACTCTCTGCCAGTATTGGGGCTTGTACAGCGGTCTGTTGGACCCCATCCTCCGCAGGAGAGTGGCAGCACGCTCGCTCTGTTCATTATTCTGGTGTTGGCGGTTCTGCAGCGGCCAAGTCGCAATCTGCAAGCCGCTGTGAATGTCGCGCGTAGAGTCAGGTCCAACCTCGATGCCGACGTTGTGCATTTGATTTGGCACACCCAACAAATTATCCGCCAAGCCATTCCAGAGGCCAGTCAGGTCGGGATGTCCATCCGGCGTCCGTGGCGTGGGACCTGACGGCGTCGGTGGCAATGTGTTTTCATGATCCATGCGCGGACCGACCGCCTGTGCAAGAACCGCTGCTGGAAGCAAGCACAGCAGTGCAGCCATAACGATAATCCTGCTTGATCGAATGTAATGCGACATGCCGAAGCTCCTTTCTCTGCTTAGTTGCCGTTCGGGTCCACGGCGAACTTAAACACGCGGCCATCCCCAAGCTTCAATTCCTGTAGAAACCCGCTATTCGAACCATCTTTGGCAGCCAATCCCGAGGCGGTTACTTCGTCGCCGGGTTTCAAGCCACCACGGTCTTCCCTGCTCATGCCGGCCCTGCGAAGGGCGCCCGGCCCCCCGAGTTCGAACGCCCACTTTTGAACCTTTCCGTCGGCATCCTTCACATTTATCGTCAGGTATGAATGCGGATTAATCCATTCCACCTTGGACACAGTTCCGCTGACCGTAAATGTCTTGTGAATGTCGAACTGCGCTTGAACGGAATGGTGAGCAAACGCGGGCCCAGCCAAAACCAAGCCAAGGATCCACAAGGCACTATTGACCAGAGCACTGCTCTTTTTGGAATGCGTCATATTGCCTCCGTGACTATCTTGACGCTCGAACCGCTGTAATCGTTGCAGAAAAGTGGCTTGCCCCGATTCTAACTCTTTGCCGGGACTCGATACAACGAATTATGCCCCAACGTAGTGGCTGGTTCTGGAGAAAACGAACGACTGCCCGCCACAAGAACGGGCGGCCTCTACAAGATCAATTGCCGCCAACAAGGACGATTTTGTAGAGGCCTCTCCGTCCCGTGTTGTCCGGGACGGAGAGGGCACGTTTCTTGTCAAACTGGCTCACCACCCGCCCCAAGCATCATTTGTTCACCGAGATCGTATCGGAAAACGACTGAATGTAGCGGCCTAAAGTAATGACTGTAAACCACAGAATCAGGGAACTCGCTGCGATAAATTTGGCGAGCGGCGGCGCGTCGTC